>Ga0222749_10000761_pt1 | contig 18226 bp, 12 predicted proteins | sample IncBWH2Mmetat_FD_197234 | JGI IMG/M metagenome (GOLD analysis project Ga0222749, IMG submission 197234) | Metatranscriptome of lab incubated forest soil microbial communities from Barre Woods Harvard Forest LTER site, Petersham... | ecosystem: Environmental > Terrestrial > Soil > Temperate... | reverse complement strand
GGTGGATCGGCAGGAAGCTCAAACCCCGGGGCAGCAAGTCTTAAGAAGACCATCAATGGCGGTACGTCGTTCACGATTCCCAATGGCACACTACATGCCGACACTCATGTGATCGTTTATGCTCCCTCAGACTTTACCGTCATGTATGAAGGAAATGACGGAGGTATTTGGCGCTCAGCCGATGGTGGCAATACCTGGACCAGCATTAATACCAGCGGCTTCAGCGCCACGCAATTTCAAAGCCTGGCATTGCACCCAACAGACCGCCAATTCATGATTGGAGGAACGCAAGATAACGGCACGGAATTTAAAAAGCCGGATGCAAGCTGGACGCGGGCAGACTTTGGCGACGGCGGCTACGCACTGATTGACCAGAGCGCCGTAGATACGACCAATGTCACGATGTATCACACATACTTCAATCAATCCAACAATTTGATCGGTTATGCCCACGTGACTGGTACGGCTAATGCCACCGAAGGCAACTGGAATTTTTCCGGATGCAATGGCAACGTTTCTTTCAATGGGATTACGTGCGCGGATGCAGTTCTGTTTTATGCACCTATGGCGGTGGGACCGGGAACTCCGAATACCGTCTATTACGGCAGTGATCGTTTGTATCGTTCGGCGAATATCGGGACCAACAATACTGTTGTCAGCCAAGCGCCAATTGTCAGCACTGTACCGATCAGCACCATTGGCATCTCGCCGCAGAATGACAACGTCCGTATTGTGGGCCTGAGAAACGGAAAGGTCTTTGCCACCACCACCGGCTCCTCAACTTTGACGGACGTCACCGGCGCGATCCCGGCACACTATGTAGCCCGCGCGGTGATCGATCCTAATAACGTAAACACTGCGTATGTCACTCTTGACGACTATGGCTTGGCCGCAAACCAACATGTGTGGAAAACCACCAATCTTAATAATGCGACTCCGACGTGGACGGCTTCAGGAAGCGGGATTCCTGATGTGCCCACGAACTCAATCGTGATTGACCCAACCAACTCCAATTCACTTTTTGTAGGCACAGATATTGGCGTGTATCACTCCGCCGATGGCGGAGCTAGCTGGAGCCCTTACGGCACCGGCCTTCCACGTGTAGCAGTATTCGATATCGCCATCCAGAGCACAAATCACATATTGCGGGCGGCCACTCACGGCCGCGGCCTATGGGAGATTGCCAGCGTCACCATACTGCCGCCAACCATCAGCAAATCATTCGGCGCGGCGAGTATTCCATTGAACGGCTCAACTTCGCTGAGCTTTACGATCAACAATCCCAATGCGAGCACGTCGCTGAGCGGGATCGGATTCGGCGACACACTACCTACTGGCCTGGTTGTGGCCACGCCTAACGGCCTAACCGGTTCCTGCGGCGGGGGAACGATTACGGCGACTGCTGCATCAAGCAGCGTTAGCCTGGCGAGCGCAACCCTTGCGGCGAGCACCGGGTGCACATTCTCAGTCAATGTGACGGGGACGACCGCCGGTGTGAAAAGCAATACCACTGGAGCCGTAAGTTCAACCGAGGGGGGCACGGGCGCCACGGCATCGGCCAGCCTGAACGTGGACGGGCCTCCAACGCTCGGCAAGGCCTTTAATCCAACCACGATTGCTGTGAATGCGACTTCGTTGCTTACGTTCACTGTCACCAATCCTGCTGCTAACCCCGATGCACTCACTGGAGTCGCGTTCAGCGACACTCTGCCTGTGGGGCTTACCGTGGCCAACGGCACGTTCGGCAATTGCAGCGGCGGGACTGTGACTACAACTGCACCTCGGACGATCGCGCTCTCGAGCGGGACGATCGCAGTAAACAGCCAATGCACCTTCGGAGTGACGGTGACCGGTGCAGTTGCCGGCAGCTACACTAATACGACGGGCAACGTGACCTCAACCAATGGCGGAACGGGCGGAACGGCCACGGCGAACCTGACGGTCGCCGCCGCACCGACCATCAGCAAATCGTTCGGGGCGTTGACCATTCCGTTGAATGGAACGACTTCTCTGAGCTTTACCATCAACAATCCGAATGCGGGTAGTTCCCTTACGGGAGTCTCCTTCAGTGACACACTGCCTGCAGGCTTGGTGGTTTCAACGCCCAATGGGCTTACCGGTTCATGCGGCGGTGGAACGATTACGGCGACAGCAGGCTCAGGCTCTGTCAGCCTAGCGGGAGCAACGCTCGGGGCGAGCACCGGGTGCACGTTCTCAGTGAACGTGACGGGCACGACTGCCGGGGCAAAGAACAACACAACCGGCAATGTGACTGCTACTGAGAGTGGCGCGGGCCTGACGGCCTCGGCCAGCGTTACGGTGATTGCACCGCCGACGATCAGCAAATCGTTTGGCGCGGCCACGGTTCCGTTGAATGGCTCAACTTCGCTGAGCTTCACGATCAACAATCCCAACGCGAGCAACTCGTTGAGTGGAATTGGTTTCACTGACACCCTGCCTACCGGCCTCGTGGTAGCCACGCCCAATGGCCTGACCGGTTCCTGTGGAGGCGGAACGATTACTGCGACTGCTGCATCGAGCAGCGTCAGCTTGTCTGGAGCGACGCTGGCGGCGAGCACTGGATGCACGTTCTCGGTGAATGTGACCGGTACGACCGCCGGGGCAAAGTCCAACACGACCAGCGCGGTGACTTCAACCGAAGGCGGAACAGGCGGGACCAGTAACACGGCGAATCTTACAGTTGTCGGGCCGCCGAGCATCACCAAAGCATTTGGTGCGCCGACGGTTGCGCTGAACCAGAGCGTCTCGCTGACGTTTACGATTAACAATCCCAACGGCGGCACTGCGCTGAACGGAATCGGATTCACCGATACCATGCCGGCAGGCCTGTCAGTAGCCGTCGGCAGCTTCAGCAACACATGCGGCGCTTCATTTAGCGGTACAAACAGCACCACCATCGTGATCTCGGGCGGAATTTTGGCTGCGGGGGCATCGTGCAACGTGTCAGGAAACGTGACCGGCATAGCGCCGGGATTGCAGAGTAACAGCGTTACGATCAACTCGAACAATGGCGGCACGGGGAATACGTCGCTCGCGAACGTGACCGTGGTGGGGCCGCCGACAATCGGCGAGGCGTTCGGAGTTCCCAGCATGTTGGACACCGGGACAACTACGCTGACCTTTACCCTCAGCAACCCGAATACCTCCACCACTTTGACCGGGATCGGCTTCACAGACCCGGTGCTGACCAACTTGGCTATCTCTACTCCGAATGGTCTTACCGGTACTTGCCTCACTGTAGCTGGAGGCGTGACCAATGCCGGTATTGTCACGGCAACCAGCGGACAATCCAGCCTTTCGCTGTCGGGGCTGGGACTGGCCGCCAGCAGCTCTTGCACGTTCACGGTGAACGTGACAGGGAACAATCCGGGGTTCTCGGGAACAATCACCAACACGACGAACGCTGTTACCTCAACGAACGGCGGGAACGGCGGGACAGGGACAGCCACCATCTTTCTGCTGGTGCCGCCCACAATCGGTAAAGCATTTTCACCGACTACGGTTGCGGTGAATGGCACAAGCACGCTTACTTTCACCCTGAGTAACGGCAACGTGGCGGGTGCAGGTTCAGGTCTGTCGGGAATGGGCTTCACCGACACATTCCCGGCCAACCTTGTAGTGGCTACACCGAATGGATTGAGCAACACATGCGGCGGAACCCCCACGGCGGTCGCTGGATCGGGAAGCGTATCGCTGAGTGGAGTCTCGCTTACGGGTGGCGCCTCCTGCACGCTGGCGGTGAACGTCACAGGCACTACCCCGGGACTAAAGAACAACGTCAGCGGAGCTGTGACTTCAAACGAGGCTGGCCCGGGCAACACAGCAGCAGCCAGCCTGGGTGTGGCTGCGCCGCCGACTATCAGCAAGGCTTTTGGCGCGTCCACAATTCCGCTGAATGGTTCAACTTCCTTAACTCTCACCATTACGAACCCAACCAGCGGCGTTGCGTTGAGCGGAGTGGCGTTCACCGACAACTTGCCCGCAGGTCTGATTGTGGCAACGCCAAACAATCTGAACAACAATGGTTGCAGTGGGACGGCCACAGCCGTAGCGGGTTCTTCTTCGGTAAGCCTGAGCGGTGGAACGCTGGCCGGCAACAGTTCATGCACCATCACGCTCAACGTAACCGGAACTACGAGCGGGACGAAGAGCAATACCACTGGCGCTGTGACCGCAACGGAAAGCGGAGCGGGCACGACCAGCAACACCGCGGTACTGACCGTAGTAGCACCGCCGACCATCAGCAAGGCATTTGGCGCACCCAGGATTGCGGTGACAGGTACGGCCACACTGACCTTTACTATTAACAATCCGAATAGCGGCACGCCGTTGACCGGCGTCGGCTTCAGCGATACGCTGCCCGCGGGCCTGGTCATCAACACACCCAATGGCCTGAGCGGCTCTTGCGGCGGTGGCACAATTACCGCCACGCAGAACACCAACGTGATCAGCCTGTCGGGGGCATCGCTGGCGGCCAGCACCGGATGCACCTTCTCAGTCAACGTGCTCGGCATCGCTGGCGGGGACCAGAACAACACTACCGGCAACGTGACCTCAACCGAAGGCGGAACAGGCGGAACCGCGTCAGCTACCATCAACGTAATAGCCCCGCCGACGCTCAGCCTCGCGTTCAATCCCACTACCATTGCGCTGAGTGCGACGACGTCGTTGCAGTTCACCATTACCAATCCGGCGGCGAATACGACTGCTCTGAACGGGGTTGCCTTCACCGACACGCTGCCTGCGGGGCTCACGGTGGCCAGCAATGGCGGCGCGAGCCAGTGCGGCGGAACGTTGACTACGACCAATCCCACGACCATCCACCTCGCGGGCGCGACCGTCAACCAAAACAGCCAGTGCGTTTTTAGTGTGACGGTAACGGGAGCGGTTGCCGGCAACTACAGCAATTTGGTCTCCGGCGGCGGCGCGATCACTTCGACTACCGGCGGCATCGGTGCAACTGGCCCCGCCAGCAACACGGCCAATCTGACTGTGGCTGCGCCACCGGTCATCACGAAGTCTTTTGGCGCAAGCACCGTGCCTAAGAGCGGCACCGTCTCACTGACATTCAATATCAACAATCCGAACACTACGGCAGCGCTGACCGGTATCGCCTTCACCGATAACCTGCCTTCGGGATTGTTTGACGGCAATCCGCCCAACCTAAACAACACCTGCGGCGGAACGGCCACGGCCAACGCGGGAACGACCGTGATCACGCTCTCGGGCGCAACACTGCCTGCCAACAGCAGTTGCTCGGTTACCTTGAATATATTGGGCGTTTCGGCAGGAGTGAAGAACAACAGCGTTCAGGTAACATCGAACGAGGGCGGGACGGGCAACACGTCGAATGCTTCGGTTACGGTGGTGTATCCGCCGGTTCTCATGAAGTCGTTTGGCACAGCCAGCATTCCGCTGAACGGCACGACTTCACTGACCTTCTCGCTGAGCACGATCAATGCAACCACCACGCTGACGGGCATCTCCTTCAGCGATCCGTTGCCCGGGGGCTTGATCATCTCTACACCCAATGGGCTGACGAGCAACTGCGGCGGCACCGTTACCGCTACGCAGGGAACCAGCGTCATCAGCCTGTCGGGCGGAACGTTGGCGCCTTCCACCTCCTGCAATATCGTGGTCAACGTGACCGGCACAGCCGTGGGAACACAGAACAACACCACAAGCGCGGCGACCTCGATTGAGGGTGGCACGGGTACAAATGGCATGGCCTCGCTGAATGTGGATGGACCGCCCACGGTGGCCAAAGCTTTCGGCGCGGGCAGCATAGCTCAAAACGGGACGACTACTCTGACCTTCACCTTGACTAATCCCGCGGCCAATCCCGACACTCTGACCGGGATAGGGTTTACCGACAACCTGCAGAGCGGGATTGTCGTCGCCACACCCAATGGACTGACAGGCAGTTGCCTGACGGTGGCGGGAGCGGTCACCAATGCGGGATCGGTTACGGCGGTTGCAGGAAGCACCAGCATCAGCCTCTCTGCATTAGCTCTGACCAGCAACGGCACATGTACGTTTACGGTGAATGTAACGGGAACACTGTTGGGCAACAACATACCTAATACCACCAGCACGGTCACATCCACCAACGGCGGCACGGGCGCTACCAGCAACACGGCAAACTTGACTGTTGGCGGGGCGGATCTTGCGGTGAGTTTGACACATCATCCTGATCCGGCGGCATTCGGCGGCAAATTGATTTTTGTGGCTACTGTGACCAATCACGGGCCCAGCAGCGCAAATGTAACGTTTCAACAGACCTTTACCGGAGCGCAATACCTGGTATCGGCCAGCTCTACGTTGGGAAGCTGCGTTGCCGCAGAACCGGTAAACTGCAACCTGGGGAGTATGTCCAACGGTCAAACAGCAACTGTCACAATCGTGGTAACGCCGTTGCTGGGAAGGACCGTTATGGGAACAGCTACAGTGACGCCGGACGTAACAGATCCGAATCCGAACAATAATACGAACAGCAGTACGGCCCGAATCAGGATTAAGCCGCAACATTTTTAGAAACAGTGCTCAGTACCCGGTTACCGTAAAAGCCTCGACGCAAAGTCGGGGCTTTTGCTTTTATAGCAATTCCAGACTTGTTGTATCTGCGCGGCACCGCGGATGAAGCAACTGCGTGAGAGGTCTCACCAGCTCACCCCTCGGCAGGAATCGGCTGTTGTTGCCTTGCGAGTTACCTGCCCGCCAAGTCAGGGTGATGGAAGCGGGGGTACTTGCTGGTAGTGGGCAAAGTGCGTGCGAGGAGAACAGGAGCCCCGTCATTATTGAGGAAAATCGCTCCGAGGTTAAGGACTAGCTGAGTAGTCTTGACTATTGTCATACTTGTAAACAGCGGTGGAAGTCGTGCAAACTTCTACTGTAGTCCAACTATCTTAGGACCATAGAATTTCGGCACAAAAGGGATTCCTCTCCCTCTTTGCGGGATCGGAATGACAAGAAAGCCGATACAGTAATTATGGAATCACTATAGAAATCGCGATTGGCAATGAGTTGTCAAGGAGCTGAGGGGCACACAAGGTCCCCGGCATTCTCGAATGCCCAGGACAATGATGAACCATAAACGCGAGGAAGTCAGCCTTTTGGGGCCAGAGTGGTACCACTATTATGGCGCTCAATATCCTTTTGCTTTATCCACAACGTTGCGCAAGGGTTGCTTGGCCCAGTAAAGGCGCAAATTATCTGCGATGAGAGCGTAGTGCCGCTCCCACAACTTTGCGGTGAGGGCGGCGGTGTGAGGCGTGATCAAAAGATTCTCCAACGACCAGAAGGGGGATTCGGGCGGCAAAGGTTCGGTGGAAAATACGTCGAGAGCGGCGCCGGCGATCTGCTTTTTCTGCAGGCACTCCAGAAGCGCCTGTTCATCAATCAGCGCGCCCCGGCTCACATTAACAAGATAGGCATCGGATTTCATTTTGGAGAGGCGCTCACGGTTGAACAGACTGAGCGTGCTGGGGAGGGTAGGAAGAGTAATGAGCACGAAATCGGCACGAGGGAGAAGGCGGTCAAGCTCGCTCATCGCATATACTTCGTCCGCACCTTCGGCGCCTTTGTGCACGTCCTCACGGACTACGATTATTTTCATGCCAAAGGCCCTGGCGCGCGGAACCACTTCGCGGCCAATGCTGCCTGCGCCCAGCAGAAGCAACGTTGCATCGGCGAGTTCGCGGGGCATGGGAGATTCCTGAGACATATCGCCTTGTCCCCATTTGCGCTGCGCCTGGTACCGAAATGCGGAGGGCAGACGCTTGGCCAGCGCCAGCATGAACGCCATAGAGTGCTCGGCGACAACCATGCCGTGAATGGTGCGTCCGTTGGTGATGACTACGTCGCTGGCGATGACCTCAGGCAACATGAATTGATTCACGCCGGTCGAAGGCGAATGGATCCAACGGAGTTTTTTGGCGCGCTGGAACTGCTCGAGACGCAAAGATGTGCCAACGAAGATTTCAGCGTCGGCGAATTCCTCGTTTATGCGATCGTAGTCAAGAAGCTGGACAACTTCCACGCCAGGAAACCCGGCACGAAGGCGGTCGGCCATCCAGGTGGGAGCGTTCCATAGTGGGAAACGGTGAGGATGGACGAGAAGAAGTTTCAAGTTTCGAGTTTCAGGTTTCAAGTTATCAGTTCCCAGTTTTTTCGCCGCGGATGAACGCGGATTTTCCAAATCCTTCAGAGAATGCCTTGCGGCTGCGTGTACGACCGACACATCCTCGGGGTCCTTCGACTCGGGCGTTCGCCCTCGCTCAGGATGACAGACTTAAATTAGACGTTCAATTTTTTAAAACTCGTAAATCATTACCGGTCATATCTTTAGGCTCGGATATATCAAGCATCGCTAGTACTGTTGGTGAGATGTCTCGCAGGGCTCCATCGGGACGCAAGGAGTATCGCTTTGCATCTTCGCTCACCAGGATCAGGGGCACGGGATTGGTGGTGTGCGCGGTATGCGGACCACCGCTGACGGGATCAACCATCAGCTCGGCGTTGCCGTGATCGGCGGTGATGAGCATTGCACCTCCACGCTGGCGCAGCGCGGTATGAATGCGTCCCAGGCAGGCGTCTACGGTCTCGACGGCTTTGACTGTGGGCTCAAGTTTCCCGGAGTGGCCTACCATATCGGCGTTAGCAAAGTTCACGATGACGACATCGAAGGTTGCATCTTCAATCGCTTTGACGACAGCGTCGGCGATGCCCGAGGCGCTCATCTCAGGTTTGAGATCGTAGGTCGCAACTTTTTGTGAAGGGACGAGCACGCGGTCTTCTCCAGGAAAGGGTTGCTCGACGCCACCGTTGAAGAAGTACGTAACGTGGGCATACTTTTCTGTTTCTGCCACGCGCAGGTTGCGCATGCCAAGATTGCCCATGACATTAGCCAGGATATTATTCAACGACTCGGAAGGCACGACCACCGGCAGGGTGAATTTCTTGTCGTACTCGGTCATGCAAATGTATTTGAGATTTTTGGGAATGCGGCTGCGCGGGATGGCGGCATCGAGCGCTTCGGCGTCGGGCAGGTCGCCGCCGGCTTCTTTGCTGATTCCACTTTCCCGGGCGAGGCAGCGGGCGATCTGACGGGCACGATCGGCGCGGAAGTTGAAGCTGATACAGACATCTTCGTCGCGGATGGATGCTACCGGTTCGCCGCGATTATCAATGCAGACAAAGGGAACGATGAATTCATCGGTGACGTCTTTGTTGTAGGAGTCTTTAATTCCCTGCACCGGATCCACGTAACGTCCACCCTCGCCGCGACCTTCGACCATGGCGGAGAAGGCTTTATCTTCGCGCTCCCAGCGGCGGTCGCGATCCATAGCGTAGTAACGGCCGCTGACGCTGGCCACTTTGCCGCCGAACTCGCGCATCTTCTGCTGGAGCTGCTGCAAGTAGAGGACGCCGTTGGTGGGCAAGGTGTCGCGGCCATCCATGAAAGCATGGACGAAGACGCGGTCCACACCGTTTTGCTTGGCCATCCGCAACAAGGCATAGAGATGGTTCTGATGTGAGTGCACACCGCCATCGGAGACCAAACCAAATATATGCAGGCGGCGTCCACCGCTGCGCGCGTGCTTGATGGCATCGAGAAGAACCGGATTGCTGAAGAACTCTCCGTTCTCGATCATGACGTCAATCTTGGAGATATCCATGGAGACGACGCGACCGGCGCCGATGTTAAGATGGCCGACTTCGCTGTTACCCATTTGTCCGTTGGGCAGGCCGACGTAGCGTCCGCTGGTGTGAATGAGCGTGTTCGGAAAATCACGCAGAAGCTGATCGTAGTTCGGTTTGCGCGCCAGGGCGATGGCATTGGCCTTGGTTTCGGCGCGAAAGCCCCAGCCATCAAGAATGATAAGAACAAGAGGTTTGGGTCGGGTTGGCATTTGGATTCAGTGAAGCTCGATTGTAAAGGAATTTTTCGGCAGTTTCAGGCGGTACCAGGCTTCAGCTTGATATTTGATCCTTCTTTCGGACGTGCAGCAGCTTCTGGACCTCTGCGATAACGGCGCCGGACTCATCCTTGACCTCAACCATGAACGTTCGTTCTATCTTCTCTTCGGTTTTCAGTGCCTGCCTGATCTCTTCGATCTGCTCGCCGGACAAGTGGAAAATGGCGGAAACTTTGCCTTTACCGGGCTTGCGGAAGCGGATGCTGGCGGACTTGTCCCAAACGATGTAGTCCCGCCCCAAATTCTCGATCAGCATAAGCATGAAAAACGGATCGGTCATGGAATACAGCGAGCCTCCATAGTGGGTGCCAACGTAATTCGAGTTCAAGCGACGGAGCTTCATTTCCACCGCAATCTCTTTCCAGTCGGGCTGCAGGCGCTTTACCCTGATCCCCGCGCCCAGAAAGGGCGGCCAAAGATTCATTAGCATTCGCATGTGGCGTTTCAAGGCTTTCTTCACAATATGCTCCTGCTGAAGTTAGCAGCTCTAATCAATAGAACCAACCCTGCCACGAGGGCACACGCAAACAGCAACTGAGTAAGCATCAAGCTCATGGCAATGACCGACCAAAGCCAGAAAGAGAGCCGATCACGCGCATTGGCCGAGGGCAATGCCTGATCTAATTTAAGTTGCCCACGCAACGTGCCAACCTCAACATCTAACAATGACTCTTGAAACACGCTGGAATACAGGTTCAACGAATGGCGTCCGCGAATGAACGCCGCATACACGCGCCGGGGCGCGAAGAGCTCTCCCATGGCGAGTGCACCCAGATTCAATTGCCATGCCGCGTAATAGCTCTTGCAGCCGGAAGCAATCTCCCAGGCCGCGATTTCAGCCTCTCCGGTCAGGCTGGTATCGTATTCTGTCAAGATGTGGTGGATGTCGTGCAATTTGACCGCTCTCACGCGGGCCTTGGTGTTGGGGAAATAAATGGGAAGCGGACCAGCTTGAATCTTGACCCATTTACTGTTGTATCCGCCATCGCCGAAATTGTTGGTTTGAAAATATTGTGCGCGAGCGTCGCGAACCGTAAGAGTTGGAGCATAGCGGGGCATGCGGAATTTCTATTTCATATTTTACTTTGGTGAGACTGAGTTCTAAGCTGCGATGAACGGGATTGCCACCAGCACAACCCACATACCTGCAGTTTGAATGCGATTCATCCGCTCCTTCAAAATAGAACGCGCCAGGATCACAGTGACCACGGGATACAACGATGAAAGCACGGCGGCGACATCGAGCCTGCCGACTTGCGTGGCCATCATGAAGAAGCCGTTGCCCAGGGTATCCAGAATTCCAGTAAGGGCGGCGAGGGGCAGGAGCCTGGCCGGCGGAAGACACGACTCGCGAGTGAAAAGACAAAACACGCACATCAGAAGTGCAGAGGCAAGACGCGCCGTACACAGAGGCCAAAGCACGGCCGAAGCGCTGGCCAGCTTCATGCAGGTGAGAAATCCGCCAAAGCCTAAGCCAGCGATCACAGCAAGACCGATGCCCACGGGACGCTCATGCAGACTTTCTGGCTTAGAGACAAACACAATGCCAATGATGGCAATCACAAACCCCAAGAGCTGGAGTTTGCCGGGTCTGCCTTGCAGCAGAATTCCAATTGCAACCGGAAGCGCGGCCGTAATGACCGCCGCCACGGGAGCGTTGATTCCCATTTTCCCCACTGCGAGCGCGCGGTAAAAGGCGGCGAGGCCGATGCTGCCAAGGAGGCCTCCGGCGATGGCCCACAGGAGCGAATGACGATCGGGTATGGCCTCGTGCTTCAGCAAGGCCAGCGCAAGCACCAAAAGGAAGCCCGTACTATGCGCAGCCACGACGAGACCAAAGACACTGGTGCGCTTGGCGGCGATGCCACCGCTAAAATCTCCTACTCCCCAGGAGGCGGCGGAGGCGAGACTGAGACCTACTGAAGCAAATTGCGTTGGAGCCAAACCCTAAGCTCCTGCTTGAGAGGTGAGGTCGCCGTTGCAGTTCAGCGCTGCCAAGCCGGGGAACCTGACGGCATTGCCCAACTCTTCTTCAATGCGGAGCAATTGGTTGTACTTGGCGACGCGGTCGGTGCGTGAGGCAGAGCCGGTCTTGATCTGTCCGGTGCCGGCGCCGACGGCAAGATCGGCGATAAACGTATCTTCGGTTTCGCCGGAGCGGTGCGAGGCGACAGAGGTGTATCCGTTGCGGCGGGCCATCTCGATGGCATCCAGGGTCTCGCTCACGGTGCCGATCTGGTTGACCTTGATCAAAATGGAATTGGCAACATCCTCTTCGATACCCCGGGCCAGGCGGTCAGTGTTGGTGACAAACAGATCATCGCCTACGAGCTGAATCTTGCCGCCGATTTCGTGAGTCAGCAACTTCCAGCCGGCCCAATCATCTTCAGCCAGTCCGTCTTCGATAGAGACAATGGGATATTTGCTTACCCAATCGGACCAGTAGCGAACCATCTGCTCGGAGCTGTACTCACTCTTATCCGACTTTTTGAAAATATATTTGCCGTCTTTGAAGAATTCGCTAGCCGCGGGGTCGAGCGCAATCGCCACCTGCTTGCCAGGTGTGAAACCTGCCGCCTGAATTGCTTCCACAACTAGCTCAATCGCTTCTACGTTCGACTTCACCGAGGGAGCGAATCCGCCTTCATCGCCCACGCCGGTATTGTATCCGCGCTTCTTGAGCACGCCTTTCAGGGTATGGAAGATTTCCGCGCCCCAGCGCAGCGCCTCAGAAAACGAAGGAGCGCCCACGGGCATGACCATGAATTCCTGAAAATCAACGTTGTTATCGGCATGCGCCCCGCCGTTCAGAATGTTCATCATAGGAACGGGCAGAGTGCGCGCATTGACTCCACCGATATAACGGTAGAGCGGCATTCCCAACGATGCAGCAGCGGCACGGGCTGCGGCCATGGAAACTGCCAGCAGAGCGTTGGCACCCAGGCGGGCTTTGTTTTCGGTGCCGTCGAGCGAGATCATCTCTGCATCGAGGGCGCGCTGGTCGGTGGCGTCGAAGCCGCCGAGCGCGTTGGCGATCTCCGTTTCAATATTCTCCACCGCCTTGAGCACACCCTTGCCCAGATAACGCTTTTTATCGTTGTCGCGTAGCTCAACCGCTTCGTGTTCGCCGGTAGAGGCTCCGCTGGGAACGGCGGCGCGTCCTAAAGTTCCGTCGCTCAGGCGAACTTCCGCCTCTACTGTAGGATTGCCGCGTGAATCAAGAATCTCGCGGCCATGAATGCTTATGATGGAAGTGGCCATTTTTTTAGTCCCTTAAATAGTTTTAAATGAAACCTTAATTATAAAGCAGTGAGTAGTGCTCAGTACCCGGTACTCAGTACTCAGAAATTAGCTTTTGGCTCTGTTTTGTTCATGCGCTTCCTGGCAGGATCTGCACGTGAAACTACGGAATGAGCACCACTTTGCCGAATTGGGAGCTGTTTTCCAGATACTCGTGGGCGGCGCGGGCTTCTTTCAGAGGAAAGCTGCGGTCGAGCACTGGCTTTAGTTTCCCGCTGAAGATGTGGCGCAATACTTCGTACATCTCACCCATGGTTCCCATGTAGGAACCCAAAAAGGAAAGCTGGCGGGCAAATAAGAAGCGGATATCGAATTTAGCTTCGGTGCCGGTGGTGGCGCCGCAGGTGACGAGTTTGCCTCCGGGTTTCATGGACTTCATGCTCTCCATCCAGGTGGCTGATCCGACGTGCTCGAAGACGATATCCACTCCGGCGCGGCCGGTGATTTTCTTGACCTCTTCGGAAATTGTCTGCTTGTAGTGATTGATGCCAAAATCGGCGCCAAGTTGGAAGCCTTTGGCCAGCTTCTGCTCGTCACCGGCTGTGGTAATCACCGTAGCGTTGAAGAGCTTGGCAATCTGGATGGCAGCACTGCCTACACCCGACCCCGCTCCCAAGACGAGAACAGTATCGCCCGGCTTGATGGCGCACCGGCCCACCAGCATGTGCCACGCGGTAGTAAAGACCAGAGGAACACTGGCTGCCTGCTCGAAGGTAAGCTGTGCGCTCTCAGGAACAGGAACCACGTTGACACGGGACACCGCGATGTATTCGCAGTTGCCGCCGTCGCCAGAGTAACCGAGGACGCTGAAGTCACGGCAAAAATTCTGGCGTCCGCCGACGCATTCGATGCAGTGGCCGCAGAAAGTCATGGGAGCCAGCAGTACACGCTCACCAACTTTCAGGTCTGTGACATATTCGCCCAGTTCGGCGATCTCGCCGGCGATGTCGCTGCCATTGATATGCGGCAGCTTGATGCCGGGCAGTCCTTTGCGAATGAAGAGATCAAGATGATTCAGGGCACAGGCCTTGACCCGAATGAGTACATGGTCTTTGCGAAGCTGCGGGTCGGGGACATCTTCGTATTGCAAGACCTCAGGACCGCCGAATTGGTGGAAGCGGATTGCTTTCATTTTGCTCCTAATTTCGCTCCTAGAAGAAAACGACATTATAGAGCAGGCGGCTAGCACTCAGCTCTAAGTAGCCTGTAGCTGTTAGCTGTTAGCTTTTAGCTCTTAGCTTGGAGACGCAGCAAGCTGCGTCTCTACGATAGAGTCTCTACGATAAAGCGTTTTGGTTTCTCGGCTGTGAGTCTCACGAGAAGCGGCCTTTCGGCACTTCCCTTTCCAGCGATACAATTGAAGACGTGATCGATATCTACGAAGAGATCGTCAAGCTGAGGCGCGAGGGGCGCAAAGCTGCGCTGGCCACTATTATCAACGTGCGCGGCTCGATTCCCTCTTTCCAGTCGGCCAAGATGCTGGTGCGCGATGATGGCTCGATAATGGGAACGGTAGGCGGTGGCTGCGTCGAGGCCGAGGTCTGGCAGGCGGCGCGCGAGGTCATCGAAAAAGAACGTCCGACCACTCTTACATTTAATCTGAATCACGACCCGAAATACGACACCGGGCTGGTGTGCGGCGGGACGCTGGAAATTTATGTCGAGCCGGTGCTGCCGACTGCGTTGCTCTACCTGTTTGGGGCGGGCCACGTCGCGGTGAATGTTTACAAGATCGCGCTGCAGGCGGGATTTGACGTTATTGTGATTGACGACCGTGAATCCTATGCCAATCGCGAGCGCTTTCCTGAGGCCCGCGAGATCCATGCCGAGGATTTTGAGAAAGTTTGCGCCCAGTTTATCCCCAACGAAGGCGACTTTATGGTCATCGCCACGCGCGGACACCGCGATGACATGCGCGTGCTGCGCTGGGCGGTGGAGACCCCTATCCGCTACCTGGGCATGATCGGCTCGCAGCGCAAGTGGATTGCGATTTGCGACGAGCTGGAACGCGAAGGCATTGCCCGCGAAAAACTCGACCGCGTGCACTCACCCGTGGGCCTGGATATCGGCGCGATTACGCCGGAAGAAATTGCCGTGGCCATTGTGGCGGAGATGATTGCTATCCGGCGACATGCGGAGGCGGGTGTGAAAAGGAAACGTGTGGAGCGTAAGGTGATTGGAACCTAGCTCCCAGCTCCAAGGAAAAGCAACTGCTTACCGCGGATTTCACGGATAACGCGGATTAGTAATTCATCGCAGAGGACGCAGAGGATTTTTTAATCCGTGCTCAGCAGGCATTCTCTCTGGTAATCTTCTAAGTCATGGCACGATCACCGAATTTTGCCGGCCTGATTCTGGCTGCGGGGGATTCTTCACGCATGGGCCGCGACAAGGCCCTGCTTCCCTGGCGGGGTAAAACATTCCTGGCAGCGGCCATAGAATCGCTGGCTCCGCATACGGAGTTGGTAATCGTGGTAGCCGGCAAAAATTCCGAGTCGCTGAAACCGATTATCTATCCTTTCGCTGGGGTCTATCTCGTGGAAAATCCCACGCCTGAACTGGGACAGTTTAGCTCACTGCAAATCGGATTGCGCGAGGTGTTGAATCACGGCCGCGATGCTGCCATTGTGACTTTAGTGGACCGGCCTCCGGCGCAACCTGCAACCGTGGAGAAACTGCTGGACCGATTTTTGCAGGTCGTTCCGTTGGGCTGGTGGGCGGTGATACCAGAGTTCAACGGACATCATGGGCATCCCATCGTTGTAGGCCGCGAGATGATCGAGGCATTCCTGAAAGCGCCAGCCTCCTCTACCGCACGCGAGATCGAGCACTCGTTGCAAAAGATCATTGACTACTTCCCAGTCAGTGACCCGGCGGTGACTACAAACATCAATACGCCCGAGGAATATGAACAACTTCAGCGATAAGAGGGGCCCTATTCCCATTTCTGAAAAAGTTATTTCCCTTTCTGAAAAAGCTACTAGATTTATTGATGCCATCGTGGCGCTGCGCCCGGCGATTGCCGTATTCGATTGCGATGACACGCTGTGGAAGGGGGATTCGGGAAAAGGTTTTATGGATTGGGAGATTGAAAATAAGATCGTCTCCGATAAAGTGGCCGCCTGGGCCCGGGTGCGTTACGCCGAGTACGTGCAAGGTAAAGTCAGCGAGGAAGACATGTGCGGCGAGATGGTAGCGTGGCATAAGGGGACCGAGATTGCTGTGCTGGAAGACGCTGGAGAGCGCTATTTCGTGGAAAGGGTGGAAAAGCAGGTTTTCCCCGAGATGCAGGAGTTGGTGGCGCGCCTGATCAACGCGGGCTGCGATGTCTGGGCGGTTTCCTCAACGAATGAATGGGTGATCCGCGCCGGCGTGAGTCGCTATGGCATACGCGCCGACCACGTGTTGGCGGTGAGTCTTGAGAGTAAAAACGGAATTGCAACAGAAAAGCTGATCCGGGTGCCGACGGGTGAAGGCAAGGCTGTGGCCGTGCGGCAATTCATCGGCGGGCAGGTAGACATGGTCTTCGGAAACTCAGTTCACGATGCCGCTATGCTGGGGCTGGCGCGGCACGCGTATGCTGTTAATCCCAATCCTGATCTGAAGCGGATTGCGCAAGAGCGGGGATGGACGATCTACGAGCCGGATTGAAGAAGCAGTCAGTACTCAGCATTCAGCACTCAGCCCCGATACCGCTTTCGTGACTACGGGGGGCGCCCCGAGTTCAAGGTGGGCCAACAGCTCGCCGAAACGAATCCCGAACCAGTAGTGAAAACTCCACGACGAGCTAAGGTTCCGGAACGTCCTGATCCGCAGGACAGGCCGCGCACATCGAATAGGCCTATGACACCGAAGGACCGGAGTCTTCAAGGCACACAAGAACAATTAGAAGGTATGGAACAGTATCAGGAGGACAAGGTAAAACAAGGAGCTGGAGCTGGTGAACGAGATGAACAACCGGGAGGCTATGGCGTCAGCAAGAGTAAGAGTGACCAGGCTGCCCAGCAGCGTCGCGGCAAAATCAGAAGTTTGAAGGACGCAGTGGAAGACGAGAAGCAAAGGAACGCAGAAGAGGACGTCACTGTTATCTTGTGTCGTTTGATCTTTTGACGTTAGCTATGGCGGCACGAAGGGTATCAATGGCCAGGGCGGCGGCGTGATTTGATTCGGGATTCAATCCACCTAAACCGGCAGTAAGGTCTTCGCTGCTGAGTTTTTTTGCGTAATCGAGAGTCCGATTGGTGACCAACTCAGTTAAAAGTGACCCGCAGGCGATGGAGGCAACGCATCCTTTGGCGCGAAAGCGGGCTTCAGTGATGTATCCATCCTTGAGTGTCAGCGTGAGGCGCAGCACATCGCCGCACACGGGGTTTTCCAGTTGCGCCGAAGCCGTGGGAGCAGGCAGGTCGCCCGCGTTGCGGGGGTGTTCGAAGTGATCGAGAAGTTGAGGTGAGTACATTATGAACGACTTACGGCACGAATAAAGAGGCTGCGGAAAAGCATCTATTTTGGCGCTCCGCTTCGCTGCGCGCATGCCTGCGGCAGCGCGGAAGTATTAGTTTCCAGCAACTTACGGCACAGCTAAAGCTGTGCTCCGAAAGATCGCGCGCAAATTGAGTTTTTCAGCAAGGTCTGAAGTCATGCCCCATCCGAAAGCTAATTTACATTATTCTAGCTGCATGCATTCTAATTACATTCCGCGACGGGTGGTATCGTTGCAGCCCAGCGCCACGGTCACGCTTGAGCGCCTGGGGCTGCTTGAGCGCGTAGTAGCCTGCACCAAGTGGTGTGGCGATGTTTGTCCGCAAATCGCTGATCAGGCCCACACTATTGTTGCGGACTCGTGGACGGCGAAATCGGCAGAGATTCTCGCTGCGCGTCCTGATCTGGTGATTGCCTCGGTTCCTTACCAGGCAGAAGCAGTGGGC
>Ga0222749_10000754_pt1 | contig 18407 bp, 19 predicted proteins | sample IncBWH2Mmetat_FD_197234 | JGI IMG/M metagenome (GOLD analysis project Ga0222749, IMG submission 197234) | Metatranscriptome of lab incubated forest soil microbial communities from Barre Woods Harvard Forest LTER site, Petersham... | ecosystem: Environmental > Terrestrial > Soil > Temperate... | reverse complement strand
GAGTGCAGGCGTATCATTTTGGGAGTAGCTTCGTTGGGTCGGTTGGGCGAAATGGTTTGGAGGAGGGCTTGTGTCTAACTCCAACGCGATGCATTCTCGGACGAACCCAAAACTGTTGGGTTTTGCGCTGATTCTTGCAGCAATCCTCGCGTTCCCGGCATGTTGGGTGACATCGATCAATCCGCTATATGAGGAATGGAGCGTCGACCAACCTCACGAAGACCCAGATCTCGTTTTTGACCAAGGTTTGATTGGCTCGTGGAGCAAGGCTGAGGATAAATGCGTCACGCTGCTTGCCATTGAAGCCAAGGACCAGGTCTACGATCTGCAAGCAACGGATCAAGGTGAGGGATGCGCCGAGGCAGACAAGCCCACACATACCCAAGCTCGTTTGGTGAAATTGGATAACCATTACTTTTTTGATATCTCTCCGATTAACGACGATGTGTGTGACATGTGCCGGGCAGTACACAACATCTTTCTTGTGAAGATGGACAAGACCACTTTATCTCTTACTCCGATTGACTCCGACTGGCTAAAGAAGTCGATCGCCGCCAAAACGCCAAACCTTGCCACACTTTCAGGCGATACCGACACCATTACCGCGTCGTCTAAGGATCTGAAGGCTTTCTGTCGCAAGTTTGCTGACGATGCTCGAGTCTTCGGACCCGAAATGGCCGAGACATTTATTAGGACGCATTGAGCATTGCAAGGGAGTGCGGTGTCGGGGGGGCAGAACTCAGCGCTTGACCAGAAACGGATTGCTCTCCCGTTCGTCGCCGATGGTGGTTAGTTCGCCGTGGCCCGGGACCACCACCGTGTCATCCGGCAAAGCCAGCACCGTGTCGTTTAGCGAACGCATAATCTTCTGCGCGTTGCCGCCAGGGAGGTCGGTGCGGCCAATCGATCCGGCGAACAGCGTGTCTCCCGCGATGAGTTTCTTGTCAGCTTCGAAGTAGAGGCAAATACTGCCCTCGGTGTGGCCGGGCGTGTGCAGAATCTGGGCTGTGTGTGAGCCGGCGGAGACAAGTTCTCCTGTGGTGACGCTGCGATCGATTTCGATATTTCCAGGCGCCGGCACTCCGATCCACGCGGCCTGCACGTCAAGCATTTTCAGCAGAGCGTAGTCATTCTGGTTCAGCAGGATGGGAGCGCCGGTTGCCGCGCGAAGTTTCATGGCTCCGCCGACGTGGTCGATGTGCGCGTGGGTAATGACGATCTGCTTGACCTGCAGGTTGTGCTTGCGCAAGAGAGCAAGGATGTCTTCAATTTCATCGCCCGGATCAATCACGATCGCTTCGCGAGCGGTCTCGTCGCCAATGATCGAGCAGTTGCACCGCAGCGGACCAACGGGGAGGATTTCGTGGATCATAGGATTATTGTAGCGAGTAAATCATCGGCCACGGATTCGGATTTCCACGGATCAAGACAGGGAAAGAGTTGCGTTGGATCCGGAAGACCCGTTCTGATCTATGGCCATAATTCTTTTTCCGCCTTTGATGCCAGCACTTGCCGCGCGGGCGGGATCGGGTGGACAATACGGCCACGTGCTTCGGAGGTTTTAGTTGGCCAAATATCGGCAGCCAGGATATCAGGACAATGATCGGGAACCGCGCCGCCCGGAGACGCGCAAGGCGCCGCCGGAACGCAAGAGCGGTCCGCCACGCTGGGACCATGCGCTGGGACCGCGGCCGGTGAACCTGCCGGGTACGCGGGCGGTTTCGCGCTGCTCGCAGTGTGGAACGGTGTTGCAGGGTGCGGCAAGTTCGGGGGAAGGCCAATGTCCGAAGTGCGGGTTCGAATTGCATTCTTGCAAACAGTGCACGTATTTCGATCCCGGCAGCCGATTCGAGTGCATGCAGCCGGTCAAAGAGCGGATCGGGAAAAAAGATGCGCGCAATGACTGTACGCTGTACCAGATTCGTGTGACCCGCGAAAAGGAAACGTCGACACCGAAGAGTCTGAAGCCCAACGATGCGCGGGCGGCGTTTGAGAATCTGTTCAAGAAATAGGCGTCAGACCTCAGCAAGAAAATCTCTCACCACAGAGGGCACAGGGGCACACGGAGGAAGGCTCGCAAAACCTGCGGAGCTGCGCTCCGCGGACAGCCGAAGGCGGCTTTCCCCACATCGTTCATTCTCCGACTCCGACTTGCTGAGGTCCGAAGTCTGAGGTCCGCCTTATGGCTTCTGTGTCGGCCTCAATAGAATCTCACTCATGAACGACTGCGGGGCTTGCGTTACGATCGCGGCCACGGCGTGTGCAACGTCGTCCGCCTGCAGCATCTTGGTGGGATCTTTTCCCGCGTGCGGACCGAGTTCGGTGTCGACTGAGCCGGGACACACCACGGAGGCACGGACATTGTGTTTCCGTAATTCTTCCGCGACCGAGTAGGTTAATCCGTTCAGCCCCCACTTGGATGCCGCATACGCCGCTCCGTTGGGCAGCGCGTTCTTTCCTGACAGTGACGAAATGTTGATGATATGTCCGGAGTAGGCGCGGATCATGATGGGAGCAAAAGCGCGGATCGCGTAATAGACGCCCCGGAGATTAGTGTTGAGTATGCGGTCCCATTCTTCCGGTGGCAGGTTGTGCAGCAGATCGTTGAATCCGCCGACACCTGCATTATTTACCAGTATGTCGAGACGGCCGAATGTGCTATCAACGCGAGTGGCCGCATATTCGAGTTGGTGCAGCACAGTGACGTCGCAAGGAATCACTTCGGTCTTGCCCCCGGCGTCGACGATGGCGCGGGCGGTCTCGTCCAGCGTGGATTTTGTGCGCCCGAGCAGCACGGCGGTGGCGCCAAGGGCGGCGAGTTTACGGGCGATCGCCGAGCCGATACCGCGGCCTGCTCCGGTTACGACTGACACTTGTCCGGTAAGGGGCTGTCTGGTGTCCATACCACTAGTTCCTCCTGGCACGATCGTGGGGGTCCGAGCGCGGAGTTGGGAACATCCACATTCTCTGCTCTGCGCATCTTAACAATAAAGAGGAGGACGAATGGGAACCCGCTTGCCTTCGGAAGGAGAGGTACTTATAATCCCGCCAGCCGGGAAAAAGGGTCAGCCGCCTCATCGCTCCAATCGGTTGAGCCCGTTTGTCCCGGGGCCACCTGCCAGGAAGTCGGTGCATTCCAAAGCAGGATCCGAACGCAAAATGCGGTCCAGTCGGAATGCAGTCTGAAGTAGAAGAATACGATCCCAAATAGCCATTTCCCGAGTTTTTAAGGAGCCATACTGATGAAAAAGATTCTGCTTGCGGTTGTGCTTGGGGTAACGGTGGTCGCGGTGGCACAGGACACTGCGCAGCCAGCTCAGGGACAATCGGGCGCACCCGCCCAGGGCCAAGCGCAGGGGCCGGTGATTAAAGATCCTGCCGAATACAACGCGTACGTCGCAGCTGTGCAGCAGAAGGATCCGAGCGCCAAAATCAGCGGTCTGGAAGCGTTTACTACGCAATATCCCAACAGCGTGATGAAGAATCAGGCGCTCGAATTATTGATGGGAGCCTACCAGCAGACGAACAATTCCAAGAAGACGATGGAAACGGCCGCAAAGGTGGTAGCGGGTAATCCGTGCAACATGCGCGCCTTGGCGTTACTGGCATTCTATAACCGCATGCTGGCGCAAAACGGAGACCCCAGCGCGAATCTGGCGGACGGCAAGAAATACGCGGAACAAGGACAAGGCTGCTGGCCGAAGATTACCGATCCCGAAGTCACAAAGATGAAGTCGCAGATGGACCAGATTTTTGGATCGGCCATCGGCATTGCGGATTATCAGGCCAAGGACTACCCTGGAGCTGCCACTGCATTAAAGCCCGTCGTGGATGCGAATCCCACTGACTTCAGTGTGGTATATCCGCTCGCCTTGGCTTACCTGAATCAGGCTCCGCCGGACTATCAGAACGGAATCTGGTTCGCGGCCCGGGCGGCGGCGGTAGCGCCTGCACAGAACCAGGCGGGGATTGAAAAGTATGCGCGCTCACAGTACATCAAGTTCCACGCGGGCGATGACGGCTGGGCCGAACTGTTGGCAGCTGCGAAAGCGAACGGTCAGCAGATGCCGATCAAACCCGCACCGACGCCCGCTGAGCAGGCTCACGACATGGTTGTGAAGACCCCGGCCGACAAGATGGACTTCGCCCAGTGGGAATTTGTATTGACCAATGGCAGTCAGGAAGATCAGAACGCGGTTTGGAATACCATCAAAGGCAAGGCCGTCCAGATGAATGGCACCGTCATCAGCACGACTCCGGACGAGTTCATGATTGCCGGCAGTTCGGACGACATCGATGCCAAGAAGGCGGACATCACGCTGAAGTTCGTAGACAAGGTTCCGGTGAAGATGATCCCGAAAGACGGAGCCAGCTTTGATTTCCAGGGCGAGCCCGCATCTTACACCCCGAACCCGTTCATGATGGTGATGGAGAAAGGCACGATGCTACGCGCCAAGCCGGCAGCGACCGCTCCGACACACAAAGCTCCGGTGCATAAGAAACCGGCAGCTCAGTAAGGCGAATCAAAAAGAGATGCAAAAAGGGCAGCCCGCAAAGGGCTGCCCTAAGTTTTTAAGTTGCGGCCTAACGCACGATCTTCTTCTCCACCGAGACGGGGCGGGCGCTGCGAGGTGGACGCTTGACGCCATCGCGCAACTGGCGGACGTCGATCTTCAACTCGGTGATCGTGCGGCTGAGAGTATTGCGGTGCATGCCTAATTCGCGGGCGGCGCGGCATTGGTTCCCCCGGTTTTCCTGAAGAACCGTCAGGATGAAGCGTTTCTTGAATTCCCGAACGCCTTCGGCGTAGAGGATATTGCTGCGGTACATTTGAAGGACAAGCGCTTCCAATTGATCTTTCACGATGAGTTTCTCTCTATCCAGGAAATTTGTTGGACTGCCACCGCAGCCTATTTCGGCGGAGACGCAGGGGTGCCGCTAAACTTCTGGGGAGCCTGATGGAGTAAACCGAGTCCCTGATAGAAACGCATCCGCAATTCCGAAGGAGCCAGCCAGATCGCCGCACGCCCGACGACAAGAAAATAAGGCGCCAGTTGCGAATTCTGGAGCAGCTTTGACGCCGGCTCAAACGCCGTCATTCCCATCAGGATTACTGCCACCATCAGCCCGCCCCTTACCAGCCCTAAGACTGCGCCAAGGAAACGGTCAAAACTGCTGAGCCCGGCCTCTTTCATAATCCAGCGCGCAACCCTGGCCGCTAAACCGAACAGGAGCACGATGGCGAAGAAAATGATCAGGAAGCCAAGGATCTCAGCTAACCACGGGTTCTTTAAAAAACTTTCCAGCCACTCTGCGAGGTGATGGTACTGCCACGCAGCCACAATGTACCCGATGACCAGTCCAGCCGTCGTGAGGGCCTCGGAAAAAAAACCCTGCATGGCGGCGGTGATCACACTGAACAGAACGAGCGCGCAAATGATCCAATCGATGACGCTCAAGGTCATAAGTCGTGCTCGGGTAAAACCGAATGCAGTTTCCCGTCACACATCCAGCTTGCGCCCTGTAAGCTGGGAATACGCCTCGAGGTACTTTTCGCTGGTGCGGCGCGCCACGTCTGCAGGAAGCGCGGGAGCGGGCGGCTGCTTGTTCCAGTGAATTTGCTCGAGGTAGTCGCGGACGTACTGCTTGTCGTACGAATCCTGCGCCCGTCCTGGTGCGTACTTGTCAGCGGGCCAGAAGCGGGATGAATCGGGAGTAAGAACTTCATCCGCCAGCGTGATGCCTTGGGCGGTGCGTCCAAACTCAAACTTGGTGTCGGCGATGATGATGCCGCGCTGGCGTGCATAGGCTGCGGCCTTCTTGTAAACGCGCAATGTCAGGTCGCGCAGATGGCTCGCAGTTTCGACGCCAACAATGTCGCACATCTGGTCGAACGATATATTCTCGTCGTGACCGGAGGTCGCCTTCGTCGAGGGTGTGAAGATGGGCTCGGCGAGAGCGTCGGATTCCTGCAGGCCGGGAGGCAGTGCAATACCTGACACTTTGCCGGTTGCCCTGTACTCCTTCCAGCCGGATCCCGAAAGGTAGCCACGTACGATGCATTCGACTGGAAAGATCTCCGCGCGGCGTACCAGCATGGAGCGTCCACGGAGCTGGTCCGCATATTTACGGACCGACGCCGGATATTTGTCGACATCGGCGGTAACCAGATGATTCGGCACCACATCGGCCAGGAAATCAAACCAGAAGAGCGAAATCTGGTTCAGGACGCGGCCTTTGTGTGGAATGCCCGTGGCCAGAACATAATCGAAGGCCGAAATACGGTCGCTGGCTATGAACAGAAGCTGGTTTTCGTCTATTTCATAAACGTCGCGGACTTTGCCGCTGGCCTTCAGTTTGAGATCTGGAAAATCGGTACGGATAAGGACGGAGTCGAGAAGTTCGGGGCTCATGATTAAATTTTACAGGCTCGGGGCGAGGCGTATTCTAGCTGGTCAGAAAAAAATGTCAACGATTCTCGTCACAACAGTGAGGATAGCCTTGCGCTCCGGCGGCATGAAAAGCGTTGACAGAAAAGCGGATTGCGGGAACGCCCGTCGGGCGCCAGTTTCGCTGTGGACCGTTTGTGGAAAAGCTGAGGATGAGCGTGGATAACGGGGAGGGAATTGCGAAATCGGGCCGCTACGAAAGGTCTCGTCCCTTGCAAATGGGGAATCCGCGGAAACTTCTATACGGAGGAGGGGGTCGAGATAGAGCAGAGGTTTGAGACCGGCAATCGGCAGGATCCTTGCTTGCATTCGTTGGTATCTTTTCTGTAGCCTTCAGGCTTTATTTCTCCCGGAGGCTCTCTATTGCATTGCACGCCGCGGTATTCACCGCTTCTTGTGGGCGCGCTCTGCCTTGTCGCGTCGCTGGCTAAAGCTCAGACGATCACCCTTCACGTCGATTTGACCGATGCCCCTCGAAATATCTATCACGCACAATTGAGCATTCCTGTACGTGGCGGAGAGATCGCTCTTGTCTTTCCCAAATGGATTCCCGGGAATCACCGGCCGAGCGGGCCCATCGGAGCATTGACCGGTATTCGCATGGAGGCCGCGGGTCGCGTGGTTCCATGGCTGCGCGATCCGGTCGAGATGTACGAGTTTCATGTCACAGTTCCGGCGGGAGTCGAGAGGCTGGATGTTTGGCTCGATGCCATTACTTCGCTAGACAGCGCCGGAGGCGGCGGGCCCGCTGCTTCCGACGACATTCTCGATCTGAACTGGAACGCCGTGGTGCTCTATCCCAAAGGGGCGCGGTCGGATGATGTGAGCTTTGAGGCATCAGTTATATTGCCGCCTGGATGGAGGTTTGGCACAGCATTGCCCGTAGCGAGCGCCAGCGGCGACGAAGTCCGATTTTCGCCTGTGACATTGACCACGCTAGTGGATTCTCCCCTGATTGCTGGAGTGCATTTCAGGGAGGTTGAATTGACCAAAGCGGGAGAGGCGCCGGTGCACGTGATGGACGTGGTTGCCGATTCCGACGCGGATCTGGCCATGACGCCGCAAGACCAAGCGGCATACCAGAAGCTGGTTGCCGAGACTGGAACCTTGTTCGGGGCGAGACATTATCGTCATTACGATTTTCTTCTGACGCTCAGCGATCAGGTGGGCGGCCATGGACTCGAGCATCACGAGTCGAATGACAGCGTGGCGGGTGAGCGCACGTTCCTCGATCCCAATCTGCACATGCTGTATGCAGGCCTCGTCCCACATGAATTCGTCCACTCGTGGAATGGAAAATACCGGCGACCGGCGGGTCTCGCCACGCCCAATTATCAGGAGCCGATGATCGGAGACCTGCTATGGGTCTACGAAGGCCTCACCGAGTATCTCGGCGAACTGCTGGCGGAGCGAAGCGGATTGCTCACTGACGAGCAGTATCGCGAGTCGCTGGCGGAAACCGCGGCGATGCTCGATCACAGGACCGGCAGGACATGGCGTCCGCTCGAGGACACGGCCCGTTCCGTGCAGACGCTGCGAATGATGGGATCGCAATGGCAAAGCTGGCGTCGAAGCCTGGACTATTACCCCGAGGGCGAACTGATCTGGCTGGAGGTAGATGCGATCATCCGCCACCAGACCCAGGGAGGGCGGTCCCTGAATGACTTCTGCCGGAGATTTTATGGCGGAGAGAGCGGGCCTCCCGGGGTTGTGCCTTATACCTTTGACGATGTCGTGCACGCTTTGAACGATGTCGCTCCATACGATTGGGCCCATCTGCTGGCCGAACGCGCGAATACAATCGGCGCGCACGCACCCCTTGGAGGCATTGAACGCGGCGGATGGAGACTGGTCTATAACGACAAGCCGAATCTGTACATCGAAGCGGCTGAGAAGGTGTTCAAGTTCGCCAACTTCTCCTATTCGCTGGGGTTCGACGTCAACGTGGATGGCAAGCTTAACGATGTGATTGTCGGCTCGCCCGCTTACCGGGCTGGCTTGGGCGCCGGCATGAAACTGATCGCGGTGAATGGGCGGAAATGGTCGCCAGAGATTCTCCATGCAGCAGTCGCGGGAGCCCAGCGGAGTAGCCAACCCGTCGAACTACTGGTCGAGAACGCCCAGTTCTTCAAGACCTATTCCGTTACGTATAACGGCGGAGAGAGGAATCCACACTTGGAACGGGTGGCGGCTGTGCCGGATATTCTTGGTCAAATACTGAAGCCGATGACGCACTAGTGTGAACTATGGGACTAGTACCTCCGTATGCCTTTCCACCGGGGAATCACTGTTACAATCGCCGTTAAGTATCCCAGACATTACCAGGGCGCAGGTTTTCATGCTCAAATTGTCATGTGTTCTTGCAGGTCGGCTGCTGGCGGCCGCCGTTTGTGCGTGCCTGGCAGGCAGCTCGGTGGCGCAGGTCTCCGTCCGCGCTGTGAAAGTCCTGGGAAACAAAGACACTGTCGAGATTGAGGTAGAGGCGAGCGACCGGATTGTTCCCGAGACCCAGGTGCTGACGGAGCCCGACCGGTTGGTAATCGATTTTCCGAATGCGGTACCGGGTAATCAGGTTCGCAGCCAGTCGGTAGATCGCGGGGAAGTGAAAGACGTTCGCATCGGGCTGTTCCAGGCGAAACCGCCGGTCACTCGCGTGGTGCTCGACCTGAAGAGCGCACGTTCCTATCAGATATTTCCGTATGGCCGGACCGTGATGATCAAAGTCACGGGGGATTCTGCGGCGAGTGCATCCGCTGCAACCGCGAATGAAGCGCAGCCCACGAGGCGTCCCGGCCTGGTCACAACGAACTACACCACCCGCATCGAACCGGTGAGCGTCCCAGAGCCGCCCCTGCAGGTGTCGTATCGCGACGGATTGCTGGGGATTCACTCCAACAAGGCGACGCTTTCTGAAGTACTCTACGCAATCCAGCAGCGCACTGGAGCGGACATTTCAATCCCCGCCGGGGCCGAGCAAGAGAAAGTGATCGCGGAGATTAGTCCGGCGCCTGCGGCGGAGGCGCTGGCGCGCCTGCTCAATGGATCACGATTCAATTTTCTGATCTTGAATTCCGCGAATGATCCCCGGCAGCTCGATCGCGTGATTCTCAGTGCTCGCACCATGGGAGAGTACGTACCGCCACCGCCGCAGCCACAAGAAGAGCCAGACGCCACCGTAGAGGAACCGCCCGTTCCTGCGCCGAACCCGCCAGTTCAGGCGCCAAGTCCGGAGAATGCGCCGGCACCGCCCGCTGCCGGGGACGATCCGCAGGGCCAGTAGCAGTCTTCCAAACCACACTTCAGAAAAACCGGTCGTCTGCAGTTTGCCTAGGGAGGCGTGATCAAACGAACCGGACCGGGGAGTTTGCTGTGATCGCCGTGCCGACCGGAGTTCCGCTTCCATTGCTGCATCCCGCGACATTCAGCACGGTCACGTCCACATTTCCGTATTGATCGGCGGCGTTGATGAAGACGTGGAGGAATCCGACGATCGTTACGGCAACCGGAGTTGGGCTGAAACTCGGGAACGTATTGCCGGTCTGGTCGTAAATCGGGAGCGAAACGACCGAGTTGCTTGCGGTGATTGGGATGGTATTCGCCAATCCCGTAGGATTGCCGCTTCCAGGAAAAATCTGAAAGGGATAGGACGACGGACTGCCGTAAGGACTGAAACTGTCCTGCCCGTCAGGCTGACCGCCATTTGGATTTGGATTGCCCTCGTGGATCAGCGCCATGACGCCATTGGTCGTGTCGTCGGTGGAAGCGGGATTCTCGTTCAGATCCACCATGTTCGGCCCGTTGCCGATCGGAGCGGCACTGGGCACTCCGCAGTAGTAGACGGTGGTTTGATCACAACCGGCGATTGCCTGCTCGTATGCCGATCCGGCGGACGCCGCACTGGGAACGGCCGCGGAAGCGTACAGAGTCTGCCCGGGGAGGTATTCGAGATTGGGCTGTGTGGGAAGGAAGCTACCACTCGTGGGCTGGTTCGCGAGGCTACCTGGCTGCGGAGTGCAATTCGCGGTGATGCGACGTTGGCAGTCGGGAACCAGCAGAAATCGCTCTCCAATGACCCCGGTTGCGTTTCCCCCATTCACCGACATCCCCGGGTTGATGATGTGACCATCAGTCAGGTCTACGAACGGCTGGCAATTCGTCGTGGTAGTCCAGCAGGTCGTGCTCGGGTTCAGTGGGTCCAGGTTAGGCACGATCCATGGCTTCACGCAGCCAGGCTGCACCGGAATAATATTGCCTGAACTCCCCACACTTGCAGAGTTCGAGGAGTTGAATGCCTCGGCGCTTGCGGTGGCGCTCAAAGATGTTCCCGCACTGCCCCAAATCCGCGAGAAGAAATTAGGGACGCCCGTCCGTATGATTTGCACTGTCACCACTGGGTTGATACCGAATGCCGTGCCATTCAACCAAGTGCAATCGGAAGTTCCAGCAGTGCTCGATGCGCTTCCGGCCGAATAGGTGACGCTAATCGTGGTGGGAACTGCTCCTCCCCACCGTATTTTGCTTGGCAATTGCCTTGGCGACTCGGGTGGCCAGTCCGTTGGTTCCGTTCTCAGGACCGCAAATATGGCCCCAGTTCCCCGATACGTTGGTGGGATCGCCGGTGATGCCGGATAGCGAGAGAACTTTGGCGGCGCCCTGTGCCGCGGAGTCCGCACTATGTTGCGCTTCCTCCCTCGTCAGATAGAGCGTGATGACATCGATCGATAGCGCTGCCATGCCGATAATCGCAACCATCGCCAGGGCGACCAGCAGCATCGTTATGCCACGCTCTTGAGTACGATTGCCGCGAATGCGCGATGTTGGAATGAGGGTCTTTTTCATGGCTCAGTTCTCGTTCAAAGCGATCGCAACCGTCGAAATCTGGGTCGGGAGCGTGGCATTGTTCCCGAGCAGGCTTGCCGCCCGCCCGAACTTCCAGGGATACGGATACTGAATGCTGACACAGGTCGCGATCACGGCGGTGGCACCATTCGGACTTAAGGACGCACAACTGATCGCAGGAATGGTGGCGCCGGTCGCTGGGAAGTAGTAACCGCGATTGACGACGACAGTCAGGCCCGCAGTCGGACATCCGGATCCGGTCCCAGTGAATGTCCATGTCACTCCTGCGCCGGTAGGTGTGCTGTTTAGGCTACAGTCGTTGATGTTGTTCGCCTGGAGGTAATTGTCTATGACATAAAAAGCATCCATCACAGAAACCGGGGTTGAGCCTGGCTGCACGTCGCTAATGGGGCCGGCGGCAGCGACCCGAGCCGCATTGCGGGCCAGATTGGTCAATTTTAGCTTCAGAGTGAAGGCGCTGCTGAAATCGAAAATGCCCACGACAAAGACGACCAGCAGCGGCAGCGCAACCGCGAATTCCACCAGTTGCGCTGCATTGTCGTGACGTCGCAAGGATCCTCCCAAGCTCTCGAGGAAACCTGGGATTTGGCGCCAGCGACTCACTGATTCTCCAGACGCGCGCGTGCGGATGCCTTGAGCAAAATTCGCTGTTTATTGAGCGAGGTGAAGGGCAGCCAGGACTGAAACGGATACTGGAAGGTGACGGAAACTCCACATACGGAGCTGCCACCGCTCGTACTCGAAATCTGAACCGGCGCCTGCACGCACACATTCGAACCGGCCACGGTTGTGCAACTGGCGGCGCCACCTTGACATGCGAGAAGGGTCGGCGGTGACGAAAGTGCCGGGATCTTTGTCGGATCGAGTCTTGATGCCAGCATAGCGGTGTTCACAGCGGTCACGGCATTGGCAGCCGGGGAATTCACACTAGTGCAGGTGACGCAATAGGGAGCTGCCGCGGCGCGTGCGCCGTCCTCCGCCGCCCGAGTGATCGCGCCGTAAATGCTAAATGCTTGTCCAAACCAGAAAATTCCGAGAAGGATTAAGAACATTAAGGGCAGTACGGCGGCGGCCTCAGCGATCTCCGCGGCGCGAGTCTCGCGAGCAAGCGTTCTCAGATAGTAAGCCAGACTTGGCATCAGGCCACCATCCTGAGTTTCCAGAAGATCCCATAAAGCACGACTGTCAGCGCCAGGGCCACACCCTTGGGAATGGTCAGCGCATCCGGGTTGTCGAGGGTGACGTGAGATCCGGGCAAGCGGAACGTAACCAGCGACACCAGAATATGGCCGATATTCTTGATCGTTTGAAGAAAGCGGCGCTTGTAGATCACCAGTGCCAATGCCATGACTCCAGCAACAAAGACTGAACCGATCAGAATATCAATTAGCGGCTTCGGGCCGGTGTAGGCTCCGAGCGCAACCGCGAATTTCAGATCGCCCGCGCCCAGACTCTTCAGCAACCAAAAGGGAAGCAACAGGGCGAATGCCAAGCCCGCACCGAGCAGCGATTCTTTCAGTCCACTCCAGCCGCCCAGGACCGTATTCGCAGCGACTCCGACTACAAAGCCCGGCACTGTAAGCCAGTTCGGAATCCTTCGGCTGCGCCAATCCGTCCATCCTGCGATCAGTGAAAGCAAAATCGCTCCCGCCAGAATGAGCGGCTTCAAGCGCGCTCCGCCTGGCACGCTGGCCGAGCACTTTTGCCCTGATAAGGAAAAGGATCCATTTTGTAACGGTCTGCGAACACTCGCGGGATCGGAACCGACCTGAGGCACTCTTGCTCTTGCCCCCGCAAAATCAGCCTCTTGCGCGGATTCTCACATAGCAAGAGGGGTAAGTCAACGAGCCAACAAGCTCCCTGGGGTTCCTTCGTATAACTTCGTGACCTTTGTGGTTGAGGGTTCTGAAAGGCATTCACCACAAAGGTCACGAAGGTACACCAAGGAAAACAAAAGGCCCGAACCAGGTCCGGGCCTTTCCGAAAGAGTTTCTGTGTTCTTACCGGTTGAAGGCTGGGGCCGCATTGTGTTCGGCCACGATCTTCTTCGCGTTGTCGGCCAGCGCCTTGGCTTGTGGCAGAAGCTCAAGACCTTTGACGACTTCCGGATCGGATTCGGCACGAACCTTCATGCCTTCATCTTGACCGAAGGCGTCGATGAAGATTTCCGACTTGATGCTCGATTTGAGCCAATCCGCGTTATCGATCAGGTCAGCCTGGGTATAGGGAATGCTGGCTTCGTCGAGCGACTTGCGGAAGGCCTGCATCGTTGTGTCATCGACTTCAAAGCTCTTCGTGGGATGGTGATCGACAACGTAGCGCTTGGCGAAGTTGAAGAAAGCGTAGTGCTGGAGCAGCGTGTCCTGGAAGTGATTGCTCTTGATGGGAGGAACATTCACGTCGGGAGTGATGCCGCCGCCGCCGTAAACGGTCCGTCCGCTATCAGTCAGCTTCACCTCGCGGTTCGCCGTGTTGTTCTCGGTTTCGCTGCGATTGTAGTAGTAGTCGTAGAGCGAGATGTTGCTATAGTCGCGCTGGATAAGGCGTCCGCTCGGAGTGTAGTAGTGAGCGGTGGTGAGCGCCAGTCCGGTGTTTTCGGACAGCGGATACACGGTTTGCACCAGGCCCTTGCCGAACGTGACTTCGCCAACGATCAGGCCGCGGTCGTGATCCTGGATCGCGCCAGAAACAATTTCAGCCGCCGAAGCCGTCAGGCGATTCACGAGAACGACAACCGGATAGTCCTTGCCACCGTTGCCATGCTGCGCGATGTAGCGCTTCTCGGCCGAGGCGCGTCCGTGGTGCGATACGATCAGTTGTCCCTTCTTCAGGAACTTGTCGGCGACGCCAACGCCTTCGCTGAGCAAGCCGCCAGGATTGCCGCGCAGGTCGAGGATAAGACCCTTGAGATCACCAAACGAATCCAGTGCTTCGGAAACTTCACGCTCGGTGGTCTCATTGAAGCCATTCACGTGCATGTAGCCGACGCCCGGCTTGATGAGGAAGTGCACGTCGACGCTGTAGCGCGGAATCTCGTCGCGCACCAGGGTGAACTCCATCGGTTTCTCGACGCCTTCACGCGCGATGCTGATGTGAACGGTGGTGCCTTTGGGTCCCTTCAGCAGGTCAGCAACATCCCCGGTGCTCATGTTCTCGGTGGACTTGCCGTCAACCGCGATGATCACGTCACCCGGGTGAATGCCGGCCTTGTACGCCGGAGTTCCCGTGAAGGGATAAATGACGATGACTTTGTTGTTACGCGGGCCGACGGTCATGCCGACGCCGTAGTACTTGCCGCGCTGGTCCTCGCGCATCAGCGCGTAGGACTTGGGATCGAAGAAATTCGAGTGCGGGTCGAGCGCATGCAGCATCCCGGGGATCGCGCCGTTGTAAATGGCCTTATCGGCATTCACCGGCTCGGCGTAATTTTCCTCGACCAGAGCGTAAACATCGGTGAATTGCTTAAGGCTGTCCTTGACGTCGGAGTCGCCGGTAATCGACGACTGTTGGCCGGAGCGCTGGGCGAACAGAATGCCCAGAAATCCGCAGGCAAGGAGGAAAAAAACTACCAGGAAGAGCGACCGGCGAGAACTACGTGCCATCTTGAGATTTCCTTCGTTGAGGGCTTGCTTCCACCCCAGCTACTGCACTGAATACAGGCAGTATATCATTACTTGGACGGCGCTGGACCGGGATGGTTACCGTCGGTAACGCCCTTGTTTTTATGATGCTCCGGCAGGCCTTTCGGGCTCTCGGGTTGAGGGTTTTGGCCGACTATTTAGGTGGGGCGGATGGCTGAAAGATTGCGCTTGACAGTTTTTCGAGTGGCGTACATTTCGGGTCAACCGGGATCACCGCCAACAGCCCCAGTAGTTGCATGACCGGCCGCGCTGCGGCGCGCGCGCGTCCAGTACAGCTTCAAGTGTGCATGACATCCGTTTCGGAACCTCCAACACGATGACATGCATCAGCGGATGCGGACTGTTCGGGTCGCGGTAGGAGATTCGAAAGAAATGGCGCTGCTGGCGCGGCTTGAGCAGCGCGACCACGATAACCGGCAGCACTCCCAGGTGACGGGCGATTTCTTTTGTGTGCTGAAACGAGTCGATGTTCGCGTACGGAACTGACAGTTTGGTCCCCTGACACTCAAAGATCAGAGAAGAGTCCGACGTTGTATCCAATTTTCCCATCGCCCCATTCTTTATGCCGGGGGCTGTACCGCCAATGTACTGCACGTGTTCCCCGGTAAGCGCAACCGCGGGCAATGACAGAAGTAGGAGTGACCAAAGTAAGAAGTATTTTTTCAAGCTGCACCTCCGAATGAGTTACTAAGAGCAGCTTAGAAAATCTTTTCCATGGGCGGAGGGACTCATGGGACGGTCTTTCAAGTGTCACATGAAGGATTTCTCAGCATGGCTTGACGGACTGCGCAATCCTGATCATGGCATCGGCGCTGCGCTCGACATCTTCGTCGGTGGTGGCCCAACTGGAGACGGAAATCCGCATGGCGGTCTGGTTCTGCCAGACAGTGCCGCCGCACCAGCAGGTTCCGTCAGCCTGAATTTCTGCAATGACGCGCCGAGTCTCTTCCGGGCTGCCGAATGACACGAGAACTTGATTGAGAACTACATCGTTGAGCACGCTTATGCCTGCGCCGCTCAGCCGTTCGGCAAACAAGCGCGCCTGCCGGCAATTGCGTTCGATCATCTCTCGCAGGCCAGTTCGGCCCAACGAGCGCAACGCCGCCCATAGTTCGACTCCACGCGCGCGGCGTGAGGCGTCCGGCGTGAACTGCCACGGCTCGCGTTGCGAACTCTGCGCCAGATAAGCGGCGTTTCCGGTAGGCAGCGCGCGGCATAGATTGTCGGGATCGCGCACCAGGACCATGCCCGAATCGTAGGGGACATTGAGCCACTTGTGACAATCGACGGCCCAGGAGTCAGCATTTTCGAAGCCATCCACCAATGGCGCATAAAGCGGCGAGACCGCGCCCCACAAGCCGAAAGCTCCGTCGACATGGACCCAGGCGCCAGCTTCGCGAGCCCGGGAGCAGATTTCTCGCGCGGGATCAAACGCTCCGGTGTTCACGTTGCCAGCTTGAACGCAAACCATCGTATGTTCGTCGAGCGACGGCAAAGCGTCGGCGCGCATGCGTCCCTGACCGTCAGCCGGGACCGTGATCACTCGCGAGCGCCCGAGGCCCAGCATCGCCAGCGCACGCAGCAGCGACACGTGCACTTCTTGCCCGACCACAACTCGAAGCGGCTGCGCCCCAAACAGTCCGTTGTCTTCTACATTCCAGCCTGCGCGGTGGAGAAGCGCCGAGCGTGCCGCAGCCAGCCCTGAAAAATTTGCCATAGTAGTGCAAGTGACGAATCCGGCTCCGGTTCCCTGCGGCAAGCTGAGCAAATCCACGACCCAGGCCTCCACGATCTCCTCAAGCTTTGCGGCTACGGGAGACATGACCTGCATAGCCGCATTCTGGTCCCAGGCGCCGGCAAGCCAGTTTGCTGCCAGCGAAGCCGGAAGAGTCCCGCCAACTACAAATCCGAAGTAGCGTCCGCCGGTGGTTGCCACGGTAGCCGGCGAACCGATCTCATCCAATAGAGCGAGAAGTTCAGCGGGATCGGCAGAAGCGTCGGGCAGCGGCCCGCCGAGTTGTTGCAGCCTGGCTAGGGCTTGGGCTGACGGCGCAACCGGACGTTCGTTGATTCCAGCTAAATAACGTGAGGCACGAGTTGCGACATCAGAGAGCAGTTCTTTCAAGACTCCTCCTTGCGAGAAGTTCCGCTGTATTGGATGGGCTAGTCACGATCGGGAATCAGAATTCTCGAGCGGCTGTCGAACAAAATCTTCGAAGCGGCGCAATTCTGCAATCGAAGTTTCAGAGAGCAGGGAAAAGGGAATGGCGCGGACGCCAGCGGGGAGTTCCGCGGCTGTCAAGACATCACAGACCACAGCCGCTGTTTCCTTCAGTCCGCGTTGCCAATGAGGCTCGCGGGCGTCACGGAAGACGAGGCTGTCGGGATGGAATCCGGCAGCCGTCAGTAGGGCGCGAGCCACTTTCAAGAATTCCTGCCAGCGCGAGGCCACGCCGACCAGCGCACCCGAGGGGGCCGGAAGATATCCGGCAAGTGAGGCTGGAACGGAGCGAATCTGCAGGATGAGCAGTTCCGTACCCGGTGACATCAGTTCGCGAACCTTTGCTTCGCGATTCGGCAGGAGAACCGGCATCCCGCCTTCAGGCGTTCTCGGGCAATCCTCCAGGCCGCAAGACTCGACTGGGAAGGTGACGGACCGCGCGATCTCGGCTGCCAGGATTCGACGCAGTTGCTCGTCGGGCTCAATCAAAAGGAAATGATCAGGAGGCTGCAACTCCAGCCACTGCCGCAACCGGAATCGAACCTGCGGAAGAGTGACACCGAGCTTACGCGCCGATCGAAACAGACGCGCGATCATCTGGTCAATGGCGAGCGAGGGTGTAGTGGCTGCCTCGGGTTTACTGGACCGAACGTAAACGCCGCTGCCGTGGCGAAATTCCACCCACTTGTCGCGTTCGAGCTGCCGGTACCCGGCGCTGATCGTGTTGGGATGCAGGTGGAATCGCCGAGCCAGTTCGCGGGTACTCGGCAGACGTTGTCCGGGAGAAAGATCGTCGCTCAGAATGCCGAGGATGACCTGCGTGACCAACTGCTCGCGGATCGACACTTCGCTGGCGCGCGCAAACCAGAATTGCATGGCGGCAACATGGTAAAGCAAGTGGTCAGTGGCTAGTGGTCAGTGATCAGTTAAAACGCATAAATCCGGCGATCGATAGTCAATCCATTTTGGCCTGAGATGAAGACTTAAAGCTTGAGATCCAGAGCGATGCCCAGTTGTCTTTATTCTGACCCCTGACCCCTGACCCCTGACCCCTGATCACCACGACGTCAAGTCTTTTGAGGCAGCAATTGCCCCCTCTTCCTCAGGCACAGTATGATGAACGGCATGAGCTTCTCAGAGACGATCTTCCTGTTCTTCCTGGCCCTGGTCATATTCGGGCCGAAGAAGTTGCCGGAGATCGCCCGCCAGGTCGGCAAATATCTGAACGAATTCAAG
>Ga0222749_10000749_pt1 | contig 18489 bp, 13 predicted proteins | sample IncBWH2Mmetat_FD_197234 | JGI IMG/M metagenome (GOLD analysis project Ga0222749, IMG submission 197234) | Metatranscriptome of lab incubated forest soil microbial communities from Barre Woods Harvard Forest LTER site, Petersham... | ecosystem: Environmental > Terrestrial > Soil > Temperate... | reverse complement strand
GCCAGGGCGAAGGATTATGACGTCCTGGCGATTCGCTGGCCGGCGCTCGACGGCGTTCACGGAGAGGGGTTGTTATTGGCGCCGCACGCGGGAAAAGGAGTGGCCCAGGTCATTGCGATTCCCGACGCGACGCAGGACCCGGAGCAGATCGCCGGCCTGACAGAGGGCCTGCCGCCTGAGCAGCAATACGCGCGACGTCTGGCCGAAAGCGGCTGCCGCGTCATTATCCCGACCATCATCGGCCGCGGCATGGGTCCGCACAAGGGCAGAGCGCGCATGACCGCCCGAGAGTTCCTGTATCGACCGGCCTTTGAGCTCGGTCGGCATATTATTGGGTATGAGGCGCAAAAGGTGTTGGCCGTTGTGGACTGGCTGGAAGCCGATTCAGGATCGAACGCACCCATCGGAGTGATTGGCTGGGGAGATGGCGCCATGCTTGCACTTTACTCCGCTGCCTTGGATCCTCGAATAAAGTCTGCTTGTGTAAGCGGATATTTTTCAGACCGCCGCTCGATCTGGCGGGAGCCGATTGATCGCAACGTCTTTGGGCTGCTGGATCAATTTGGTGATGCGGAACTGGCGAGCCTGATTCACCCAAACCGCTTGGTCATCGAGGCGGCGAAGGCACCCGAGGCTCACTACTCCGGCGAGGGCGGAGGAGCGCCGGCGGACGTCGTAACGCCCGCGCTCGAATCGGTGCGACGGGAGGTCAGGCGTGCCCAGCAACTCTGCGGCGACGCGGAGCCATCCATGTCGGTGCAGTTGCTGGTCAGCGGCGACGGGACCGGCCCGGGCATCTCCTCACCTGCTCTTGGGCAATTTTTGGCCACTCTCAAACCTGAGGCAACAGTGGCGGCAGTGGACCCGGCCAAATCACTCCCGGCACAAAGACTGGACCCGGCCGCCCGCCAGGCTCGCCTGATGGCGGAATTGGATCAATACACGCAGCGTCTCCTGGTCGAGAGCCCTTATGTCCGAGCTGAGTTCATGAAAGGTCTCGATACCAGTTCGCCAGAGAGGTTTGGAGAGTCGGCTGAGCATTATCGCGATTTTTTCGCGCGGGAAGTAATCGGGCGGTTTGAGCAACCTTTGCTCCCGGCCAACGCGCGTTCGCGAAAAACCTTCGACAACGGAAAATGGGCCGGCTACGAAGTCGTGCTCGATGTTTTCCCTGACGTGATTGCCTACGGATTGTTGCTATTGCCCAAAGACCTGCACAAGGGTGAAAGGCGGCCGGTCGTTGTTTGCCAGCACGGGCTGGAAGGCCGGCCACAGGATACGATCGGAGAGCCACGATTTCAGTATTACCAGGCATTCGCAGCTCGCCTGGCTGAACAGGGCTTCATCACGTTTGCTCCTCAGAATCTCTATATCTTCACCGATCGTTTTCGGAGCCTGCAGCGCAAGGCCAATCCTATGGGCAAAACGCTCTTTTCGATCATGGTGCCGCAGCACCAGCAAATCACCGACTGGTTGAAGACGCTTCCGTTTGTCGACCCGGCGCGGATCGGTTTTTACGGGCTGAGTTACGGGGGCAAGTCGGCGATGCGCATTCCGGCATTGGTGACGAATTATTGTCTCTCGATTTGTTCAGGGGACTTTAACGATTGGGTTTGGAAGAACGCCTCCACGCGCAGCCCTTACAGTTACGTCTGGATGGGTGAATACGAGATTTTCGAATTCGATTTGGGCAGCACTTTTAATTATGCCGAAATGGCCGCCCTAATAGCACCCAGGCCGTTTATGGTCGAGCGTGGCCATCTTGATAACGTGGCGCCGGACGAAACAGTGGCTTACGAATTTGCCAAGGTACGGCATCTTTACGAGGCACAGCTCCATCTGCCGCCCGAGGACTGCCAGATTGAGTTCTTTGTCGGTCCGCACCAGATCCACGGCCTGGGCACGTTCGACTTTCTGCACAATCATCTTCATTGGCCAAAACGGTAGCAGCCTGCGCAGAGCGTATATTTCACAGACAGGATGACCTCTCATTAACACCGCGGCTTCAGCCCGGTGGAGGACGGCCGGCTGGGCAGGCTAACTGTTTCAATTTCAACAGTTTGCTTCGCGACGGCAAAAGCCGTTGAAATTGAAACGGCTCACTTGTCCCAACTCGCTTTTCATCGGGCGAAAGCCGCGGTGTTAATGAAAGGGACACGCTCGCTATAAATGTCCGGGCTAGAGCGTGCGGTTTGTCGTGAAACCAAGCTGTGCGCTTTTAACTTACGAATGGATCCGTTTTTTCCTGACAGACTGACTGCTCGAGACTGTGCTAAAAGGTAATCCAGCCGACGTTGATCGCCCTCATGAAATCGTATCCATGCGCGCGCAGTTCCAGACTGACCAGGTGTATGCTGATGCTATGCTTGGTCGTTAGCACGGCAGAGCCGCTTCTGTCCGCAGAGAGCCGGCCCAGCCTTTCTTTGCGATTCTCAGCGGGCCAGCCCACAATAATCCTAGCCGGGGCGCGCGGGGCTGTTTACTCGATTCAATACTCTACCGACCTCGCCTTGCCGAATTCCTGGGTGGACAGGACCTTGGTGCAAGCACAAGCCACCAACCAGGTTTGGACTGACCCTTTTGCAGGCTCAACAAACCAACAGTTTTATCGAGCGGTCTTTGTTCCCGCACCGGCCGATACGAACCTGGTGTTCATTGAGCCGGGGACCTTCACCATGGGCAGCCCGAGCACCGAACAAGATCATCTCCCTGACGAAAGTCCACAGACGAGGGTTACTATCACCCGGGGGTTTTGGATCGGGAAGTACGCGGTAACACAAGGGGAATATCAGGCCGTGGACGGATTCAATCCGAGTTATTTCACGCCAGACAATGGATACTCCACGAACCTGACTCGCCCGGTGGAGCAAGTAACCTGGGAGGACGCGACCAACTACTGTGCGGCGCTCACGCTTCAGGACCTCGCGGCGGGAAGGATTCCCACGAACTGCAGCTACCGGCTGCCGACCGAAGCCGAATATGAGTACGCCTATCGGGCAGGGACAACGACGCGCTTTCCGTATGGGAATGACCCGGGCTACACCAGTCTCACCAATTATGAATGGTTTGGCAATATTGCCAGTAATATGACGCATCCAGTAGGTCAGAAGCAGCCGAACCCCTGGGGCTTGTACGATATGGCTGGCAACGTCGGAGCTTGGTGCCACGACTGGCATGCTCCTCTGCCGGGCGGGAGTGTCCTCGATCCGCAGGGACCTCCGGATGGTGTCCCTGACCAGTCGGGTCCCGGTTCGCCCCCTTTCCACGTTGTCCGTGTTTCCGCATGGAACGGTGGGGATTTGTCCTGCAGGTGCGCCTTCCGCAGCTTCTTCGACGACGGCAGCGGCGACAGCAGCCTGGGCATCCGGGTGGTGCTGGGGCTGAGCCGATAGAACCCGTTCGGGCCGGGTCGAAATGAGACCCAATCGAAGTCGAGAGGCTTACCAAGGAACAGGAATCCCTCTTTCTGTTCGAAAAGCCCCCGGTGCTGCACTTTCGCGCAGAACAGCAATCCAGCCCGCTAAAGCTGCCGGCCTGCCGATGCAGGCTCCCAGAGATCTTCTTCGTTGTGGCGGGCTGACTCCATCTGGCGGAGAACCATGGCATGGTAGGAACCGCGGGCTTGCATGAGTTCTGCGTGGGTTCCGCGTTCGATGATTCTTCCCTCCTCCATCAGGAGGATGAGGTCGGCACGGCGCACGGTGGAGAGGCGATGGGCGATGACGAAGGTGGTCCGCCCCGCCAGCAAGGCCGCCATCGACGCCTGGATCAGTTGCTCGCTCTCGGTATCGAGATTGCTGGTGGCCTCATCGAGGATGAGGATCTGGGGCGAAGCCAGGACGGCGCGGGCGATGGCCAGGCGCTGACATTGGCCGCCCGAAAGCTTGACCCCGCGCTCTCCGATGAAGGTATCGTATTGCTCGGGAAGGCGATGAATGAACTCGTGGGCATTGGCGCGCCGGGCGGCGTCCAGGATGTCGTCGTCGGTGGCGTCGTGACGACCATAAGCGATGTTGTCGCGCACGGATCCGTCGAAGAGGAAGACATCCTGCTGCACGATGGCCAGCAAATCGCGGTAAGTGCGCAAGCGAAGGTCGCGGATATCGACGCCATTAAGCAGGATGCGTCCCTGGGACGGGTCGTGAAAGCGCGCGACCAGGTCGGTGATGGTTGTTTTGCCGGCGCCACTGCGTCCGACCAATGCCACGACAGATCCGCCCTGGACATCCAGGTTAAAGTCAAGAATCACCGGGCGCCCCGGGCGGTACTCGAAATGGACGTTTTCAAATTCGATCCGCCGCACGAGCGACGGGGCGTCGACGGCATCTGGCCGGTCAGGCTTGTCGCCGGGCATGGCCAGCACTTCGAAAACCCGTTCCATGGCCGCGAGGGAACGCTGAAGTTCTGAGAAGGAGTTGACGATCTGCCAGACCGGGTTCAGGAGGAGAAAGGTGTACCACTGGAAAGCCATGATATCGCCGATCGAAGCGCGGTGGACGACGTTGAGATAACCGCCATACCAGACGATGACGACGTTGACGACCCCCAGTAACAGGCCCCAGGAAGTCCAAAGCACCAGTTCGCGCCGGTGCGCAAACAACTCCTTGCGCAGCACGGTATGCCGGCCGCGAAGGTAATCGAGTAATTCTCGTTGCTCGCCACGGAAAGCGCGGACGACACGAATTCCCGAGAAGGTCTCGCCCACACGGCCGTCGATCTGCTCGGCATCTTGCGCAACGAACGGTAGATAGGCCTCACCCGCCGCGCCACCGTGAAACTGACCAGCATGACACCGGGAATAATGGCCAGGGCGGTTAAAGCCAGGCGCCAGTTAAGGTCGACTAGGATACCGACGGCAATCATCAAACGAAGCAAAGAGACCGCCGGGGAAATGATGGCCATCTGCAACAGGCCGGTGGTGGTATCGACATCGCCCGTCAGGCGGGAGAGAATGCCGCCGGTTTTCATATCCCAAAGTTTGGGCAACGGCAGGTGCAGCAAACGCTCGAACAGAGAACGGCGGAGCTCGAGCATCACCCGGGCATTGAGCAAACGCTGGCGGTAATCCTTGAAGGCGTTGATCAGGTTGGAGAAAATAATGACTCCCAGGAAAACGGCCCCGGCATACTGGAGAAGGACCAGGCGCGCGGCGGAATCCAGGCCCGTTTTTAACAGGACTCGATCGACGATAAAACGCATGAACAGGGGCTGAACCATCTCGAGTCCGCCCACCAGCAACGCCAAAACAAAGACGACCCCCACCGTGCCGCGATGCGGCCATAGCCAGCGGGCGTACTCGCGGAGGTATTGGCGCCGCTGTTTGGCGCGAGGGCGCTGTTTTGAGCCGTTGCCCGTCGGGCTAGCCGCCACCTCGGGCTGCTGGACATCGGGTTTTTGTTCCAGCGCCTCGTCAAGTTTGCGACTCTGATAATCGCGCACGAAGCGCCGATAGCGCTGCCGCGAGGAGCGTGGATGGTCTTTGCTCATGAGCTGTTGAACTTTATCTCATGTAACCCGTTTCCGGGCGGGAGTCCAACGCAACAGGAAGCAGGGGAGTACTTGGTTAGTGACGGCGGGCACAACAGTGGCGCGCGGACTTTCCAGTCCGCAGCAACATAGCTTACGCGAGCCCGCTGGCGTTCGAGGTTGCTGCGGACTGGAAAGTCTGACTGGAAAGTCCGCGCGCCGCCGCCGTCATTAAGCGGTTAGGCAGGGGGTTTAAGCATTGAGGCATCCTGGAATACGCCGGCGGGACGCCGGCGCTCCCAGGCCGGTCAGAGACAGGGCCGATGGGCGTTGCTCCAAATCCCATAAAGGGCACTGACGAGCTGGACTAATTCGCCAAAGTCGGAGGGTTTTTGGTAGAAAGCATTTGCCCCGAGTTTGAGCGCCGTTTCCTGGATAGCGGCAGAAGGATGGCCGGTCAGGACGACCACGGGCAAAGGTCCGAGCTTGGGAGTGGAGCGGATGAACTCGAGGACGCTCAGCCCGCTCTCACCGGGCATCATGATATCCAACACAACGAGATCGGGCCAGCGAACCGCCTGAGTCCGGCTCAAAGCCAGCAAACTCTGCAAATAGGAAATACCACGCTCGGCCGACTCGGCCACATGCCACTGGAAAGGCACGTTGGCCTGCTGGCAAGCTGCCTGGAAAAGAACCTGGTCGTCGGTGTTGTCATTGACGTGGAAGACCAGGAGGGGCGGACGCAATGTCAGAAGAGCCTGAGGGGCAGTCTGCGTCGATCTGGAGGGCTGGTAGTTCTCGGCGCTCATGAGCGAAACATTTACCCGGCTCGGCGAGCCAGCAAACGTGGGTGAAATCCCCATAACCGCGGGGACGAACCCGGCAGCCAGGGGGTCGTTCAATCGGCAGGCGGCATCCAATTTCCCCCCCACCCCAACCCTCTCCCCGAGGCCCTGGGGAGAGGGCCGGGGTGCACTGCCATTGAGTTTGGGCGACTGGTGCAGCGGACGCGGTCTCCCTCTCCTCCTTTGGAGGAGAGGGCTGGGGAGAGGAGGTCGTTTACATGCCTCGCCCGTGAGTGCATTTGTTTTCCCACGGCGGTTTTCGGGCTGGCTTCGTTCTGAGTTTGGCACCTGGCGGGGGCAGGTACGTCTGATTCTCCAGTTTGCGCATGACTTGAGTGCAGCCAGTCCTGCGGTGAAGGGCGGCAAGGGTAAAGGGGCCTCCTCTCCCCAACCCTCTCCTCCAAAGGAGGAGAGGGAGAGGGCTTCGCCGAGGTGGACATCGTCAATCAAACTCAATGGCGGTGGGGCCGGGTTGAGGGGAAAGAGGCGCGTCGAGATATTGACGAACGGTTTGGAGCAGGACCTGCGGCGAGCAGGGCTTGGCAATAAAGCGGGTGCTGGTCTGACGGACGAATTCGGTATCCTGGCCAAGCACGTCACCGCTGTAGCCGCTCGTGAAGATGACCTTGAGCTTTGGATTGTCGGCCCTGAGCTGTTCGGCCAGCTCGCGGCCGGTTACCCCCTCCGGCATAATGATGTCAGTTAGAAGTAAATCGATGGGGAAGGAACGGGAGCGACACAATTTCAAGGCGGCGGGACCCGAGGCGGCCTCAAGGACGGTGTATCCGAATTTTTCGAGCAAACGACGAGTCAAAGAGCGGACCGAATCTTCATCCTCAACGAGCAGGATGGTTTCCCTGCCGCCCGGCGGCATGGAGGGATTGGTCGCCAGGGTCGGCTCGGAAGCCGCGGCTTCGATTGCCGGCAGGAAAAGAGTGAAGGTCGAGCCGACGCCCACCTCGGTGGAAACTTCGATCCAACCCTGGTGCTGCTTTACGATTCCGTAGACGGTCGCCAGGCCCAAACCGGTGCCTTTGCCCACGTCCTTCGTGGTAAAAAACGGCTCAAAAATGTGCGGCAGATGATCCGGTGAAATACCGGTGCCGGTGTCCGCCACGCTCAGCGTTACGAAGCGGCCCGGGCGGGCTTCGTCGTGGTTGCGGACTTGAACGGCGTCCAGGCTCACGGAGGTCGTGCGAATCACCAGGCGCCCCCCCCGGAGCATGGCATCGCGGGCGTTGACGACCAGATTGACCAGGACCTGTTCAAGCATGCCGGCGTCGGCCTGGGCAAGGGGCAATCCCGCTTCGCAATGGCATAACAACTCGATATGTTCGCCGATAATGCGTTTGAGCATTTTGCTCATGTTGCCGACTACTTCGCTGAGATTTAATGGCTGTGACTGCATGACCTGCTTGCGGCTAAAGGCCAGCAGTTGGCGGGTCAACTTGGCCGCGCGGTCAGCGGCGGCGACGGCCTGGTTGAGACACTCCACCGCCAGCGGCTGGAGCTGGGCGGGATTCATCAGCACCAACTCGGTGTTGCCGCGAATGACTGTCAGGAGGTTATTGAAGTCGTGGGCGATCCCCCCGGCGAGCTGGCCGATGGCCTCCAGCTTTTGGGATTGGCGGAGTTGTTCCTGCGTGGCGTGGAGGACTTCCTGGGTGTGGATGCGATCCAGAGCGCCGGCGCAGTGGTCGGCCAGGGCCTGCAGAGTTTGCAGATCCGCCGGGTCATAAGCCCGGGCTTGATAACTCTGAATGGAAAGAATCCCGATGACGTCCGCATTGTTATGGATCGGCACAATCAGGATCGAGGCCGAAGCGCGGCGCGTATCACCAAAGGGAACCGTTCCCGGCTGCATCGAGTCAGGCTGTTCTTTGAGAATTAACTGGCCCCCGTGTTCAATGGCTTTTCGGGCCATCTCGGAAGGCGGACGGTGATCATAGTCGGGAGGACAGGCTGTTCGTTTGCCGTTGACCAGATCCTCATAGAGAACGTGGGATACGATGCCCTCGCTGGCCGAATAGAGGTCGAGCAGGCATGCATCCCAGCCGAGCAACTGGTCGGCCACTTCGACAATGATTTCGGCAGCGGCGCGGGCGGTTTTGGTGACGCTAAGCCTTTGACCCAGCTTCGAAAAAGCTTCGATACGCAGTTCCGCGCTGCGGCGTTCGGCAATCTCCAACCGCAGCTCCTGGTTGGCTGCCCGCAATTGTTCCGTGCGCTCCTTGACCATCTCATCCAGGGCCTCGAGTTGGCGTTTGGATTGGCAGTGCAAGCTCCACTTCTTGGTGAGGGCGTGGGTCAATTGCAATACTTCGATGTTGTCGAAGGGCTTTTTGAGAATGGCCAGGTTATCGGTGGTGCCAAAGCGTTGGGAAATTTCACCCCACGAATAATCGGAGTAGGCCGTGGAGATGACGATTTGCAGGTCGGGATCGACCGCCCAGAGCTGAGCAATGGTCTCGATGCCGTCCCAGCCGGGAGGCATTCGGATATCGACAAAAGCCAGGGCATAGGGCCGGCCCTCGGCGATGGCCTGCCGCAATAGCTTCAGGCCCTCCTGTCCCTGATAGGCAGAGTCCAGGGCAAAGCTGGAGCGCTGCGCCGGGGAAGGGGAAGCGCCGAACAACTCGGCCTCCGTGCAATCCAAGGACGCGGCAGCGTCCTCGGCGAGGATTTTGCGAAAATCCGCGTGAATCGCGGCCGTGTCGTCGATGAGCAGGATACAGTAAGGAACCGGCTCGGGACCGGGTGACGCGTTGACGGTGCCAGCAGGTGCGGCTGCGGCAACGGAGAGGTCTGACGGAGTGGTGTGAGGTTGAGCGGACATCGGGTTTAGCATTCCTGGGCCTGAACGTGAATCGGTTCTTTGATGCCTTGGATTTGGTCAAAGTTGCGGAGTTTTTCCAACGCCATCTGGGACACCTTAGTCCCGGCGCAAACGATGAGGACGCCGTCTTTGGTTTCGACATTGGAGCTGAGGATGTGGCCGATGGTCAGCTCCTTGAGGAGAATCGCCTTGATGGCGACCTTAACGGCGGTCGGCGCAGTCAGGTAAACGTCGAAGCAGGCAAAGGTGCTATCGAGCACCTGTGGATCATAGCGGCCGGTGCGTGTTTGCATTTGTTCCAGGGCCTTGGCCTTGGTCAAGCCTGTGCTCTCCAGTTCCATCATTTCAGAAAGAACTTTAAGGATCCTGGAGCCAATCGGGATTTCGTCGCCAACAATGGAGTCGGCGGGAAACCCGGACCCATTGTAGTTCTTGTTTTGATAGAGAACGATGCGGGCGACGGTTTCCAGGCGCGGGATATTGGCGAGCAGATTGGCGCCGATCTCTGGCATTCGGGCCAGGACGTCTCTTTCGGCCTGAGTCAACTCTGCGTCGCGGCGCATTTTTTCGACGACCCGCTGCGGCACGGTCACAAAACCAATCTGAGACAGCATGGCCGCCAGTTCCAGTTCCCAGGTCTGGGTCATGTTCAAGGACCGGGTGAAAGCGCGCATGTAATCGCGCAATCGTTCGCCGCGCCCGAAGGAGAGCGGTTCGGCCGACGCGAGAATCCCGGTCATCATGTTGATGCTGCCATTGAGGGTCTTTTCGAGCAGCTCGCGTTCGGCCGTGATCAACTGATATTGGCGAATCGAGTTGTCTAAAGCCAGGATCAGCATTTCCGGCGGGCACGGCTTGTTGAGGAACTGGTAGACGTGGCCCTTGTTGACGGCTTCCACGGCCGTTTTTTGATCGGCGTTTCCGGTGAGCATGAGGCGAACCGAATCGGGGGAGCGTTGACGCGCTTGGGTAAGGAACTCGACGCCGTTCATGCCCGGCATTTGCATGTCGGCCACGATGACCGCGTAGGGGCCTTTCTGAGACAGAAGCGTTAGGGCCAAGTCGCCGCTGAGAGCGGTGTCGATGGAAAAGCGCTTTCGCAAACTCCGCTGGTAAGCATCCAGCACGTTGGGTTCATCATCAACAAACAGGATTTTCGAGTTCATTCTTTCATTGGCTGAGGTTGGAGACTGCCTTCGGCGGCCCGGCGCCAGTGCACCAGACGACTATCAAGCCCCAGGGTCGCCAGATAGTTCAAGTCCAATTCTTCCGCCGGGGGCGGCGGCCCCTGGATCAGCGCATTGGCGACGTGCACCGCCGTCAGGGGGCTAAAGGACAGATGCGGACACGTCGCCGGCTGGTGGTGCAGCGCAATGGCCTCCACCACGGGTACCGGCAGACCCCAAAGCCCGAGCAGGTAACCGCCCACCTCGGCGTGGTTTGCCCCAAAGTGGCGTTCCTCCGCCGCCAGCAGGGCGGCGGTTCCGGATATGCCCGCCTGTAAAACCTGGTCGTAAGGCTCCGGGAAATTCGAAGCGAGTATCAGTTTGCCCGTATCGTGAAGCAGACCCGCGACAAAGGAATCATCCACTAGCCTGTTGTCGGAATCCTCCATGCGCGCGATTTCCTTGGCGAGCCCGGCGGTTTGCTGGCTGTGGACCCACAACGAGTCGATGGAAAAGCTCCCCAGCCTGGCCGAAGAGAATTGCGAAAAGGCGTGGATGGAAAGCACCAGGGCCTTGATAGTCTCCACCCCCAAATAGGACACCGCCTCGGAAGGGCTGGAGATCTGGCGGCCCAAACCAAAGAACGCAGAATTGACGAGCTTGAGGATTTTGGCGGTCATCGCCATGTCTTTGGCGACGATATCGCCAATTTCGTCCAAGCCGATTTCCGGGTCCTGGAGCTTCTCGACAATCTGAACGTAGAGGGCGGGGATACTGGGCAAGCGATCGAGCCGGGAAACCAATTGCCGCAGATTTTGGTTGCGCAAAGACTGCTCGAGGTTGCTGGCGCGGCTAATCGCCGCCTTGAGTTCTTCCGGCTGGCAAGGCTTGCTGAGGTATTGATGAGTGGAGCCCACGCATTTGAACACGAGGTCGCGGTCGGCGTGGCCGGACAAGATCAAGCGGACGGTTTTGGGGAAACGTTTGAGGACCTCGGCCAGGAGCTCGGCGCCGTTCATCCCGGGCATGCGCATATCGGAAATCACGACGTCAAACGGTGCCTGTGCCATCAACTCGAGCGCCTTGGAACCGCTGCCCACGAACGCCATCTCCCATTCGACGCGCATGGACCGGAGCATCCGTTGCAAGCCTTCCAAAACGAGCGACTCGTCGTCCACAAAGAGAATACGTTTCTTCATAAGCTCTTGGACGGGGTTCCGGGATTCAGGGGTAAGCGGATAATAAAAGTGGTTCCCTTACCGACTTCAGTTTCGAACCCGATGGTACCTCCGTGTTTGTCCACCACCACGGAGCGAGAGATGGCCAACCCCTGGCCCGTCCCCTTGCCGACGCCCTTGGTGGTGAAGAAGGGTTCGAAAATGCGGCTGCGGATCTTTTCGGGAATGCCGCCGCCCGTATCCTGAATGTGAATCTCGGCCCAGTTTGCCTCCAGCTGGGTGCTGACCGTGATGGTTCCTTTGCCTTTGCTGCCGTCGCCGACGATCTCAGCAATCGCTTGAGTTGCGTTAATGATGAGATTCAAAATGACCTGGTTGAACTCCCCGGCCAGGCAGGGAACGGGTGGCAATTGGGGATCGAAATGGGTCACCATCTCGGCGACATACTTCCACTCATTTCGCGCCACGGTCAGGGTGCATTCGATGGCGTGGTTGAGATCCACAGCGGTCTTCTGGCCGGTGCCGGGATGGGAGAATTCTTTCATGGCCCGAACGATGCTGGCCACACGGCCCACGCCTTCGAGAGATTGCTGCACAGCTTTGGGAATCTCGGCCAAAAGATAATCCAGGTCGGCAGCTTGCCGCGCCGCCTCGACTTCCGCAATAATCCCGGATCCAACAGCCTGCTGCTTGCACGCTGAGAGCAGCTGTTCGTATCTTTCGAGCAGCTTGGTTAAATCACCAAACGCATCACGGACGAACCGGGCGTTGTCGCCAATATATTGAGTGGGAGTGTTAATCTCATGAGCAATACCGGCGGCCAATTGTCCGATGGCTTCGAGTTTTTGGGCATGGCGCAGTTGCAGTTCGATAGCGTTGCGTTCGGACTCGATGCACTTGCGGGCGGTAATGTCCTCGACCGTCCCGACATAACCCAGCAAGGCCCCGGAGAGCGAAAACATAGGAGCGGTGACCATTTGTCCCCAACGCACCTCCCCCGTGGGCGTTAATAAGCGTATCTCGCTAGCCCATTCGCGGCCGGTTTCGGCGGCCGCTTTCCAGGCAGCCAGGGTCGCCTCTCGTTCTTCGGGGTGAATGGCCTGGCTCCAGCCGAGACCTTCATTATCGTCCCGGGATCGTCCCGAGATTTCGCTCCAGCGCGGATTGGTGTAGGAGCATCGGCCGGACGGGTCGGCTTCAAAGATGCCGAATGGGGAAAAGTTACAAAGCTTTTTGAAGCGTTCTTCGCTTTGACGCAACTGTTGCGTGCGCGCGGCGACAGCCTGTTCAAGACCATCGATTTTCAACTTGGCATATTGGTGCAATCGCCATTTTTCCGTCAACGCGTTGGCCAACTGGAGCACCTCGACATTATCGAAAGGCTTTTTGAGAATCACCAACCGATCGGATTGGCCGACCTTGGCGATCATCTCGTCCCACGCGTAATCGGAATACGCCGTGCAGATAACGACCTGCAGATCGGGAGAGGCTTCCCAAAGCTTGGCGGTGGTCTCGACGCCGTCCCACCCCGGGGGCATGCGCACATCAATAAAGGCCAGCGCATAGGGCCGCGCCGACGCAACAGCGCGCTTGACCCGTTCCAGGCCTTCCTGGCCTTGAAAAGCGGACTCCAATTCGAACCCTTTCAACGATGGCTTGGCCACTTCCGGGCCGAAGAGCTGGTCGCTGACGCTCTGGAGATCATCGGGTTCGGCAGTCCCGGCCAGGATTTTCCTGAAATCCTCGTGAATAGCCGGATTATCATCGATGATGAGGATTCTGCGATTCTCGTCAGGCTTGTTCATGATGAGTCGTGTTTTGGGAGAGCCGGCGGGGATCCCGGCCTGCGATAGGCAGTTGGAGTATAAAGGTGGCGCCCAAACCCGCTCCGTCGCTGTGGGCAGTCAAGATACCGCCCAACTCTTTGGCCGCCAAAGCGCCGCTATGCAACCCGAAGCCGTGGCCCTCCTTGCGCGTCGTGAAGCCGTGGTTGAAAATCCGCGTGAGGTTCTCCCTGGCAATGCCCACTCCGTTGTCACTGACAAAAATCCGAACATGGTCCTCAGAGCGGGTGGCACCCACGACCAGCTGTTTTCCGGGCCGGCCCGATTCGTCGCAGGCGTATTTGGCGTTGCGAACCAGGTTGACCAGGATTTGCAGCACCTTGTGTTTGTCGGTCGTAATGGGAGGGACCGGGGCGTACTGCCGGACCACGCGGACATCGTGCCGAACCAGTGCACCGGCATTCATGCGCAGGGTGTCCTCCAGCAACTGAGCCACCTCTACTGTCTCAATCACACCGGAAATCTTTGCGTAGCTTTGCTGCATCGCCACGATGTCTTTGACGTGTTCGACGTTTTTGCGCAGTGAAGCCAATTCGTCAAGGACGAGCGCCTGCTCGGAGGCCAGTCGCTCGGCCAATTGGCCAAGGAACTCGGGCACTCTCCGGCCACGGGGATCCTGGGTAAGAAAGGCCGCAAGATCAAGCGTGTGTTCACCGAGCAATTGGACCAGACGATTCAGATCGGAGGCGCGAGACTTTTTGACTCGTTCATCGAGCAGCGTCGTGGTGACGTTAATGCTGTTCAGAACGTTTCCGACGTTGTGCAGCACACTGGTGGCCACCTCGGCCATACCGGCCTGACGGGAGATGTCCACCAGATCCTTTTGTGCCGCCTCGAGTTCGGCCTCGGCTTTCTTGCGGGCTGAAATGTCTCGCAGGAAGATATTGAGGATTTGACCTTGGCCAACGCAAATGGCAGTTCCACTAACCTCGACTGGTATCTCACGGCCGTCCCGGTGCATACCCGTGCTCTCATAAAGCTGGTTTTGCAAGCGCCAGACGCCGGATTGGCAGAACTGCTCGAAATCGGCTTTGCGCTCCGCGCGGTGGCGCGGCGAGACCAGGGTGTCGGTTACCTGGCGGCCCATCACCTGGGCGGAAGACCAGCCAAACGTGGCTTGAGCCTGGCGGTTCCAGCCGATAATTCGGCCTTCGATATCCGTTGTCACGACCGAGTCAAAGGCTTGGTCGATGATGAGCCGGGTGCGCTCCTCCTGGGCGCGCAGTGCCTGTTCCGCTTTCCGCCGGGCGGTGACATCCCAGAAGATAACCTGCAGGCCGATAGCCTTTGTTTCAGCGTCATGAAGCGGGGTTTTGATCACCTGTACGTAGGTTGTGTCGCCCAGCGCCGCTCGGTTTTCCTCCTCGGTTTCAAAAGCCTTGCCGCTCGCGATCACCTCTTCGTCATCACAGCGATACTTGGCGGCCAGTTCCGCCGGAAATAGATCAAAATCGGTTTTTCCAAGAATTTCCTGCTTGGTTCGGCCGACCGTGCGGCAGAAAACGCCGTTCACAAAGGTGAACCGGCCGGCAAGGTCCTTGCGGAGCACATTTTGGGGCAAGGTTTCGACCAGGGAAACCATCTGACGCTCGGAGGCGGCCAGGGCCTCCTCGGTGTGCTTGTGGTGCATCACTGCCTGGTGGAGTTCCTCGGTGCGCTTTTGCAGTTCGCCCGTGCGCTCCTCGACGCGGCGCTCAAGCTGGTCTTTGGCTTTCTGCAACTGGGCATCGCGCTGCTGGAGCTGAGCCAGCATCTCATTGAAACTGTCCACCAAAATCCCGAGTTCGTCTTCACTTTGGCGGACCGCGCGGAGCGAGAAATTTTGGTCGCGCGCAACGCTGCGAGCAGTCTCGACCAGGCTCAAAATAGGCAGCGATACGAGGCGTTGCAGCCGGTTGGAAAGGAGGTAGGCGACGAGTCCAGCGGCGCAAAGCACCACCGGCGCGATCAGACCGTATTCCTCCAAGCGGCCGTAAAGCGGACGCAGGTCGCTCTCGACAAAGACGGTGCCGACAACTTCGCCCTTGCGCACAATCGGCCGAAACATCAGCAACGCATTCGAAGTGAACTTAAAACCGGGCGACTGGACGGGTGGGGGCAAGAACTGTTCGTTGTCATTCGAGCGATCGTAAACGGCGAAGATGGCCCCGTTCCGGGTGTATACAACGGCGCCGCGGATGTTGGAATCCGCTTTCAGGGTAGCCAGGATTTCCTCGACGCCTTTGGGGTCATTGAAATCCAGGCCCGTCGTGGAGCTATTGCCGATGATTTGGGCGTGGGTGGACAAATCGCCCACCATATCTCGTCTGGACGTGATAAAATCGAAAATGACAAAAGCCAGGCATGCCAACAGCAGCGCCACACCGCTGGTGCTCATGAGGATCAGGGTCTGCTTTTGCTTAATCGAGGCCGTTCGGAAAGATTTCATGGCGCCCGATTGCTTTCCGGCATCATTGAAGACTTTAACGGCCAGCGCATGGAAGTGGTTGCCCGTAAAAGGGCATAGTATGACCATACGCACGCATTCATAAGCATGTTATCGACAAGCGGCCCAAATACTTAAAGAGGATTTTGTCCAAAGCCTTCACATCGAATGCGTTCAACTTATCTAGTTAGTTACGGCTTGTTGTCATTTGAGACATTCCTTCCGGCGCGAGGCGGCTTTGAACGGCGGGTTTGCATTTCCTTGAGCAGCCGATGGAACTCGTCGAAGCCGGCGACCTTCTCGAAGAACGCACAGGCGCCCAGCTCGAGGCATCTGTCACGATAGGGCTTTTCGCCGTATTGGGAGAAGACAATGACTCTGCGGGCAGAAGATTGCTTTTTGAGGGCTTGGAGAACCTCCAGGCCGTTCATGCGGGGCATGCGAATGTCCAGAATGATGAGATCGGGATCGAGTTTGGTGATGGCTTCCAAAGCCTGACAACCATCTTCGGCCTCGCCCACGACTTTGAACCACGGCAGAGCGGAGAACAAACGCTGCAGCACCTGCCGAACCGGCTCCGAATCATCCACCAGGAGGACAGTCAACGGCTTGTTCCGGGTCCGGCACTGTCGTGTAGGCAATTTCAATCATATCTAAGATCGGCAGGAAACGGTCCAACCGGAGTTCCAAAGTTCTGATTGGCGTGTCAGTCTGCGTCCTACATTGCGCTACGCGTAGTGCGTAAGCCTCAGGACCTCCCAGGCCTGGTCAAGTGGCTTGAGCTTGGGGTTGGGAGTAATTAAGTCCTTGCGCCGCAAGCTAGAAGGCAGCGAGGCAGGGTTTCGGAATCGAGAGAAATCGAGAGCTTTCGGCTTGACTCTGCTTATAGAAGCCCATACCCTTTTGCCGAATGCTAATGGATGCGGGGGAGCAAAGTCAATTCAATGTTTCCACGCTAATATTCAATAGCATTGAATTAATTCAATGTACATAGATGGTTCGCCAAAATCGTGCGCACCCTAGCCTCAATTGTCGTCGTTTTTGTCGTGCTCGCGGGCCTTGGGTATCTGCTCGCACCAGGGCAGTTCGTACTTGCCTCCGTTTACAAAAAATCCGTTTGCTTCGACTGCGGCCTGGAGCGATTGGATGACATCCGAAAGCTTGGGCCATTCGTTTATCACCGGCAGGTAGATTTCGAGGAGTCCGCTGTTTCCAGGGCGCTTAAAATAAAGGGCTGTCCGCACAGCTGGCTGCTGTATCGTTATGGGCACAACTTTATAAGGCCATTGAACTCCTGGCATGCAAGCTGGGGCTGTCCGTCGGTCATGCTTCAATCTGTGCTCCTCGATGACGCTTTTTGCGAGGAGTTGGCCCACATGGACAACGCTTCGGAGAATTGGAGCTCATTGGTCACGGCACTCTACTCGAATCATACGATCGACGACTCATTCGGCTTGTGGTGGAAGGAGTCTAGCCGCGGAAGTTTCTCCGCCTGGGCGGCAACTAATGGTCTTTGGATTCAAGTTGGGAGGCAGACCGTGGCGAACAAGCCCATGAAGCCAACACCGCGATGAGCTTTCTGTTTCATGCCGAACGCCAGTGGCGCGGTGTGGCTTATGGGCACCGTTCGCCTGTTATGCGAGCGGAGCGAGCCAAACTGAAGTCCCAAAGGGACGATATGATAATAGCTCCGGGCAAGCAGAGCGCCGCCCGGGGTTATGGACGCAAAATGATCTCCTCTTTTTTCCTTCTGGTTTGGCGCGCCTGGAGGCGCGCCAAACCAGAAGGAAAAAAAGAGGCTGGGTGGGAGGGCTTTTTACCCCGGGCGGCGGCCTCCACGCTGCGCTTAATTTCAAATCGCAGATTTCAAATTTCAAAGGGGAAGGATCAGGGCGAGTCGCTCCAGCGGGTCTTGACTTGGGCTATTATCATGCCGCCCCTCGCGGCCTCCTGCCTTCGCAGCGCTACGACGAGGTGAACCTGAAGCCACACGAATGGCGGGCGGAGGAATTGGTCGTCGCTGGGCGAACCATCGGCTCCAGGCCAAGCCGGCTTTCGCCTGGCTGTTTGTCCTGAGCCCTCCGCCCGGCCTGCCTGAGCCGGAGAATGAGGCATTTCTTGAGGTGGGGACGGCGCGCTGCGCCGTCCCGAGCCGCGTTGAGCGGGCTGAACTAATGCTGGCGAACACGCGAATCACAATGACGATTGCGCCGCTGAACGCGGCGCGGACAGCGCAGCGCGCTGTCCCTACCCCCGTGGAGCTGTCCAGGTGCGGCCTGATCAACGGAGCGTGATTGTGTACCCCTTATCGGAGCGCTCATTGCCGGATTCAAGGCCAGTCGATGCGCATGTGCACATCGTGGGGAACGGGTCCGGAGGGACGGGATGCTGGTTGCGGGTCAGCGCCTGGCGGCGGCCGATGGCTGCGCTCATGCTTCGGCACATTGGCCTGGCGTCCTCGGCGCTTCACGGGGAATTGGATCGGTTGTACGTTGAACGTTTGCTCGAACTGGTGCGCGGATCTTCTCTCGGTGCAGTGGTGATCCTGGCCCAGGAACAGGTGCATGATGACCAGGGCCGGGCGATGCCGGACGCCGGCGCGTTTTATGTGCCGAATCAGTATGTGCTGGAGTTGAGCAGGAAGCACCCGGAGTTCCTGCCGGCGGTCTCCATCCATCCCGCGCGGCCGGATGCCCTGGACGAGCTGGAGCGCTGCCTGGCCGGGGGCG
>Ga0222749_10000748_pt1 | contig 18493 bp, 19 predicted proteins | sample IncBWH2Mmetat_FD_197234 | JGI IMG/M metagenome (GOLD analysis project Ga0222749, IMG submission 197234) | Metatranscriptome of lab incubated forest soil microbial communities from Barre Woods Harvard Forest LTER site, Petersham... | ecosystem: Environmental > Terrestrial > Soil > Temperate... | reverse complement strand
GCCAACGCTGGCGTGGCTGAATTTTCCCCGTTGGCAAAGGTCACGGAGGCGCATTTCGACAAGCTTTTTAATATCAATGTCAGGGGAGCGCTCTTCTCCGTGCAAAAGGGCCTGCCACTCTTGAATGATGGTGGTTCTATCATTCTGACGGGCTCCGTTGCGGGGTCCAAAGGGACTCCCGCGTTCGGTGTTTACGGCGCGACAAAGGCGGCGCTTCGATGCTTTGTGCGAGGCTGGACCATGGAACTCAAGGACCGCCGTATCCGCTCAAATGTCTTGAGCCCTGGGCCAACCGAGACCCCGGCCATTGATCAGCAACCCCCGGATGCGATCGCGCGGATTGTGTCCACCATCCCGATGGGACGCATGGGCAAACCCGAAGAAATTGCCAAGGCGGCGTTGTTTCTGGCATCGGATGACTCCAGTTTCGTCACCGGCATCGAACTATTCGTTGATGGCGGCAGAGCGCAAATCTAATCGACGAATCGGAGTCGGCTCAACCGTGGAGAATATGCTTATGACTGGTTCAACTATCAAAATAGCCGTGCTGGACGATTATCAAAATATATCGTTGAGAATGGCAGATTGGTCGTCCATTCCCGGCAATCCTGAAATCAGAGTGTTCAACGATCATATTTCCGAAGAGGATTCCCTCGTTCAACGCCTGTTTCCCTTCGATGTTGTGTGCATCATGCGTGAACGAACGCTGATGTCGGCGACGCTTCTTGACCGTCTGCCGAATCTTAAACTTATCGCATCTACAGGTCCACGCAACGCCGCCATCGACCTGGAGGCGGCCGAAAGAAGGGGTATCGAAGTCCTGCATACCGGCTACAACTCGACACCCACAATCGAGTTCACTTGGGGGATGATCATGGCTTTAGCGCGAAACGTAGCAAATGAAAACGCTTCCTTGCGTAACGGCGGATGGCAAACAAGCGTGGGCGCTGATCTCTGCGGCAAGACTCTTGGCGTTCTGGGTCTAGGCAACATCGGTTCACGAGTCGCTGAGATTGGGAAAGTTTTTGGAATGAACGTGATTGCGTGGAGTGAGAATTTGACACAGGAAAAAGCCGTGGCATCAGGTGCGCGTCTGGTTTCCAAAGGCGAATTATTTCGCGAAGCGGATTTCCTAACGATACATCTGGTGCTGAGCGCCAGAAGTAGAGGGACGGTAGGAAAAGCTGAACTCTCTTTGATGAAGCCCACCTCGTTTCTTGTTAATACTGCTCGTGGTCCAATTGTTGATGAAGCCGCACTTGTTGAAACGCTGACGGCACGAAGAATTGCGGGAGCCGCAATTGACGTGTTCGAGCAGGAACCGTTGCCAGGCGAACACCCGTTCCGCCATCTGCCAAATGTGCTTGCAACGCCGCATATCGCTTACGGTTCTCGATCTTTGTATGAAATTTTCTATGGGGACTCCATCGCGAACATCTCGTCATGGATTCGTCGAAATGCACCGTGATCAGGAATCTATCCACACTCTTGCAGCCGGAGCAACCAGAGGCGCGGGCGCAGGCGGGATGAACACGACAAAGCTGAGTCTGCGGATGCTCAGCTCAATACACGAACCCAACGTTGTTTTGGAGGTCATCTCCTCGAAGTTTTGCTGGCAAAAGTGGTGAAAATAATCTGGATTCGAGTGCCAGTGAAAGTGCCAGTGAAATCAATACTTCGGTAGTAATCAGCAACTACTCCGGCAAAACACGGCAACCAGCATAGCCAACATTCAGGACACCGGCATCGATCTGCTTCAGCGAACCGAAGGACGTGTGCGTCCCCGATTTGATCGTGGTCGCGATCGACTGGGTTGTCGCGCTGGATTGTGCATTCGCAGAACCGATCATGCCCAAATTGGCGGCGGCAACGCACATGGCCGCAATGCCCAAAAAGCGACGGCGGCTGATTTCTTCAATTGTTTAGTTCATATCCATTGGCGCATCTTCTTGGTTTGACGGTTTCATTGGTTGATAAAAAAATCGCCATGCGACCGCGAGTTTGCATGGGGGATTGTTGCAAACCTACAGGCCAAGCGCGGTCAGCCCGGGGTGGTCCGAGGGACGGGACTTCGAAGCATCCCATCGAAACCTGCGCTCAGACTCTTTGATCGGCAGATCGTTGATGCTTGCATGCCGGTGATGCATCAGCCCGTTGGAATCAAATTCCCAGTTCTCATTGCCATATGAGCGAAACCAGTTGCCGGAATCGTCATGCCACTCGTAGGCGAATCGCACGGCGATCCGGTTTCCCCCAAAAGCCCAAAGCTCCTTGATGAGCCGGTAATCCAGTTCCTTCTTCCATTTACGGGTCAGGAATTCGATGATGGCGGGCCGTCCCTGAACAAATTCGGCGCGGTTTCTCCACCAGCTATTGACCGTATAAGCTAGGGCAACCTTCTCCGGGTCGCGACTGTTCCAAGCATTTTCCGCCAAGCGCACCTTCTCGATCGCCGTCTCTTCTGTAAAGGGAGGAAGTGGAGGGCGTTGCGTGGACTCGTTTGCGGTATTCATGATTCTACTACGGGTCTCGACTGGCCGACTATTTGATTTCAGTCAGTCGGAGCTTCTGCATGAAGGTTGCCGTCAGGCGAATGACTTCGTCCCCCTGTTCATCCAGCGCGAAATGCCCGGCATCGAGAATATGCACCTCAGCTCCCGGCACATCCTTGTGATAGGCTTCAGCTCCGGCAACGACAAAGGAGGGATCAAAACGTCCCCAAAGGACGAGCATGGGAGGTTGATGGTCGCGAAGCCATTTTTGCCAGGCTGGGTACGACTTCACATTCGTTTGGTAATCATAAAACAACTCCGTTTGAATGTCCGCCTGGCCTGGCTGATTCAAAAAGTAAAACTCGTCAGTCCAGATGTCCGGATCGAGGCGCTCAAGATGTGGGGAGGTGCCCACATGCCGGTTCCGAGTTGCCGCCAACGAGAGAAAGGTTTTTCGGAACTCGGCCTCATGCGACGCACGATCTTTCCAGAACGCGCGCCGTGCGTCCCAGAGCGGAGACAAACCCTCCTCGTGAGAAACCGCATTTTGGATAATGATGGCCTGGATCTTTTCGGGGTGGGCAACTGCCATCCGCATTCCCACCGGGCCGCCGTAGTCGTGCAGGAAAAGCGTGTAGCGAGGAAGACTCAACGCCTCAGCAAACTTCTCAGTCACGTGAGCCAGATTGTCGAACGTGTAACTGAATTCTTTTGGGCTCGGCCAGGAAGAATGTCCGAAGCCCGGAAAGTCAGGTGCAATGAGGTGATATGTGCGGCTTAACGATGATTCCAACATCGGCTGATACATCCGGGATGATGTTGGAACGCCGTGAAGCAAAAGAATGACTGGGCCGTTTGCAGGCCCGGCTTCGCGATAAAAGATATTGAGACCTTCCACTTGGACGGTTTTGTAAGCGACGCGCTCCTGACTGATCGCGGGAGTTGTACTCATAAGCAATGCCAAGCAAGCGAGTTGCCAGAGCAGTTTCATGACGGAGATTTTTCAAAGTCATTAACGAGCACGATGCGATAGCGGGCTTTGCCAGACCGCAGGCGCTCCAGCGCATCGTTCACTTTCGACATCGGAAAATATTCCACGACGGGCGCGATTGAGTGCCGGGCACTGAACTCAAGCATGTGATCAATGGCTGTTGGGCTGCCTGTGGGCGAACCGGCCACAGATTTCTCGCCCAAGATTAGACCGAACGCCGGGACTTCGAGCGGTTTGATGACGGCTCCTACATTGTGGAAGCTGCCCTTAGGCGCGAGTGTTTCGAGAAAAGCACCAATGTCCTGAGGCACGTTGATGGTGGAAATGATCAGATCAAGGCTCCTGCCGAGTTTTTTTAATACGCCATCTTTCTTACTATTGTGCACGTAATGAGCGCCCAATTGCCGCGCTTCCGTTTCCTTGCTGTCGCTAGTAGTAAAGGCATGTACTTCACAGCCCCATTTATTCGCGAATTGGAGCGCCATATGCCCCAATCCACCGATGCCAATGATCCCGACACGGGCGGTAGCGGGAACTTCATGAATCAGGAGTGGTGAAAATACTGTGATGCCGCCGCACAAGAGCGGTCCTACTTTTGCCAAATCCAGCGGATCTGGCAAAGGACGAACCCAGGGCCACTGAGCTCGGACACGATCCGCAAAGCCGCCGTGCCGCCCAATTATGGTTCCCTGAGCCGTGGCGCAAAGATGTTGGTCACCGGAAAGACATTCGTGACATGAAAGACAGCTATGAGCGAACCAGCCAAGTCCGACGCGCTGTCCGATTTTTAGCCCCCTCGCCTCTTCGCCCAGTGCGACAACCGTCCCGGTCACCTCATGACCAGGCACGAACGGGTATTGGGACATTCCCCATTCGTTATCGAGCATCGAAAGATCAGAATGGCAGAGTCCGCAGTGGGACACTTTAATTTCTACCTCTTCCGGCCCAAGGTGGCCGGGGTCAAAACTGAACGGTTCCAGCGGGCCTTTGGCAGCTGTGGCCGCGTAAGCATTGAATGTTGTCATTATATTTTGTTGGTGTTGAGTTTTTATGTTTTGTGATGATTAGCGCGAGCCGTTGTGAGACGGCCCTAGGTAAGGGAAATCGGCGACCAGATCGCCGTGCGGGCCTACCCTATCCTCCGTCACTTTCCCATTGGTAATTATAGCCAGGAAGGCATCGACGGCGTCGTCAGTGAGCGCGCGGCCATTGTGCGGATAGCGCGCCGGACGCGTAGGGTCATATCGGAGGAGATCCGGCAGCATTGTCGCTGCCACCCGCCTTGCTTGCTCCGGTGTATAACCACCCGTATGCTCCAGCGCGTGCGCGAAAACGCCAATGAAACGGGCGTCGCCCGCCGGGTCCCCGGCGAGATAGGCCTCGTTCTGCTCGCCGGCAAGGAAAGGCGTCTGGGAGACTCGTGCACCGCGATCCGCCTGCACCCAGTTCCCGCTCGCACCGTCCGCCGGGATTAGTGTGCGAGCCCACAGGCGAACCTCTTTGGACCCCAGAGCAGAGTTGGACACTTCCAGGACGATGCCGCAAATGTCTTTATCGGCGAAGAAATCCTGGCCGGTGAACTGAAAGTTGTTCAAAGCACCCTGTGCGTCGAAGAAGAAGGGATCACTGCGCCAGCCCGCAAAGAAGCGATAGTCGTCGGCCTGAATCACTTGTGCAACCCGTCCGGTGGAGACCGGCACCCTTTCGAAGATAACCTGGCCGCCCTCGCCCGTCGTCGCGGCCAGCGCGCCCTCCAAGCGGCGCAGCGTTGCGGTCTGCGCCCCGCCCGTGGAAGACGCGAAGCGCACTTGGTAGGTGATATTGGCGACGGCATCACCGTCCGTGTCAATCTTGATCTCGTACAGCGCATGAGGCGAGAAAGGTTCGGCGCTAGTAGGCCCCGGCGGGTTCACGCTGAAGGACGGATGCACGTTCATTATGACTATCGACTTACTGGGATCTCCCGGCTTGGGGAACGCATACAGATCGGTGAAGTCGACGCGGGCGTCCCCATGGGGGAACGCGAGATTGAGACCGGAATAATGGTGTGACATGGATTAGTGCTCCTCTTTCATCTTTCGTTTGTTGTTTTGGTAATAGCTAATTCACACTGGCTTGATTTCAAAAATGCAGTCAACTATCACTGGCGCGCCGATAGGCAAACTCTGGACTCCTATGACCGAGCGAGTGTGGCCTGCCTCCGGACCGAAGATTTGAACAAACAGATTTGACGCTCCGTCCGCCACGGGCGGGTGATCAACAAACTGTTCGGTCGTCACGATCAGCACCGTGAGCTTCACGAGTTTTTTAAGCCGTTCCAGGGTGCCGAGATGATGCTTCGCGACCGCCAGCGCGTTGAGCGAGGCGATGCGCGCGGCTTCCTGCCCTTCCTTGACCGAAAGATTGTCGCCGAGCCGCCCTGAAATCGCGAGCTTGTGGTTCACAACCGGGAGCGTTCCAGTCAAGAAAAGCAGATTTCCGGTGTCGGAAGATTCAACGTAAGCTCCCAATGGTGTCGGTGGTGCGGGCAGAACGATTCCAAGTTTTTCAAGGCGCGAAGTTAGATCACCCGTGAGAATCTTTTTATCAATTGGCGCTTTCATCTGCTCCTCCGTTAGCTCGAATGTTGCTGTCGTTCCAGTTCATTGTCTGGAGCCTTTGAGCTCTGCGAGTTCAGACTCGGCTCGAAGCCAATGGTCGAGATCGCGGCCATGCCCACCGCCGTCGTTGAGCCAAATTGCGTAGGCACGTTTCTCAATTTCAGCACGTAGATCGGGGGATTCTGGGGAGGCGGGGGCACGATTTGTTTTCTTTCGCGTTCCATTCTGCATTGTTCAGTCCTTTTGTTGGCTTATGTAATCAAGTTAGGCATGACTTAATCTGGAGCGATCAGGATTTGATGAACGCCAGTAAGTCCTCGTTGACCTGCTCTTTGTGCGTGGCGCACAAGCCGTGTGACGCGCCTTTGTAAATTTTGAGTGTCGCCTTCTTGACCAACTTGGCCGAGAGCAGCGCCGAGTTAGCAATCGGCACAATCTGGTCCTCGTCACCGTGAATGATAAGAGTTGGCACGTCCATTTTCTTGAGGTCTTCCGTAAAATCGGTTTCGGAGAATGCTTTGACACAATCATAAACCCCTTTCAAACTTGCCTGCATTCCCTGACGCCAGAACGAGCCTCGCAAGCCCTGTGAGACGGTGGAACCCGGCCGATTGGCGCCAAAGAACGGTGCGCTCACATCCTTGAAGAACTGCGAGCGGTCGGCGTGGAGGCCGCCACGGATGCCATCGAACACCTCCATCGGCACACCGCCAGGGTTGCCCGCCGTCTTCAACATCAACGGTGGGATCGCAGCGACGAGCACGGCCTTCGCAACACGCTTTGTTCCGTGGCGGCCAATGTAACGCGCTACTTCGCCTCCACCCATCGAGTGACCGACAAGAATCGCGTCTTTTAGATCAAGCTGGTTAACCAGTGCTGCGAGGTCATCGGCGAATGTATTATATTCGTAGCCATCCCAAGGCTGGCTTGAGCGCCCGTGCCCGCGGCGGTCATGGGCGATGCAGCGATAACCGCGTGAGGCCAGAAAGAACATTTGATCCTCAAATGCGTCCGCACTCAGCGGCCAGCCATGACTGAAGACGACGGGCTGTCCAGTGCCCCAGTCTTTGAAATAAATTTCCGTCCCATCTTTGGTTGTGATCTTATTCATAGATTGTTTTCCTTTTGTTTGGTTTAAATTTTGGAATTGTTCTCGCTTTCTGCGGCCACCATGCAACGAAGTTAATGGGGTTGTGTGGTGGGTTTCCGGTCAAGGAAATCACGGACGGCAGCAATTGTCGCGGCAGGTTGCTCCTCCATCAGCCAATGACCTGAATTTGGAATCATGACTTCGGTCACATTATCGGCCGCGTTGCGCATGATGATGGCGACGTTTGCTCCAAACGCCTTTTCGGCGCCAATCGCGAGCACCGGCATGGTTAGCTTGGTCATCATTGAAACTTTGTTATCTTCAACATCCTTGGGAATTGAGAGGAACTGGGCAAAAGCGGAATGCATGGCACCCGGTTGCGCATAAAACGCGGTGTAATGGGCTCTGGTTGCTTCGTCGATTTTCGACGGATCACCCGCAAATTCGTTCCAAAAGCGATCAAGATAAATGCGTTCGCGGCCAGCCACCAACCGTTCTGCATCGGGACCCCCGAAAGAGAAATGCCAGAGCGCGGGGCTGCGCACGATTTCGTCCCAAGGTGGAATGCCCGGCACCGGAGCATCCATCACCACCAGCCGGTCGGTTTTATCGGGGTAACGGGCGGCATAGGCATAGGCAACCGTTGCGCCAATGTCATGCCCAACGACCGCGGCACGATCAACACCGAGTTGAGTAAGAACGGACCGAATATCGCCTGCTTGTGTTTTCTTGTCATAGCCATCGGAGGGGTGTGAGGAAAGCCCCATGCCGCGCAGGTCTGGAACGACAACTTTGTGATCGCGAGCAAGCTCGGCAGCCATTGGTGCCCACATGTCGCCTGTAAATCCGAATCCGTGAACCAGCACAACCGCCGGGCCTTGTCCGCCGACCCGGACATGAATTGTCGCGCCGTCGGTCTGAATCTCCTGAGCATGGAAGCTGGCCGGAAACACAAATTGAGCACTTGCGTGGGCAGTATCGGACGCGGTGAAGGGTGTGTTGGCAGCCTCGATGATTACGGCGGCTACCTGCTTCGGTTTGGATAACATTGGCACATGGCCGGCGGCGAGGGTCGTCGTTCTTGCATGGATGTGTTCCGCGACTGCCTTCTCATACTCGGGCGGCAACATCCGGTCATTGGCTGCGACAATGAACCACGATGGTTTTATCGTCCAGGCAGGGACCGACACTTTATCGGCCAAACATGCCGAATTCCACGCACCCTGAATTGCATAGATGTTGTCTCTTTCGGCTGGCCGAAGATCCGGAACGAAGTCCTCGTCGATTCCCTTGCGCGTGAGCAAAAGGAAACCCGAGGCATCAGGCTTTGCTTCCGCAAGACCGGGGCCTGGCGCGTATGGTTTTAGTACATCGCTGGCTGCCTGCCCTTCGTCTGGTACAATCGCCGCGATGTAAACAAGCCCGGCAACCTTGGGGTCGTTTCCAGCCTCGCTGATAACCATCCCGGCCCAAGAATGCCCGACAAGAATGACGGGGCCATCCTGTTTGGCAATGGCCCGCCGTGTTGCCGCGACGTCATCCGCCAGCGAGGAAAGTGGATTCTGCACCGCCGTCACATGAAGCCCCTTGGCCTCAAGCAGAGGAATGACTTTGGCCCAGCTCGACCCGTCCGAAAAGGCCCCATGGACAAGAACGACGTTCTTTACCGGCTGTGAAGGGGCCTGTTGAGCAACACCCTGGAAAGCTAAGAAGGCAAGCGCCACCGCCGTGCAAGATAATATGCTACGTGCGAACCAACGAGCCTTGTCTTTGGACTGTATCGTATCGTGTTTCATTCTTGTTTTGCGGCGCTTTTCGTTGTCACCACTTGGCGCCCGCATGGGCTCCTCCATCAACGTGGATGTTTTCACCATTCACCATGGTTGCCGATTGCAGATAAAGAACGGCGGCCACCATGTCCGAGATTTCCACCAGTCGCGGAATCGGGTGCAACTTTTTCAGGAACTCGTGGTCATCATTCGCGTGCATCGGAGTATTAACCACGCCGGGCGAGACTGTATTGAATCGAATCCCGTCAGCCACGTATTCCATCGCCAGCGCTCGGCTGAACGCAGGCATTGTGGACTTAGTAAGGACGGGCAGCGAAATCGGCGCGCCAGCCAGCGGCTGATCCACCAGCGTTGTGGAAATACTCACGACGTGCCCCGACTTCTGCTTGCGCATTTGCGCAACTACCTGCTGCGTTATGAAAAAGTATCCAGCCACATTCGTACCGATCATCATTTCAAAATCCTTGGGCGTATAATCAGTAAATGGCTTTGGGATGTAGATACCGGCGTTGTTAACGAGAAGGTCAATGCGGCCGAAATGTTTGACGGCGACTTCAGCCACCATTACGGCGGTTTCCTTTTTGCCAATATCACCGTCCACCAGCACGAGGTCCGCGGGGGATGGTTCCAAATCCTTGGATTTACTGATCGTGCGCGAATTGGCCACTACCCGATAGCCATGTTCCAGGAGCGCCTGTGTTATACCCAAGCCGATACCGCTTGATGCGCCAGTAACGATGGCCGCTAGGCGTTCTTTCGTTTGTTTATTCACAGATTTTTCGTTGTTTTTGTTAAAGTTGATATTAAAAAGACTCAATAACCGGCGATTTCGATGACCGCATCAGGGCAAACGCCGGTTAGACCAAATTGATCACGACGGCGATGTTGCCCAGTGTGGCTTTGGAATACGGACATGCCTGATGCGCGGTATCCACCAGGGATTGAGCGACCTCACGCTCCAAACCCGGCAGGCTCACGTTAAGGCGAGCTTGGAGGAAGAAACCATCCTCAGTGGAACACAGGTCCACTTCGGCATCAACGGCAGTCTCAGGGGAGACCCTGACCTTCCGCTTACCGCCCGCAATCTTGATGTTTGTGAGGAAACAGGCCGACCAACCGGAGGCCAGAAGCTGCTCCGGGTTAGTGCCAGTGCCAGGAGTGCCCGGAACAGAGAGCTTGATGTCCAGACGGCCATCAGAGGTGCGGGATGCGCCGCCATCCCGTCCGCCCGTCGTATGGGCCATTGCAGTATATACGACTTTTTTCTCCGGTTGAGTGGTTTTCGTTGCTTGAGACTTTTCAGTTGTATTCATATTGATAAGTTTTTGGTTGTGGTGGCCTAGTCATGAATTTTACTCAGGTAATATCCGAGGCGATTTTCGACATCCCCCGGCTTGTGAAAGCCATGCTCCATCAGCGCTTTGATCCCATTCTGGGCGGCGGGTCGCCCCAGCGAAGCGATGCACGCGTCCCACCCGGCGCCGAGTTCAACGTCCGGCGGCAGGCTGGTGTTGACGAGGCGCTTGGTATTGGCGATCGCCCATTTATCGAACCCGGCGATCCGCGAGGCCAGCGTTTCTACAAATACGTCCAACTCGGCATCCGGGAGGGCGCGATTGACGTAGCCATAAGCTTCAGCTTGTTCTCCCCGGATATCTTCAGAGCTTAAAAGCACCTCAAGGGCGCGGTTTCGGCCGATCAGTTGGGGCAGCCGGGCCATGGGACCACCACCGGCCACCATCCCCACGCCCACCTCCCATTGCGAGAGAATCGCTTTTTCACGGCTGGCGAAACTCATGTCGCAGGCGAGCGTGATCTCACTGCCGTTACCGGTCGCACGGCCACGGATGAGGGCGATGGAGACGACCGGAACGCGGGGCAGACGCACGAGAAAGTCTGGCCAAGGAGGCAAGCCGCTCGGACCAGCAGGCATTGACGTCAGGTCCTCCAGCTTGGCCGTGAAATCGGAGTGATTCAAGAAGTAGTCGTCCACCGCGCTCTCGAAGACTACGACCCTGACATCCTTGTCTGCCTCCAGAGCGTTGATGACTTCTTGGAAATCCCGGACCATCTGCGGTCCCATGACGTTGATTGGCGGGTTGTCGATCGTGACACGCCAATAGGCGGGTGACCGCCGAGTCACGCGAAGCTGTGCAGTTTTTGTGGGTGCGTTCGTGGTTGTCATTGGATTCTCCTTGGTGTTTGTGAGCTTCGGAAAACGGTTGATTGCTGTTATCGCTTTCCCGAGTTCTGGATTATTTTTTTGTCGCCTGAGACTGGTTAACGACTGCAGCACCGGCCATACTGACGATCCCGTCCTGGGAATCCGTGCCTCCCGAACAGCCGATTGCGCCGATGATCGCTCCGCGCTCGATTAGAGGAATGCCACCGCGAGACGCGATAACTCCATCGAATGCGAGCAGATAGTTGAGATGCATCAGATTGATGCCGTCCTCGAAGACCTTGGTGGGACGCCGGAAGGTTACGGCTGCTCGCGCCTTGTGCTGCGCTATCTGAATTGAGGCAAGCATCGCGCCATCCATTCGTTGGAAGGCAACCAGGTTACCGCCGGAATCCGCTATGGCCACGTTCATCTTCCAATTCCGTCGCGTCGCCTCTGCCACGGCGGCGTCAATAGCCGCCTCAGCTCGGGCTAGTGATATCGGGAGACCGTAGGGCACATCGAATGGCATTTCGTCTGGGACGACATCAAGAGGATTTGACGCCGCGATCCTTGATTCACTGGCACGTTCTGTTTTATCGCCTGACATATTATTTTCGGCCAACGAGTTAAGGAGTGCGGCAAGGTTCTTCCGCCGCTTTTACTTTCCACACTCGTTACCGTTTATGAACTGGATTTTGTTCGCTGTCTGTTTTGGACAATATTGTGCTGCTCGCTCGCGGCTCATTGCTGCGAAACAACACATATTGCTACGTGGGCGCTGACAATGGAAATCGTATGATTCGATGTCTGTTATCGGAAATGACGATAAGACAAATTTCGATAATTCTTTAGATATTGAGGCGGTGGCCGTATTAAAAAAACTCTCACTGGCGCCGAAAGCCGGTTCAAAACTATCGAAAGCGGATATTTTAGAACAGACCATGAATGAATCAAACGCAGGCATCGCGGACCGCGTCGAATTGAAAGCGCGCAGATTAAATAATTAAAAGTATGACAAGCGCTCCTTCAGTTTCCGGTTCCACGCGGAAGGCCGTTCTGGTTTGTTCGGCGGCGATGATTTCTCTGGCTATTGCCATGGGCGTGGGACGTTTCGCCTTTACTCCAATGTTTCCTTTGATGGTTCGCGACGGCTTGCTCAATAATGAAAATGGGACGTTGCTGGCGGCTAGTAACTACCTTGGCTACCTCCTGGGAGCCATGCCGGCAGGCCGGATCAAGATAAAACCGGCTTTTCTGCTCGTGTTTGGTCTGGTAGGCACGGCGGCGGCCACAGTAGCAGTTGGCTGGACATCTTCCGTCTTTGTTTGGGCATTGCTTCGTTTGGTTGCCGGCATCATGAGTGCATGGACATTGATTGCGGCAAGCGCTTGGGGGTTGGCTTGGCTGACAGCATTGCGGCGGCAGCATCTGGCAGGCATCATTTTTGCGGGAGTCGGATTGGGCATCGCTGCGGTCGGCGTTTTTTGCGTCGTCACTACGCGATTTGGTGTTCCGGCCGCCAGGATGTGGGTGGATTTGGCATTGTTGGCGGGTATTTTGGTTTTATTTCCATGTATAGTAAGCTCGCAACTTCCTTCAGCCGTTTCAAATGCCAGAGCGGCAACGCAACAATCCACATCAAGCAATCCGCCTTCGAACACTATCGGTTTGGTGATTTGTTATAGTTTATTTGGGTTCGGTTACATTTTGCCCGCGACATATCTGCCGGCGCAGGCCCGGCAACTGGTAAGCGATCCAAACGTCTTCGGTTGCGCGTGGCCGATATTTGGATTGGCCGCAGCAATATCGACTGTCTTTGTTTCCTTGGGGCTGAAAAGGATCAATCGCTTGCAGGTTTGGGCGGCGTCTCATTTCTTGATGGCAATCGGCGTCTTGCTGCCAGTCGTTTGGCATGCCATCGCCAGCATCTCCATTGCCGCCATATTGGTCGGAGGAACTTTTATGGTCATCACAATGACTGCCATGCAAGAGGCCAGGGCTCGTGCGGAAGTCAGCGCAACTATTATTCTAGCGCGAATGACAGCGGGCTTCGCGTTGGGCCAATTATCAGGGCCGGTCGTTACAGGCATCCTTGGGCATTTTTCGGCAAATGCTTCCGGCGCCTTGAATCGCGGTTTGGAACTCGCTTCCGCTGCCTTGTTTTTGAGTGCGATTTACTTGTGGAACGAAGATCGTTGCCGCAACTTTTGCCGACGAGGAGTCTGCGTCTTGCATTTATGAGAAATTAAATATGTTCAAAGGCATATTGATTGAAAAAGATGATTTGGGCTACCGGGCCGGTTTGCGTGAGCTTGACGAAACCGGCCTGCCGGCTGGCAACGTGGTGGTTCGTGTTCATTATTCGACACTCAACTACAAAGACGCGTTAGCCATCACCGGCAAGAGTCCGGTGGTTCGCCATTTTCCCATGGTGCCAGGCATTGATCTAGTTGGTGCCGTCGAGGAAAGCAGCCACGCGGATTACCGTGTCGGGGATATGGTCATTCTAAATGGCTGGGGTGTTGGCGAAACTCATTGGGGTGGGCTTGCTGAAATGGCGCGAGTCAATGGGGACTGGCTGGTGCCGTTGCCTGCAACCATCACGGCATATCAAGCCATGGCGATCGGCACGGCCGGATTCACCGCCATGCTTTGCGTGCTGGCGCTTGAGCAGCATGGTGTCACTCCGGATCAGGGTGAGGTCTTGGTAACCGGTGCAAATGGAGGTGTCGGCGGCGTTGCCATCGCATTGTTATCGAAACTTGGCTACCGGGTGTTTGCGGTCACCGGACGGCCTACGGAATCTGATTATATCAAATGTCTTGGAGCAGCCGAGGTGCTTGGTCGCGACATTTTTTCCGGCCCGGGCAAGCCATTGGGGAAAGAGCGCTGGGCCGGAGCTGTGGATGTAGTCGGGTCGCATGTGTTGGCGAACGTCTGCGCTACCACCAAATACGGCGGCACGGTTGCTGCCTGCGGCTTTGCTGGTGGAATGGAATTTCCAGCGACCGTCGCCCCCTTTATTTTGAGAGGAGTGACACTGGCTGGTATCGACAGCGTGATGTGCCCGCCTGACCGCCGACTGGAAGTCTGGCGACGATTAGGCCGCGATCTTGACATGGATAAGCTCAATATGATGACCAAGAGCATTGGTTTGGCTGAAACTTTGGATTACGCCAATCAACTCTTGTCGGGGACTCTTCGAGGGAGAACGGTTGTGGCTGTGACACGATGAAAAGATCAACCGCCTGTTGGGCCAACGTTCGGCCTAGCCTCTCCGTTCCATTTCCTTTTTGATCGACGGCTTGGCTGCTCTCAAAACGTCGAGAAACGACTGGATGACCGGATTGTGGGAACCAGCGCGCCAGATGGCGCAGATCGGCAGTTTGCGGGACGCAGGTCGGATTGGTCGTAGAACCGTCTTACGGTGGTGCATATGGCTAACGCAACCCGGAACGAGCGATATACCCAGGCCGCTCTCCACGGCGAAAATGACGGTGTTCATCATTTCCAGCTCAAACGCGGCCTTTGGCAGGAAACCTGCGCGACGACAAGTGGCAGTCACTTCGGCATAAAGCGAGGGCGCTCCTCCCCGATAGCCTTCTACGAAGATTTCATCCGCGACGTCCTTGAGATTGACGACCCGCTTCTTCGCCAAGGCGTGATCCACCGGCAGCATGAGTTGCAGTCGATCCTCGTAAATGAGCTCGACGCCAAACTCCTCTGCGCGGTCCTTGGGCGGTGGACGGGAGAGTCCGACGTCGATTCGTTTTTCCTCGAACGCCTTCAACTGCTCCTCGGAATCCATGTCGTGCACTTGAACTCCCACCTTTGGAAATTGATTGCGGTAGGGCTTGATCAGCGCGGACAGTATAGGTCCTGTGGCTGCGGGAGAAAATCCGATACGCAGGGTGCCAAGCTCCCCGCGGGATGTTCGCTGGGCCGTCATCTTTGCCTCTTCCGCGCGCCGGACGATTGCGTCCGCCTCAGCCAGGAATGCATTTCCCGCCGCGGTCAACTCAACGCTGCGGCGAGTACGCACCAGAAGCTTTGCGCCCAAGTCTTCCTCCAAATCCAAGACCGTTTGACTGATTGCGGCCTGGGCCACATGCAGGCGACGTGATGCCTCGCTGAAACTCAGATTCTTGGCCACCGCAATGAAATAGCGCAGATGTCGAAGTTCCATGAGTGCTAACTTATCGTTTTATGCGATAAAGGCAATGCAATCCGCATCGGCGGATGCCTGATAAGTGACGAGCGAGTCGGTATTCCGATTCTCCACCAATTCTAAAAACACGTGAGGAAGTGTTAAAAACAAATCCGAATTCTTAACGGCAGAATGGCCGCATTTCAGAATCTACCCGTTTTAACCGTAAGGCGGATGATCCAGCGGGTTTGGCGAATGCGAAATGGAAAGACGGTCGGTGCTGCTGGGCGGAACGGACGCATAGTCGTCTCCGCCAAGCGCGACGGAAAGCGGCACGGACCAGACGTGAACCAAACCGTCGCGGCGCGTGCGTTGGGTTGGTGGAGCGAAGCGAGCGCATTCAACCGCACGCACGGGCCAGCGCGGCATAAATTCGCAATGAATCAGGCGGTTAAACGATGTTTTTAGTGCCAGTGAAAGTGCCAGTGAAAGGGTTGTGGCAGAGTACTTGAGGAGTACTGGCGGAGTTATCCTGAGTTACGCGGAGTGCTTGACAACCTCACGCAAGTGCCTGATTCTATGGGCGTTCGAGAGTTCTGAGGCTGTACGCCTCTGGTGGTGAGGGAGTAGTGCCGGAGTAGTGGTTTTCGCTTCTCCTGTCCGATTCCCACCACCGGCACCAACTCGAACTGCAAGCGCAGCAACGAGTTGGGTGGTGGCGGGTCCAAAATGGACACCGGAACGGACACCAATTTTCCTGCTCCGTAACAATTCAGTGTAACGGGCGCTAACTCTCCCTCTGCACCGTAACACTGCGGGCACGGCTTCTTTTGTCCTCGCGGTTGCGTGAAGACTATGAAAACACGTTACCTTTTAGTGACGCGGGGCAACCGAGGCGGAATCTATTATTGCTTCGACAAGAAGACCAAGAAACGCCAGAGCCTCCACACGACCCAGGAGGATGAGGCAAGGCAGATCGTCGAGGCCAAGAACAACGCCGAACGTCAGCCGTTATTGAATCTGCAAATCTCCAAGGCGTATCTCGCGGGCAGCGATTCCGGCATTAACACCCGGACCTGGCTCACTTGCAGGCCGAGGATGTGGATTGGTCCTGTCGGGTGGCCATGACGCTGAATTCAAACTCTACGTGCAGCAGTGAAAAACCGACGCGGAAATTCCTTGGCATTGTCTCGCACCGAACTAGATTGGCTGGGTCGGTATGAAAACATTCGGCTGCTTTGTTTGCAAACCGTTCGTGCTCGGTCTGGCGCCCTGCGGACCTTGCAGACGACCCCGCCGCCGATTCCGCCGAATTTTAAAATCGGTCTCCTGGAAGCGCACATGCTCGGACTGCAAAATACGGTGGCCGTGAATTTCGCCGGCAATCCGGCGGTGGCGCTGCCGATTCCGCTTCATGTTGCCGAGGTGGCCGTGACGAGCTTGCAACCGATCGGGCCGCGGCTGGGCGAGGCGCAACTCCTCAACGCGGGCCGGTTGGTGAAAGTCGCGGTCAAAAGAATGAATGAGGACAACCCCGCGGCACCATGAAGTCCACCTGACGAGCCGTTTCCAATTTGCGATGACTACAGCTGTTCCCGACTTCGTGACGTGATGCAACCCGGCTTTCTCCTCAACACTCTCTCGGCGGCACTGGCGCTGGCTCTCGCAAGCACGGGGACAGGTGCGGAATCGGCGGAGGAATTGATCCAGAAGGGCGATATTTTTTATGCCAAACTCCAGGCCGCCGAGGCGCTGAAGTTTTATCTTCCGGCGGAAAAGCTGGATCCGGATAACGTCAGACTCCTGGTGCGGATCGCGCGGGAGTATCGGCACTTGATGAGCGATGCCACGAATACCAGTGAGAAACTGCAGCTCGGCAACACGGCGGTGGACTATGCGCAGCGGGCGGTGGCTCTCGCGCCGAATGATCCGGAGACGCAACTCGCCGTGGCGATCAGCTACGGAAAGATGCTGCCGATCGAGGGAACCAAACAGCGGATCGCCAACTCCCGTCTTATCAAAATCGCGGTGGATAAGGTGATCGCACTCGATCCGACCAACGATCTGGCCTGGCACGTCTTGGGCCGCTGGTATCTGGCGCTAGCCGATGTTGGCACGGTGAAACGGGTCTTCGCGCAGGCTGCTTATGGCGACCTGCCGCCAGCAAAATACGAGGACGCGGTGCGCTGCTTCGAGAAGGCCATCGCGCTCAATCCCAATCGCCTCATGCACTACATCGAGCTCGGTCGCACGTACGCGCGAATGGGCAGAGATGCGGACGCGCGGAAGTTCATCACCAAGGGGCTCGGCATGTCCGATACGGAGAAAGACGATCCGGAAACCAAAAATCTCGGTCGTCAGATTCTCAAGAAGCTCCGCTGACGCTCTCCGGCAGTTCAGCCAGGTTTGGGTCAATGTAGAGGTGGTGCCAAAGCTGCGTTGCCACCACGGCGGCAAGGCCCCCCTCCACGGAGAGACGCGGCATCGAGCCCGCCGGCATCTGGCGAAAAGCACGCCGCCAGTGATGCACCGAGGCAGCGTCGAAATAGCCCGTGCGGCGCAAGGATTCTTCGCTCAAGAGCTGGCCGACGAAGGTTGGCTCCGGATCCATGTGGAAGCTGTCCAGCGGCGCGCGGAAGATCACCTTGCGCCGCTTGTAAACGGACGCGGGCAGCCAGCGCTTCGCCAGCAGACGCAGCAGGTGCTTGTCGCGGAAACCATGCAGCTTCCACCTCGGATCCAACTTGGCAAGGAACGCGAAGACTTCCTCATCCAAAAACGGATACCGCACTTCCACCGAGGAGTGCATGGCCACGCGGTCGCCCTTTGCCTGGAGCAGGTGCCCGGCGAGGGTCACGCGGCCCGCGACCCAGATGCCGCGGTGCAACGGATGCCAACGTTTGGCGCGTGCGAGCGGGATCTGCAGATCCGCCCAGGGGTTGGCCTGCTCGCGTACCTCGTGCATCGACTCGGAATAAAAGCGGAGCTTGGAGAGACTGAGCAGGCCGTACAAATCGATCCACGCGTTCGGGCCGCCCAACGCTGCCTCGATGCCGCGCCGGAACTCGCGTGGAAATTGCGGGACATTCTTCAGCCGCAGGTAGCCGCGGCGCGCCACATCGCTCAGGCGCAGGCCCGGCAGGATGTCGAGATAGTCGATCAGTTTGGCGGCCTTGTACCACGGGTAGCCGACCAACCACTCGTCCGCGCCCTCGCCGG
>Ga0222749_10000745_pt1 | contig 18524 bp, 17 predicted proteins | sample IncBWH2Mmetat_FD_197234 | JGI IMG/M metagenome (GOLD analysis project Ga0222749, IMG submission 197234) | Metatranscriptome of lab incubated forest soil microbial communities from Barre Woods Harvard Forest LTER site, Petersham... | ecosystem: Environmental > Terrestrial > Soil > Temperate... | reverse complement strand
CCGGAATTCTCCAAGAGGAAGATGCGTGAAGTAGCTGCGGCCGCTCCACTGAACGTCAAGAAGGCGTTTGCGGCCGGAGTTAAAGTAGCATTTGGCACAGACGCGGCGGTGTACCCGCACGGACTGAACGCGGGTGAATTCCATGTTTACGTGAAGCTTGGCATGACGCCGTTGGCAGCGATTCAGACCGCGACGATCAACGCTTCCGACCTGCTTGGAACGAAATTCCTCGTCGGCTCTCTCGAACCAGGCAAGTTTGCAGATGTGATCGCCGTTGACGGCGACCCCACGAAGGACGTCACTATCCTGGAGCATGTAAAATTCGTAATGAAGGGCGGCGCGGTCTACAAGAACGAATACTCGAAATAGAGATCGTCACACAATGGCGGAAGCGGGCTCATTTGCGGAGAAGGTGAAACAGCAGGCGGACATTGCCCGCGTGGTGGGAGAGTACGTCCGCTTGAAGAAGAGCGGGCAGAATTTCACGGGGCTGTGTCCGTTTCATGCGGAAAAGTCGCCGTCATTTGCAGTGCATCCGACGAAGCAGATTTATCATTGCTTCGGTTGCGGCGTGGGCGGCGATGTATTCAAATTCGTGATGGAGATGGAGAAGTGCTCGTTTCCCGAAGCCATCCGGGTGGTCGCAGAGAAGTGCGGGATTTCCATTCCGCGGCCAAAGGAGCGTTCGCCGGAAGAACGTAAAGAGAATCAGCAACGCACGGTGCTGGTGGAGATGCACCGCGAGGCGCAGACTTTTTTCGTGAAGCAGCTCGAAGGAACTCTGGAAGGCAAGGCGGCGCGCGCGTATCTCGAGGATCGTGGACTGGACAAGGATACAATCTCGCGTTTTGGAATTGGCTATGCGCCCAGCGGCGGCGACTTGCTGCTGCGATCTTTCAAGCAAAAGTATTCGGAGAAACTGCTGACCGAATCCGGGCTAGTCTCGCGCGACCAGAGCGGCCGATTGTTTGACCGGTTCAGGCGACGCATCACGTTTCCAATTTCCAACGAATCGGGAAAAATCGTGGCGTTTGGCTGCCGGGCGCTGGGCGATGACCAGCCGAAGTATCTGAATTCGCCGGAGACGCCGATCTATTCGAAGAGCAGCGTGCTGTACCACATGGACCGCGCGAAAGAAGGAATCCGGCGGCAAGACTTCGCGATTCTGGTGGAAGGGTACATGGATGCGATTGCCGTGTCGAGTGCGGGAATCAGCAACGTGGTGGCGAGCTGCGGAACGAGCCTGGCGGAGCCGCAGATCAAATTGCTGGGGCGCTTCACGCGCCGCGTGATTGTGAATTACGACCCTGATGCCGCGGGACAGACAGCCACGGAGCGTTCGCTGTCGCTCTTGCTCGAGCAGGATTTTGAAGTGCGCGTGCTGGCGCTGCCCCCGGTGGGCGACAAGAAGGCCGACCCCGATCTCTTTATCCGCGAGATGGGAAAGGACGCCTATCAAAAGTTGCTGAAGGAGGCGCCGGTTTATGTGGACTACCTGATCGCCCGCGCGCGGCAGATGGATTTGTCGACGGGCGAAGGCAAGCTGCGGGCGGTCAATTTTCTTTTGCCCTACGTACAGAAAATTCCCAACCGCATCTTGCGCTCCGAATGGGCGACGCGCATCGCGCAGCAGCTTCGGTTGGATGAGCCGGTGCTACGCGCCGCGCTGAGCAAAGCCGCATCGGAACGCCGCAGCGAAGTGAAGACGCAACCGGAACTGATCGGCCGCGCGGCGAAACCGGTCGAGCGGCGCTTGATTCGAATGCTGGCGGAGGCCGAGGGCTTCCGTCACGAACTTGCCCAACACTTGCAAAATGCCCGGCTCTATCACGGCCTTGAGACGGAGAAGATTTTTGCGGCGTTGGTGGTCGCCAGCCTGGCTGGCCAACCATTGCAGGCCACGGAAGTGGGTGCCGCCCTCGAAGAGCGCGACCGGCGGCTGCTCTTCGAGATTCTCTTCGAAGAGGCCAACGAACCGACCTGGGAAGAAGCTATGAGCTGCATCGAAGCGCTGCAAAACCGGCAGGCCGAGCGGGAACTGGCGGACGTGCAGCGGAGCATCGAGGCCAACCCCACCGCCCCGGAGATGCGCGGCCTGCTGGAGAAAAAACAGGAGCTGATGCGGCGGCTAGCGGCGGCGCGCTGAGCGCGCCACAAAAGGTCACTATTGTGCGGGCGAGGCATAACTTGCCAGGATTTCCACAGGTTTCCACGAATTAAAACATTGACGGAATAGGACTTAACCGTGTAGCGTAATAGGGTTTCGCGGGTAACGGTTTTGCCCCTAAATGCATCTATATAAGTGTATTTAGCGGCAGGGGCCGGGCCTCCCATGTGCGGAAAGTGGGCGACGCACGAGGCAAACGGCGGATGAACGGCGCGGCGCAGAGGGCTTCAAATAAAAAATCGAGCGATCTTCTGGGGAACTATCCCCGTGGTTTGCGCCTGCGCGTCAGTCTGCCTGTGCCCTTGTCATTGAGGATGGTTCCGTTCACGCGCGGTGGTGCGCGGGATAGCGGTCCGATTGCGGGAGGAATTTGTGGCAGCAGGTCTTGAAGAAAAATACGATGCAGTACGCCAGCTCATTGCCGTGGGCAAAGAGCGCGGATACCTGCTCTACGATGAAGTAAACGACTCGCTTCCGGCAGAGGTGCATTCGTCGGAAGAGATCGACGATCTTCTCACGACATTCGAACGCAACGGCATTGAGATTTACGAGGACCAGGCCTCGGCCAAGGCCGCGCGCGCGGTAGAAGTTTCCTCAGAACCGGGCGAACGCGACGCGGTGGTCAAGGATGACGCGCATTCCGATGAAGGCAGCAGCGACCTCGACCTGACACCGGGCTCCCTCGAAAAGACCAACGACCCTGTGCGCATGTACCTGCGCGAAATGGGGACCGTGCCACTGCTCACGCGCGAAGGCGAAGTGACCATCGCCAAGCGCATCGAGCGCGGGCAGCTGGTGGTGATGAAGTCCATCACGCGCTCGCCGATCGTCATCAAGGAATTGATCGCCGTCGGAGATGATCTTCGCAAAGGCGTGCGCTCGATCAAAGAGATCGTGCAGTTCGACGATGAAGAACTGACCGAAGAGAAGATCGCCAACAAGACCAAGCAGACCCTCAAGTACATCGATAAGATCGCAAAATTGTACGAAACCGCGCTGAAGCAGGCGGCCAAGCTCGATAAAACGGCAAAATCGAAGAAGAAGCCGTACATCCGCGCGAAGTGGGACGTGGCGCGGACCCGCGTGGAGATTTCCGTCGCCATTCGCGACATCGATTTCAACCCTTTTGAGAAAAAACGGCTGATCGACAAGATGCGCGGCACGGTCGAGCGGCTGCAGTCATTGGAGCGCGAAGCGGGACGCCTGGAGCGCCGAGCCGACGTGGCCAAGGGCGACGTTGCCGCCGAAGCTCGCAAGGAATTGCGCACGCGCCGCACCGAGCTGAAAGACATCGAAGAAGCCAGCGAAGTCGGGCTGACCGAGCTGAAGCGCACGCTGACTTTCATTCACCGCGGCGAGGCGGAAGCGGAGCAAGCCAAGAAGGAATTGATCGAGGCCAACCTGCGCTTGGTCGTTTCCATCGCGAAGAAATATACCAACCGTGGATTGCAATTCCTCGACCTGATTCAGGAAGGCAACATCGGCCTGATGAAGGCCGTGGACAAGTTCGAATGGCGCCGCGGGTACAAGTTTTCGACGTACGCGACTTGGTGGATTCGTCAGGCCATTACGCGCGCCATCGCTGATCAGGCACGCACCATCCGCATCCCGGTGCACATGATCGAAACGATCAACAAACTGGTGCGCACCAGCCGCCAGCTGGTGCAAGAGCTTGGCCGCGAGCCGACTTCGGAAGAAATCGCCAAGCGCATGGACATTCCGGTGTCCAAGGTGCGCAAGATTCTAAAGATTGCCCAGGAGCCGATTTCGCTGGAGACTCCGATCGGCGAGGAAGAAGATTCGCATCTCGGTGATTTCATCGAAGACAAAGCCGTGGTTTCGCCGTCGGATGCGGTCATCAACCTGAACTTGAAGGAACAAACGTCTTCGGTGCTGAAGACGCTGACGCCGCGCGAGGAAAAAGTCATCAAAATGCGCTTCGGCCTGGATGACGGCAGCGAACACACGCTCGAAGAAGTCGGCCAGTCGTTCGCGGTCACCCGCGAACGCATTCGCCAGATCGAAGCCAAGGCGCTGCGCAAGCTGCGGCACCCGTCGCGTTCGCGGAAATTGCGCGCGTTCCTCGAAGGCCCTTCGCGCGATTATCTTTAGAAGAAAAGGAAGCCGAAGTTGAAACCACGAAACGCCCCAGTCACGATCCTGGGGCGTTTTTGTTTCGAGTTGCGATATCAGATTTTTTCTTTGGCGGGAAGTATTGTTTCAAACCCCCGGGTTGAGTGACGAAGTGGAATTTTACCCAGACGTTGTCTTCTTCTCCGTTTGTCAACCGATGATAGACCCAAGCGCAGGGGAAAGACTCCTCCCCGGTATCGTTAAACACGATCGGTAATGCATCTTTGCCCGCGGCAGCAGAGTCTCGCGTCCAGTGTGCGGGGCGCAGACGTTTCATGACTTCTCCGATGTACGCGCCCCACAGATGCGCGGCGTCGGCGGTCTCTTCTTCCGTCATCGGGTGAGACTTTTGCAGTTCGTATTTCGTCGCCAGCAGCTTTTCGACCTCTTTCACCGAATCAGGACTGTAATCAAGAGTGACTCCGTACGCCGATCTTGCGCGTTCGACCGTTTGCGCCGAAAGCGAAGCCATGAATGCGTCAATGTTTTCGGGTGAACTGTTCTCGGGCCTATGATGGCAGCCCGATGCGAAAAGAGCCAGAATCAAAATCGCTAGCAAGGAAGGAAGCTTCGCCAAGGCCAAACAATCGTTAGGCGGAAAGTTCGGCATAAGCGGAGTATGACGTCTCGGATTTCACCAGCCAAAACTATGTCCCCAGACCAGTCTTGTCAACTCCCGACATTTTGCCGTGGCGGCCGGCCGAAGCGGGCAAACATCCGAATCAGCCAAGCAATCACGAACGTCAGAAAAGCGGCGAGGGTGTACCACAAATGGGAAACCGCGGGCGGATTCTCCGGGTGCAGGTTGGACTGGACGGCGTAATCGAAGAAGACAATCATTACCAGATAGATCGCGCAACTGAACCAGGCAAAATACGACTTCAGGAACTCCAGCGTTGCGCCGCGATGCTCGGGGGAGAGCCAGTACTGTTTGTTGGGCAGGTTGATGAGTCGGATTGGCAAAGCCCCGATGATGGCGGAGAGGCCGAATCCAATCACAATGGAAAGAACCGTCATGGCGATGAAGGCGCCAAAAAATGCTGTCTTGGTCTGCCACCCGTTCGGCGTTCCATGCGCATTGAAGTGCGAAGCCACCAATTCCGGCATTTGCGCATAGGAAGACGAAAAATGGATCGTCGCGTAAATCGCGAGCAACACGAACACGAGTCTTGGCAGCCGCGAACCCATGGAGTTCTCTTCACTTCAGCCTAGCCGATTGGTGATGCTGCCAGGCATGGAAACTGCCGCATAATTGCCAAATAGTCAGCTCGAAACTGGTTGCTCGAAGCTGTCCATGTGACGAATCTCTTTCGGAGCTGCGGGGTGATAAAGTAGAGTTGCTGCTGCAAAGCCCGTCCCTCGGAGTCCCAGCCCACGCGTGGTTGCTGTTTCCGGAATTCAGGAAACCCATCGATTTCTGAATGCATTGGTGCATATTAGAAGGAGATTCGCGGCTTCGAACCTATGAAGAAAACGCAAAAAGTTGCAGCCATTGTGCTGGTGATCCTGCTGGGCGCGGCAGCCTACGGAATATTTCGCACGGGCCAGCCACGCGCTGTCCCCAAGGGAAGCGTGGCAGGTGAGGATGCTCCTCAAACGCAGGCGACCGTGGATCAGACGCCACTAAGCACCGCACGGCGGCTGGCACAGCTTGCGACGGACGCCGAGGAGAAGCCTTTGGCGCAGGAAGCCCTGCGGCTCGCCGACTATGAAGTCGACCTCGCCTTCGACGCCGCGTTGCATGATGCCAAGGAACATCCTCCGGTTTTGCGCGGAGAGGCAAAGGAAATCGCGGACCGTTTGGAGAAAGCGCAGAAGATGGTGCAGGACCAGCAAGCGCAAGTGGAGCAATCGACAAAGGCCGCGGAAAAGGCCACCGGCGACAAGAAAGAGGCGCTCCAAGACGACTTGGCCGTCGCCCAGGCGGATCTGAATCTTGGGCAATCCGAAGTTGCTGATGCGAAGCAAGACCTTATACGAGCAGGCGGGGACCCTGAGAGTCGAATCCAGGCGATGCAGAAAGAGCATAAAGACGCCGAACAAAGCGGGTTGCAGGTAGGCAACGCCGTGGCCTCGGCGGAACTGCCAGGTTTGATTCATCGCATAGAGCGATGGTGGGCGCTGCACGAAAAACAGATGCAACTGTGGGACGCGAAAGCCCAAGCGGAAGCTGCGGCCAAGGCACTCTCCGCGCAGCACGACGCACTGGACGCGCAGGTCGAGCAGGAGAAAGCGAACTCACCACACCTCGCACGGCACTCAAAGAAGAAATTGAAGTCTTCTGGCAATCCGGCCACGCCGGTGCAGCAGCCGGACAGCGGCAATGAGAACGCAGCGACGCTTCTGGTGGAGACAAAACACGTGGCGTCGAATCAGAAGGCTCTGGCGGTCCTGGATGAACGAATCGACGCTGAGAAAGAGCTGGCAGCTATTTACAATCAATGGGCCAACGCTGCAGCGGCGAGGCAGCGGACCGTGGTGCATCGCGCGCTGATCGGACTGGCGATCATTCTGGGGATCGTATTGATCGGCCTCTTCTTTGATGGCTGGATCGAGAATTTGCTGGGGCGAACGCGGCTGGACCGGCGGCAAGTGGAAACGCTGCGCACCGTAGCGCGGGTTTCGCTGCAAGTGGCTGGCGTACTTTTTATCTTGCTGATGATTTTTGGGCCGCCAGGACAGCTCGGCACGTTCCTCGGGCTCGCAGGCGCAGGTCTTACGGTTGCGTTGAAGGATTTCATCGTGGGATTCCTTGGCTGGTTCGTGCTGATGGGCAAGAACGGCGTGCGTCTAGGCGATTGGGTGGAGATCAACGGCGTGACCGGCGAAGTGGTCGAGCTCGGGATGTTCCATACTGTTTTGCTGGAAACCGGCAACTGGACGGACTCAGGCCATCCGACGGGACGTCGTGTGACGTTCACGAACAGCTATGCCATTGAAGGCCACTACTTCAATTTCTCGACCTCCGGCCAATGGATGTGGGATGAATTGCAAGTGGTGCTTCCGACCGGGCAGGACCCGAATCCCATCATCGCTGCGATTCAGAAAAAAGTTGCTGAAGCTACGACCGAAACCGCGAAACAGGCCGAGCAGGAGTGGAAGAGCGCCGCAAGTTCGCGGCAGATGACCGCACTATCGGCCGCGCCCGCGATCAACGTGAGGCCTGTCATCGGCGGCATTGAGATCGCTGTGCGCTACATCACGCGCGCCAATGAACGCTACCAGTTGCGGGCCAAACTGTATGCAGCGGCCGTCGAACTTCTAGGCCAGAAAGCCGCTTCCCAGATCACAAGCCCCGCGACGAATTCCCCTTCCGGTTAGGCCCGCTGAGGCGCACAGGAGGTGGGCCCTCACGCTGCGCTGCTTCGCGCGCGCACTTGTTCCGACGTGAGCCCATATAGTGGTGGAGTGGGTACGCCGAGCATCGCAAGATAAAGATATATCTGTCCGCGATGATGGATTTCGTGCTCGACCATCAGGCGCAGCCATTTCCATTTGGTGATGTCCGCGCCGTCGGGAGTTTTGCATTTGCGCTGCAAGTCTTCGTCGGTCAGTTTCGCGAAAATCTCAATCGATTCGACGTGCAGCCGCTCCATGAACGCGATGACGTTGTCATAGCCGTCCGCCAGCTCTTTGCCGTGCGTGGTGTAGCGGCTCGTGCGGCCCTGCAAGTTCTCCGCCCACATAAAACGCTCCGCCACGGCGATGTGCCGCAACAAATCGCCCAGAGTGAATTTTCCCGGTGCGTACGACCAATCCTGTTTGTCCGGTGGAATGCACCGTGCCACGCGCATGGTGCGCTCGCGCACGTTTCCAAAGTATTGAAGGAAAGGCTGAATGGTTCGAATTTCCATGGCGGCCTCGCGCGGGAAAACATTCCGTCATATGGAGCTTATCGCAAGAGTTGCTTCGCGCGAATCGCGGAAACCGTGGCTCCGGTGTAGAGCACCGCCAGTAGCGCGTACGCTGCCACCAGTCCCGCGCCCTGCGCCACCCAGCCCAGCGCGAAGCTCATGAAGAGTTGGACCACCGTGGTGAGGATGGCCATCGCCGATTGCGTCCGCCCCATAAAATGCCTAGGCACGATGGACATCAATGAGGACTGGGCTACGACTCCGCCGAGCGCGCGGCAGAAACCGAACACAACCTGCATCGTCACCGCGCCGACGAGAAAGGCGACGAATGGCGTGGCCATGTGGCCCACCGCCAGTAGCGCGCAAGCGGCGACATACAGTGGCATGCGCAGCGAAGCTCGCAGCTGGCTGGCGATGAGTCCGCCGGCAATCGCACCGGTCGCCCAGCCCGCTTCCAGAAAGCCCAGCCCGCGTGCGCCGGCGTGCAGGATGTCGTTTGTCAGCGCCACCAGAACGACGTTCGCGCTCACCACTCCCGCCATCATGATGGAATGCGTGATGCCCAGCGCCAGCACCAGCGGCTGCTCCCGCAGATACGCGAAGCCTTCCTTCATATCCGCGTAAACGGCCAGCGAGAGTCCGGCTTCGGCGACTTCGGGATTTTCTCCCGTCTCCAGCGCCTCGGCGGTTAATTCCGTCGCTTCGTTAAACTCCCGCGGATATTTCTGGCTCTCCCGCGGCGAAACGTACCCTCGGCGCACGCGATAGAGGCAGTAAGCCGAAACGAAATAGGTTGCGCCGTCGATGGCCAGGATTCCTGCGATGCCTGCGGTGTTGTAAAGGAAGCCGACGAACGCGCCGGCGATGAGCATGCCGCTCTGCACGCCCACGAGCACCGCGGCATTCGCGCCGGTGAACTGGCTCGGCGGAATCACTTCCTGCACCAGCGCGTTCACGGTGGCCCAGTACATCGCGGAGCCCGTGCCCGTGATCAGCGTCATGGCGTAGAGATGCCAGAGCTGCAGATGACCGCGCCACGCGATGTAGGCGGTGGCGAGGACGAACACACCGCGCGTGAGATCGAGCAGCACACCGAGGTAGCGCCGGTCAAGGCGATCGATCAGCACGCCGCCGAGGAACGGCACAAAAAGCCCCGGCAAGGTCATGACGATCACTTGCCCGCTGACCTTCACCGTCGAGTGCGTGGCCGCCAGGATGTACCAGCTGACGCCCGCGAAGTTCATCCCGCTGCCGAAGAGCGAAACGAACATCGCGAAAAAGAAGTAGCGAAAGCCGCGCTGCGCCCAGATCAGCTTCCAATCGACCGTATTTGCTGTTGCGGCTGCCATAGCACGAGAAACCAATTATTTTAGCGGCTTCGCAGGCGCATTACGAAAGATCGGTGGCGGGCGTTTCCTGGGCACCGGGCCAAATCGCCTGGAGGAGCCGGGTCCCATGCGTGTCCAAGAATCTCTGTAATGGCGCTATACTTTGATTTGACAAATCAAACTATTTATCGTAGGCTGCCGCTGAGATGGCCGAGAATGCCGTGCGACAGGTGATGGAGCTTTATCCGCGAATCTACTTCGCCTGCCACACGCGGCACGTCCGGGATCCGCAAACGCGCCGGCTCTTGAGCGCGCACCAGGCCAGCATTCTGGATCACCTGGACGAGCACGAGCCGCTGGCGCTGCTCGATCTCGCGCACCACATGGGCGTGACGGCATCGACGATGTCACTGAACATCGAGCGGCTGGTCCGGCGCGGATACGTTTCGCGGGAGCGCGCCGCGGAAGATGGCCGCAGGCTCAAGCTGCGTATCACGCCCTCAGGCGTGCGCCTACGCGAAGCAAAGTCGGTTCTCGATCCCGCGCGAGTGCGAGCTTTGCTGGCTCGGCTTTCGCCGGCTCAGCGCGAGGCGGGTATCCACGGATTGGCGCTCCTGGCTCGCGCCGGGAGTGAACAAATGGAAGCGCAGAGTAAAAGAAAAAAGAAGGGACGTGGGCGGTTGCCTTCTTAGCGAAACAAATGTGATCTCATTTCCTCGAGGTGCTGCATGAAATGGATTCTTTGGATTTTTACAGTACTTGCTGGAATCTTGATTCTAATCACCTTGATTGGATACTTGCTTCCGAAAGAGCACACTGTCACGCGCGAAGCCCGTTTTCACCAGCCTCCCGAGGCCATCTGGAAAGCCATCACCGATATCGACGCCATGCCAGGCTGGCGGCAGGGTTTGAAAAGCGTCAAACGCCTCCCTGATAAAAACGGACTGCCCGCTTGGATCGAAACCCTCGATTCCGGAACCATCCCTCTCGAAACGGAAACTTCACTGCCGCCCTCGAAGCTTGTCGTGCGGATTGCCGATCTAAAACTCCCGTTCGGCGGCACCTGGACGTACGAAATCACTCCGGCGCCCGAGGGCTGCAGCCTGCGCATCCGCGAAGATGGAGAAGTCTACAACCCGATCTTTCGCTTCGTCTCACGCTTTGTGCTTGGCTACACCGCGACGATTGATGCGTACTTGAAGGCCCTGGGCAGGAAATTCGGCGAGCAAACAAAAGTGGAGAACTGAGCGATGGGCAACGAAGCGGATTGCAAGGTGCGGTTCGCCAAGCAGGAGTCGGAAGGGAAGGCGTTGCTTGAAACAAGCGAGATTCTCTTCCGCGGCGAATTCCGGCTGAAAATTTCTTTTTCCACCATCAAATCCGTGAAAGCCGCCGGCGGGGAATTGCGCGTGCAGACAACCGAGGGCTTTGCCGTTTTTCATCTAGGCCCAGCCGCCGAAAAATGGCGCGACAAAATCCTGCATCCGAAGTCACGCATCGAAAAGCTCGGCGTGAAACCCGGCGCCAGAGTTTCTTTGCTCGGCCAGTTCGACCCCGAATTTCTTCACGAATTGGGCCGTCTCACCAAGTCGGTAATCGAAGGCAATGCTTCCTCAAATTCCGAATGGATCTTTCTCGCCGCGGATACGAAGGACGATCTCGCTCGTCTCTCCAAAATCTCAAAATCCATGGAAGGCCTGGCCGCCCTCTGGATCGTTTACCCCAAGGGCCAGAAGCAAATCACGGAAAACGACGTCCTCGCCGCCGGCCGCAAAGCCGGCTTGAAAGACGTCAAAGTGGTCGGCTTTTCCCCGACGCACACAGCATTGAAGTTTGCAATTCCTGTGGAGAAACGCTAAGTGTGGCTTGCGGAGTTAGCGAAGGGATTGTTGCTCTGCAAAACTAGTTCGTAAAGAAGGTCGCAGGCGCCGAAACAATTTGTGGGGTCGTCTCGGTCGTAGTACACCGGGATAAACGTGCCGGAATAAAGAGCACCTGTGTTGCTGCGACGGTCCACTCGCACGAGATTGCCGGAAACACTCCGAAACTCGTAGGTCGCCCGTCCCCTAATAGTCGTGGCAGGAACGACTCTAGCGAGGCAAATCTCGCCATGGAGTTGGACTTCTAGTGGCGGCTCTTGCCTCGAGGCTTTCCAAAACAGGTACCACATGCCAATAATGAATGCGCTTTCTAGAGCATAGAGCGCGGGGCCTTGAAACTGCCTCAGGCGATAGGTGGCGCCGAACAGCGGCCGGGCCGACACGAAAAGTAGCAAGCCGAAAACAATCTGCATGATCCAAATCGCAACTGGGTTTGTACCTAACGGGCGAAGTTGCCTTGGACATTGCCGAAGAAACTCTTCATATGCCAGCACTCTTGTCGGGGGCGCCTCCTGCGCGTCTGACGATAAGTTGGCGCCACGCTTTTGGGAAACCGCCGTTACCAGACTCTGCATCCGTTTAAGCTGTTTCTTGCCCGCAAGGAAAGCCAGCGTAGCGAGCACAGACGACACGCCAAATAGCAGGAAGGCCCGGCGCCATGAACCGCCACAAACCAGCGTCATAATGGTTACCAAAGGAGGGAGGGAAAGCGTGATTGGAAGTAGCGAACGATCGTTGATTCTCAGCTCTGAAACTGAGTCCAGATTCCAACCACACTCGCCACAATACGGTCCCGTGCGGTCCGCTCTGAAATAGCACACGTCCAGACCGCAACGAGGGCAGAGTACCGGGTACACACTAAAAGCCTAGCGAATGGAGTTAGAGCGATTTGAAGTATTCACGTTAGAGTTTCCTGTCTATCATTAGTTTGACTGGAGAAACTCGCTTGCTCGAAGTGCGCGGATTGACGGTGGAGTTGCCGACGCCGGCGGGTTGGGTGCGGCCAGTGAGCCTCCCGGTCGTTGCTTAGGTAGCAACGCGCATAGCCGTTATGCGCGCCGGGCAGTTCGTGGAAATTGGCCTCGCCGAACAAGTGCTCCACCAGCCCAAAAATGTCTACGCGCGTCCCCGAATTGCCTCGCGCCTGAATGCCACCTCTCCGACGCGTTTCTTGCTCTTCACCTTTGACATTCAAACTTTCGACTGTCAACTTTTTCCCCCCGGCGCTAGAATCCCCCCACTGAAATATTCCGGAATGCCCGTGCGTAGTGCTGTCTAGAACGAAGCAGTGCGCAAACTTGTGGTGGAGGATTTTCCAATGGCAACGACAACCGCCGTTCCCCCGGCTGCGCCTGAGCCGCAACCGCAGATGAGCGCGGTCGCCCGAATGGCGGGCGTATTCTTTTCGCCGGGCTCGACCTTTAGAGACATAGTCCAGCGGCCAAGCTGGATCGCTCCCATGATTCTATTGATCGTGATCTGGTTCGGGCTCTGCGCCACGCTCGTCAAACGCGTGGACTGGGTGAACTATACCAAGCAGCAGACAGAGAAAATGAAGTTCATGGCCTCACAAATCGAAACCATGTCCGAGGACCGCAAGCAGGCCGTTTACGAACAAGGCGCTCAGCGCTCCAAAATCTCGCAGTACGCCCGGGGAATCATCGGCTGGCCGCTCTTGATCCTCTTTTCGGCTGCGATCAATTTTGCCGCCTTTAAGCTCATCGGAGGAGTCAGAGTGAATTTCGGCACGGCGTTTGCTATCACGGCCTTCGCGCATCTCCCCATGTCGCTTCGAGAACTTTTGGCAATTCCAGTGACTCTTTTGAAAGATCCGCAAAGTATCGATCCGCAGAACTTTTTGGCGTCCAATCCAGCGGCATTCCTTTCCGACAGTGCTCCGCTTTGGCAGCTCATTCTTTTTAGCAGCCTGGATATCTTCGCGCTTTGGGCCATTATCCTCATGGCGATTGGTTTCTCCGCTGCAGATCCGAAAAAAGCGCCGCTCGGGAAGGCGCTTGGAATCGCTTTCGGAACGACGTTTTCCTTTATTCTATTCTTCACCATGATTGCGTGGATTTTCCTCTGATAAACTCGGCGGGTGAGTTTTTCGTTTGAAGTAGCAAAGACCGATTCGCTTGGCGCGCGGCGCGGCCGCCTATCCACGCCCCACGGCACAATCCAAACTCCTTTCTTTCTGCCCGTGGGCACGCAGGCTTCCGTCAAAGCGCTCACCCAGCAAGCTCTCGAAGAACTCGGCGCGGAAATTATTCTCGCCAACACCTATCATCTCTATCTGCGTCCTGGACATGAACTCGTGCGCAGGCTCGGCGGCTTGCATCAGTTCATGTCCTGGCCGCGTGCCATCCTCACGGATTCCGGCGGCTACCAGGTCTTCAGTCTTTCCGCACTCAGAAAAATCACCGACGAAGGCGTGCGCTTCCGCTCCCATCTCGACGGCTCGGAACATCTCCTCACGCCGGAAAAGGCCGCGGAGATTCAGCTCGCGCTCGGCTCGGATATCGCCATGGTTCTCGATGAATGTATCGAAACGCCCGCGCCCCGCGACAAAGCGGAAGCCGCCGTTGCGCGAACCACCGCGTGGGCCAAGCGTGCTCGCAATTATTTTCAGGAATGCGCGCAACGCAACGGCGATCTCCGCCAATGGCAATTCGGCATCGTCCAGGGGGCAACCTTCGCCGATCTCCGCCGCGAAAGCGCCCGCCAGCTTCTCGAACTCGATTTTCCCGGCTACGCCGTGGGCGGCCTGGCCGTCGGTGAACCGCACGAAACTACGTGTGAAATGACCGCCGCAGTCACGGCGCTGCTTCCCAAAGACCGCCCGCGCTACCTCATGGGCGTCGGCCGCCCCGAACAAATCGCCGACTACGTCGCACTTGGCATCGACATGATGGATTGCGTGCTCCCCACGCGCGCGGCGCGCCACGCCTGCCTCTACACCAGCGAAGGCCGCGTGCTCATCAAAAACGCGCGTTATGCAGAAGACCAGCGCCCCATCGATTCCAAGTGCACATGCAGCGTCTGCCACCGCTACACTCGCGCCTATCTTCGTCATCTCTTCGCTGCGGGAGAAATCACCGCCGCCATCCTCGCCACCCACCACAATGTCCACTTTTACCTTGACATAATGCGCCAAATCCGCGAGGCTATCGAGTTTGGGAACCTAGCGAATTTCTCATCTGAGATGCACGTGCGCTATGCTGCAGGTCCGGCCTGAGGCGTTTTGAATCGGGCGGCGCGCGAGCCTTCCGCGGGGCACCAAGTCGCATCGAAGAGCAGCGGCGAAGTGGGAGAGCGGGTACCACACTCGCGTCCCGGGGTAGCCATCTTCCTTGAGTTTCTGAAGATGAACTGGCTTCTCGTCGCTGTTGACCCTGGAGATTTTGAACTAAGAACTAACGACTAAGAACTGAGGACTGAGCACGAGATTATGGCGGCAATCCTATTACAAGCTTCTGGCGGTGGGCTTGGCAGCTTTCCTGTCATTCTTTTAATCATGTTCGCCATTATGTATTTTATTGTGATCTTGCCACAGCAGCGCCAGCGCAAGAAGACCCAGGCAATGCTCAATGAGCTCAAGGCCGGCGACAAGATCATGACCAGCGGCGGCATCTACGGCACCATCAACGGAATCGACGGCGATTCGGTCATTTTGAAAATCTCCGCCGAACCGCAAGTAAAAATCCGCATCGCGCGCGCGGCGATTGCTCAGGTGGAGGCATCGGAAGATGCAAAATAAGCCCACCTCTCGCCCAATCACGCGTCTTACTTTCTGACCATGAACCCTAATCTGAAGTGGAAAGCGCTGTTCATCCTCGCAGTCATTCTCTTCTGCATCTATTTCCTGATTGGTGTGCCGACGTTTCCCACCTCGGTGGCGCAGATAAAGGAAAATTTCGGCCGGCAGATCAAGCTCGGCCTGGACCTCCAGGGCGGCACGCACTTGATTCTCCAGGTGCAAGTGCAGGAAGCCATCGCCCAGGAGACGGACCAGACCGTCGACCGCCTGACCACCGAACTGCGCACTAAAAATATTCACTACGACGAAATTCGCCGCGTTGACGATACCCACATCCTGGTGCGCAACATCGATTCCGCTCAGTTCTCGCAATTCCAGGACATCATCAAGCTCCAATACGGCAACGTCTGGGATATGAACCCTACTGTCGGCGATCCTTCCGGGCACACGCTGACTCTGCGCTCCAGCGCGATCGCGCAAATCCAGGAATCCACGATGACGCAATCGCTCGAAACCATCGAGCGCCGCATCAATGCCCTGGGCCTCACGGAGCCCACTATCCAGCGCCGTGGCGGCAGAAATGACAACGAAATTCTTGTGCAGCTGCCCGGTGAGGGTGATCCCGCGCGCGCCAAGGAAGTCATTCGGGCCGGTGGCCAGCTGGAACTGCGACTGGTCAAAGATGTGCGCACCTACCCGTCTCAATCCGAGGCTTTAGGTGCCCATGGTGGAATTCTCCCCCCAGGCACTGAGCTTGTCCCTGACGACCCACGGACGCGTAAGTCGCCAGGTAGAGTTGAGGCGGACCAGACTTGGTTTCTTCTGGACCGCGCCCCCGTGGTTACCGGACGCGACCTGCGCACCGCCATCGAAAATCGCAATGCCAATAACCCGGGACAGTGGCAAGTGAATTTCACATTGTCGCCAGAAGCCGCGAGCCGCTTCGGTCCTTTCACCGAGCGAAACAAGGGCAGCCAAATGGCAATCGTCCTGGAACATCTCGTTTATTCCGCACCGGTCATCAATGGCCGCATCGACGATTCCGGCATGATCGAAGGCAATTTCAGTCAGGATACCGCCAAAGATTTGGCTATCGTCCTGCGCGCGGGCGCTCTTCCGGCCTCCATCAAGTATCTTGAAGAGCGCACTGTCGGCCCATCGCTCGGCGCCGACTCGATTCGTCACGGCGTGCAGGCCTCAGTTCTTAGCCTTGTGGTGGTGATGCTCTTCATGCTCGTCTACTACCGCATCTCGGGCGGCAACGCCGTGCTCGCCTTGATCCTGAACCTGGTCATTCTGCTCGCCGTTCTGGCGCTCTTCGGCGCTGTGCTGACCTTGCCCGGCATTGCTGGCGTCATCCTGACGATCGGCATGGGCGTGGACTCCAACGTTCTGGTGTTCGAACGCATCCGCGAAGAACTGCGCAACGGCAAGTCGCCCGGCTCCGCGGTGGAAGCCGGCTTCAGCAAAGCTTTTCTGACTATCATCGACACGCACGTCACGACCGTCGTCTCCGCGATTTTCCTGTTCCTCTTCGGAACCGGCCCGATTCGCGGCTTCGCCATTTCCCTGACCATCGGTCTGATCGCCAACGTGTTCACGGCGATCTACGTGTCCAAAACGATTTTCCAGTATCACCTGGCCAAGATGGATCGCCAGGCGGAATTGAGCATTTAGGCTGTACTAGAACTGCTGGGGCGTATGGCCCACTCGAATGCAAACGAGTGGGCAGTAGGTTCAGGCGGCCATATCCTCTACCCTTGGTAGGCGGATGGGCGCCGGGAACATTCCGCAACCCCCTGGAGTCTAAGGAAGGGAAGCATAATTGGCATGATCGAGCTCTTTAAACAGCCCAACATCGACTGGATGGGCAAAGCCAAGTATTTCTATGCCTTAAGCGCCATTCTGCTCCTCGCCGGGTGGACTTCGATTTATTTCAATCACGGTCTTCGCTACGGGATCGATTTCAAAGGCGGCACCAACGTGGACGTGCGCTTCTCCCAGCCTCCCAATCTTGATCACCTTCGCGCCGGGTTAACCGCGCAGGGCCTGGGAAATACGGAGATGCAGACAGTCAGCGACATCGCCACCCCCAATTCGAACGAAGTCCTGATTTTCGTCGAAGGCAAGAATGAAGACGACAAGGATCTGGACGCCAGCCGCGTGAAAGTCTTGAACGCCTTGAACGCCACGTACGGCGTCGCGACTTCCAGCAAGGACGATTTTAATTCCGCAACACCTACCACGCTCGCCAAGGTCCTCGCTCAAAAAGATCCTTTGCTCCTCAACGTTAATGCCGGCGACCGCTACCAGCAGTTGGCAAAAAAACTTCTCGACTATCGCGACAAGAGTACCAACGGCGTGCTTACAAATTTTGATGATCTTTCGAAAGTCGATGGCGTCACTACTCCGGTCCTTGTCGCACTCAAAGACAGTTACGCGCTCGGCCCCTTCGCCATTCGCAACGTCGAAATCGTCGGCCCAAAGGTCGGCGGCGAGCTTCGCAGCCAGGCCATTCTCGTTACCCTCTATGCTTTAGGCGGCATGCTGGTATATATTGCCTTGCGATTCGAGTGGGTCTACGGGGCAGCTGCCGTTCTGGCCGTGTTTCACGACGTGCTGATCACGTTGGGGTTTTTCTCGTTGCTGCATTTTGAAATTTCGCTGACGGTCATCGCGGCCCTGCTCACTTTGGTCGGTTATTCCATGAACGATACGATCGTCATCTTCGACCGCATTCGCGAGAACAATCGCTTGCTGCGCAAGGAATCGTTCGCCGACGTCGTCAACAAGTCCATCAATCAGACTCTTTCGCGAACCATCCTCACCAGCGGCCTGACTTTCCTCACCGTGCTCGTACTTTTCCTCATGGGCGGCCAGGTGCTTCGTGCTTTCTCCTTTGCTCTGGTGGTGGGGATTGTGGTAGGAACGTACTCCAGCTTTGGTATCGCTGCTCCGCTTGTCGTCGCGTGGAATCATTGGCGCGGTGGCGGCGTTGTGGCAGTCACCGGACCCGCAGCCGGCAACAAGACCCGCGGTAGCGAAAACGTCTCCGGACGTCTGGCTCCCGCCGGGAGGAGGTAGGACCCATGTTTGAAGAAATGGTGATCTCCAGTCCGAATCCCAAGAAGACGAATAAGCCTTGGACAGTCGTGGTCTCCATGCTGTTCCAGGTCGGCTTCCTGGCAATCCTGATCCTGATTCCACTGATTTACACCGAGGCGCTTCCCAAAACAATGATGGCGACGATGCTTACTGCCCCGCCGCCACCGCCACCGCCTCCTCCGCCCCCCGCTGCCGCTCAGGTTGTCCACGTCAAGCCGCAGGCGCACTTGATGGATGCAGGCAAACTGGTGGCCCCCAAGGTCATCCCCAAGGATGTGAAAATTATTAAGGAAGACGGGG
>Ga0222749_10000732_pt1 | contig 18723 bp, 15 predicted proteins | sample IncBWH2Mmetat_FD_197234 | JGI IMG/M metagenome (GOLD analysis project Ga0222749, IMG submission 197234) | Metatranscriptome of lab incubated forest soil microbial communities from Barre Woods Harvard Forest LTER site, Petersham... | ecosystem: Environmental > Terrestrial > Soil > Temperate... | reverse complement strand
GGCGAACTACCCGGGCCGCACGATCTTTCGAGGGCTCGACGTGGAGACGGGCGGGCAGGCGCCCGACGGGCGGCCGTTCAAGGACGTCGACGAGTACAAGCGGCTCCTGCTGTCGGACAAGGACCTCCTGGCGCGCAACCTGGCGCAGAAGCTCATCGTCTACGCGACCGGCGCCGACATCCAGTTCGCCGACCGCGAGGTCGTGGAGGAGCTGGTCGCGAAGTCGCGCGCGAGGAACTATGGGTTCCGGTCTCTCCTTCACGACGTTGTCCAGAGCCGCGTCTTCCTGTCGAAGTGAGGGGAATCACGATGCATCTTTCGCGGCGCACCTTCCTGGGAGCGGCGGGCGTCTCCATCGGCCTGCCCTGGCTCGAGGCGATGGCTCCGCGCCGCTTGGGCGCGGCGGTCGAGGCGCCTCCCAAGCGGATGCTCCTGATCGGCCGGCCGCTCGGCCTCCACGCCCCGTTCTTCTTCCCGGAGAAGCCGGGCAAGGACTACGAGGTGACCCGCTACCTGAAGCCGCTCGAGGAGCATCGGCTGGACTTCACGGTATTCTCCGGCATGTCCCACAAGGGCTATCCCGGCGGCCACCACACCGAGAACGCGCTCCTCACGGGGGTTGCGCCCGAGGGCGTTCGGTTCGGCGATCTCCGCAACACGGTCTCGCTCGACCAGGAGGTCGCCTCGCGCGTGGGCGGCGGGACGCGCCTTCCGTACCTCTCGCTCGGAAACGGCGGGACGGGCGCGCTCTCCTGGAACCGCAAAGGCGTGAAGGTGCCGCTCGAGGACAAGGCGACGCAGGTCTTCAAGCAGCTCTTCATCGACGGAACGCCGGTCGAGGTGGCGCGCGAGGTCGATCGCATCAAGAACGGCCAGAGCATCCTCGACGGGGTGCGAGCCCAGGCGCGTTCGCTCACCGGATCGCTCGGCGCGGCGGACCGCGACCGCCTGGACCTCCTGTTGACCTCGATCCGCGAGGCCGAGCAGCGCCTGCAGCAGGACCAGGCCTGGGTGCTGAAGCCCAAGCCGAAGGTCGAGACGAAGCCGTTCACCGACGACTACTGGGAAGACCGCCGGATGTTCGACCGTGAACGGCAGTGGTTCGATCTCGTCCACCTGGCGCTCCAGACGGACTCGACGCGCGTGATCGCGCTTTGGGTCTGGTCGCACGGCCCGGTCGATCTCCAGGGAGTGACGATCGGCCACCATGACGCGACCCATCATGGGCAGGACGAGGCGAAGATCAGGCAGCTGGCGCTCATTGAGGAGGCGGAGATGAAGCTCTTCGGCGGATTGCTCGGCAAGCTCAAGGCCACGAAGGAGGGCGGCGCCTCGCTTCTCGACCAGACGATGGTCTTCTACGGGAGCAACATCGGGAACGGGTCGGCCCACACGTGCGACAACCTCCCGATCCTTCTGGCCGGCGGAGGCTTCAAGCACGCAGGTCACGTGGCGTACGATCGGAAGAACAACATGCCGCTCTCGAACCTCTTCGTCCGGATGCTCCGGCAGATGGGCCTCGAGATGGACCGGTTCGGCAGCAGCACGGGCGCAATCAGCGAGGTGTGATGATGAGAATCATGGGAGTCCTTCTCCTGTCCCTCTCCCCGGCCCTCGGGCAAAGCGGCGCGGAAGTGACGATCAAGGGCGGCCTGCAGTGCAACGGCATGTGCGTCCCCGATCCGAAGAAGGACGACCACGTCCTGGTCGTCTTCGCCGTGGACGGGAGCCCCGAGATCGTGGCGAAGGTCAAGAAGCTCATGGAGGCCCACTATCCGGAGAAGGGGCTCGATGCGGAGGCGGCGGAGAAGCTGCAGGACCAGTTCATCGCCCAGCTGAAGTTTTTCATCTCGCCCGACAGCACGGCGCAGGTCCCCGACCAGAACAAGGGCAAGAACGGGCACTACTGCTATGCCTCCCAGCCGATCTCGGTGACCGGGGTGGTCACGGAGAGGGAGGGGAGGAGGTGGATCAAGGTCAGCAAGGTGGAGCACGGGAGCATGAAATACCCCGAGCGGATGCTGGCGGAGGACAAGCCGTTCGTCGCGCCGCCCAAGGATCCCCTCATCCTGAAGATCAGCGACGCCCTCAGCCTCAGGTGCGTCAAGATCCCGGCGGGGAGGGCCCTGCTCGGCGAGCCGTTCTACGTGGCGATCCGCTACCAGGAGGAGTACCCCCGGCTGGTCACCCTGACCAAGTCCTTCTATCTCTCGGAGATCCCCGTCACGCAGGAGATCTGGGAGGCCGTGATGGGAAGCAACCCGAGCAAGGTGAAGGACCCGAAGCTCCCCGTCCAGAATCCGCTCTTCCCCGACATCGACAAGTTCTGTCAGATCCTGTCGGAGAAGTCGGGCCGGAAGGTCCGGCTGCCGTCGGGCGCCGAGTGGGAGTACGCGGCGCGCGTGGGGACGTCGAACCCCGGCTTCCCCGAGAAGTATCGCAACCAGGGCGTCCTCCGGGATGAGGGCAAGAAGTCGCCGCTCCCGGTGAAGTCCAAGCAGCCCAACGCGTGGGGTCTTTTCGACATGATCAGTCCCTGGTGGGAGGTGACGGGCGACAAGGCCAAGTACCCCTCCCGGCAGCCCGAGGTCGACCCCCGCTATCCCGCGGCCGGGAAGGAGAACCGCACCGCGATGGGGGTGGTGGGGGAGAACTGGACGATCAGCATGCGTGAATTCGACGACGAGACGGGCCTCGGCTACTCCAGCAACCGGTTCCGCATCGCCGTGGACGACGAAGGGGGGAAGGGGTCGAGAAAATAGCGGGGAAGGAGCCCCTCCGGGCCATGACCCCGAGGGTCTCGGTCGTCCGAAGGCCGCAACGGCGAGCCCGGCCGGTTGAAAATACAGGGGCTGGAAGAGGTTCTCCTCGCGTCAGCTCTTGGCACCGCAAGACCCTAAGAAGATTGGGACCCGGTTTGAGCGGCACCTCAAGCAGTTTTCCACCCAGACCATGATGGCATAGCGATCCCTGTTCCCCCCTGCCTTGACGAAGGCGGGGTGTTCATCGGAAATCGGGAGCTCGGTTGGATCCATGTGCGACGACGAGGTCGCAATTCTTGAAGTCCGGCCAATTGAATGTGCGGTGAGACGTGTGTGCGAGTGCTCGCGCCTTCGGGAACTCGTGGCGCTCAAGGATCCCGGGACCATCTGGAATCGCTTCAAGGCTCTGCTCCGGGAGATAGGGCTTTCGGCCCGGTCAAGTGCATTCAGGCATCTGCTTGGGAACCAAGAACCAAGGGATTATGAGGGCCCTGCTCTACCGTTGAGCTACCGGACCATCGACCGTCCCGGTTTGTCGCGCGCTGATGATCCTGCGCCATCAGGCGGGGGGCGCTCCGGCGACTACGTGAGAACTCGGAAAGAGGTCCGCGGATGCCGCAATCGATTTAAGGTTTGAATGCCTGAAGAACCCGCCTTGCCAATTTGCTTGCAAATTTCTTGTCCAGCGGCGCATGCCCGATAATTCGACGAAAGTAGAGAGGTCCGGTAAGAGCGTCGACCAGGAGGTCGGCGTCGGTATTCCCGGGCAACTCCCCGGCCGTGATGGCCTCCTGAACCAACTGCAGATTCATCGCCCTGCGCGGGAGATAGAAACGGTCCAGGAAGAGTCGATGAAGAGCCGGCTCTTCCTGGATATCGCTGATCAGCCGGATCGCGACCCGGGCGTCGTCCGACTCCAGCCACGCCGCGCCGCGAACCACGCTTTCATGGAGGCGTTCAAGGGGGGATCCCTGGACGGGAGGCGCAAGGGCGGGCTTCACCCGCGCCAGGAATGCCTCGAGCATGATCGCCTCTTTGTTCTTCCACCAACGATAGAGAGTGGCCGTGCTCACGCCCGCCTGCCTCGCCAATTCCTGCGCCGACACCGACCGGATCCCCCGTTTCTTGAGGAGGTCGTAAGCGGCCTCAAGGATGGCTTCCTTCGAGTGTTCGCTTCGAGGTCGCCCACGCGGGCGGGTCTTGGGCTTTCCTGGCTCCTTCATCGCCGGAGTTCTCCTTCTCACCGCGCTCCCCGTTAATACGACAATATCATTTTCGTTTATTCTTGACAACCGCCTGCGATCTGGGGATAATATAAACGAAAATAGTCGTTTCATTAATAGACAGGAGGATCCGATGAAGACTCAAGTATGGTTGATTACCGGAAGCTCTCGGGGCCTGGGTCGCGCTCTCGCCGAGGCCGTCCTGGCCGCAGGTCACAAGCTCCTCGCGACCGCGCGGAATCCCAACCAACTCTCTGATCTGGTGGAGAGGCACGGCGACAACATCCGCGCTGTCCGGCTGGATGTGACGGATGAGCGTGCGGCAATCGCAGCCGTCCAACTGGCCGTCGACACGTTCGGCCGTCTCGACGTACTCGTCAACAATGCCGGATATGGCAATCTTGCCCCGATCGAGGACACGACCAGCGAGGTCTTCCGCGCCCAAGTCGAAACCAATCTGTTCGGAGTCGTGAACCTGACCAGGGCCGTGATCCCGGTGATGCGACGTCAGGGCTCGGGCCGAATCCTCCAATTCTCGTCCGTGGGGGGGCGCGTCGGTCCGATCGGCCGCGGTGCCTACGCGGCGGCGAAGTGGGGGGTGGAGGGCTTCTCTGAAGTCCTCGCCAAGGAGGTCGGGCCGCTGGGGATCAAGGTCACGATGATTGAGCCCGGCGGCTTTCGCACGGACTTTGCCGGGTCCTCCCAGACCATCCAGGCGGACAATCCCGCCTATGCCGCGACGGTCGGCGCCGCCGCTCGCTTCCAGCGCGAGTTCGACGGAAGCCAGCCCGGAGACCCGAAGAAAGCGGCGGCCGTCCTCCTGAAGGTCGCCTGCCTGGATGATCCGCCGTTGCGACTCTTGCTCGGCAGCGATGCCGTGCGCGCGGCGGAGGCGGCCGAGAGCGCCCGCAGCGAGGCCGACCGGAAGTGGCGTCACCTGAGCGAGTCCACGGATTTCGTGGAGAAGTCCGCCCAGACCCCGGAACCGGCGAAGGATTCGTCCCGCCCGGGCCGCGGTGCCGAACTGCGCCCCAGGACCTGGCTCATCACCGGAGCTTCGAGCGGCCTGGGCTACGCTCTGGCCGAATACGTGCTTGAGCGCGGCGATCAGGTCGTCCTCGCGGCACGATCGATGAACAGCATGAGCGCCCTTGCCGCGCGCTATCCGAAGACGGCGCTCGCCGTGGGGCTGGACGTCACCCAGTCCCAGCAGCGGATCGCCGCTGTCCAGCAGGCGGAAGCCCGCTTCGGCGGCATCGATGTTCTCGTCAACAACGCTGGAATCGATTTCGTCGGCGCCATCGAAGAGCAGGACGAGGAGGACTACCGGGCATTGTTCGAAGTCAACTTCTTCGGCGCTGTCGCGATGCTCCGTCTCGCGCTGCCGGGCATGCGCAGGCGCAAGTCGGGGACCATCGTCAATATGTCCTCCATGGACGGCCAGGCCAGTCTGCCGGCAAATGGGTATTACTCGTCCAGCAAGTTCGCGCTCGAAGGGCTGACTGAGGCCCTGTGGCAGGAGATCGAACCGATCGGCTTGCGGGCCATCCTCGTTGAGCCTGGCTCCTTCCGAACCGGAATCGAGCAGCGCACCCGGTTCTCAGGAAAGCCGATCGACGCCTACGAATCGACGTCCGGCGCCTTGCGGAAGATCATGGACACCGTCTCCGCCGACATGTGGCCGGGAGAACCTGCCCGCGCAGCCCGTGCGATTTATGACGTGGTAACCTCCCCCGGTTCTCGCCACTGGATCATTTTGGGGAGTGACGCTCATCGAAGGATCGGAGTGAAGCTCGATCTGCTCCGAGCCGAATTCGAGGCGGGGAAGGACATGGCGTGGAGCACCGACTATCCCGGCGCCGGGAAAGCGATTCTCTGACCTGGGGATTCGCTCTCCGGAGTGGACGATCGGCTGCTGGAGCCCCATAGGGGTCATATGAATTTGGTGTTCCGGGCGGGATTCGAACCCACCGCCAAGGCCTTATGAGGGCCCTGCATGGAGAATCGTCCACGCCCATTCAAGCCCAAATGTCATGGGGTGGGGTGACCGACGGGATTTGAACCCGCGACGACCTGGGCCACAACCAGGTGCTCTAGCCAGGCTGAGCTACGGCCACCGTACGATTTGAGACCCCTGTGGCAGCGGCCTATTATAGGCCTGACGTGGAGTGATGCAACCCTAAAGGGAGGGCTGCCTCGCCGGTGCGGGAGCGGCCGCCGCCGAGGCGATCTGCGGGGCCAGGAACCGCGCCACCGCCTCCAGGAACAAGACCTCGTCCGCCGTGAATTCCCCTACGTTGGGGGCCTGGGCGTCCAGGATCCCCACGCACCGGTCCCCCATCCGGAGCGGCACGCACACCTCGGACAGCACCCCCGGGATCCGGTCCACGTACATCGACTCGTTCCGCACGTCCCGCACGTTGACCGTCTCCCCGAGTTCGAACGCCTTCCCCGTCAGGCCCGTCCGGAACTTCAGCCGCGAGGCGACGGCGATGTCCACCGGCTTCGCGCTCGACTGTGCCAGGAGCACCAGCTCCTCCCGGTCGTAGTCCCCGAGAAAAACCGCCGTGTAGTGGCCCCCGCACAGGCTCCGCACCGTGTCCACCACCCGGCGGAGGAGCGCCTCCTGTGGAACGGACCCGCCCCCGAGGCGGAGGAGGTTGTGCAGGGCCGACATCCGCTCCTGCCATTCCCTCGCCCGATCGTCCAGCTCCACCATCCTAAGGGCGATCGCCACCTGTGAGGCAAGGAAGCCGAGCACGGTGAGGTCCCCCTTCTGGAAATACCCCGCCTTCCGCGACTCGAAATCCAGCACCCCCAGCAGCTTCTCCCCCGAAAGAATGGGCACCGCCGCCTCCGACCGGGTGTCTCCCTGGCCCTTGGGGCACCGCTGGTCCTTCCGCACGTCCGCCACCACCTGGGGCAGGCGATGGGACGCCACCCAGCCCGCGATCCCCTCTCCGAGGCGCCTGCGCCGGTCGCGCGTGGGTCGGAGCTTCTTTCCCACCACCTCGTGCTCCACCAGCTCGTGGCCCGAGGCATCCAGGAGGAGAAGGGAGACCTCGTCCGCTCCGAGCGCCTCGTTCGCCAGCGTCAGAACCTGGCGCAGGAGCACCTCGGGCTCGGAGATCGACAGCAGCCGCCGGATCACCTCCGGCAGGAGCTTCTCGGATTCCAGGCGCGTCTTTTTCCTGAGGGGGGGCATCGGTCCTCATGGTAGCGGTATTGCCGCGAGTTTTCGCCAACTTTTGGAGTCCGGCATTGAAGGACGCGGGGGAGACCCTTATAATGCCCTCCCCATGGGAAACCCCCGCGTCTCCTTCGTCTCGCTCGGCTGCGCCAAGAACCTGGTCGACAGCGAAGTCCTCCTCGGTCACCTCGCCAAGGGGGGATTCGACCTCTGCGCGGACTACAAGCAGTCGGACGTCGTCGTCGTCAACACCTGCGGTTTCCTCCAGGCCTCCGAGAAGGAGTCCATGGACACCATCGGCCGCATGGTGGACCTGAAGGGCAAGGGCCGCCTCAAGGCCGTCGTCGTCGCCGGCTGCCTCCCCCAGCGCTACGGGGCCGAGTTCGAGAAGCGGCTCCAGGGGGTTGACGCCGTCCTGGGCATCACCAACCGCGAAAAGATCGCCGACGTCTGCGCGACGCTGCTCGAGAAGACCCGGCCCCGGGGCACCCTGAACCTCGTCTCCTCCGACCTCCCGAAGTACGAGATCGACCGGGACCGGGTCCGCCTCACGCCCCGCCACTCCGCGTACGTCCGGCTCTCCGAGGGCTGCGATCACACGTGCGCCTTCTGCGTGATCCCCCAGATCCGCGGGAAATTCCGCTCGAAGCCCATGGACGTCATCGCCGGCGAGGTCGAGGAACTGGCCCAGGACGGCGCCCGCGAGATCAATCTCATCGCCCAGGACACGACGTCGTACGGGCTCGACCTCTACCAGAAGCTCGTCCTGGACGAACTCCTGCGAAAGCTCGAGGCGGTGAAGGGGGTGGAATGGATCCGCCTCCTGTACTGCTACCCGAGCTACGTGACCGACCGGCTGATCGACGAGGTCGCGCGCAACCCGAAGGTCGTGAAGTACGTCGACATGCCCGTCCAGCACACGAAGGAGCCGATGCTCCGGGCGATGAGGCGTGGCGTGACCGAGACGTCCCAGAAGGAGCTCATCCGGAAGTGGCGCGACCGCGTCCCGGGCCTCGTTTTTCGCACCACCGTCATCGTCGGCTTCCCCGGCGAGACCGACGGGGACTTCGAAGGGATGCTCGCCGACCTCCGCGAGATCCGTTTCGAGCGGCTGGGGGCCTTTGTCTACTCGCGCGAGCCCGGCTCGCGGGCCGACGCCCTGGAGGGCCACCTGCCCGAGGGCGTGAAGCAGCAGCGTTATGCCCGCCTCATGCAGCAGCAGCAGGAGATCGCCTTCTCCCAGAACCGGGCGATGGTGAACCGGACCCTGCCCGTCCTGGTCGAGAAGAAGCTTGGGAAGAACCGGTGGGAAGGGCGGACGGCGGGGGACGCCCCGGACATCGACACCACGATCGCGCTCCACGGGAATTCGGTGGAGGAAGGGGATGTCACCCGAGCCCGCGTGACGGGGTTCAACGTCTATGATCTGATCGGAGACCTCGTATAGCGGCGTTCCATGCTGTTCATGACTCTCGCGAACAAGGTCACCTCGCTCCGCTTCCTCCTCTGCATCGTCTACTACTTCCTGCTGAGCCTTCTGGTCCGCGAGACCGTGACGCCCGAGGCGCGACGCCTCTACCTGAACCTCTCGTTCGTCCTCTTCCTGGTGATCGCCTTCGGCGATCTCCTCGACGGCTACCTGGCCCGCAAGTACCAGCAGGTCACACATTTTGGTAGAATCGCGGACCCCCTCGTGGATAAAATCCTGGTCTGCGGGTCGTTCATCTTTTTTCTGAAGATCGACCCGCTTCCAAAGATCTTCACCGCCTGGTTCGCGGTGGTGGTGCTGGGGCGGGAGTTCCTGGTCTCGGGCATTCGGGGGGCCGCGGAGGCGGCGGGCATCCCGTTCGGCGCCACGTTCTGGGGCAAGCAGAAGACGCTGGTCCAGAATGCCGCCGTGGGGACCGGCCTTGGGTACGCCGCCTATTTCGCGAGCACCGCCTGGGCGGAAACCCTCGCCACCGGGCTCATGTGGCTCACGCTCGTCTCGACCTTGGTTTCCGGCGCCGCCTACGTCATGGACGCGCGCCGACTCCTGGGGAGCGAGCGGATATAATAGGACGACTATGCCCGACCCGACGCCCTCGAAACCCACCCCCCGCACCTCCCGGGTCGGCCTGTCGGGCTCCTCCCCGGGCCTCAAGCCGGTCCCCGCGCGCCCCCCGAGCTCCACCCTGATCCCGAGCACGGGGAAGACCCCGACGGCCCGCCGGGCCGCTGCGCCGCCGAAGGCCGACATCGTGGCCTCCAGCGACGAGGTCGAGACCTCGGACGTCCGCACGCGGATGGCCTCCGGGAGCATGCGCCCGAAGGGACTCTCGCTCCGGTGGAAGATCGTCGCCTCCATGGCCGGCATCACGATCACCACCGCCGTCCTCATCTTCGTCGTCGTCTACAACAAGGCCGTGAACCAGCTCAGCGACGAGATCGACACCAAGGGCGTCCGGCTCTGCAAGACCCTGGCCATGATCGACGCGGCTTACTGGAGATACGCGATCGGCCACCGCCCCGAGGAGTTCAGGAAAAGGGTCGACGCCCTGCTCCAAAAGCTGCCCGAGGTCCAGATGAACGAGGTGGCCCGGCAGCGGTTCTTCCGGGAGAACCCCGAATCCAAGCAGGTCTATGATCTCATGGTCAATCCCCTGGGGCCGGAGCTGCACCCCCTCAAGGGAGGCAAGCAGGATGTGGGGCCCGGCTCGGACATCATGCAGATCACGGTGGTGGACGAGAGCGAGAAGGGGAGCGTGCAGGCCGTGCCGGGCTACGGCGAGCAGGGACTGACGATCTCCAGCACGCGGGCCGACCCCGCGGGGGTCTCGATCAGCGACGGTCTGGACCGCCAGTCGGGCCAGGAGATCCGGCTCTTCACGTTGGTCCGGGAGGCGCAGGGCCTGGGCAAGTTCCGGTACAATATCATCCTCTCGCTCGCCCGGATCAACGACGCCACGGCCTCGCTCCGGATGGCGATCCTTCTCCCGATCTTCGTGTCGGTCTTCCTGGGCGTGGGCATCGCGGTGTGGATCTCCACCCTGATCACCGATCCCATCAAGGCGCTCGTGAGCGACATGCAGCAGGTTTCGGCGGGAAATCTGGAGCACCAGACGAAGGCGCGCTCGAAGGACGAGGTGGGCCTGCTGGCGTTGACCTTCAACCGGATGACGCAGGCGATCCGCGCGGCGCACCAGCAGGAGATCGACGCGAAGGCCCTGGAGCACGACCTCTCGATCGCCAGCGAGATCCAGTCGAACCTCGTCCCCAAGCGGATGCTCAAGGTGCCGGGCTATGACATCAGCGCCTACTACCGGCCGTCGAAGGAGGTGGGCGGGGATTACTACGATTTCCTGACCATCACCGAGGACCTCGAGGGGATCATCGTGGCGGACGTCTCCGGCAAGGGAGTCCCCGGGTCGCTCGTCATGACGATGGCGCGGGCCTTCATCCGGATGGAGGCGGAGCAGAACCGCAACCCGTCGCCGGCGGCGACCCTGGTGCAGGTCAACCGCATGCTCGTCCAGGACATCAAAAGGGGAATGTTCGTCACGGCCCTCTATTGTATACTTGATAAAAAGACGAATGAAATAAGGGTGGCCAGCTCGGGCCACAACCCGCTGATCGTCTGGCGGGCGGCGTCGAACAAAGTGGAGCTCGTCAACCCCGGGGGCATCGCCCTGGGGTTCAAGGAAGGGCCGTTCTTCGAGAAGACCATCAAGGAGGAACGGCTCGTGCTGGGACATGGGGACCGGATCGTGGCGTACACCGACGGGACGGTGGAGGCGATGAATGCGGCCAAAGAGGAGTTCGGCGACCGGCGCTTCGAGGCGCTGGTCCAGCAGCTCGCCACCCGCGATTCCAATCAGATGCTCAACTTGCTGGTAAAGACGCTCGATGAACATAAGGGAGATGCGCCGCAATCGGACGACATCACGATCGTGACGCTCCGATATCTCTAGAGCGGCACCTTGACGAGATGGGCATGGGCGAGAGTCTGAAGGATCGGCTGGTCGTTGCGAACGACACGAAGCACCTCATCGTGGTGAGGGACTTCGTGTCGCGGCTGATCCGCCAGTCGCGCCTCGACCGGCAGGAGGAGAACAAGGTCATCCTCGCGGTCGACGAGGCGGTGACGAACATCATCGAGCACGGCTATGACGAGGGGGCGGAGGGCTCCATCGAGATCGAGGTCGAGGCCGGGGACGAGCAGTTCAAGATCGTCATCCGCGACACGGGCCGGATCTTCAACCCCGAGTCGATCCCCGACCCCGACATGAAGGAGCATGTCCAGCGGGGCCACAAGAAGGGCCTGGGGATCTTTCTCATGCGGCAGATCATGGATGAGGTGCGGTACAAGTTCAAGGACGGCGTCAAGAACGAGCTGACCCTAGTCAAGTTCATCAAATAAGGGACCGACCATGCCCGCGTTCCAGATCCTCAAGGAGAAGTTGCCCGAGGGGGTGATCCTCCTCACCGTCCGCGGCTTCCTCGACGCCCATACGTTCGAGGAACTGGAGCGGACGATCAACGACATATTCGAGGAGGGGACCTACAAGCTGGTCGTGGACCTCTCCGGGCTCGACTACATCTCGTCCGCGGGCGCGGGGGTGTTCATCGGCGCCATCGGCACCGCCCAGGAGAACGACGGCAACATCATCCTCATCAAGCCCAGTCCCAACGTGAAGGAGGTCTTCGACCTCCTGGGCCTCTCGCAGATCTTCACCTTCAAGGACAGCCGCGAGGAAGCCGCCCGGGCCATGAAGTAGGCCGGCGGGCCGGAGCCCCGCCCCCTCCAGTCCGCCCCCGCATTTGCCGATAGACTCATAGGGATTCTCCGCTTCCGGCTTTTTCGGGGGACCGTCCATGAAGTCGCTTTCCGCCCTCGCCTGCCTGCTCGGGCTCGCCTCCATCGCCTCCGCGCAGGAACGCAAGCCCGTCCCGTCGCGGGATTTCGTGGTCAAGATCGACGCCCCCGAGCGGCCCGATCATCAGACCCTCTGGGTGTCGCGGGACGGCGGCGCGACGTGGAAGAAGGCTTCCGAGGCGGGCGTCTCCGCCTCCTGGGGCGAGTGGTCCGAGGGGATCATCCGGTGCACCGTGCGCGTTCCGGAGGACGGACCCTACGACTTCTACGCCCAGCTGGGCGACGCCATCAGCAACCATCATCCCGACCCGAGCCCCGGCCAGCTCGGGGACCCCAAGCTCCGCTGCGAGGTCCGCGAGCAGGGGCGCGTGGCGTGGGAGCATCCCGCGCTGGCCGCGACCTGGACCGGGGGCGAGCAGGTCCAGCTGCGCTGGACCGTTGCGGGGGGCGACCTGAAGGAGCACTCGGTCCGGCTCTCGTACACGATGAACGGGAAGGAGTGGATGACGATCACCGACGGGCTCGACCTCGCGGGGAGCTACACCTGGGTGGTCCCGGGCCCCGACGGGGCCAGGTTCCGTCTCCGGGCGGCCGCCCGGATGCGATCGGGCCAGGAGGTCGCCGGCGACAGCGCGGAAATCTCGGTCCTCTCGGGCGACCGTCCCCAGATCGCCCGGGCGCGGGCGCTCTACGACCGGGCGCGGGTGCTGCACGCCCAGCAGCGCGTCGTCGAGGCGGAGCTCAAGTACCAGGAGGCGTTGGCCGCATGGCCCGAGTTCGGGGAGGTCTTCAACGACCTGGGCAAGCTCTGCGCCGAGAAGAAGGACCCGGCCAAGGCGCTCGAATACTTCCTCCGCGCGCGCCGGCTGTCGCCCTCCGATCCCACACCGTGGGTGAACGGCGCGCGGATGCGCCTGGAGCTCGGCCTGGTCGAGGACGCGCTCGCCGACCTCAAGGATGCGGTCGAGCTGGGCGTCGAGAAGGATGAGCGGACGGCGGTGCTGGCCGGCGAGACCCTCTACTCGCTCGCCCGCCGCGCGGCCGACGCCGGCGACACGAAGCACGCGGTCGAGGCGTGCGAGACGCTCCTGAGGATCCGCCAGGCCGCCCGCTCGACCCAGGGAAAGGCCCGCCAGATGGTGGAGTCGCTCCGGGCGCCGAAGTAGGAGAAGGCGGCGGGGAACCTCCGCGGGCGCCCGGATTCCCCCACGAGGGGGGTCCGTGGAGCGTTGGTGAGGATGTGACGACCCCGCTTCGCGCCGCGCTCCGCGGCTCCCTCGGATTCGCCGCCGTGAGCGTCGCCGCCTTCTCGGTCTGGGCGTTCGGGGGGAAGTGGTTCCGGGGCCACGGCGGCGATCCGGCCATGTACGCGGTGATCGCCGCGGTTTTCCTGGGATTGACCGGGGCGCTCCTCCATCCGCTCGCCCGCGGACCCCGGCCCCTGGTCCGCTTCACCCGGGTTTTCGTCCCGGCGTTCCTCGCCTACGCGGGAGCCTGGTGCGGGGCTTGGTTCCTGCTCGGCTTCGGCCGCGGGGAATGGCTGGGGTCGCTCGCGGGCAGCGCGGCCTTCGCCCTGGTGGCGGGCCTCCTCCTGGGGAATCCACGCGCCTTCCCGCGGGCCGGCCTGGCGCTTTTCATCGGCCACTCGGCGGGCTACTTTGCCGGCGGTCCGCTCTACGACTCCGTCAAGCCGGGCCACGCGACGCTCGGGATGCTGGGCTGGGGCCTCCTGTACGGATTGGGCTTCGGCGCCGGGATCGGCTATGCGTTCTTCGCCTACCAGGACCAGGCGCCGGGGAAGACCTGAGCCGCCGGACGCCCTAGACCAGCGCCTCGGTGGTCGTCCTCGCCACCCGCTCGGCGGTCTTCCAGCGGTCATGGACCCAGAACCACTGCTCGGGGTGGGCCCTCACGCACTCCTCGAACTTGTCGCTATAGGCCTGCGTCAGCATCTTCACCGGGTCGGCGGCGCCCTTGTAGGCGGCCGGATCGATCGGATCGGAGAGCACGCAGTGGTGAAGGCCGCCCTCGCGGTAGATGTCCGCGATCACGATGGGCGTCCCGTATTTGAGCGCGAGCACCGCCGGGCTCCGGTGGGTCGAGGCCGGCCGGCCGAAGAAATTGACGTAGACGCCCGAGTGGCGGGCGTCCTGGTCGATCTGGATGATGAGGACCTCGTTTTTTTGGAGCACGCGCACCATGCTTCCCAGCGCGTGGTACTTCGGAATGATCTCCTGCCCCGTCTGGGTCCGGAACCGGTTGAGCCAGCGGTCGACCCACGGGTTCTCGATCGGCCGGGCGAGGGAATGGAGCGGGATCCCCGAGAGCGTCACCGCGAGACCCGTCAGCTCCCAGTTCCCCAGGTGACCGATCGCGACGATCAACCCCTTGCCCTGCGCGAGCACGTCCTTCACCACGTGGAAGCGGTGGAATTGGACGAAGCCCTCCACCTGGTGGCGCTCCATGAGGCGCGGGATCATGAGCATCTCGACGAACCCCAGGCCGATATGCTCGTAGACGCGGTCGACGAACTGCGGGATCTCGTCGGACGGGCAGACGCCCCGCGATTTCTCGAGGTTCTTGACCGCGATCCGGGCGTGCTTCCGGTCGATGAACCGGATGATCTTCCCCAGGGTGTGCCCGATCCGGGGCGCCATCTCGTAGGGGAACATGTCGATGACCGCCACGATCACCCGGAGGAGCAGGTAGTTGAAGAGCTGGACGGGCGGGAATCGCCTCCAGCGGAACTCCTCTCCGTTCCTCCGGCTCATTTCCCGATGGGAGCGGCCGCGCGCGGGATCTCGCGGATGACTCCGAGCAGCCGCTCCTCCAGGAGCTCCTCGTTGCGGACGATCTCGATCTCGATCCGCAGCGCCGCCAGCGGCAGCTCGAATCCCTCGGCGTTGACGCGCGCGGCGTCCTTCTCCGTGGTGACGATCACCTCGGCCATGAACTCCTGCGCCTCGGCGTTCATCCGGCGCAGGTCCTGCGGCGTGAAGACGTGGTGGTCGACGAATGACCGGAACTTGACCAGCGGCGTGCCCAGCGACTCGAGCGTCCGGCGGAACGCCTCGGGGTTGCCCACCCCGCAGAACGCGTAGACGCTCCGCCCGCGCAGCCATTCCAGGCCGTACTTCTTCCGGTTCCAGAGGCTCCGGACGTGGACCGGCTTGTGGACCGTCTCGACCGCCGGCCCTATCGTGGCGCGGAGCGCCTCGAGCTCCTCGGGCGCCGCCTGGTCGGTGCGCGTGAGGACGACGAGATCCGCGCGCCGGAGTGCCGCCGGCCGCTCCCGGAGGAGCCCGCGGGGGAGGAGGCGCCCGTTGGCGAACGGCCGGGTCGCATCGACCGTCACGATGTCCAGGTTGCGCTGCACGCGGTAATGCTGGAAGCCGTCGTCCAGGAGGAGGAGGTCCGCCCGGTGGTCGGCGAGCGCCTTCCTTCCGTTCGCCACGCGGTCCCGGCCCGCGAGGCGGACGACGTTCTCGATCGCCATCTCGGTCGCGAGGTCCTCGTCGTCGGCGCCCCGGTCATCGACCTTCCCGTATCCCCGGGCGAGGATCGCGATCCGAAAGTTCTTCCGTGCGAACCACCGGGCGAGGAACTCGACGAGCGGCGTCTTCCCCGTCCCGCCGGCCGTGATGTTTCCGACCGACACGACGGGGCAGGGGAACCGGGTGGAGCGGAAGAGTCCGATGCGGTAGAAGAGCCGTCGCGTCCCATGGAGCGCGGCGTAGACGACCGTCATCAGGGAGAGGAACGCGCGGAGGAGCGCCGCCACGGGGCCCCGCCGCTGTCCGCCGATGACCGAAAGATAATACTGCCGCATGGTCGATCCGATTCTATCACAGATGGAACGCCGCATCAACGCGACACATTCGAGGAAAAAAGAAGGGCGCGGGGGAACGCGTGGGAAGACCCCCTTCCCCGTGCCCCCGCGCCCCGGGACTGTCCCTGAATTCCCGGATCCCCGGTCCCGGGCCTGGACCCGGGACGGCGGGTCGCTCTAGACGGCGGCCTCCCAGAAACGCTCCTCCTCCGGGGTTCCCTCGCGGAGCGCCTCCTCGAACTCCTTCAGGCACCTCTGGAGCACCGGCAGGACGGCCGCCGCCGTCGTCCCCCCGGACTGGAGCGCCGCGACCAGCTCAAGGAGCCCGCTCCGGAGAAGCCGCTGGAGGGCGGCCAGCTTCGTCCCGAGCGCCGAGCCGGAAAGCTCCCGTTGGAGGGCCTTCCGGGCCTTCTCAAGGGCGCCGGCCGGCGGGACCGCTCCCAGGACGAGTGCCGACCGCGCCTCGACCATCGAGTTCCGGAGCGCCTCGAGCGCCTTCCGGAACGCCCGTTCCTCGGATTTCGAGACCGGATCCGGGGGCTCCGCGGAGACGCCCCCCTCCCTCGGCCTCGCCGGACCTCCGCCGCCGCTGAACACCCCCATTCTGCTCGCCACCCGCGTCCGGGGAACCGAGGGCGAGGGTGACGGTTTGGCGAGGAGGCTCGGCCCCCCGCCTCCCAGCGAGACCTCACGTCTGGCGGCGAGACTCTCGCTCAGCAGGCCAGCCTTGCCGAGGGCCTCCTCGTCCCACTGATCGAGCCGATGGACCGGCTGCACCACCTTCTGGGCCTCTCCGCCCGGGTTCACGATCTCCGTCTCGTCGACCACGACGAACGCCGTGAACCGCGTCAGGAGCGTGTGCTGAACGGCCAGCGTCACGATCTCCTTCCGGATCGCCGCCGCGTCGCCGCTGAGCCGGCATCGGTCCTCGAGATCCGCCACCCGCGTTCGCGCCCAGAGGTGGCCGATCGCGCCCAGCTCGATCTCGCGCGGCTTGACCGCCTGCCTGAACTCCTTGCCGTCGGCGTACCGGCCCGTCACCGTGACGCTTTTCTTCCCCCGGAAGAAGACCGTCGCCGCGCGGCCCGCGAACAGGTCGGGCATGCGGGCGGGGGCGAGTTCCTCCACGCCCTCGACCCTCACGTCGACGACGAGCGGCGAGCCGATCTCGCGGCCGATCTGGCGGAGCGCGTCCTCGAGCGCCTCGCCCGGGATGACGCAGGTGCAGGTGCCGCCCCCCAGGGACGCGAGACGCTTGAGAAAGGCCTCGTTCACCGCGGTGTCGATCCCGACCGTGAAGATCCGGGCGTCGCCGCCCTCCGTCTGGAGGCGCTTGAAGACGGCGGCCTCGTTGCCCACCTGGCCGTCGGTCAGGAGGACGACGACCGGCACGCGGCCGGCGTGCTCCGCGCGGCGGTCGATCAGGTCGAGCGTCTCGTTCATCGCCGGGTCGAGCTCGGTCCCGCCCCGGGAGTCGATCCCGCGCAGGAACTTCTCGCCCGCCTGGACTCCCGCCTCGTCGGCCAGGGCGAACTTTTTCCCGCCGAACCACTCGGTCGTGTCGTCGAACGCGACGATCGCGAACCGGTCGCGGGGCCCGAGCGTCGCCAGGAGCAGCGAGCAGGCCCGGGCCGCGGAGCCCATCTTGGCGCCCCTCATCGAGCCCGAGCGGTCGAGGATGAAGACCACGTCGCGGGCCAGGCCGAGAAAGCCGTCCCGCTTGGGGGGCAGGATCGAGAGCATCCCGTAGCCGTCCGGGGTCACCAGGAGCGTCGTCTTCACGCTCTCGCCGGCCAGCCTCCACCGGAGGACGAAGTCCCGGTTCTGGAGCTCGTCCTGGCGGGCGAGGGAGACGGTTCCCCCCGACATCCGGACCGCGTGCTGCGAACAGGCGAGATCAGCGATCGGGCCGTCGGCGAGCACGACCTCGATCGAGAGCGCGACTTTCGGGTCGAATCCCTCGACGAGCCTGGGCGGGGTGAGGCGCGAAGCGTCGGGGACCTGGTCCGTATCCCACTCGGTGCCGTCCCCGACCGGGTTCCGCGGAAGCGGATGACCCGGGATGTACCGGGGGGCCACGACGAGCGGGAGCCGGATCTGGGTCGTCCCGTCCTCGAAGAAGGGGAGGCGCTCGGAGTAGACGATTCGGACCGCCACCTCCTCTGCGGGTGGGAGGTTGCCGACCTGGACGGTGAAGACGTCGTCGCGCTCCTGCTCAAGGAGGGCGGCGCGCTTCCCGTCCTCGAGCGCCTTCTGGTAGGTGCGGCGCGCCTCGCCCCGTTCCTGGACGATGCCCTTGATCGTCCGCTTCCCGACCTGGAGCTCGAACCGGCTGACGGCCGTGCCGCCGGGGAGGGGGAAGAGGTAGACCGCCTCGAGCGGCTCGGGGTACGGGTTGTGGAACGACTGCTCCAGGGTCACCTCCGCGACGCGGTCCGCCACGCGGGCGGCGATCCTGACGCGCGCCAGGGGCAGCTGGACCGGCGATCCCTGTCGGGTGACGCACAGGCGGCCCATTCCCAGCTCGCGCGGGGCATCGAGGGTCGGGGCGACGGCGACTCCGTTGGCGATCATGACTTCGGTCCTCCATCCCCGGCCAGCGCGGCGAGCGCCGCCTGGATCCGGTCTTCCAGGGCCGCCGGCGACGCGCCGGGCGACCAGTCCTCTTCCACCATCAATCGGACGCCGGGTTCGATCGAGATCTCGCGCCATCGGAGGACCCGGACCCCCGCGGTCCCCGAAGGGGCGATCGTGACAGTATTTAGAAGGCTTTCGAGCTCGGAGTTACTGCGGCCGTAAAGGTTTCTCTGCACTTCGGCGAGCGGCATCCCCTGCGCCTGGAGCGCCTTGATCGCGACGAGCTG
>Ga0222749_10000731_pt1 | contig 18735 bp, 20 predicted proteins | sample IncBWH2Mmetat_FD_197234 | JGI IMG/M metagenome (GOLD analysis project Ga0222749, IMG submission 197234) | Metatranscriptome of lab incubated forest soil microbial communities from Barre Woods Harvard Forest LTER site, Petersham... | ecosystem: Environmental > Terrestrial > Soil > Temperate... | reverse complement strand
TGGGCAGCGACCAGAAAGTTCTTGAAATCGTCGAGCGTGCCGTAACTGGGGTGGACCGACCGGTAATCCGCGATGTCGTACCCGTCGTCCCGCAGCGGCGAAGGAAAAAATGGCATCAGCCACAGGGCATTGATGCCGAGTTCTTGCAGGTAGTCCAGTTTCTCGGCGAGCCCGCGAAAGTCCCCGATGCCGTCGCAATTGCCATCGCGGAATGTCCGGACGTGGACTTGATAGATGATCGCGTCTTTATACCAAAGTGCGTCCTGCGGCAACGTCAAAATCCGCCCTCCTTGGCCACTAGCCTGCGAATGCTGGGCACGCAAGAACTTTATGCGACAGCCCTGCGAATCGAGCCAACCCTAATTATGCACTTTCAGCCGAAAATGGTTTGGGTCAGAGCCGCCAGCGGTAGCTTACGCCCCTCGGCTACAATAGGCCGACTATGAGGATACCCAATGCGCATCAGTCGCTTATTGATCTTATCCGTGTTCTTGCTGCTTCCTCTTTATATCAGCGCCCAACAGACTCTCTCACTGCCTCCGACGGTGCAGAAGTACGTGCGAGTCAACGCGCCGAAGATGGTGCTGGAGCACGTGCGTGTACTCGACGGCACAGGACGCCCGCCGGTTGAGGACCAGAACGTGATTATCGAAGGGGGCAAGATCACAGCGGTGCAGACGGGGTCAGAGGTGTCGGCGGCTGAGGGAACGACGGTGCTCAACCTCCGCGGGTACACCGTGATGCCGGGGATCGTCGGCATGCACAACCATCTCTTTTATGTAGCCCGGCCAGACGAAGACAGCCAGTGGAACTTCGAGCCGCCAGTGCTGGTGCCGCAGATGACGTTCTCCGCCCCGCGGCTCTATCTCGCCGGTGGCGTGACCACGATGCGTACTACAGGAAGCGTCGAAACCTACGCCGACCTCAACCTAAAGCACCAGATCGACGAAGGCAAACTGCCCGGTCCGCACATCGACGTGACCGGGCCGTACCTGGAGGGACCCAACAGTTACTTCCTCCAGATGCACCAGCTCAGCGGCCCCGACGAGGCGATGCAGATGGTCGACTATTGGGCCGATCGCGGTGTGACCTCGTTCAAGGCGTACATGAACATCACGCAGGCGGACTTGAAGGCTGCAATCGAAGCGGCTCACAAGCGTGCGATCAAGGTCACGGGACACCTCTGCTCGGTGACATACAAGGAAGCGGCAGAGCTTGGCATTGACGATCTCGAGCATGGCTTCTTCGTGAATACCCAACTCGACCCTGACAAGAAGCCTGACGTTTGCAGTGAAAGCACGGGAGTCTATACGCTGGAACACATGGACCCACGAGGTCCGGAGGCAAAGGATCTGATCGACACGCTGGTGAAGCACCATGTGGCAATCACCTCCACGTTGCCAGTGTTCGAGAGCGGCGGTCTCCCGGGACGTCCGCCGCTCCGGCAAGCAGTCCTCGATGCAATGACGCCCGAAGCGCGCACAGCTTATCTATACAACCGCGAGCGGCCTGCAACCATGAAGCCGCCAAAAGCTGACTGGCCCATGCTTTTCAAGCGCGACATGGAGTTGGAACACGCCTTCGCCGCCGCCGGAGGTTTGCTGCTCGCCGGTCCGGATCCCACCGGCAATGGAGGCGTCGTCCCCGGATTCGGCGATCAGCGCGAAATCGAACTGCTGGTCGAAGCTGGATTCGCTCCCGTCGAGGCCATCAAGATTGCGACCCTCAACGGCGCTACGTACCTGGGCAAGCAGGATCAGATCGGCACCCTCGCCGCAGGAAAAAACGCCGATCTGGTGGTCATCAAAGGTGACCCGGCCAGTCACATCTCAGACATCGAGAACGTGGAGATCGTCTTCAAAGACGGCATTGGCTACGACTCGCAGAAACTCATCGAGTCGGTAAAGGGACGTTACGGTCAGTACTGACCGAACGGCAGGCACATGCCAGCCATGCCCACATGAGTCGATTTCAACGTTGCGCAGCCGCAGGCGCATCCCGCCCGAGAGGTGTGGCTGTGGCATTCCCTGTTTGCGTGTTAATCATGGGCTCGGTCAGAGGAGCGCCATTTTTGACTAACTCAGTCTTGATCTCAACCTTTTGATTGGCGATTGGATTAATCGCTGTTTCAAAAGTTTGATAGCCGGGAAGAGCAATCCTGATCTGGTGCGACCCCGGGGCCACCAGCATACCTCGTCCCGCGCCCTCAAATTCGCCGACGTGTCCCACGAAGAGGCCGTCCAAAAACACCGCTGCCCTTGATGGGTTGACTGCGATCTTTACCGTCGCTGTCACGGTAGGGATCGGACCAGTTGCAGCGTGTTCCATCGCAACCCGAACCACTTCCTTTTGCCCAGGCTGCAGAACCACTCGTTGGGTGAAATCCTGGTAGCCGTCCTGGCGCACGGTAATCACGTGCTCGCCCGGCAAAAGCAGGACTTTCTTCGATCCTTTGAGTTCTTTCAGATAGCCGACATACTCTCCGTCGACCCAGACCCCAGAAGTCTTCTCCACGTGCGATTTTCCTTCAAACTGAATTTCCCCCATAACGGCGTTTTCAGCGTACGTCGTGGAGCACAGAAGCAAAGCGGAAAAGACTAGCAAAACCGACAAGAACGGATTGACTCCTCGATGTGATTTTTTCATAATGGCCTCCTTGATCGGGTATCCGTCATGCTACTCGATGGTTCGCTTCGTCTTTAGGTTGTAAGCCCATCACGCGCCGGCTGTTGATCTTGTCTAACCCGCCTCCCTGCCGCATTTGCGGACTGCAGAAGACGGCCGCGACTGCTCCGATACCCAGGCCAAGCAAGAGGAACGTCACCGCAGAATAAGGATCGTATCCACTTCTTCTCATCACAACACCCCTCCCGGTAAAAATACGGCGAAGCTGCGCGTATGTTCCTGCAAGAAGGGTGCCACTCTCAGAAACGCTTGTATTTTCTTAAGATGCGCAGTGCGCGAGGCTGAGGAGCAGGAAATTTCGATCACTCTAAACCACAAAACTTCTCGTGACGACCTTCGCCCGACGATCTACGCCCGACGATCTAAGGGAGAAACTGTAGACGGCCTCCCAGAGTTCGGAGGCGATGTTGGCGTGAAAAAACCGGCTAGCGCTCAGTTATTTCTTCAATTCTTCGGCCCAGTTTGTGACCACTGTAATCGACTGATTCACCTGCTGGGCGATTACATTGAGAAGTACCTTCTGGCCATCTGGCGCGACATCGTAGAAGAAGACCTGGCTCGGCATGTTCGCCACCAGTTGTTCGGCAGTCCCGAACTGCAAGGTGCGGTTCAGTTGCTGCACGGGCACTCCGAAGACCGTGAAACCCAGGTTGGCATAATAAAGCGTCTTGCCATCCTTGCTCCACAACGGCCCATTGCCTCCATTCTGGGAGATTTGCCATTTTCCCTGTCCGCCGCGGAACGGTACGACATACACCTCGGCTTGACCCGACTCGTTGGATGCGTAGGCAAGCCAGTGGCCGTCGGGGGATAGCGCTCCGTCGATCGCGAAAGTGTTGGCGCCGTGGGCCACGACCTGGAATGGTTTGCGATCGCCGTCCAAAGGCAGCGCCCAGATCTCCTCGCCTGCCGCGTGAATGGGCCCGCGGGCATAAAGCAGGAATTTGCCATCGCCTGACCAATCGCTGGGAACAACGACTTGATCATCCTCGAGCAACACCTCCTCGGCGCCACTGCCATCGGATGGCTTACGATAAAGATGATTCTTTCCGTTGCGCTCGGAACTGTAGGCGATCCACTTGCCATCGGGCGACCAAGCCGGAGAATAGTTCGAGACCGGGCCGAAGGTGAGCCGCGTGCGGATCCCACGCGCAAGATCCAGCACCCAGATGTCGTTCGCCCCGGTATCCAGCTGGAGAGCGACACGATCTCCATCAGGCGACAAGCGGGCAAATTGGAGGTTCGAAAGCTTGTCGGCCACCGTGGCAAGTCGTTTCCCGGCGCGGTCCACCCAGATGAGTTGCCAATCCGGTGTTCCTCCGCTGCCCATCACCAGCACGCCCGCATCGGAGGCGGACGCGTCCATGTGCCAGGTACTGAGATCGTTTGCAACCCCGTTGGCCAAGACCTGTGGCTCCCCGCTGAGTTTCCCCGAGGTCGGATCGAGCTTTTGCGCCATCAACTGGCTACCGCGTGCAAACAACAGAAAGCCGCTTGCATAAACGATGTTGGTCTGGGAGCGGAACAGGGGCCGGTTCTCGGCGCCGTCGATCGAGGCGAAGTATACGGCGTCATTCTCGGATTGGGCAGAATCGTGATTGATGGCCAGATAAAGAAAGTGCTTGCCGTCCGGAAGAATGAAGGGCCAGCGATGCGACGTGTGCCGGGATGGGTCAAGTTTCGTCACCGCGACTGGAGGCCCGCCATTGGTGCCGACTCGCACGATGGGCGCTTGCACATCTGCGGTCATGAGGATCACACCGCCTGGTCCCCAGGAGCCGCCTCGAGCCTGTGGCGCATCGCAGACTACCTGTGGAGATCCGCCGTTGAGGTCGACGGTTTTTAGCTTTCCATCGGCGAAGAAAGCCAGCGACCGGCTGTCCGGCGACCAGAAAGGAAATATCACGTTTTCCGTACCTGGCAAGGCCCGCGCTTCCAGTTTGTCCATGGGGCGAACCCACAGCACTACTTTGCCGTCCGCTGCAGACGCGGAAAACGCAACGTAGGTGCCATCGGGCGACAACACGGGCGGACCAGCCACGTCGCCGGTCAGCCGGAACGACGTGCCTTCAGGGGGAGCAATGACGGTGCGGATGATGCGGGCGGGCTGACTGGGACGAGCGAAAATTCCAGCAATTGCACCGGCGACAAGCGCAATGAGCACTGCCGCCGCCAAGGCGAGACGTGCGCGGGGATGGCGATCGGCTGACGGCAAAGCGGCGGCGGGCGACGCCGATCGATCTTCCGCAATCCATTTGAGTTCCAGCCTGACATCGTGCGCAGTTTGAAAGCGGTCTTCGGGATTCTTTTGCAGGCACGTTCTTACCACATGTTCGAACGCCGGCGGAGTCATAGGTTTGGCTGCGCTGATCGGATCGGGATCTTTCTCCAGGATCGACGATGCCACCGAAATCTGACTCTTGCCTTCAAACGCCCGCTTTCCCGTCGACATTTCGTACAGCACCGAGCCTAGCGCGAAGATGTCGCTACGCGCGTCCGCTTCTTTCCCCTCGATCTGTTCTGGCGACATGTATTGGATGGTGCCGACGATGCTGCCCGCGGTGGTCAACGGGCTCGCAGGACTCAGACCGGTCAAGGTCGCGACCGCCGTGAACGACGGCGCCGCGCTAGACGAAGCAGCGGTCATGCCAACAGGCTTGGCCAAACCAAAGTCCATCAGCTTCGCACCCGACTTGGTCAGCATGACGTTTGCCGGCTTCAAGTCGCGGTGAACAATGCCGGCGCGATGTGCGAATTCCAAAGCGTCGGCTACCTCAGTACCGATCTTCAATACTTCATTCAAAGGCACAGAGCCTCGGCGAAGCCTCTCCGCAGCCGTCTCGCCCTCGAGCAGCTCCATCACCAGAAGTCGGTTCCGTCCTGCGAACCGATGTCGTAAAGTTGGCAAATGTGGGGATGGTTCAACGAAGAAATCGCGCGCGCCTCCCGCTCCATCCGCTGCTTTAGTTCGGGAGAGGAGGAAAGATGGGCCGCCAGAACCTTGATCGCGACCTGCCGATCAAGGCGTGTATCGCGTGCCCGATAGACTTCGCCCATGCCGCCCGCACCCAGTTCCGACTGGATCTCGTACGGCCCAAGTTTAGTGCCAGAGGTAAGGCTCATACGGTCGTCATTATATCCTCACCCGGCGTTAAACGAGGGCGCGACGATTCAGGCCGCAGGAAAGGATTATTCAGACGTCGGACGATCTTGCTCCTGGTCACATCCGGCGTCCGTTACGTGACGAGCGAACAGCTTTCGCAGCCTATCTCTTAACTGCTCAACCGTAGCGTCTTCCCAATTGCTGAGCCGAGCAATCAGAACCGCACCGCATGCGGAGCACCGGCCGGAAATGTCTCGTTCGCAATTCGGCCCGATTTGGCGAACGTCGATTAAACGAGGAGTGGGATCCACAGTCATGGTTCACCCCAGACCGTGGCGCTGCCGAAAGTGTGATCCGAATGGCGGGAAAACGCAATACACGTTTTTCTGTAGCACCTTTGCCCGCCGCCGGACGATGCTATGCTCTCTTGCATCAAGCGCCACCTGAGACCCGGAAGGAGTCATCGTGCAAATGGCAAACTTCTTCAACCTTGCAGAAGCAGAGAAACACCGCCAGCAATCCGGCAAGCGCTACCTGGAGTTCTTGCGTGTCGCGGCTATGAGTGCTGGTGTTTACGTCTTGCCCGCCGGTAGTGCCGACGCGCAATCACCGCACAAACAAGACGAAATGTACTACGTAGTTCGCGGCCGAGCCCGCATGCAAGCCGGGTCCGAAGACCAAGCGGTAAGCGAGGGCAGCATTATTTTCGTTGCGGCTGGAGTGGAACACCGTTTTTACGACATCACGGACGAGGTGATGGTCCTGGTGTTTTTCGCGCCTGCGGAAAACGAATAGGGTGAAATTCGCCGCGACGTTGCATAGCATGCCGAGATCAAATCTGAGCATGGCGGACTTCAACATCACGGCCATGCGAAGCGACGACTGGCCTGCGATCCAGAAGATTTATTCCGAAGGCATCGCAACCGGCAACGCCACCTTCGAAACAGAGACTCCAGGGTGGAAGAAGTGGGATCAGCGGCATCTTCAAGACTGCCGGCTGGTTGCGCGAGACAGCCAGCGGGTTCTTGGTTGGGCAGCCCTCGGTCCAGTTTCTGCCCGGCGCGTTTATTCGGGTGTGGCAGAGGTTTCGGTATACGTGGCTTCTGCGGCACGAGGACGTGGGGTTGGCAAGATGCTACTGCAATCGCTGATTGAGCGGTCGGAGGGTTGTGGGATATGGACCCTGCAGGCCGGTGTTTTTCCAGAGAATATTTCCAGCGTCGCGTTGCACAAGTCCTGCGGATTCCGGGAAGTGGGAGTTCGGCAGAAACTCGGCCAGCGAGACGGCATCTGGAGGGACGTTCTTCTTCTGGAACGCCGGAGTTCGCGGGTGGGTATCTAGAAACACATGCGCTAAGCTACGATTCCGCGGAGGCGTGCTTTTGCTTTGCCGGCACCCAATAAATCTCTTCTTTTAATCCTTCCTTGGTGAAGCCGATGCGCTTGAGGATTCCCTTGCTGGCTTCGACCATCGAGGGATGGCCGCACAGGTATGCGACCGCATTCGCGCCGAGACCCCACAGGTCGGTGTACTTGCGCAGGATGTCGTCGACCCGCCCGGTCTCGCCCGTCCACTTCGGGTCGTCCCAGGGACGGCTTACAGTGGGCACGTACTCAAGCCAGGGCACTTCCTGTGCGAACTTCTGCAACTCTTCCTGATACCCGAACTCCCACGAGCGGCTTGCTCCGTTCAGCAGGAAGAGCTTGTGCTCTCCGGAGAACTTCCCTTCTTTCCAGTCGCGATAGAGAGTGCGGACATAACTTACGAAGGGAGCGACGCCGGTTACAGTGCATACCAACAGGTGATTGGTACGGCCACTTTTCGTGTCGAGCATGAAACGTCCCTTCGGAACCTTTCGCATGAAAACTTCATCGCCGGGTTGCAATCTGTAGAGCAGCGGAGTGAGATCTCCGGGAGGGACGAGTTCGAAAAAGAATTCAAGCTCGCTCTCGTGGGGCGAAGACACGATCGAATACGGCCGCTCCCGGTGCTTGTCGGGGCCTTCGAGGCCCAGGGTGGCGTACTGGCCGGGGGCGAACTTGAACTCGCCGTTGGGCTGGACACGGATCATCCAGAGCTCGGGGGCGATGTCCACCCGTTTAGTAATGGTCGCGCGATGAAATTTTTCTGTGTCGCTGCCGCTCATTGAGGTTCATGCCCGCGGCTTCGTACCGTCGGGGTTGGCATAGTTTACAGGAAGTGCGCGGCTGCTCAACTTCTCGTCAATCCATTTAATCGATTCGAGCAATCTCTTTTGTCGATCGCTCTCTTTACCGCTCTCGTCATTCAATGCCGGCTCGAAGCGACCGTCACTTGCCAACGACAAGAACTACGAAGGTGTCGGGCAGGATGGTGCGGCGGGGATGGGGGTTGTCCGCTGTGGGCGCCGGGGGCGGGCCGAAATTTGCCGTGACCACGAACACCTGGTGGGTTTTCTCATCGAGCGCGAGAGTGCGAGCGCCTGGCTGAGTCTTAACATTGTCTGCGACGGTGAATTTGCTGGGCGACTCTTCGCGCACTACCGTCAGGACGCCTTCGCCGCAAGATGCGAATGCGAGGCCAGTGCCTTCGTCAAAGGCGGTGGCGTCGACTCCGTCGCCGATTGCGGGGGTGGCCAGCACTTTGCCGCTGTCGGCGTCGACCACGGCCATCATCTTATTGTCGCAGCCGGCGAAGAGGCGGCGGTTCTTGCGGTCCATGGAGAGGCCGCTTGGTTCCTCGCACGGGGCCAGCGGCCAGCGCGATTTCACCTCCAGCTTGCTGGGATCGATTGCATCCAGCTGACTCTTGTCTTCGATGTTGACGAAAATCTGTCCCTTGCCGTCGCTGACAGCGAACTCGGGTTTGCCTTCCAGCTTGATTGTGCCCAGCACCGTTCCCTTCGCGGCGTCGATCGCGGTCGAGTCCTGGCTTTTCCCATTGAAGGTGAAGACTCGCTTGGTAGCGGGATCGTAGAGAATCGCGTCGGGATTGTCGCCGACCTTCACCTTGGCGATCAGCTTCAGGCTCTCGATGTCAAAAATCGTGACCGTGCCTTCGCGCCCGTTGCTGACAAAGCCGCGGCCGAGTTCAGGGGCCAGCGCGATGCCGTGGACGCCGGGAGTATCCGGAATATCGCCGACGGGCTTGCCGGAGTCGGCGTCGATCACGATGACGTGGGTGGCTCGCGAGATGTAAAGCCGGCGCGAGGAGCTGTCGAGGTTGAGATAGTCCCAGCCGCCCTCGCCGCCCAGCTTGTAGGTCTTGATCACGTGATAGCCGGAATCGGCCGCGGCGGAAAACGTCGCCACCAGGAAAATGAAGAACGCCAGACGCAGCCAAGTCGAACGCGAGTGCCTCATATTTGTGTGCCTCATCCTTCTTAAGTGAAGATCAGTTCTGACGGGAGAAAGCTAGGCTAATGTGAGCTAGCTGAAGGCAAGCTTAACGGGCCAGCGCTGCCGCCGATTCCCATCTTGGGACAGAGTTTACTGTTTAGTACCGGGCACCCCTCCCCCCTTTCTCTGCGCAAAATCTTTAAAACACAGGGTTTATTTCGTGACTATGTGCTAGATCTTTGAGTTTAAAGGAGTTACGCGCAAAATCTAGAGAACATTGGAGTTACGGCGGGGGCGGCGTTCCATTTTGGAACTCATCGCATTTTGGAGCGGAGAGTCCAGAGGTGCGCTGGACCAAATCAGGTTGTCAAAGATCGGAGGTTATCGCACAGATAATGTACGTGGTATTAGATTATCCGGTTGTGGAGCAGCGGTCAAGCATGAAAACCGGATGGGGGCAGGTCGCGGCTGGGGAGGAACCCGGGGAAAGCTCGGGCTGGGTTAGTTCGAAATACTGCGCGCGGGATCCCCTCGGCTTCGCTCGGGGCAGGCTCTTCGGCCGCTAGCGCGCCCTCAGGATGACGAACAGGGTTTGGGTTGATTTTGTTCGTCAGAAGGATAAAAGTGGCCGTGGAACTGACGGGTCGGGTCGGCGGATGCGGGTATGGCTCTGTCGGTCGAAAGATAGGGATAGTTCGGGATGGGCGTTCTCGCCTCCCATCCTTCCGCACAGAACGCGGAAGAATGGGGCACCCCAAGTTGTCTGTGATGTAGATTTACCGTTGGAAGGGGTGGGCCACCCGCCGCTACCGCGATTCGAAGGTACTGTGTCGCTTACCTCTGTTAGATGGCTTCCGACCTTCCCGGATACGCCATGCGCCGCCACATACCAATCCAATAATGCTTTTGTCTGGGCGTACAGAATGAAGTGCAGCGCCAGCAGAAGCAGAGCGATGGCAAGAAAGGCCAGGGTTAGAGCTCCGAAGAACACGATCCAAAAGCGCGCTCCCGTCGACCTTGCACCGGCTTCGCCAATCACCCTCACCGTTCGTTTTTCCACCGATCCACTCCGGAGCAACCAAAGTGTACTTGAGTCCAGGCGCCTCTGGTATGGGGTGGTGCTCAAGCTGGTGCCAAACAAGGATGGCCGCAGCCAAGATCCGTCCGCACTGAACCACACAACAACTACTTCGCATCAGTGTGCCAGGCAATTTAGTCACGAATACTTTGGGAGTCCGGGCCCGATGGCTGCGAATTGCTTCCTGCCTGGAGCACTCCAGCTGACGAATGTTGCGGAAGCTGGACGGGCAAAGGAGAGTACTACTTCAGTCGTCTCCCATTTTTTAGCACAGGAACGAGAAACGATGGGGCACCCTTTGTTTGTTTGTGATTTGCAGAAATGCAGCTCGCCCACGAACGGGCCACGGCTTTTACGTGGTACGCGCGAGATCCTCCGCTGACTTGCGTCCGCTCAGGATGACGGCTGGTCTGGGGGGTGAGCGGGTCGGCGAAGGTGCCGGCCGAGCTTTGCTCGGCAGGACAGCCGGAGGCGGCTGTCCCCACGCGAGTTTTCCTTAGTCTGCCATCTTCGCCAGGTGGAGATCGAAGCCGGTTTTCGGCAGTAGCGACGTCAGTTCAAACGCTTTGAAACCGTCTCCGGTAATTTCGGTGTGCCGGTAGAGCCCGGGTTCGGATTCTACGACCTCCCGGCGGGATTCCAGGTTGTCGATGAATTGCTGCGCGGATTTCAGGTCGGCAGCATGGCTCCTGGCCTGGTTCACGACGGCTTCGGCGGCGTAGGAACGGACCAGTTTGGGCCAGTATTTTTCCAGCAGGCTGGTGTTGGCGAAAATGTCGGCCCAGATGATTTCTCCGTTTACGGCCACGACAACCCCGACAGCGTTGCGATCGCGCAGCTGTCGGATCACGCTCTGATAGTCGCGTTGCATCGGTCCGGCTACAGCGTCGACTCTCTGTTTCACTTCTTCGTTCTGCATGACTATGGCGTAAGAACTCGTACTCTCCACGGCTTGAGCCGCGGGAGCGGGGATTTGTGCCGCCATAGAGCTTTGCGCTTTTCTTACTTCAGACCAAACCATTTCCTGATTCTTGGCCGCCATGGCTCCGGCGCGCACTGCGGGCTGCGCCATGGCGGAGCCGTAGGAGCCAAAGTTGGCCTTGGTTGCGGTCCAGCGTCCGGGCTCGACACAGAAGACACCGAGGTCGATGGGGTCGCTCTCGGCGGGGATCAGGCGATCCTTGGCGATGACGCGATCCTGCTTCCCTCCCGTCACGATTTCTCCGGCCAGCAAAATCAATGGGCGTTTCGAGTTGTTGACCAGCACCAGACGGTTGACCTCGGCTCCGTCGCCCGGGTTGTAGCGGGTGGGACGGAAGCCGTGGCGCGGACGCACCAGGGGCGCGAGGTTTCCGGACTCGCTCACGACGACGGCGCCGGAGCGGAGGCCTTCGTCGAGGGTGAGAAAATCCGGGGTGTCGTGCGAGGTGGTTGCCACCACGGGGAATATGGTCAGGTTGCCATGCCCGATAGGCGCAAGCACTTTGTAATGCGAGGTTGAAGGGATTTCGCCTGCAGGGGATATGCACGGGATAAACACCGCTAGACCTGTTATCGCCGCAAGCACTAGAATCGGGAGTAAGAGTTTGGAGCGCATTTTGCGCCTCCTCGGATTTGCCAGGACGCCCGGAGATGCGGGTGATGAGCCCTTCCCCGAGGCGTCCTCTTCCTACCTTGACTAATTGGTGAACGGCAAAATTCCAGTGACTTGCGTCCAATAGTTGGTAGCATCGAGCGAGGCTGCGTCCGTTATGGGCAAAGACGGTGTCCAATCCGTAGTGGGACTTTCCGCGGGGTTGGAGTCTGTCATGTCCGACATTTATCAGAAGAGCCGAGGCGAAGAGTTTGGGCTGAGTCGGGGGGAGTTTGACGGCGTCCTTGGGGAAATCGCCCGGAAGTATCTGCCTGCGGACGCTGTGCAGCGCGACTTGCGCGACCTCTATATAAGCTTGCGAGCGGAGGAACTGGCGCTGGCTCGCGCTTGCGCTGCCGGACAGGAACGTGCATGGGAAGTTTTTCTGACGCGTTATCGCGAGAAGCTCTACGACATTGCCGGTTACATCACCAAGGAAAGTTCGGCAGGGCGCGAGCTGGCGGACTCGATTTATGCGGAGCTGTACGGGACGACAACACGCGACGGGCAGCGCACTTCGAAGCTGGCTTCCTACACGGGGCGCGGATCACTAGAAGGTTGGCTGCGCACCGTGATGGCGCAGGAGCACATCAACCGCTATCGCAAGCAGCGTCGCTTGGTCAGCCTGGATGAGGAAACGGAAGAAGGAGTTCAGTTTGCCGTGGCTGAATCCGAAGCGGCGATTGCGGTTGATCCGAGGGTTGAGGCGGCTACCGATGAGGTGCTGGCAGCGCTGCCCCCGGAAGACCGCTTTGTGCTGGCGTCCTATTTTCTGGATGAGCGGACCCTGGCGGAGATTGCGCGCACTTTGGGGGTGCACGAATCCACCATCAGCCGCAAGGTGGACAAGTTGGCTAAGTCATTGCGCAAGCAGATCTTGGCGGCATTGGGACGGCGCGGGATGAGCCGGCGGCAGGCGCACGAGGCGCTCGAGGTGGATGTGCGTGACCTTCGGGTCAATATTCGCAGCCGGTTGGCGCAAGAAAGCGGCGGAGCTGCGTTCTCCAAGAAGAAGGCGGAAGCTCCGGCGGGCGAGGGGTCCTAGAAAAGCGATCAATGGCAGAGATACCCAAAATCGTGGGCCAGCGGCTGCGGGCGATTGCGGAGGTCGGGGAGCACCCTGATTCGAATTTGCTCAGCGCGTTTGTGGAGAGAGGGTTGGGCAAGCGCGAGCGGGTTCAAGTGCTGGAGCATTTGTCGCAGTGCACGAGCTGCCGGGAGATTGCTTCGCTGTCCGCGACAGAAGTAGCGGACGCTGCCCCGGTGGTCGTGGCGAGCCCGGGTTGGACTTCCTGGCCGGTTGTGCGCTGGGGGGCAGTGGCAGCTTGCCTCGTGGTTGTGAGCGCGGTGGTCACACTGCATCATAAGCGGGAACCCCGACAGATGGCAGCCTCGATCGCGGAGGTAAAGCCCGCGACTGAAATGCTTCCTGGGCCAAACAGCGCAATCGGGAAAAAGAGCGCATCGTTGCCATTGCCGGCTTCGAACTCGGAGGCGAAGGCTGGTTTCGCAAGTAAGAACATTGCGAGCCAGCAGAAAGCAGGCCCAGCGAACCTGGAGGCTGGAAATAACGCCGCCGCGGCGCCAGGTCCGGTTGAAATGGCGGACGCCAGGCCTTCTCTCTCGCAACCTCTTTCGCAGCCCGAAGTTCCAGGGAGAGCCAAAGACGCTTTCATGGAGTCGCAGGTAGCCCAAGCGGACAGGACGACGGGCGGTGCCATGGCGAAGAAGAGAAGCATGCTGGCATCCGAGGTTTCAAGCGATGCCCTCCTGCCGCCGGCCCTTATACCCCGCTGGACGCTAAGCTCGGATGGCACGCTCCAACGCTCACTGGATTCGGGTCGAACCTGGGAGACAATTCCGGTTTCGAACCAGACCACTTTTCGCGCACTGGCGGCGAATGGCCTTGACATCTGGGTGGGAGGATCGGGCGGCGCACTCTTTCACTCCTCCGATGCGGGCCAGCGCTGGACACAAGTGCGACCGGTTGCGAATGGCGAGGCGCTTACGGATGACATCATTGGAGTCGAATTTACCGACACCCTGCATGGCAAGCTGACCACTTCCGATGACGAAAGCTGGGCGACGGCTGATGCCGGGCAAACCTGGCAAAAGCCATAGCTTCATGGCTTCGGGCTCACCGGACTGGCTGTGCAAAGGTCCGGTCCAGCTGGATGTAACCTTTTAAAGTTCGGATTCTCCCCTTCGTCTTCCTCTTTGCTGACAACCAACTGGCGACGCCGCGCGTGAGTTGCGCCGGATTACTTGCGAGCAAGATCTGCATTACTCTCAATCGATTACGGATTACCAAAGTGACGTTTACACCACCCGGAGGCGAAGGCTAGGATGCAAGTGTAGTTTGGCAGTTCTGGGGGAGGGCTGCCGAGGCGTCCTGAACTGAAAAGTTTAGGGCGCTTTTTATTGTTTGGGGGGATTCTATCGTTCTCCGATACAATGAGCGTTGGTTGGCGGCCGTTGCGACTAACCTGCGAGCTGCAGCCAGCGACCGCGGTCTATGCGACTTCTGGAGCTGCCCTGCATCCAATAGAAGTGTTAAGATTGGTTTGGGCCCATCGACCGATGGGCTTTTATAGTGTTTCGCTGGGCACGTCAAAGCGGGCGCGCCAGTTAGGGGAACTTATGGCAGGCAACGGAATACTTGAAGTGACCGATTCGAATTTCGATCAGGATGTTCTCAAGTCAGAGACTCCTGTGCTGGTGGACTTCTGGGCGACCTGGTGCGGGCCCTGCCGGGCGATTGCCCCGATCGTTGAGGAATTGGCCAAGGACTATCAGGGTCGAGTGAAGGTCGGCAAGATGGACGTCGACAACAACAGCGCGACTCCCATGCGTTATGGGGTGCGTGGTATCCCGACCTTGCTCGTGTTCAAGGGTGGGCAGGTGAAGGAGCAGATTGTAGGCTACGTTCCGAAAGAGACGATTCAGAAGGCGATCGACAAGCATTTGGGATAAGCCGGCGGCAATTCAGCAGTCAGCGCCTGGTCTCAGCCGGGCGTTTATTTTTGTGGGAAGCAAGCTGGAATCCGCACTCCTTCGCGAGTTTCTCCCATCCCCATAATTTATAACCGGCCGCCAGGGGGAACCCTAGCTGATGGGCGAGCATGCACACTTGTCCGCGGTGATGGGCGTCATGGGTAATCATGTAGGCAAACATGGCAACGCCCGGTGGCCACGGCTGGGCCCAGCCGTCACGCACAAAACTCTGAACGCGTCCTTGCGGAGCGCTCAGAGCCTCTGTCAGCATCTGGGAGCAGCGTTCGGCACTCTCGGCGAGCGCCGCTCGCGTCTGCTTCTGGGTGCACCGGCTGTGGTCAAGCCGCGCAGGCAGCTTAAGCTGCGGAGCGGAGAGCCTTAGCCACTTGCAGCGAATGTTGTGGACGTGAGCGAAGATAGCGGCGATGGTGCGGCCTTTGTGAACAGGGCTTTTTGCCCGCCACGCGCGCGAGTCGAGATGCTCCAGCAAGTGCTGGTTCATACGATCGCTTAGGGCATAAGCCTGCAGGATCTCCTGAGGAAAATCGAAAGCTGGCACACCAGAAGGACGAGGCATGGGACGCTCCTTGCCAGGCGTGGAAGGCTGGGTCAATACTTACGCAGCACGCCAATCACTCGTCCCTGGACCTCGACGGACGCGGCAGGAACGATGATCGGCTGCATGTTGGCGTTCGAGGGCTGCAAGCGGATATTATCGCCTTCGCGATGAAAACGTTTGAGCGTGGCATCCGATCCGCCGACCAGGGCGACTACGATATCTCCGTTGTGCGCGGTCTTCGCTTTTTCGACCAGCACGTAGTCTCCGCTCATGATGTGTTCGTCCTGCATGGAGTCGCCGCGCACTTCGAGGACGAATACTTCTTTAGAGCGAACGAAATCCGCCAGGGAAATCGTTTCCGGGTTCTCCACGGCTTCGATGGGTTGACCGGCGGCGATCCGTCCCAGGAGCGGCAGCACCATCGTAGTATTTACCGACATGGCCTGCTTCAACCGGCCTTTGGGCGGGAGCAGGTCGATGGAGCGGCTGCGATTGTAGTCGCGTGTCAGCAACGCTTTCTTCTCGAGATTCGAAATGTGTTTGTGAACCGTGGCTAACGAACTCAGTCCCAGGCCTTCTCCAATTTCTTCGAACGAGGGAGAGTAGCCGTGCTTCTGTACGAACTCAGAAATGAAGTCGTACACCTGCCGTTGCCTGCGTGTGATCGCCATGACGCCATTGTAAGCGAATGAAAGGCGAAGTCAAGAACTTTTGCCTGACGGGCAGGCACTGCTTCACCACAGAGTCACAGGGTCACAGAGTCACAGAGAATATGAGTCTAGGGGGCAGAAACGTAGACATTGCAAGCCATGTCTCACGGTCTCAGGTGGCCGTAACTTTTCGGGGTCTGCCGCAATCCAATTAGAGAACTTATGGGGAGAATTTCTATGTCAGAAAAAGTCACGAAATCTGAAGAAGAGTGGAAGAAGCAGTTATCACCTGAGCAGTACGTCGTAACCCGCAAAGCGGGTACCGAGCCGGCCTTTACCGGCAAGTACTGGAAGACGAAGGATGCCGGCACCTACGCTTGCGTGTGCTGTGGCCAACCGCTATTCAGTTCGGAAACCAAGTTTGATTCCGGCACCGGTTGGCCAAGCTTCTTTAAGCCGATCGACCAGGCTGCGGTCGCGGAAGCGACCGACAACGCTTACGGCATGGTCCGGACGGAGGCGCGCTGTGCCCGCTGCAACGCGCATCTGGGACACGTTTTCCCCGATGGCCCTGCCCCGACCGGACTACGCTACTGTATGAATTCAGCCGCACTGGATTTGAAGCAGAACGAAACCAGAAAGAAATAGCGGAAGTACTTAAGCGGCAAAAATGATTCGGGCACTGTGGATCTGATCCGCAGTGCCCCTTGATTTTCGTGGCGTGCTTAGTTCGACTCGTTGTACATGACCTTGCTGCCATGGGCCAGGGTCGCCGAGCTTCCGGCTCCGGCTCCGGCAGCCGCTACCTTCGGGGCCTCTGTGGGCTTCGAGGCTTCGACGGACTTCGAGTGCGCCTTCTCGTTCTGCAGTTGTTCGGCGCGCACCTCGACCGCACCCTTCAGGACCGCTCCATCTTCCACGCAGATCCGAGGGGTTACGACGTCGCCGGTGAGCGAGCCTTCACTGCGGATATCCAAACGATCGGTGCAATGGATATTGCCGGTCACCGTGCCCATAATGACCACTTCCTTAGCATTGATATTGGCGACGATGACGCCGCTGCGCCCAATGGTGACGCGGCTGTCGGCGAAATTGACGGTGCCCTCGATGCGGCCATCGACATAAAGCGATTCGGCGCCGCTGACCTCGCCCTTGATCACGACCGAGCGTCCGATCGTGGCCTGCTCCATCGAGGAGGTTATGTTTTTGGGTGGTGTGTAGGGGTTGGGGCTCGGAGAATACTTAGGTGCGTTGGCTGGGTTCTGTGTGGACTGCAGCATCGAGTTCGGCCTTCCTTCTTCCGTGCGGCTTATTCGAGCGCAGCCGCATGCGGCGCGTGTGAGATGGTGGCCATGGGCCAAATTCACTATCGCATGCGCTTTCGTAATAGAGGAGGTTACGGAAGAACAGGACCTTCGGCAGGGTAAGGGTTCAGAGAAGGGGCCACTGGTGGGAGTTCGGTCGAGCGGCCCCTGGCATAGCTGGTCTTTGCTTATGATGATTTACGGCGTAACTTCAAACGCCACGCCCGCACTACCTGAGCCACCTCGGAAGGTTGTGCCGTACAGTCTGCCTTTGCCGTCGATTGCGAGGCTACCATAAGGGAACGCTCCGTCGGTGACGGCAAAAGTGTGCAACGTGCTCTCCTTCCAACCGCTCTGGGTGTGGGCTAATTCAAAGACGGTTCCGTCGCCGTTCGCGCCGTATGCGGTGGCGCCGAAGAGATTGCCCGCTGGGTTGAAGGTCAAGCCAGCGAATGGCTGGCCTCCGTCGCTGCCCCCGGTAAAGCTGTAGAGCACGCTCTCCTTCCAGCCACTCTTGGAGGGTTTGAGCTCAAAGACAACACCCTGGCCGGAGGCTCCGCCGCCTGCCGCTGTGCCGTAGACATCGCCGGCGGCATTGAGGGTCACGCCGCCGTATTCGGGATAAGCGCCGTCGTTGCCCCCGGTGAAGCTGTAAATCACTTTCTCCTTCCAACTCGTCTTTATATGCTTCAACTGGAAGACCGCCCCGGCGTTGCCGGTGCCTCCCCGCACAGTTGCGCCGTACAGATTGCCGGCTGCGTCCCAACTCAGTCCAGACAGCGGATAGCCTGCGTCACCATTTCCCCGGAAGGCATAAAGCGTCTTTTCCCGCCATCCGGCCTTAGAGTGGATCAATTCAAAGACGGTTCCGGATCCGTTTCCGCCCATCTCAGCCGTGCCATACAGGTTGCCCGCTTTGTCGAGGATGAGGCTGCCGTATGCGGGGGCGAATCCGTCCTTGCCCCCGGTAAAGCTGTAAATGACGTTGAAGGTCCAGTTGCCGCCGGAACCCGGCACCAGCTCGAAAACCGTGCCGCAACCGTTGCTGCAGGATGCGGAGCCGCCGGAAACGGCTGTGCCGTAGAGATGACCTGCATTGTCGAAGACCAGCGCGCCTGAGGGATAGGCTCCATCGCTGCCGTTAGCGAAACCGTGAAGAACATTTTCCGTCCAGCCGTTTTTCGAGTGCGTCAGTTGGAAGGCAGTGCCGTAGGAATTCGGCCCCCCGATCTCTGTCGTGCCGTAGAGATTGCCCTTGGCGTCGAGAACTAAACCCGCCGTGGGGTTAGACCCGCTGCTCAGAGTGAAGCTAAAAAGTTCTTTCTCGCTGCTGGCGGCCCAGGCACCAGCCGTCAACATCAGAGTTACCGCAAGAATCGCCAACCTGTTGCTTCGCATGCGCGTTCCCCCG
>Ga0222749_10000730_pt1 | contig 18759 bp, 12 predicted proteins | sample IncBWH2Mmetat_FD_197234 | JGI IMG/M metagenome (GOLD analysis project Ga0222749, IMG submission 197234) | Metatranscriptome of lab incubated forest soil microbial communities from Barre Woods Harvard Forest LTER site, Petersham... | ecosystem: Environmental > Terrestrial > Soil > Temperate... | reverse complement strand
GTCGTAATGCGTGTGAGTCACCAGGACGAAATCTGCTTGCGGGACGTGCGCGTCGATGGCCGCAATATCCGGCGCGGCGACGTCATTCCATCCGTATACCGGCCGTGTGTCTCCCGGCGCTCGTGTATAGGGTCGCGCAAGAGGCGGTGGCGGCCCAAGGATTCGAGAGAGATAGGGATCGATCAGAATAATGGTGGTTCCGTCGCTGATTCTCCACCCTGCCGCCCCCATATATTCGAGGGTAACCCAACCACTTTCCTTCGTGCCTGCAGGGTTCGGTCTTGCCGTGGCACCGGCGAGAATGACAGTAAAGCAGAGGCAGAGAATCGCTAGGTTTCTCATGGCAAGGACCTCCGTGAGGATGGTTACAGCGAAGTCTACCTAGAATACCCGCAAATCGTACACGTGGTTTTCACTTGTCCAGTAATGCGACTAATCAGGACTTGCGCGTATTTTGGACCGTATCACGACGCTGGCACTATCTCCACGCCTGCCGAAAGCACGCCACGGCCATCAGCACACACAAACCAGCGAAGAGGTAAATTATCAAGGGGGCTCTGGAGGGTGCCATCTTTTCCGAGTTGACGAATATCACGGCAAAAAGCAGGGCGAAGGAACCCAATACCCATGAAGCGCTGCGGTTCATGCCCGTTTTGGCGCTCCCTCCCGTAAAGCCATCCGGGTAAGTGACCCTCTCGCTCTGAGGGTCATACAGTGCAAGGCCGTGCTTGCGGGCTAAAGTTTGCACCAACTCATGGACGTAGCTTGCTTTGGACCAAACGCAGCACATGATGACGTAACTTGGTGAATAGTCCAGTTTGCAACTCCAAGGACAGTGGTCGTGGTCGTCGATTCTCTCTTCGGGAATTGTGTCGATTTCGGGGTGTCTGGCGGTTAGTTCGGCATAAAACGCATCAATCGATGGATGCGGTACGGGGGCGCTTGCATCGCCATCGCAAAGACGGAGGTACAATTCTGTCGCCTCCGCGTTCGATATTTGCTCTTGTGGATGCCAAACCAAAAAATCGCAGCTCATTGGTCTGGCCGTGATGATAGTTGGGACGCGTAGCTCAAGACAACTGAAAGGTTAATGCAATCGAGAAGCGAATCTGGCAGAGTCCTGATCAACACGCTTACCGTGCAAGGGGAATTTGGTGGGATCAGGCCTCAGCAGAAGCTGACTGGAGGCTACAACACAAGAGGGATTAGAGGGCAAGGCCTTCAACGTGCGCATCTTGCCCCCGGCGCGCGCTACATATTAAGGGTGGCAAAGACTCTGTTTGATATAGGCGCACGTGACGGCTCATTCTAAATATGGGGGCAAATCCTGACTAGTGCGCCCTGTAGCGGTTGAAAAAGCGGTCGTAGAGCAGAGTAAGGGAGCAACGATTCGCGGGTTTAGTGAAGAGAAGGAACACGGGCATATCACGTACGAAGTTGAGATGCTCGTGAATGGTCATAGCAAAGATGTGCAGATGGAAGCGAATGGAGCGGTGATTGAGATCGAGGAACAGGTGGATTTGCAGGCTGTGTCAGCGGAGGTAAGAGCGGGGCTGCAAGCGAAAACCGGTAAAGGCAAAATGACGAAAGTAGAATCGGTTACGAAAAAAGTAAGTTGGTCGCTTATGAAGCGCAGGTCGTGACCGACGGGAAAAAGTCCGAAGTACAAGTAGGAGCCGACGGGAAACCATTGGACCACGAAGAGTAGAGACCGTTCTTCATGATTGCTTAAACCGGACAAGTCCGGTAAGGCGACTAACCGGGAAAGTGGATTGCGTGCCGGCCGTCTAACTCTAAGGAGTTGAAGTTATCGGAATCCGATGCCGAGCTTGCGTGCATCCGACCCGTTGAATTAGTGGCTCAAGCTCCAGAGGGGATGATATTGGGCACAAATTTGTCGGGTGATAAACCACGCCTGTCCTGCAGTTGCAATTTGCTAAGAATGTTTGAAACGTGAAACTTTACAGTGCGCTCCGAGATGCTGAGCGCGCTGGAAATCTCTTTGTTCGCCAGACGGCGCATGAGCAATTGGAGCACTTGCGACTCTCGCGCAGTCAGAGAATGGCCCGGCAGAAGCTGTGCATCGAGAAGCGTTCTTGCGTTGTGAACGTATACCAGTAAAACCTCGGGGGGTACCCAGAGCTGTCCTTTCAAAATATTTTGGACGGCCAAGGGCAGTTCGGTCTGCCAGGTCCGATGAAGTTCGACGAAGCCGTCTATACCCCAATAGAAAAGCCGGGTTATTTCGTCAAGGGATTTGGACCCCGGGGAAAGAAGTATGAGGAACTTGCTGCCTGGAGAAGAGGCACGACAGCGCCCGGCGAGACGTCCCAAGTCCGCGCGCAACGAACACGCATCAAAAATGAACAGCCGGGAGAGATCGCTTTGGCTGACCGCCTCAGCTTCGGTCAAAGCCGGAGGGAGGGTGTGAACAGGAAAATCCTTCACCCGCGCAAGTGTCTTCTCGACTGCGCGCATAAGAAGGGGATGCGAACTCACGACCTGAACGGCGATAGCCACTCGCGTCACGCCCCACTACGCGTATACGCCACATGCTCGTCGCAGGCCGGGCGGAGCTTGTGGAAGGTTCTTAGTCCCTGGACTAGGAAGCCGGGAAAATATAACGCCAATTTTGGCAAATGCAAGTTTTTTTTCTATTACAAGTAACATTTATATTTTGATCCGCACGTAATATTTTCGCAGTCAATATGCACACTGGCCCCCGATCCTTTGCTTTACTTTTGCTGTACCTGCAAGGGTTGTAAAGGGACAGGAAAGACTGCACCACATATTTCTTCACGGGCCGTTGTGTGCCGCCACGGACAAGGATAGTTTCTCGCGCGTCGGTTGAACCATTACAGGAAAGAGCCAAGCCATCCTGACGGGGCAAGATGACGTGTGCTTCCGGCAGTTCGTATTGGACCGTGAAAGTGTTGCGAGGCTGTCAAAAAAGCAGAGCCCACATCGTACGGAGGTGGCCCGATGTACTTTAACGTGTTCGGTGAGAAAGTTTCGAAGGCGCGCTACCGCGAGATGATCAACGCCGCGAAGAACCGGCGCGAATTGATTGCCGCCGGGCTCACCAGCCGGCGCGACCTCCTTAAGATGGGATTGCTCACCGCTGGCGGCATGTTAGTGGCGAAGAGCGGCTTGAGCGCCCGGGCCGGGCAGCAAGTTCAGACAAATAATCCTCCTAGCTCGGGGCAGAATACGAGTCCAGGAACCAACCAAAACTGCGTACCCGGCAACCAGACGGCCAGCCCACCGACCAGAGCTTTTATTCAGGCGCTGCCGATCATGCCGCTGGCGCAGAGGGTTTCGTCACTGACCCCAACACCGACGGAGAATCCCAATACTGGAGCGGGAGAAGTTCGGGCGGCTCCATTCCAGGCGCCGCAGATCGATGCCAGTCGCTTCCCGGTGGTTCCGGCGACGCTGTACAACATGCACCAGAGGCAGTTCACCACCAAGCAACATCCCGATCTGCCCACGCAGACCATCTGGGGATTCGACGATGGCACGGGAACGCGCAGCCCAGGCCCGACGTACCAAGCTTTTTACGGAAGACCGCAGCTCACGCGCAACATTAATTCCTTGCCCTCGATCACGGAAAAGAACAACACCGGCTTCGGAATGGCGTCGGTCAGTACCCACCTGCACAACGCCCACAATCCTTCGGAGAGTGACGGTAACCCTTGCGACTTTTACACCAACGGGCGCTTCTGCGACCAGTATTACCCCAACGTTTTGGCTGGGTTCAACTCTGACCACCAACCCAACGGCGACATCAATGAAGCGCTGTCCACACTCTGGTATCACGACCACCGCGTGGACTTCACCTCACAGAACACGTATAAGGGGCTACTCGGATTTTATTGCCTATTTAACCAGTTCGATACAGGCAACGACGACACTGGCTTCCGTCTGCCCGACTTCCCGGCACACGACATACCGCTGGCCTTCGCTGACAAGGTCTACGATCCGGAAAGCGGCCAATTGGTCTTCGATCTGTTCAACCTCGACGGCATTCTGGGCGACAAGTTCCTGGTCAACGGGGTGATCCAGCCGTTCCTGAATGTGGAGCCCCGCCGCTACCGCTTCCGCCTGTTGGACACCGGTCCGTCGCGCTTCTACGAGTATTTCCTAACAGATCTGAACAATTTGGGCGCACAGAATCCGTACTGGCTGATCGGCACCGACGGCAACCTGCTTCCCAATCCGATTCAGGTACAGAGCGTTCGCATTGGCCCAGCCGAGCGCGTGGACGTAATCATTGATTTCCGCCAATTCGCCGGCAAGACCATCTACTTGGAAAACCGCCTGAACCAGATTAGCGGCCAGGGGCCGGCAGCGGTTGATAGCCAGGTGGCCGCCCAGAATAGTTCCACCACGGAGTGCAGCCTGGTTCTCAATTCAAATCAGCCGGCAATTTTGCCCGCGGGAGCAGGCAACCTGCTGCTGCAATTCCGGGTGAGCAGCAAGGCAGTCACAGATGAAAGCGTGGATCCTGCGACCAACCCGACGTTCTACCAACTGCCGGACACCACTGCGGATCCACGCATTGTCCGTACCTTCAAGTTCGACCGTTTGAACGGCCAGTGGTCGATCAACGGGCAGTTTATGGATTGCAACGCGTTCCGCTTTGCTGTCCGCCAGAATAGCGTGGAGCAGTGGCTCCTGACCAACCTCACTGGGGATTGGACTCACCCTATCCACATACACCTCGAAGAGCATCAGATTCTGAGCCGTAACCGGGCTAGACCGACCGTCCCAGCGGATCTGGGGCGCAAGGATGTAACTCAAGTGCATCCCAACGAGCGCGTGCAATTGTTCTTCCGCTTCCGCGACTGGCTGGGCAAGTACCCGATTCACTGTCACAACGTGGTGCACGAAGATCACGCCATGATGGCGCTTTGGCATGTCGTGCCAGCTGGGCAGGAAGACAACATCAACGTGCCGTAAGGCAGCACCCCACGGGGGAAGCCTTCAAGGAGAACTGCGCCATGCACGATGTATCGCGAAGAAAGATGCTGGGTATCCTGGGAATGGTTCCTTTTGCCGGCGGCCTTGTCCAAGCCGCCGGCTTCCCCCACCTTTTCGCCTCCACCCGATTAACATTGTCGGAACAGGCGCGGAGGCGAATCCAAAAGCAACACTTGCCGAATATCCCTCTCATTACGCATGAAGGCAAACACGTACTTTTCTACGACGACTTGATCAAGGACAAGATCGTCAGCCTGAATTTCTTTTTTGCTAACTGTGATGAGATTTGTCCGTTAGTCATGGCCAACCTGGCCAAGGTTCAGAAGTTGCTGGGCAGTCAACTGGGCCGTGACATTTTCATGTACTCCTTCACGTTGAAACCGGAAGAAGACACGCTGGACGTGCTCAGGCATCACCGAGAGAGGTATCACGCCAAGCCGGGCTGGACATTTCTCACGGCCAAGCCCGACAACATGGAGAAGCTCCGGAAGGCCATTGGGTTCACGTATCCGGAACCGGACATTGACAAGGACAAGACGCAACACATCGGCAATATTCGTTATGGGAACGAACCGCTGATGTTGTGGTCGGCTTGCCCTGGAATGGGCCACGCCGAGTGGATTGCGGAAACCCTGGAATGGGCCATCCATCCGGAAACAAACAGAGTACAGGCGCCCTGAAACCTAATGGTCTTAAAGCTCAGTTGCTAGGAAAGCTTCGATTTCGGGTTTATCCCGGCAGTTGCCGGAGGAAGGATCCAAAGTGATGAAAAACGCACCAAAGTATGCCTCACGGTTTGTCTACCTTTTAGCGTTGGCAGGGCTGATGTTTTTTGCTGTTCCCGCCAAGTTGGCAGCCCAGCAGGACTCACCTCCGTCTACCGGAGACGCAGACGACAACTTCAATCCTCCGCCGTGCGATTACAACGATATCTTCTACAAGGACAATGGCCTCGATCCGAACAGTCCTTTTAATGTGGGCCGTTTCGGTACCTCCCGGCAGACGGGACCACCAGCAACCGGCAGCAATAAAAACTGGGTGGCGGACAGTACTTGCGTCAACCGAGATCCCAACCGCCGGAATTTCCGCATCCTCGCGACCACGGGAGGCAACGCGGATGATGGCAACAGTCCGTTCACCAATGGAGCGCCCGAAACCTTTGAGTTTATCTCCATCCTTTCCTTCGTGACCAAGCAGGATGCCTTTGAGAGCACCTACTCGCGCACGGTTGGCGCCATTACGAACGGTGGTCTCGACGGTGATCAGCAGAATGCCGGAACCACAATCTCGATCACGCCAGGCACCGACCCGAATGGGAATCAGACGGGCCTCAATCCCCGCGGGATAAGCGCGGAGCAGATCGTGAGCAATTTCGAGGCTTACGCCGCGCTGAAACAGACTCTGCCTGACGGCACTTTCGCCACCAACCCGTGTGCCGCAGACATGCAGAGCCCCTTGGCGCCTCCTACGCCTTGCTTTCCCGTGAATAGCGTGAATACGGTGTTCACTCCAAACCTCAGGCAGGATTGGAGGTTCGCCACCAATCGCAATGCCATGGACGGCAGCGATAACAACTGCATCAGTACCGATATCACCGTGTGCCCGAACGGCGTCAGCGACAGCCCGTTCGGTTATTTCTGCGACGATCTTTTGGGGATGTGGATTCTCACCTATTTCTGGTTCACACAGCCTCCCAACACTACCGATCCGGTGTGTGGCCCCATATTTAAGAGCATCATTGCAAAGAATGGGGCGAATCTGGATGGAACTCCCATCATCTTGACCGCTTTTGAACTCAACCAGGAGATTGAGGCTAACAACTGCGGGGCGGAAGGCAAGGAGGCGGTGGATGGGTCGGACGGGGGAGCCGTCTGGCTCGTTTGTCCCGCCATTCCGGATCCGCGGGCTGGGGCCATCGCTCCGGACGCGTTCTTGGATCAAGTGCGCCAACCCAACGGCTTCCCGCAGAACATCAACTTACTTATCGACTTCCTGAGCCTGAAGATTTTTGGGGTCTTCCCCAATGAGCTCACGCCGACGCAGCGATCTCAATTGAATTCATCAGTGGCTTCGGCGACTGCGACACAGTAGTTGCGAGCGATTTGAAAACGTTAGCGAGACCCCTGGCAGTGCTTATGGCTCTGCTAGGGGTAGTTGTGTCCTCAGAGGCGCTCACCAAGATGGCCACTGCAAAGGGAAAGCAGATTCCTCGCCGCGACTTCGTCAAACTGGCAGCCGGTGCTGCAGCCGTCGGACCATTCTTCCACTCTCCCGGCCGCGCTTTCTCCAGCCAGAAGACGTTGAAAATCGCAAAGTGGTCCCATTTTGTGCCTGAGTTTGACCCGTGGTTCGAAAGTATGGCCAAGAATTGGGGCCAGCAGCATGACACCCAGGTAACGGTGGACGAAATCTCGGTGGAAAAAATAAGTGCCATGGCCAAGGCCGAGATCAAAGCCGGCAGGGGACACGATGTGTTCATATTTCCCTGGCCTCCCGCCGAATTTTGCCAACACGTGATTGATCATAGCGACGTGTATCAGACGGTCGCATCCAAGTACGGCGTCATCCAGCAGCTCGCGCACAGGTCAACGTTCAATCTTAAGAACAAAGAATACTTCGCTTTTGCCGACTTCTGGGCCCCTTCTCCGCTGCACTTCTTTCAGGACTATTGGGCCCAAGTGGGCATGCCTCTCGGTCCCGTGCATTACGGGAGTCTGCGCGGTGGCGGGAAAAAGCTGCGCGACCAACTCGGCATACCCTGCGGTTTGGCGTTTACGCCAACCCTGGAAGGCAACGTCACGTTGCACACTATCCTTTACGCCTTTCGCGCCTGGCTATTGGATGGAAACGGAAATGCACTCTTCAACAAGAATGGCTTCGCCGTCGGGGCTCTGAAGTACATCCAAGCGCTGTACCAGGAGTCGGGCACGCCGGATCAGCTTGCCTGGGGACAAGGGGGCAACGTCCAGGCCATGCTGGCGCGCAAGACCTCTTCCACCAGCAATGCCATCAGTCTCTTGCGCGCTGCCGAAAAGCAAGATCCTCGGGTGGCAAGCAAGATTCTGCTCCAGCCGCCGTTGATTGGCACGAATGGGATGGGCGTGACCGCGCTTCCGCATGTCACCAATTGCTCCGTAGTCTGGAAGTTCGCCGAGAACCAAGCAACCGCCAAGGAGTTTCTCGGCGATCTAGTCGATAGTTCCAGGACCGGCTACGAGAAGAGCGCAGGTTGCAACTTTCCGATTTACCCGAAAGCTGTCCCTGACATCGCTGTGCGGCTCTCCAAGGACCCGAAGGCCAATCCATCCTACAAATACACGGCGCTTAAGGATGCGTTACATTGGACGCCAAACTTGGGCGTACCCGGATATGCGACGCCTGCGTACATGGAGATTTTCAACAGTTCTCTTGTTCCCCGGATGGTGCAGAGCGTGCTCAAAGGTGAAAGCAGTCCGGAAGATGCTGCCGCTACTGCGGCCGCAGAAATGCAGCGCATCGTCGAGAAGTGGAATCAGTGCTGATGGTGAAGGAGGGTCATGTGCGAATGGGGAAATTCTTTCTCTCTTTTGGTCTCTTGGTGCTCGCTGCTTCGATGCTGCTCGCCACGACCCCGGCGCCTCGCAAGTCACCCGAATTCAGTTTCTCCGATCCCTCCGGCAAGCAAACATCTCTGTCAAGTCTAAGGGGCAAAGTCGTGGTGGTCGAGTTCTTGCTCACCAACTGCCCCCACTGTAAGAGAGTGGCGAAGATGATTGCAAAAGTTCAGGGGGAACTGGCACAGAGGGGTCTCCAGACGATTGGCATAGCCTTCGACAACAGCATTAACGGAAAAACGGTCACCCGGTTTTCGCAGGATCTCGGAGTGACCTATCCAATCGGCTACACCTCCTCCGCGGAGGTGGACAGTTACCTTGGGCGCACGCCAACGGAGCGCCTCGTGGTGCCCCAGATTGTGGTCATTGATCGTGCTGGCGTGATTCGCGCGCAGAGCCGCCCCGTGCATGAAGTGGATCTTGAGGACGAAAGCCAATTGCGCAGTCTGATTGACGGCTTGCTCAAGGAGGGCCCTCCCGCGGCAAGGCCAAAGAAAGTCAACGCTCAAGCTAGAGCGTCGAACGTGTACCGCCCCTAGATATCCAAGAATAGCTCGAGAATTAGAATCCGTCTTGATCATCCATTGGCGTCAGCGCTCACCATCGCATATCTCGGATTGTTGGTCGGAAAGGGATTTATCGACGTCCGGAGCCATGACGAATTCTTGCAGTTTCAATTGGCTCTCCCGCAGCAAGCTTTTGGTCCACGTGTGATTCTGCGCACGGCGCACCTGGGAGCAACAACAACTCGACACAAGCAACGCCACGAGTAAGGCAGGACACCACTAGGAACAGTCTTGGGCCACGTTCCTCATTCAGCCAGTGCCTGATTAACGCGGTGGTCTCAATGGGTCGATGCAACACTCAGGTCGATCCCGACTTGCATTGAAAACAAAGGTTAAATCGCTCGCTAGGGTTTGATCAGCCGGAACACTACTCTGGCTAGGTCTTGACCGATTACAGCCAAACAGATCGCTTCTCCTGGGGAAGCATTGTTGAATCAACGCATTGGACGGTGTTGCATCGACCGGTTGAGCTGGCAGCGCTTACCGGACAACTGAAAGCGACCCAAACCACATGTCCGGTAAGGCGACTTACCGGGACCTAGCGGCTCGGCCCGAGGGTAAGCGTTGCCGACCACACACCCAAAATCATCGCATCCGCCTCCCACTCATCAAAGGTGAGATCTGAGTTGCAAGAAGCACAGGCGAGACGTCTGTGAAGTGGTTGACACCTTTACACCTTCGCCCAATACTTTGCACACTGGAGGGTATCGTATGAGCGTGGCAGATCGATCTTTCTCCCGGCGACGTATCTTCAAGACTCTGGGAGTGATGACTGGTGGAATCACTCTTGGTCGATGGCTAGGATCGAGCGCCGTGGCGGCCCAAGAGCCGGTTCAGACGAAAGCGTTGGAGACTTTCACGGGGCCCAGCGCGAACCCACATTGGAATTCAGTTGGTCCCTATGTTGCGGAACCGCAAAAGGTGCCCTTGATTCTGCTGACCGATCGGCCGGTTCAGCTAGAAACCCCGCGTCATTATTTTCGTACTGCATTCACACCCAACGAAGCGTTTTACGTGCGCTGGCACCTCGAGGGCATCCCCAACGCAATTGACCTAAAAGACTGGAAGCTGCAGATCGAGGGGAACGTCAATAATCCGCTTACCCTGAGCCTTCCTGAACTGATGCAGAAGTTCAAACCAGTCTCGCTCGCGGCAGTGAATCAGTGTTCAGGGAATAGCCGCAGCCGCCTGCAGCCACGCGTGCCTGGAGGGCAATGGGGCAACGGCGCAATGGGGAACGCGATGTGGACTGGAGTCCGGTTGCGCGAGCTTCTCGATGTGGCCGGTGTAAAAAGCGGCTCTCTTCAAGTGCAGTTTCAAGGCCTGGAGACCGGGCAGGGGCCAAAGGGCCTCGGATCAAATCTCTTTCTCAAATCCCTTGATCTTGGGAACGCTGTCCTGGACGAATGCATCGTTGCGTACCTGATGAACGGCGAGCCGCTTCCCATGCTCAATGGATTTCCGGTGCGGCTGGTCGTTCCCGGATATTTTGCAACCTACTGGACCAAAAGTCTGACGTGGATTCGCGTCCTCAACTCACCGGACGAAAATTTTTGGATGAAGACCGCATATCGAATTCCCGACACACCGCGGGGAAACACCAACCCGGAGGATATGAAGGCAGGTAAAGTGAAAACGGTTCCCATAGAACGGCTCCCTGTCCGATCTTTCCTCATTTGGCCCGATGGCACTTCGAAGATTCCTGTGGGGATGAACATCAGGCTGCAAGGCATCGCGTTCAGTGGATTTGGCCGCGTGAACCGTGTTGAAGTTTCGGAAGATGGCGGAAAAACCTGGCTTCCGGCGGAACTCGGCGAGGACCATGGCCCGTACTCGTTCCGCACCTGGGGGATGTCGTGGACGGCAAAGTCGGAAGGACGTCGTACCTTGGCAGTGCGTGCAACGGACGAAAAAGGCAGCGTGCAACCCGACGAGCCGGTCTGGAATACAGGGGGATACCTCTGGAACATGATCGAGCGGCAGGAAATTGTCGTCGGTAAAGCAAGCTAACGGGAGAACGGTGATGAAGAAGAGAGTCCTCGCGATCTTTCTTGTCATGTGCGGACTGATGGTGGTCGCTGTTGTATTCGCGGATTTGAAAAAAGGCTACTATCGCCCAGCAGAACTCGGAAGCCTGCGACAGACGGCGCTCATCGAACTTTCGCCGGACTCGAACTACCAGGTTTCTGCTTACCCAGTGCCTGGTGCAGATCTCGTCCCCGGGGATGGCCGCCAGGAGGTCCAGACTTACTGCAACACCTGCCACAGCCCCATCTACCTCACCATGCAGCCGCCATTACCCGCTGCGACTTGGGAAGCCGAGGTAAACAAGATGAACAAAGCTTATGGCGCAGCGATCCCCGAGGACACCACACAGAAAATCATCCGGTATCTTCAAGCTCACTATACGGTCGAGAACCGCACCCCTTAAGAGTTCGATCCTTGGAAAGCCCGCTTCTGAGCAGTTGATAGCTGCACAGGCGCTTGCCGCCGATTGCGCCCTGATTACGGGCAACCGGAAGTAATCCTCAAGTCCTGGTAAACGCCGTAATCGGACAAGTCAAAATGGGCCGAGAACCACTTCTCCGGTAAGGCGACTTACCAGGACTTAGGGACGTGGTCCAGCGATAATTTCCGAATTGCCGACTACTCGGGAGTGGACGCGATATTCGTAAATAGAAGCGCGTTTATCGGGAGCAATCTGCCAACCCGGAGGCATTACTTCCGCTTTGCCCGTGATCAAGGCACCCCAGGTGCATGACCGGCAGTGGGCGCACCCATATTCGTCTAGCACCATTGCGCTCGGGCCACCCTCCATCAGCAAGGTACGGCGGGCCGTTTAGCTGCACCGCAGAACACAAGGATATAGACTCCTACTTGGCACGCTTTGTGTTGCGCGAAGTGGCCTAACTAATGACGCAAAGTTCGGCGCCTAAACAGGAAAAACTGCGTTTCGTAATCGCGAGGTTCCCGTGGACGAGATTGTTTGGAAACAAGTTTACTGTGGTATACCAATGCGGCGCAGGAGGTCGGCGAAGCGAGGGTCGCCTCGCAGCGGGTCGAGTCGGGGATCCACCCCGACAAAGGGCATTCAATCCGAACGGGCAAAATAGGCTTTATCGAGCCAGGCGAAGGCCTGCTCGTTATCACCCAACGTGGCGTAAACACAGGCAACGTTGAATCCGCAAATGTAACGTTTGCTGGCTTGTTCTAAGATTCCGCTAAGCATTACCCGAGCTGTGTCCGTGTTGCCGGCCAACGCGTAGGCAGACGCGAGTTGTGCCAAAATCACGGGGTTCTGGGCGTATTTCATTTTCATCGCGCGGTCTGCGGCGGCGATAGCTTCCTCCCGGCGGCCTAGTTGCGCGGAGGCAAGAGCTACAACACGGTCGTCCTTACCACCGCTTCCGGCTTCAATGGCTTCGACAAAGCGCCGGCCATTGAAAAGCAGATACGGCAGGTTCACATGGGACTCTGTTATGAGTGGATCGATCTTCTCGGAGCGATTGAGTTCCTGAATCGCTTCATCGGTGCGCCGGAGCGTCAACAGATAATGAGCGTAGCCGGCGTGTGCTCGCGGCAAGCTGGGATTGAGTTCGAGCGCGCGGCGAAATTCGCGCTCGGCACCCGGCCAGTCCCAGTCAAAGTTAAGCTTCACATAACCCATTGAAGCGTGAGCTTCCGCAATGGCATCGTCGAGCTCAATAGCTTTAGCAGCAGCTGCTTTGGCCTTTGGCATTACTTCGAGTGGAGCGCGAAGCATCGTGCTCTGATCGTAGTAAGCATCAGCGAGGCCGGCGTACGCTAGAGAATCATTCGGATCAAGGGCCACTGCCTGCTGGAAATGCTTAATCGCTTGCTCGATGCTTTCGGCGCTCTGCTTGTGCAGATCGAAGAGCCCTCTCATGTAGGCTTCGTGAGCCTCAGGCTTGACTGTTCGCGCGTTAGCCAGATGAACTTGCTCTTGTGGAGTGAGCTTAATATTCACTTCACTTGCAATCGCCCGCGCAACCTCGGCCTGCAAAGCCAAAACATCCCGCAGATCGCGATCATAGTTGGAAGCCCACAGGTGCTTGTCGGCTGGTGCCTCAATCAACTGCGCGGTGATTCGCACTTTGCCGCCTGAGCGTTCGACTGACCCCTCAACTACCGCGTCCACATGGAGTTCGCGCGCTATTTCAGGCAACGTTTTTTTCGTTCCCTTGTAATGCATCGCGGAAGTCCGTGAAATCACTCGCAGCGCGCTGATTTGCCCGAGATCTGTGGTAAGCTCCTCGGTCATTCCATCAGCGAAATACTCTTGCTCGGGATCACCTGAAAGATTTGTCAAAGGTAGAACTGCGATAGATCGAATCTTGTTAGCACCCACATTCGGCCGGAACCACCCGAATCTCCAGACGAGGCCAACAAGAACGGCTAGTAGCAGAAGCGCCGCCAGCACAGCTCTGCGCTGCCAGCGCTTTCCGATTTCGCTCTTCACGCGAATCAAATCAGTCCGCAGCTCAGCCGCTCGTTGATAGCGCTCCTGGGATTTCTTTTTCAGCGCCCTGGCGATAAGCCGTTCCAGCCCGGCTGGGACGCGCGGATTGAGCCTGCGCGGAGAGACCGGCTCCTGGTTGAGGATGGCTTCACGAATCTGATTAGTCGTTTCTCCCGAAAACGCCGGCTGCCCGGTGGCCATTTCGTACAGCACAGCGCCAAAGCTGAAGATGTCCGTCCGCCCGTCCACGCCCTCCCCTCGGATCTGTTCAGGAGACATGTAGGGTGCCGTGCCCATCAACGCGCCGGGGCGTGTGAGGTCGTCTCTAGCAAATGTATTGGTATCCGCTGTAGACAGATCGAGCCCCGCAGGGGCCTCCGTGGTCGCCAGTTTGGCCAACCCAAAATCCAACAATTTAGCCTGACCGCGTTCGGTAACAAAGATGTTGGCTGGCTTGATGTCTCGGTGAAGAATACCTTTGGCGTGCGCAGCGTGGAGCGCGTCGGCGATGTGAATTCCCAGCTCTAGCACGAGTGCGCTTGGAAGCGGCTTGCTCGAGATGCGATGTTTGAGCGTGCATCCCTCGAGCAGCTCCATAACGATAAAGGGCCCTCTTTCGTAATTCCCGATGTCGTAGATTGTGCAGATATGCGGATGATTAATGGCGGACGCGGCGCGCGCTTCTCGCTTGAAACGTTCCAATGACTGGCCATCCTGGTCCATTTCTGGCGGTAGGAACTTCAAGGCCACGTAGCGGCCCAAGCGGGTGTCCTCCGCTTTATAGACAACACCCATGCCACCACCGCCCAGCTTGTCGATCACTCGGTAGTGCGAGATCATTTGGCCGAGAAGAGATCGTTCAGCATCTTCGTCCCTACGTATCTGGTCTTGAGCGGCGTGGTGACGGACCATCTCGAACGCCGGCTCTTCAAGGAAGTGATCCGCTTGCTTCTGATCGGCGAGCAGCGACTGGACTTCGAGGCGAAGGCCGTCATCTCCGGCGCAAGCGCTATCAACGAAGGCCGATCGGGATGCTGGGTCGAGCTCCAGCGCGGATTCCAGAATCGGCCGGACGCGTTGCCATTGTTCCGGCGTCATGCGCGCAACTCTTTTTGACTCATCTCGCGCCGCAGCCAAGCTCGTGCCGACGCCCAGGAACGTTTCACGGTGGCTGGAGAGATTCCGAGAAAACCGGACGTATCTTCAATCGAAAGACCGCCGAAGTAGCGCAGCTCGATGATCTGACTCTGCTGTGAATCGAGTTTGGCAAGGCGGGCGAGAGCTTCGTCGAGGGCGAGCAGATCCACGCCGCGCTGTGGCGAGGCGATGCTGTCGTGCAAAGTCAAACGCGTTACGCCAGCGCCGCGCTTGGAGGCGCGCCGGTTACGCTCATAGTCGACCAGAATCCAGCGCATCAGTTGAGCGGCAATGCCCAGAAAGTGGGCGCGACTTTCCACCCGGATGGATTTCTCACCTGCAAGCCTCAAGTACACCTCGTGCACCAGGGCAGTTGTTTGCAACGTGTGATTCGGACGTTGTTGACGGAGGTTCGACCGAGCAAGGCGCCGCAACTCGTTGTAAACAATAGGCAAAATCGCCTCCAGCGCCTGCCGGTCCCCATCTCCCCAGTGGAGGAGGAGTTCACTGACTTCCCTGGAAGGACTTGGACCCACGTTGGGGCCTCCGGTATGGTCACCGCTGCGGGGAGATGCCGGGAGAATAGTCAAAAGCCCGCCAGATTTCAACTCCTTCCATCGAGCATGTTGAAAACACATGGATTGAGGGCACCGCAAATCCCTACGTTATGGTCCGCAAGAAATCTCTCTGTGGCGTGAGCCAGTCTGCCTCCTATTTCCGATTAATGGGGTAGCAAGAGTTTCCGGACAGGACTGAACGCCGCGACAGCGGTGGAAGCTGAAAACCGGACCGGCGCTGAGGAGCGCCTCCAACGAAGGGAGAAAGTCATGTCGCGAAATTTGGTTTTAGCAGTTCTTGCGAGCCTTGTGCTCACGTTCGGAATAGCTCTCGGTCAAAGTCGCGCGCCTACATTCACACAAATTGATTACCCCGCTTCCGGCACCACGGGGACAATCGTGAACGGCATCAACGCGCGCGGAGACCTCGTCGGCATTTATTTTGATGCGGCCGGGAACACCCACGGCTTCCTCCGAAAGAGCAGGAAAGGAGACAACGGCGATGCTGATGCTACTGCGAAAGGAATCGACTTGAGTGGCGGGCAGTTCACAACAATTGACTACCCAACTGCCAATCCGAACGCCATCACCAATCTGAACGCTATCAACGACGAGGGCGACATCGCGGGCACAGTCCAGTTCAACCCAGCACTACCTGGCGGCGACTACCACGGCTTTCTGCTGCGGGACGGAGTTTTCGAAAACGTGGAGTTCCCGGGGCACCTCAATACCATCGCGGCGGGGGTTACCGACATTGGCGAAGTCATCGGCTGTTATCACGACCACGACTTTTCAACGACTATGCACGGCATGATCTTGAGCCATGGTAATTACACGGCCCTCGACGGCCACTACCCGCCGCTGCCCAATGAGTCGGCTTCCATGAATAACGGGGCGACCCCCCATGGCGACTTGCTCGTGGGTCTCTGGACGGACACAGCCGGAAATACACATGGCTACCTGCTGCGTCCAAGCGACGGCGAGTTCACGCCCTTCTATTATCCGAACAGCATCCACACTGAGGCTTGGGGCATCAACGCTTCCCACGAGGCCGTGGGGCTTTACCTGGACCAGAGTTCCAACTATCACGGTTTTGTGATGAACCGTGGCCGCTTCAGTTCTATCGACTACCCAGGAGCCGCAGGCACGCTAGCCTTTGGAATCAATCCACAGGGGGACGTGGTTGGGATGTTCTTTGACTCAGCGGGGAACACACACGGATTCGTGGCCAACCGGTCGCCGAGACTTCGCTAGGATCGCGTTCGTGCCCGGCATGTTCGTGCCGTATCGTCGGCTAACCATTGCCTATCCGGCTTTCCCGGCGGGATTAGTCCTGAGAAGTCGGCTTCTAGGAAGTAAACGCGATTGCTCCCGGTTGACGGGCCACCCGGAAGTAATCCTCAAGTCCCGATTAACGCCGTTATCGTACAAGTGAAATCGGCCCAATCCTCAATGTCCGGTAATGCGACTTGCCAGACAAGTGGAATTACTTCCGAGTTGCCCGTCACACGGGAACTATCGTCCAAGTGTCAGGAATGGGCACATTTTTAGATGTCCAGCTATGTGGCCGCAAAGGCTGTTTGCGAGCGGACAGGATTGCCTGTGCTGGGGCGCTGACGTAAGATGCAACGCCAGTGAGTGATTCCTCGTCGATCATCGGGCGGACAATCTCGCATTACCGCGTCCTGAGGAAACTCGGGGGCGGGGGAATGGGAGTGGTCTATGAAGCCGAGGACTTAATCCTCGGTCGTCACGTCGCACTGAAGTTCCTTCCTGAAGACATGGGGAAAGATCTGCAAGCACTGGAACGCCTGCGTCGCGAAGCGCGTGCTGCTTCCGCACTGAACCATCCGAACATCTGCACGATCTATGAGATCGCGGAAGATCGCGGGCATCCTTTCATCGCCATGGAGTTCATGGAGGGACGGACCCTCAAAGAGATGATCGACAACAGACCACTTCCCATAGAACAGGTGTTGGAGCTGGGCGCTGAAATTGCGGATGCCCTTGAGGCGGCACACGAAAAAGGCATCGTCCACCGTGACATTAAGCCTGCGAATATTTTTGTGACCAAGCGAGGACGCGCGAAGATTCTAGATTTCGGTTTGGCGAAGCTCACTTCTGTCGCCGAGGGTGTTAGCGATTCGGCGATGCCCACGGCAAGCCTGAGGGAACTGTTGACGAGCCCCGGCAGCGCGCTTGGCACCATCGCGTATATGTCACCCGAACAGGCGCGCGGTGAAGAGTTGGATGCACGTACGGATTTCTTCTCGTTCGGTGCGGTGCTTTATGAAATGGCGACGGGGCGTATGGCGTTCCCCGGTAACACTGCTGCGGTCGTTCACGACGCGATTTTGAATCGAGCCCCAATTCCTCTAGCAAGCCTGAATCCCCTCCTGCCTCCAACGCTAGGAGCAATCATCGATAAAGCGCTGGAGAAAGATCGCAACCTGCGATACCGAAATGCAGACGACGTTCGGACCGCCTTGCAGGAACTGAGGGGTGGTTCAAATTCGGCGGGCTCGCCTACAACGCAGGCGAAAACTAGAACCCACTTGCAGAAGCGATGGAGGATGGTTTTTGCTGCCATGGCGGCTATGGCGCTTGCGTCCGGCAGTTACTTATATTTCCACCGAGCGCCAAAGCTGGCCAAAGAAGACATGCTTGTGCTGGCGGACTTCACAAACAAAACTGGCGACCCCGTCTTCGACGACACCTTGAAGCAGGCGATTTCAGTCCAGCTGGCACAGTCCCCGTTCCTTAACATTCTCTCGAACGCAAGAACTCGCGCCACTCTGAAGCTGATGGCAAAGCCGCCGGGCACCAGGCTGACACCGGACGTGGCGAGTGATCTCTGTCAGCGCGCGGGCGGTAAGGCTTACATTTCGGGTTCGATTGCCAGCCTTGGCAGTCAGTACGTGATCGGCCTCGATGCCATCAATTGCAAGACCGGCGATCCACTCGCGCAGGGGCAGGTTACGGCGGAAGACAAAGAACACATCCTGAAGGCTCTAGACGAAGCAGCGACGAATCTCAGAGGGAAGCTCGGTGAGTCCTTGAGCACGGTGGAGAAGTTCGACGCCCCCCTAGATCAAGCCACCACACCTTCCCTCGAAGCCTTGAAGGCCCTTTCCGTTGGGGTTAAAACTCTGCAGGAGAAAGGTAGCGCGGCAGCAATTCCGTTCTTCAAACAAGCCATCGAACGCGACCCTAATTTCGCCGCCGCCTACGAAGCGTTGGGAATTTCGTACTCCAATCTCAGAGAACCGGGTCTAGCCAATGAGAACTTGCAGAAGGCTTATGATTTGCGCGAGAAGGTCAGCGAGCGGGAGAAGTTCCGCATTTCGGCTGCCTACTATCTACTTGTCACCGGCGAACTCGAGAAAGCCATCCAGACTTATGAAGTGTGGACGCAGACCTATCCTCTGAACAGCGAACCTTTC
>Ga0222749_10000724_pt1 | contig 18876 bp, 18 predicted proteins | sample IncBWH2Mmetat_FD_197234 | JGI IMG/M metagenome (GOLD analysis project Ga0222749, IMG submission 197234) | Metatranscriptome of lab incubated forest soil microbial communities from Barre Woods Harvard Forest LTER site, Petersham... | ecosystem: Environmental > Terrestrial > Soil > Temperate... | reverse complement strand
CCCGATTGAATCCCGGTTGATCACCCGCCGCATTGAAGCAGCGCAAAAGGCCGTGGAAGGCCAGAACTTCGAATCGCGCAAACATGTTCTCGAGTATGACGATGTCATGAACAAGCAGCGCGAGGCGGTGTACGGCCTGCGGCGGCAATTGCTCGAAGGCGTGGACCAGAAACAACTCATCGTGGAAGATTACGTCGAAGCCATTGTGGGCGACCTGCTCAGACAATATGCGCCCGAACAGAAGCACCCCGATGAGTGGGACGTAGAGGGACTCAAGACCCAGATTTTTACCCGCTTTGGTGTAGACCTGGCCGTGGAAAAGGTGGCCTTGGACCAGCTCAACCGCTCCGAATTGGGCGATGCCATCTTTCAAAAATTGCGCGAGCGTTACGATGCCAAAGAAAAACTGATTGGCGCCCAGGCCATGCGTTATCACGAGCGCATGCTGATGCTCAGCATCCTCGATCAGCAATGGAAAGACCATCTCTTGAACATGGACCACCTCAAGGAAGGCATTGGCCTGCGCGGCTATGCTCAGCATGATCCGCTGGTGGAGTACAAGCGCGAATCCTTCGATATGTTTGAAGCCATGATGCAGCGCTTCCAGGAAGATACGGTCCGTTACCTCTACCTGATGCAGGTGGTGGAAGAACCGGCCCGGCCCGGTGTTGCCCCCACAAGCAACGGCGGAGAAGAAAAAACCAAGCGGGCCACCTCCGTCGATGACCTGGAGCAGGAGTTTCGCCGCAGAAAACGGCGCGAGCTCGAGCAGGCCCGCATGGCCGGCGCCGGAGATGCGCAGCCGGTGCAGCAGGTGCGCCGCAGTGGAGAAAAAATTGGACGCAACGATCCTTGTCCATGCGGCTCAGGAAAGAAATATAAAAAGTGCTGCGGCGTGGCGGTCTAGCAGGTTGCGGAAATCTCATTTCGTTGCGTGTACCTTTAGGGTTTTGAAAATCCGCGAAAATCCGCGTCCATCCGCGGCGGAGAAGGTTTTACTGTTTCCGGGGTGGGTGCTTCCTTCCAACCTCACGAAACGTCATATTCTGCGCGCGGCTGCCGGTCTTCATCTTCCACAACTGAAATAGAGTTGCATAGTTGTCGGTAATGTATTTCTCCGGTTCGACGCCAAGCCGTCTTGCGGTTTTTTCGATCCAGCGCGGTGGACCCTCGATCTCGGCAAAGCTCCCGATTGGGGTTTCATCCACGACCACATGTCCGGGGCCATCGCTCCACTCGGCGCGGAATTTCTCGTAAGAAAACTTGGGCTCCAAACCGAGGGCGGCAAAAATTGCGACCAACTTGGAGCCATCCTCGACGCTGGTTTCTATCTCTCGGCGCGACTTGTGCCGCCCGGCTTTTCCTTTGCTCTTGTGCGTCAGCTTCCAATCCTTGCCATACTTTCGGATGCGCAGCAATTCGCCGCGTTGCCGCAGAAGCTCACCCGGAAGGTCGTACAACGTATTCATCTCGTGTGTGCGAGGCGTTACCAGGCGAAATCCGGCAGCCCGGAGTTTGCGGCTGAGTCGCCCGGGGTTGTCTACGGAAAATTTGATTTCTACTTCGTTTTGGTGAGCAGGCATGAGCAAATTATTCTAGAATAGTAAGGATGTTGCGACGTGCTTATTTCTGGAGTATGGGCGTGCTGGTATTCGCCCTGGCTTTGACCGCTTATGGCCAGCAGGATACCGCCACCCCGGCGCCACCGGATGCGCCTATGCCCTCCAGCAATCCTCCGCCTCCGCGTTCTGATGTAGATGACTCGCAGCCGCCGGACCGTCCGCTGCTGCGGAAAAAATCTACGCAGGATACGCCAATCCAGGGTTTGGCCAAAAGTCCGAACGACAGTTCAAGCCGCACGACGATGATTGATATAAGTCCGCCGGTTGGCGATGTGCAAGAGCATCCCGATAGCGAAATTCCGGAAGATCTTGGCATGAATGAGATGCACGCATGGAATCCACACCGCGCGGAAAAAGATGTTGAAGTCGGCGATTATTATTTCAAACAGAAAAATTACCGCGGGGCAGAATCGCGTTATCGCGATGCGCTCTCCTACAAGCCCAGCGATGCTATTGCCACGTTCCGCCTGGCGCAGGTCATGGAAAAGACCGGCCGGCCGATAGAAGCCCAGCAGTACTATGCGGACTACCTCAAAATCATGCCGCATGGACCTTATGCGGCCGATTCTCATAAGGCACTCGAACACCTGCAGGCCCAATCCAAGGACCCATCCAAAGCCCCACATTAAGCCGACTGTCTCCCAAGGGCATGTCTGACTTTTATTTCTTTTATTTATCCACTCGAAGAAACTTGCCCGACGTGGCGTCCACCGCGACGCTCAGCTTTGATTTGCCGTAGATCACATGCCAGGCCACGCTGTTGTCGCGTGAGCTCCATTCCAGCCGATACTTCACCGGCAAGGTAGGTTCGCCTTCCAGCAGGGCTTTGCCCCCGTGCTCCTGGGCAACTTTGAAGGCCTGGTCGGTGTCGCTCCTCAGAAAGCCCAGGTCGAAGATTTGTGTGGATAAATTCGTAGGACTAAAGCTGTCTTCGGAGCTGGGTGAAATGCCGCGCGGAGGAGCATCTTGTGCATCCGTGCCCGACCATGCATAGGCCTTTGCCGCGCCTCTGGTGCGTGATCCAAAGCGGGCGCTCCAGACGGCAGATTTTCCATCAATCCCGGTAACTTCCATGGTTGGCTGCGATTCTTCCAGATACCCCTGGGCATCGGGTGCCCAAAGATGGGCCTGAATGTACATATTCTGAAAAGCTATGCGTCCGGTCTCTGTTACGGTGGGCTTCGGCGTCGGGGAAGGCACAGGACCCTGGGTGCCAGCCGTTTTTTTGGAGGAACAGCCGGTGAGTGCCGCAACCACGACCACAATCACCACCAGCCCCAGCTTGAGCAGTTTCATCAACAAAATGAGAACCTCGCGAGAATAAAATTGTATGCGTAAATATTAAGAAAGTATTAAAAGGTATATTAAATCATGCTGGAAGAACTGTATGCATTCTGAGTGCGAAACCGTGCGTGCGGCGATTGAACGGGCAACAGCGGGCATGAGTACCGATGAATTGGTCTGGCATCCGGAAGGGAAGTGGTCTTCAGCCGAGGTCCTCGAGCACCTCGCGCTGTCCTACTCCGGAACAGCAAAAGGAATGCGCAGGGTTTTGCAGAGCGATGCACCCAACGTTCGTCCGGCGACGCTGAAAGAGCGTCTTTCCGTTCTCGTGTTGGTCGGATTGGGATACTTCCCGGAAGGACGCAAAGCGCCTAAACAGGTTACGCCGCGCGGCGCTAATCCCGAGCACATTCTGAACCAGATTCAAGCCAACCTGTGCGAAATGGATAAGGTAATCAGTGATTGCGAGCAGCGCTTCGGAGCCAAGGCCATTGTTTTGGCGCATCCGGTGTTAGGGCCGATTAATTTGTGCCAGTGGCGGAAGTTTCACCGGATCCATTGTCTGCACCACATGAAGCAGATTCAAGCTTTGCGCGCACGGATACAGGGGAAAAATTAATCGCGCGCGGAGGCAGGAACGCCGGATTTGCGGGCTTCTTCTTGCATGTCTAAGAGCTTTTGTTTGGCGTCGTCTACTGCCTTTTGCTTGGCGGCAATCTGTTCCTGGTACTGGCGGTCTTGTTCGGCGTATTTGGCATTATTACCCAGGCGAGTGCCTAGGTCAGCGGCGTTGACCGAGGCGTTGATCTTGCTCTCGCGCTGCAGTACGTTGAGTTCACGTTCCAAGCGGGAGATTTCCTCTTTCTGCTGCGTAATCTTGCCGGTCCAGTCGCCATTAATCTTCTTTTGCTCGTCATTGGAAGGCACGGCAGACTTCTCTTTATTGGCGTCACTCGAAGCGGATTGGTCTGAGGCGGCTTGATCGGAAGTTGGGGGCGGGCCAACCGTGTTGACAATAGCCTTGCCTGGCAAATTATCGTTATCGTAGACACGTTCGCCGGGTGCAGGAGCAGGCTTGTGACGGCGTGCCAGGCGCGCTACCTCCCCGAGGGAGGGCTGGTTCTGAGCAACGATAGCCGGCGCCAGCAACAACATCAGAATTGAACCTGCAAGCAGTAAAAGCAAATTGCGTTTCATGAAATTCACCCTGTCCGCAGCAATGGCCGCAGGATATCTATTTTACTGTCGAAATGGCCTAAATTCACCGCAATTCTGGTTGGAAGCCAGAGGGTCAATGGGTGCCGTTCGAGAGGCCAATGTACCGTGGGAGGGGCCCCTCAATAGTAAATTCCGTAGAGCCTCATATACCAGCGAACCATAGTGTCTCCGTAGAAAAGCATCAGCAGCCCTACGCTGCCCAGAAAAGAGCCAAACGGTATCTCATATTGCCGGTAAAGCAGCGAAGCCGATCGCCAGGCCCGCTGGCGCGCGATTGCGGCAGGCTCTTTACCGCGCTGCAGACGGCGGCGTAGGCGCTTCCGCCAAACCACGAGCATGATGGTGAGCCCGAAGACCGCGCCTGACATGGCTGCCAGGAAAATGATGAGAATTGTCATGCGCATGCCGAGAAAGCTGCCAATCATCGCCATCAGCTTGACGTCGCCAAAGCCCATGCCTTCAATGCCCTTCCATTTCAAGTACACAAAGCCGGCGCCATAGATGAAGGCCGCCCCCAGGGCCGCTCCCATGAAGGAATCCAGCAACGAGGCCAGACGCCAGGAAACTTCAGGGGAAATTCCACGCCACAGGGAAAGAGGCAGCATCTGCGAGAAAAAGTTATCCACCGGTACAAGCAAAGAAAACCCGAGTCCCAGGGCAAGGCCCGGGAGCGTGAGACCATCGGGCAGCAGATGACAATCGGCGTCGGTAAGAATCAATCCGGTGAGAAGAAAAGACAGAACGCAGGCCTTGGCGGTTTCCAGCGTGAATCCAAAGTGCAGGAAGCTTGCTGTAAAGAGCGCGGCCGTCAGCAATTCAACAATTGCATAACGCGGTGAGATGGCGGCTTTGCAGTCCCGGCAACGTCCTCGGAGCAAAATCCAGCTCAGGACCGGGATATTGTCGTAAGCGCGAATGGCCGCCTTGCATTGCGGACAGGCCGAACGCGGCTTTACGACCGAAAGACCCTGCGGCATGCGATAGATGCATACATTGAGGAAGCTGCCGAAGATCAGCCCGAGAAAAAATAATCCGAGAATGATGATGGGGGTGAATTGCTGCCAGTCCGCTGCGGTCACGCTTTAAGTCTGCCCTTCCAAATTGGATGGAACGCAAGTGATTATAACGTCTTTACGCTGAAGGCTTCGCAGCCAAAACAAGGCTTTCTACTCTCGCAAAAAATTCGCGCGCGCGAGCACTCACCCAGCCCAAAAAAATAGGGGACGCAAACTTTGCGTCCCCGGAGGGGCTATTGAGCAAAAAAGTCGTTTACTGGACAGGTTGCCGTCTTACGCTGGCAACCGGAGTTACTGTAACTGGGCTTGCCAGCCGGAAATCCAGGCGTGTTTCCGAGGGCAGTTTTATTGCCTCTCCATGCGTGGCTGCCTGCACACCGGTTCCTGCGGCTCCGCCTGCACCGGCGCCAATGGCTGCACCCTTACCGCCGCCAATCAATCCGCCGATCAGTGCGCCCACTGCTGCACCGCCGCCAATGGTTTCAGCACTACGTGTCCCGCGCCCCGCCCCCTTCTTCGCCCATTGGTTCGTGGCGATGTCATAAGATTTGCCGCCGACCGTGATACGCGTCAATTCAAGCGCCAGGTTCGAGCTGCCCGAGAAGTGAGTAGAAGGCTTCGCGTCTACGATGCGGCCTTCAATGTCCGCGCCGGCAGGAACAGCAACCCGGCCGTCATCTCCCACGAGTGGGGTTTCGAGGGAAGCACGGAAAGTTTCCCCGGTTTTATTCGACTCTGAGCTGAGAGGATCAATCAGGCTCACCGCGAGCATCGTACCCTCAGCTACCGTGACCGGCTGCGGTGGTGGCGGAGGCGTATAGGCCGGCGCCGACGTGCTTGCCGTATTCGTAGTGTTCGGCGTGGATGACCCGGAATTGGAGGTATCAGTATATGCGCTGTCGGGCCGGGGCTTGCTCGGAGACCGATGGCGCAACCGCGTAGGGCTTGTGCCCGGATTTGAAGACGTCGTATCCGCCGGCGGATTCACGGAGGCGGCGGGGTTGTCGCTCATGGGTGTCACAGGCGGTTGGTTCGCCGCCGAGAGCACCTGAATGTTGTTGACTACGGTCTTTACACCCTGGACCTGGCCGGCATCGTTCGCTGCCGCCGTACGCTCCATATCGCTATTGGCGGTTCCGGAGAGTGTTACCACGCCGTGGTCTGAGGTAACGCCGAGCTGTTTGTTGGGGACATTGGCGTCCGCGTTAATCTTGCTTTGCACATCGCTGGCGACTTGCGCGTCGCTGCGGGTGCCAAAACGGTCGCAGCCTGTTAGCAGCGCTAGCAATACAACAGCGCTCATGGGATAAAGGAATATTTTTGCCTTCATAAAATCGCTCCCTCGTCGTCGGTTAAAGTCCGGTTAAAATCGTGGCGCAGACTATTTAGATGCAATGCAGCGGTTTTTGATTGCCTTGCTCTGCGGCCTTTTTGGGCTGATTCTCCAACTATCTGACTGGCAATGGTTTACTTCGGTTTACTGCAAATTGCAAGTTTTTTTGGATGTCAGCAATAAAAAAAGTGAACTGGTCACTGGCTCGGTTCTGTGTTAAAACGTTCTCTTACGATTCATGTCTATTAATGTAAAACGCGGCACTTTCGATCCGGAAGACGGCAGCTTCCAGTACGAGCTGCAATTCAAGCCGGTGGTGGATGACGATGAAATCCACTCCAGCGTGGCCGTGGAAGTGGCTTTTTCCGTCTCAGAAAACGGAGAGCTTGCCGATCTCACGTTCATGGTGCCCAAGTCCGTTCGCAACGACCAGGCTATGAAGTTTTTGCGCCAGGAACAGAACGCCAGCTACGTGGATTCGCGCATGTTTATCGTTCTGCCGGGAACCAATGGTGATACCGTGCTGCGCGCCCCCGCTCAACTCGAGTTGGATGCCGCCGGCAGAATTGTCTCCCTGAAAATTAACTAAGCGTTTAGTATTCTTCTCCTTCAGCTTTGTTCGAGGAGTCTCGCCTTTTTTAGATTTCACAAAATCTGTTTTTAAAATTGCTGATTTCGCTTTATGAGTGAACAAGATAAAAATCACGTTTCAGAGCGAACCTTTGAAACGGTTTTTGTGGATGAGAATCCCGAGGTTGTGAATGCGCTTGCTGTATCTTTTGGGCGGAAGTGGCCAGGAGCTGTTCGATTTACCATTGGGAATATTCTTGCCGCTGAACCGGGAGTGATCGTGTCACCGACAAACTGTTACGGTGACATGGGCGCGGGCTTGGACCTGCAACTTCGGACTTGGTATACGTCCCTTGAGAGTCGGCTGCAGCAATACATCCTTTTACGTCCATCAAGGAGATTGCCCATCGGAGCCGTAGTGTGGATTGAAAAAGGAGATAGTAATCATCCAGCAGTAATTTTTTCTCCGACCTTTCGCACTGCGCAAGACTTGGCCAGCCCCAACCGAGTCTATCGAGCGGCATTTGCGATATTCAGTTCGGTCAGGGCCTATAACGGTGCGACACTCAATGAGCCGGTTCGCAGGATACTAATGCCAGGCTTGGGAACAGGCGTTGGTGGGCTTGATGTAGCTCTAGCTGCCAACAAAATACGCCAAGCGTACCACCGCGGCCTCGCCTTCCCGCCGCATGAGCTAGAAGCACCCACTGTAATTAGATCTTAAGTAATAAGATTCCACACCAGCGAACTGCATCAGACATTTGCCTCCTGCCGCACGCGCTGCAGGTCTTTCACCTCTCCAATGACAATGAGAATCATTCCTTTTTCGATAGTGAGCGAATCCGGCGGATTAACGTGGTAATTGCTGTCGGCTGCGCTGGCAGGCCGTTTGACCGCCATGGGCAGCAGATTGTAAGCGGTACGTAAATCGAGCTGGCCGAGCGTCTTTCCTACCCACGCTGAGGCGCCACCCACCTCAACTTCTTCCACGCGCAGCGTGCGCGACTGCTCTTTGAGCATCAGATCAAGAAAGCTGACCACATTGGGCCGAAGCATCTCGCTGGCCATGCGCAACCCGCCGATATGATTCGGAGAGACCGTGGAATTCGCCCCAGCCTTCAGCATCTTGTCTGAAAATTTAGGATCGGTGCAGCGCGCCACAACGCGGATCTTAGGATTCATCTGCCGCACCATGACAATAATGACCAGGTTGTCCTTATCGGCGGAGAGCGCCACAATCAGCCCGCGCGCCCGGCCAACGCCGGCCTCAGTCAGTACATCGTCATCGGTGGCATCGCCGATGATGTAAAGCAGGTTGGCCATGTCCAGGGCTTTGTGCTCGCGCAACCGCTGAATATTTTCCTCGTGCATCTCGATCACCACGAACGGCGTGCCCGATTTCTGGAGCTCCTCCACGGCATGCCGGCCGGTGGTGCCCAGGCCGCAAACCACGTAATGGTCTTTGAGTTCGCTGATTTTCTTGTGCATTCTGCGTCTCCAGAAAATGTTGGTGATCTCGCCCTCCACCAGGAAGGCGGTTACCGAGGAAAACACGTACACCGTGATCGTCACCCCCACCAGCACCACGAACATATTAAAAATTCGCAGCAGGGGGTTATGGCTGGTGTCTACAATCTCCCCATAACCCACGCCGGCGAGCGTAATCACCGCCATGTACAGGGCCTGTAAGAAGGTGACGTTAGGACCGCCCAGCCAGAGATATCCCGTCACGCTGAGCGTGGTGACCACAACCAACAAGATCACTGCATATAAAAGCCTGCGCCTGAGTTCCATCGATAGAGTATTCCTGGGTGGGAAATACCGGCGATTGTAGCACGGAAGGGAAGGATTCGAAGTCCGTGCGAATCGAAGGGAATAGCTCAGTTTCCGGTAAGCGGACCGATGATTGGTTGCTTTGGAACAATCGCTCTGCTGAGAGCGTATATTGCAAATATGCGAATCCGCTTCAGTCTAGCTCTCTTACTATGGGTATTTCTTGTGTGTGACCTCACCCGCGCGAGTGACCTCGCCGTAGTTGGAGCAAAGATTTATCCTTCGCCGGCGGAACGGCCAATCGAAAATGGCACAATCCTTATACACGACGGCCACATTCTTGCCGTCGGGCCCAGCGCTACCGTCAAAATCCCGCGCCAGGCGGAAGTCATTGACTGCAAGGGCTTGGTTGTGACCGCAGGTTTCTGGAACAGCCATGTACATATCCTTACGCCGGGGCTGCTCCATGCAGAAAAGCTTTCGCCGGAGAAGATTGATTCGCAACTCCAGGAGATGCTCACGCGCTGGGGATTTACTACGGTCTTTGACATCGCGTCTTTGCTGGACAACACGACTCTCATCCGCCGTCGTATAGAAAGCGGCGAAGTGAAAGGGCCGAGGATTCTCACCGTCGGGGAGCCGTTCTGGATGAAAGGTGGAACGCCCATTTACGTCAGGGGGTTCCTCGAAGCCAATCACATCAACATTCCCGAAGTCGAATCCACCAGGCAAGCGACGGAGCGAGTGCGCCGGCAAATCCGCGACGGCGCCGACGGCATCAAGATTTTTGCAAATTCCATCGAGCAAGATGGCATCTTGACCATGCCTCTGGACCTGGCTCGTGCGATCGTCACCGAGTCTCACCGCGCCGGAAAACCTGTTTTTGCCCACGTGTCTAACGATCAAGGAATCGAAGTAGCCGTTCAGAGCGGGGTCGATATTCTTGCCCACACCACCCCGGCCGATGATCTCTGGAGTCCGGCTTTTGCCGAACGCCTGAAGGCGGCCAACATGGCTCTTACTCCCACGCTCACTTTGTGGGAAGTCGAATACAAGGGCAGCGACCCTGATGAACTCAAGAAAGGCATGGGCAAGGCAGCCCAACAACTAAAGGCTTTCTCTCAAGCAGGAGGGCAAATCCTGTTCGGCACTGACGTCGGCTATATCGAACGGTTCGACACTTCAGAAGAATACACGTGGATGTCCCGGGCTGGCATGAGTTTCCAGCAAATCCTTGCTTCGCTTACCACGAATCCTGCCCAGCGCTTCGGTGACTCGGCTCATAGTGGACGCATCGCGAAAGGGATGGATGGCGACCTCGTTGTTCTACAGGCGGATCCTGCGCAGGATGCCATAGCATTTTCCAAAGTGCGCTACACCATCCGAGGCGGGAACGTCATCTACTCGGAGAAGTGAAAATCCAAGAAGCCCCAAAATTATATTGGCGGTGGCCCAAACAACCGGGGTGGCCCACACAAGCGTAGAGCGCGTGTGGGGATTGTTATGCCCGCATGCTTCGGAGTTCCCACCGCTGGAAGTGTGGTAGCCTTGGTGCGTTTTGCAGAACGCGCTCGGTGTGTGAAATTCCGGCCGATTCACGCGTAACCATGACAGAAAGTTGAGGCGTAGCAGACCACGATGATGAAGCGACTTTCAAGCCTATTCAGCCTTCTCGTGCTAGCGCTAGCTCCCGCGATGGCACAGCAAGCTTCCCAACCCTTTAGGGATCCAGCTCTGCCGGCCGAGAAGAGGATCGACAACCTCCTTTCGCTCATGACGCTCGACGAAAAAATTGATTGTCTTGGAATCAGGACCGGAGTGCCTCGTCTCGGCGTTCCGAGTTTTGGCAACTCTGAAGGGATCCACGGTGTCGTTCAGCGAGGCGGTGGCAGAGCCGGACGTCCCGCCATCACCACAACGCAATTCCCGCAGCCGCCCGGCATGGGGGAGTCGTGGGATCCCGAGCTGGTACGTCAGGCTGGCGGCGTCGAAGGTTACGAGGCGCGGTTCATCACGCAGACCGAGAAGTACAATCGCCAGATGCTGATGCTGTGGGGACCGCAGGCCGATCTTGCACGAGATCCGCGTTGGGGCCGGAGCGAAGAGGTCTATGGCGAAGATCCGTTCTTCAACGGAACCATGGTTGTGGCCTTTGCCAAGGGGCTGCAGGGAGACGACCCCAAGTATTGGCAATCCGCGGCGCTGCTGAAGCACTTTCTCGCGAACAGTAATGAGAACTTCCGCACCAGCTCGTCTTCCGACTTCGACCAGCGCCTGTTCTGGGAATACTACTCGGTTCCGTTTCGCATGGGCTTTCTGGAGGGCGGGGCCAAGGGAGTAATGGCCTCGTATAACGCCTGGAACGGCACGCCGATGGCGATCAATCCGATTCTGAAGAGCATCGTCCAGAAACAGTGGGGCGTGGATGTGCTCTCCAGCGATGGTGGAGCTGTGAAGCAGCTTGTGACTTCACACAAGCGCTTTGCCAATCAGCAACAGGCTGTGGTGGCCTGCCTAAAAGCCGGGATCAATCAATTTCTTGACACTTATATTGAAGAGACCAAGGCAGCCGTTAAAGATGGATTGGTGACTGAAGCGGAGATCGACGATCTGCTTCGCCCGAAGTTCCGCATCACGTTGCGGTTGGGGCTGCTCGACCCGCGGGAAATGGTGCCATATTCGAACATCAAGGATTCGCCAGAGCCCTGGAACACAGAGAAGGATAAGGCCGTCTCGGAGAAGATGGCGCTGGAATCGGTGGTGCTGCTGAAGAATACGGATGCGTTTCTGCCGCTAAAGAAAGACTCTATCAAGTCGATCGCCGTCATTGGACCGCTTGCCGACTCAGTGCATTGGGATTGGTATGGCGGCACGCCTCCACATGCGATTACGCCGCTCGATGGAATCAGGAATGAAGTCGGCCCCGAAGTCAAGGTCAACTATGCTGCGGATGAGATCGGCAACGCTGCCGTGCATGCCGCTCAGTCGTCCGATGTGGCGGTTGTAGTGATTGGCAATGATCCCACCTGCGGTCCCGACATGGCGCACGATTGGCACACCTCCCCCGATGGCGGGAACACTTTTCCATGCACGGTGCCGAGCGACGGGCGCGAAGGACGCGATCGCGAGAGCATCACGCTCGCACAGGAACAACTCGTCAAGCAGGTGTATACGGTCAACCCGAAGACCGTGGTGATCCTGGTCTCCAGCTTCCCATTTGCCATCAACTGGACGCAGTCGAATATTCCGGCGATCCTGCACATGGCCCACTCCTCACAGGATGAAGGCACCGCACTTGCCAGGGTTCTCTTTGGGGATTACAACCCAGGTGGTCACCTGGTGACAACCTGGCCAAAGTCAATCGATCAGTTGCCTGCAATGATGGATTACGACATTCGCCACGGTCGCACCTACATGTACTTCAAGGGAGACCCGCTCTACCCATTCGGCTATGGCTTGAGCTATACCACCTTCAGCTACGCGAATCTGAAAACAAGCTCTGAGGAACTGGCGAGCGATGGCACGATTACGGTCAGCGTGGACGTGACCAACACGGGGAGCCGGACCGGAGATGAAGTAATACAGCTCTATGTGAAGCACCTCAAGTCCAGGGTGGAGCGCCCAGGCGAGGAACTCAAGGGGTTCCAGCGCGTGACCTTGAAGCCGAACGAGACCAGGACCGTACAAATTCCACTGAAGGCTTCAACACTCGCCTTCTGGGATGAGAAGCAGCTTCAGTTCAAGGTTGAAGCAGAGCCCGTGAAGTTGATGATTGGCAGCTCTTCCAAGGACATCAAACTGGATACTACTGTGCGCGTTCGGTAAGCGATCGCAGCTTTGTAATTTGTTACACTCTCGCCGTGGTGACTGCATTTGTACTGGCGGGCGGAAAAAGTACGCGCATGGGCGCCGACAAGGCCTTTCTCAAATTCGGAGACACGACCTTGCTGGAGCGCGCGGTCGGCGTTGCAAAATTGGTCGCCGACGCGGTTTACACTTGCGGCCCCCGAGAAAAATTTGGAGCTGAGGCCATAGAAGATATTTTTCCCGATTGCGGTCCCTTGGGCGGCATTCATGCCGCATTGCAGTCATCCCAATCTGAGTGGAACCTGGTTCTGGCCGTGGATTTGCCTTTTGTAGAAGCAGGTTTCCTGCGTTATCTGCTGCGCCAAGCCCAGCCTAAGACTGAAGGCGAAGTCGATTCGGTCCTGGCCGTCGTCCCTCGCGCCGCCCGCGGCTGGCAGCCGCTGTGCGCGCTTTATCGCAAAGCTTTTGCCGAAGCTGCGGAAAAGGCATTGCGTGAAAAGCGCTACAAGATAGACTCCTTGTTTGCCGAGGTACCGGTTCGCCCCGTGGAGGAGGCAGAAATCCTTCAGGCTGGATTTTCTCTGCGGATATTCGATAATCTAAATACGCCCCAGGACTTTAATTTAGCGCAACAGAGGCTCCCATGAAGCTGCGGCCGCAACCTTATGTCGAATTCAAGAACGTCACCAAGGCGTTCGGATCGCACGTGGTCCTCGATGACGTCAGCTTCGACGTGTTGCCGGGAGAGACGGTCTTCATCCTGGGACGCAGCGGCGTGGGTAAATCGGTCTCGCTGCACCACATCATGGGCTTCCTCAAACCCGACTCCGGTCGCGTCATCGTGGCCTACGAGGACATCACGGACTACACCGAACAAGAGATGGAATCCATCCGCAAAAAAGTCACCATGGTCTTTCAAAACGGTGCATTGTTCGATTCCCTCACCGTCGGCGAAAACGTGGCCTTCCCCCTGCGCGAGCGGGGCGATCTGGATGAAGAACAAACCTACCAGATCGTGGATGGCCTTCTGGAAATGGTGGGAGTAAAAGGCATGCGCGACCTGTTCCCCTCCGATCTTTCCACGGGCATGAAGCGGTCAGTGGCCATTGCCCGCGCCCTGGCGGCGCAGCCCGAGGCCATTCTCTACGATGAGCCCACGACCATGGTTGATCCCCTCATGGCGCAACTGCTGGGAGACCTGATCCAGAAGCTCAAATACCAGCTCAAGCTGACCAGCATCGTGGTCACACACGACATGCGCCTGGCCCAGAAGCTTGCTGACCGCGTTGTCTTTCTGCACGAAGGCAAAGCCATCTTCTTTGGGCCGCTCTCAGAGTGGGAGCACAGCTCGCATCCCGTGCTGCAGGAGTTCTTGAGGCTCGATGAACTCAAGCTGCCGGCATAACCGCAGCGGAAAAATTCTGTCCTGATTAAAAGCTGTCTGGCTCTGTTGGCATCCGTAGACAATTATCACTTTCTAAAGAATGTCATGTTCTAAAGAATGTCATGTGCTAAAGAATGTCATGCTGAGCGAGGGCGAATGCCCGAGTCGAAGCACCCCGAGAATGCCTCGTTTGTCTAGGCTGCATCAAGGCATTTCTACTAGGCTGCATCAAGGCATTTCTAGGAGGATCCTGGGCGAAGGGTCGTGTCCCCAGCCTTTGATGCGCGCTGTGCGCGCATCGGTGGGAGCCCCCGGCTTTAGCCGGGGGTAAAAGTTCGTAGAATTGTGGGCTTTAGCCCCGGGTTCTTTTGTGGGTAGCACATTATTTACGAAAGGGCATCAACCGCCTGAGGTTAAAAAAGCCATAATTGTTAAGGCAAAACCTGTTCTGCTGGGTTAGACTGATCCGCTTACCGACAGTTCAAATTCATTTCACCTGGGGTGCAAATATGGATATCGGGACTTTAATCGGATGGGGGGTTGTCATCCTTTTCCTCATCGGCACTTTTCTTAGCGGTCTTTACACCGTGGATACAGCCCAGGCCGCCGTGGTCCAGCGCTTCGGCAAGTTCGTGCGCGTTGCCGATCCAGGGTTGCATTTCAAGTTCCCCTGGATTGAGCTGGTTGCCGGCCGGGTCAACCTGCGCGTGCAACAGTTCAAAGTCGAGGTGGAAACCAAGACCATGGATAACGTCTTCGTTAAAGTCATGGTCTCGGTGCAATACCAGGTGATCCAGAGCAAGGTTTATGCGGCTTATTACAAGCTGCAATCCCCCGGCGACCAGATTACTTCCTATGTTTTCGACTCCGTACGCTCCAACGTTCCCAAAATGAACCTGGATGATGTGTTCGAGAAAAAAGACGATATCGCCGATGCCGTCAAGCGCGAACTCACGACCGTGATGGATGACTTCGGCTACGCCATCATTAAAGCGCTGGTGACTGATGTGGACCCGGACCCCAAGGTCAAATCGGCCATGAACGATATCAATGCCGCGCAGCGCGAGCAGGTTGCCGCCCAGGCGCGCGGCGAGGCGGAAAAGATCCTCAAGGTCAAGCAGGCCGAGGCCGAAGCCGAGAGCAAAGCCCTGCAGGGCAAGGGTATTGCCAATCAGCGCAAAGCCATCATTGACGGGCTGCGTGAATCGGTGGAAGCGTTTAAGCAGAGCATCGAGGGCGCGACGGCGAAAGATGTAATGGCGCTGGTGCTCATGACCCAGTACTTCGATACACTCAAGGAAATCGGCGCCCAGGATAAGAGCAACACCATCTTCATGCCCAACTCGCCCTCCGCCATGTCCGACTACCTGCAGCAGATCATGAGTGTTGTCGTGGGAAACCAAGTCTCCGACCAAACCAAGGCGGCAACGGCGGGAGTGCAAAGGCCTGAATAGCTTTGTCATATACGAGGCCAAGGGCCACTCAAATTGTGGGATGGTGTAGTTCTGTGATACTTTTTGAATTAGATCAGTTATGAAAAGTTCCGAAATCCAAAGTTCACGTGACATTTTGGGAGGCGCTCCTGTCTTTGCTGGCACGCGTGTGCCAGTGCAGGCTTTGTTTGATTATTTAGAGGCAGGAGATTCCCTCGATGAATTTATCGCCGATTTTCCTACTGTCCGGCGCGAACAAGCCATTCATTTGCTCGAAGAAGCCAAGATCTCGCTCGTTTCTCCCGAATAAATGAAAATCCTGCTCGATGAGTGTATCCCGAGAAGGTTGAAATTTGAGCTTAAGAACCATGATGCCAAAACAGTTCAGGAAATGGGCTGGACGGGAAAAAAGAATGGTGACTTGCTTGCTTTAGCTGACAAGGGATTTGAGGTATTCATCACTCTAGATAAGAATCTTGAAGCACAATTAAACGTAAGCAAGTTTAATCTGAAAATCGTGGTCTTTTCGATTGGAAGCAGTCGTCTTGCAGACATTAAAGCTTATCTGCCTCAGCTTCATCGCGCTTTGGATAGCAGCAACCCAGACAAGCTGATTCATATCAAGCGATAGCGCAAGGCTCTATTTGACCTCAAAGACCTTCGGCACAACCTCCCCTGCCTTGCCCCAGAAGCTTTCATCGAAGCAGCGGCTGTTCGCAGGCTCTTCCGGTCCGATGTAATAGCTGTGTGTTCCATTTTTGCTTTTCACCTGGGCGGCAAACCCCGCCGCCGGATGCACCACCCCCGAGCTGCCGATGCAGATAAAAACCGTGCAGCTATCAAGAGCAGCCGCGATGTCTTCCAGGTAGTAGGGAACTTCGCCGAACCAGCAGATATGCGGACGAATGCGTCCACCACACTCGCAGCGCGGAACTGATTCCAGGTTGGGATAGGAGTTCCGGTCGTCAAAAGCGGGCCGCTTGCACCCAGCCCGTTCACACCGGCTCTGCATGAGCCTGCCATGCATGTGCCAGACGTTCTCGCATCCCGCCTGCTCCAGCAGTGCATCAACGTTTTGTGTGCAGTGAAAGAGCCGCTCCCCGAGCGCCTGTTCCAGTTGCGCCAGGGCAAAGTGCGCCGGATTCGGTTTGCATTGCGCTGCAACCTCGCGCCGCCACGAATAAAATTCCCAAACCAGCCGCGGATCATTTCTCCAAGCCACCGGCGAAGCCACGTCCTCGATGCGAAAGTTCCGCCACAACCCATCAGAGCCGCGGAAGGTGGGGATGCCACTCTCAGCGCTCAAACCGGCTCCAGTCAGGATAAATACGCGGTCGTCAGGATGAATAGGAATCATCAACAGAAATTAAACTATGCCATTTTAACTTGTTAGAAACTGCCTGGCTCTTTTGACATCGTTTGAAAAGCGGCACTTACAAAAAGCGTCACTTACAAAAAGTGGCACCTACAAAAAGTGGCACCAACAAAAGTGGCACCTGCAAAAAGTGGCACTTACAAAAAGTGACACCTGCAAAAAGTGTCATCCTGAGCGGAGCCGCGCTTCGCGGCGAAGTCGAAGGACCCCGAGGATGCATATCGTTCCATGCAGCTTCAGGGAATTCTCTCGATTCACTCTTGCCTGGGTGCCCCACGCGCGCGCCAGCGCGTGTGGGACAAAACTCGCCACAAACTGCGCCGATGGGTTGCTTTTCTGGGAACTTTACCCTGAGCTTTGGTTTCTAAATCTATAGTTCCTAATATGCTTTGAAAGAAATGACTGAATGAAAAAAGCCATCATCATCGTGGCGGCGGTGGCTGCATACTGCCTCTTTGAAATCGTGCTTCTCCTGAGCATAGTTACCCCAAACCCCGGTTACCCGACCTCAGGTACTCGTCAAACGGTTACCGGAGCAGCGCAGCTTGTGTTGATCCCTGGCTTGGCCGCAGTTTTTTCGCGAATTATATATGGCCCATACCGCTGGAAAAGAAGAGCCTTAATCATCCTCGCAGTGGGAGCCGGATGTGTGCCTGCGTTGGTCGGTTTGGTAGCTGTCGGGATGGTGCTCGATTGGGTTAGTTCCAGAAGTATAGCTTGGTTAATTGTATTGCTCGTATTGATCGGGTGCGGCTTTATACCCGCCCTGTTTTTTGTAGTTAGGAAATTAAGAAAGCGAGGCGTTGCGCTTGAGACGAAGAGATGGTTGGCCGAGCGCCAGTCAGGAACCAGCGCTCGCGAACGCAGATGGAAAGATCGAGCGATCCGATACTCATTGTGGCTTCCCGCACTCTCAGTACTGCTTGTTTTCTTGTTTTTACCGGAATCGTGGGGCATTGCCTCACACTTTGAATTTCGAACCCAGGTTTTGACTGAGTATCAGGTTCGAGTGCCCGCCAGCTGGATCATCCTGCAGCAGGATGCGCAATCGGAACCCGGATATTCTTATATCTCAGGTTTGGCGGGTCGGGGCATGGGTTTCAGCGTCACGCGGTATCTTCATTGGTGGGATGTTCCTCTCTCAAGCTGGAGCGTTGGCACCCAACCCTATGCTTATTTCGGAGCATCAGCCCCGGAGCATTGGCTGCCCAAGATTGAGAACGTGATTGCTCAGCGCGACTTCTTGATCGGTAATACGCCTCTGACCTGCGTGGACTACTGGCCATCTTATTTGACTGAGCGGGGAAAGCCCCGGGATGCATCCATTGCGTATATCAACTGTTACAGCCCTGCCCGGTTGTACGCCAGTTTTACAGGCGAAAGATTTCAGGTTCCGGTGTTTTACAAAATGCTGGAAGGCATTACACAAACACGCTAGCTTCCTAGATCTGTCATCCTGAGCGGAGCCGCGCTTCGCGGCGAAGTCGAAGGACCCGAGGATGCATATCGTTCCATGCAGCTTCAGGGAATTCTCTCATTCACTCCTGCCCTTTCATCTCTCGCTTGGGAGAAAACACCGGAAATAGATGAGAGAAAATCGTAAATCGCAATTCGAGACTTCCAAAATGTCAATACTTTGATCCCAGAATGATACCACTATGGCACCATGTTGTTCATTCTACCCCAATCCATGCCATCCTTTCCTTAAGTACCCGAAAGGAGGGCACAAAGAATGAATATTAGAGAAATCTTTAGCAACAAACCCCGCTGCCGGCACATCAGCAAAATCGGCAGCCGCTGCCAGGCCGATCCCCAGACCGGTAAACCCTATTGCTTTTTCCACGATCCCGGCCAGAAAGAAAAACAAGCCCAGGCCCGTAAGCAAGGTGGGGAAGCCCGCAACCGTCCGCCTGAGACCATCCTGCCGCCCCATTTCGAGCGCCGGCCCCTGCAAGATCTCTCCCAGGTCCACGAGTTTCTCGAAGACATCGCCAACTACATCTGCCGTGGTGAAATGGACCTGCGCACCGGCCGCACCCTCACCTACGTCGCCAACAGCGT
>Ga0222749_10000721_pt1 | contig 18923 bp, 13 predicted proteins | sample IncBWH2Mmetat_FD_197234 | JGI IMG/M metagenome (GOLD analysis project Ga0222749, IMG submission 197234) | Metatranscriptome of lab incubated forest soil microbial communities from Barre Woods Harvard Forest LTER site, Petersham... | ecosystem: Environmental > Terrestrial > Soil > Temperate... | reverse complement strand
CCCTGTCGCCGACCGCCAGTAGAAATACCAGCAGCAACTCACCGGCCCCAGGCGAATCGCAGCCGGGTCCCAGCCTTTTAGCGAGCGAGCCTCTGACAAATAAATATCGCGAAGCTCCTGATAAGTCGTGGGGCTGGGATGGATGTCTCGGTGCGTGCCTCCCCAAATATCGATCTCATTGTCCATGTCGTAGAAGTGCGGAGCGCCGCCGAAAGCCGTGGCCAGCGCCGCAGCCCAGTCGTTGCGATACTCGCAAGTGGTTCCCGACGAACATGTCTTGGTGTGGTCGTCGAGGAGGGGGAAGTAGGTATCGTTTAGATCCGTTGCGGTAGCCGTGAGGTTCGTGGCGCAGTCGGTTTTCTGTCCGTTCCCCGCGTCAGTGTTGTACTGATCCACGCTGCACTGGGCGCCGTCCCTCGCAACCGAGAAGGTCCAGTGACCATTCGATCCGTTTTCCGCGCTTTGCGCCACCCAGGGCAGCATCACCATGGTCATCAGGGGATTGCTGCCCGCCGCCTTTACATCTTTGATGAACTGGATGGAGTCGCCATCCGTGTTGTTGCCGAATCCGTTGGCATTGAAATCTTCGAAGTAGTAGTCGTTGTCTGCGTTGTTGGTGAAGAGCTTCCAATTGTAGGTGGATGTCCCATTGCCGCCCCAGCGCACGACACTGATGCCGGCATCGGTGACGGTCGGACCATCCTTCGGATAAGCGCCCCCGTAAACGTACGGGCTGATCGGATGCCGGTTGGTCAGCACATCCACCGTGACGTGCACCGAGGTCGATGAGGCGGCCGGAGTGGCAGATACTTCGCTCGAAGGCCCGCTCTCGCCTCCCGCATTCACCGCTGTCGCCACATAGTAATAAGTCGTGCCGTCGGTCAATCCCACGTCGGTGTAGCTGGTTCCTGTTGGCGAATTGACAGTGCTGTACGGACCGCCGTGGGTGGTGGAGCGCTTCACGTTGTAGGTGACTGCGCCGGTGCTGGCATTCCAGGTGAGCGCAACTTGCTTGTCGCCGGCAGTGGCGCTGAGTCCTGTGGGCGCGGCTGGAGGAGCTACGGTGGGCGTAGCCGATACCTGGCTCGAGTTTCCACTCTCGCCCCCCGAATTCACGGCCGACACCACGTAGTAATAGGTCGTCCCGTTGGTCACCGAGGAGTCGGCATAACTGGTCGTGCCCGGAGACGAGATGGTCGTATACGGTCCACCACTCGCCGTACCGCGCTTGACGTTGTAACTGGTCGCGCCGCTGCTCGCAGTCCAGGTGAGATTGACCTGCTGGTTCCCGGCAGTCGCATTCAAACCCGTGGGCGCTGCAGGAGGGTATACTTTCTGGCCGCCACCATAACCAGACCCTCCACAGGACTGCAGTGTGAGAAATGATGCCGTGATTAACAAGATCCAGCCTGTGAATGGTCCCCGGCGCCGTTTTGCCATAACGATTATGTTACCCAAAAAAGACGTCTTCGAAACAATTCTTTCTCAGGGTTTTCGTGAGGTTGCCGGCGCTCAGGAAACCGGAAACGGCCGGCTGATCATCGCCAGGAATACGTCGAAGACGAACAGCGCGATGGCAATGTCGTTGAACAAGGTCGCCTGGTGCAAATCCGGCCAAAGCTGGTTGGCCGCCCAAAACAGAAACGCACACGCCAGAAGGATGGCCTTGACCAATTCCGACCGCGCCGGACGCCGCACCGCCTCGTACACCAGACAGGCACACGCAATCATGGCGAGCGGAAGCGCAGCCAGAAACTCATGCGCCCGCGCCGGAAAAAGTCCGGGCACAATATCCCACAGCAGCAGCACCCCCACGCTGAGCAGCGTCACCACGCAGAGGATCACCGGCAGCGACCGGCGATTCCGGTCCAGACGAATCGACATAAACCAGCCCTCGTTTGCAGTGATCGTCTTGGGCTCACCCGCTCTTAGTAGGGAGCCGTGACCACTGCGTCTTCAGGGTAACCCGGCATGCCAAATTCCGGAACATCCAGGCCGTCCTCTTCCGACTCGGGCGGTACGCGCATGCTCTTCACTTTGTTCACCACCCAGAAAACCACGAACGTCGCGCCGAACGCCCAGATCGCGTACAAAGTCGCGCCCATGAGCTGGCACCAGAACTGCCGCGTATCGCCGTGAATCAACCCGGTCACGCCTTGACCCGCGTGCCCCAAGTAGCTGGCCGCTCCGACTCCATTCCAACCCGATCCGTACGTTCCGTCGGCAAAAATCCCCACGCAGACCGCGCCCAGCCAGCCGCAGAATCCGTGTACCGAAACCGCACCGCAAGGGTCATCGATCCTCAGCACCCGCTCGTTGAACAGCACCCCGCCGCAGACCAGCGCTCCGGCCAGCACGCCGATAATCACCGACGAAGTCGGAGACACAAACGCGCAAGGAGCGGTAATCGCGACCAGGCCCGCGAGCATCCCGTTACACGCCATTGTGATGTCAGGCTTGCCGAACAGGAAATACCAGATCAGCATCGCCGCCGCCGAACCCGCCACCGCCGCGAGATTCGTGTTGACTGCGACCACTGAAATGCGCAGGTCAGTCGCTCCCAGCGTAGACCCGGGGTTGAAGCCCATCCACCCGAATAGAAGAATGAACGTACCGGTCACCACATACACGACGTTGTGAGCAGGGAAGACACGAATCTTCCCGCCCGGCCCAAATTTTCCCAGACGCGGCCCCAGGATGATCGCCAGCGCCATGGCGCAGAAGCCGCCCACGGCATGAACCACAGTCGAACCGGCGAAATCGACATACCCGTGGCCCAGGTTCATGGTCGATCCCAGCTGCGAAAGCCAACCACCACCCCACGTCCAGCAGCCCGAAATCGGGTACAGGATCCCACCAATGAACAGCTCACAGAGCAGGAATGCCCAGAAGCTGATGCGCTCGCAGATGGCGCCGACAATGATGTATCCGGCGGTCTCCATGAACACAACTTCAAACAGTGTCAGGACATTGCTGCCCGCGTCATACGCCGGACCCACCAGAAAGAATCCCTTGCCTCCTGCAAATCCCCATTGCCCGCTGCCAATCAGAAAATGATTCAACGTGGGGACGCCCCCCAAATTGGTCGGCGCTGCGTTGATGGCCACCGCGCCAAACTGGAATGCGTATCCCACGGCGTAGTACGCGAGGAAAGCAAACACGTACGCCGCGAAGTTCAGCATCATCAGATGCGCGGCGTTTTTCTTTCGAACCAGCCCGCAGGTCAGCAGGGCGAACCCCGCCTGCATGAACAGGACCAGGTATCCGGTGTTCAGAGTCCACGCAAAGTTGGTGGCCACGCGGACGTGCCCCACACTGTCGGCAAGCTTAACTGCCAGCGGTTCCTTGGCCGCTTGAGCCTGGTAATCGTCGAAGGCCTTCTTGTTGGCAGCGTAGTCGGGAGCCGTCTTATCGGTGGGCTCGACCGGGACGAAGGGATTTCCGGCCGCATCGACGGCCGTCGTCTTGTCTCCGGTGGCCGTGCCGGCCGGATCCGGTTTCGGTCCGTCGTCGGCAAAACTGAAAGCGGACGCCCCTACCAACATTCCGCCCACCAGAACGATTGTGGCGCAGCTGGCCACCAACCACTGGCGCAGAGAGCGCCTCCCTGCTCGCTTTGTCATCTTTGAATGCTCCTGTTTGTGAGTCCTGCGCAATTTCGAGTGGTCGCGAACGCAGACAGCTGACAATGTCTATCGAACCAGTGCCGGGGTTAGGACCTGAGGCGCGAACATCGCCCGCCGCGCCGACTACCTTGCACATCGCCCAGCCAGAATCAATCGCCCGACGATAAATGCGCCTATTGCCTCAGTCCAATACAAATTTCTTATAGCAACCATCAGAAAAGTCTCGCCCGATGCCGGCGCACGTGACGGCTCCATCGACTAACCCAGAGCCCCTTCGCGCTGCATACCCCGAAAGATCCATCGCCCCAAACCGGGCCTCCAGCAAGCCTTTCAGCCGATTCCACCTCAAACCTTTACCCCCACAAAGAGATACTGTATCGGCCGAAAATCGTATAAAATGCTGAGGCCCTATTTCGCAGGGCCCGTCATGGATACCACCGGATCGCCCAAAAAACTCGCTGGACGCTACGAGGTCAGGCAGATCCTCGGGCAGGGCGGCATGGGCCTGGTCTATCGCGCTTACGACACCGTCGTCCGCCGCGAAGTTGCTGTCAAGACGATCCTCGATATTCCCGATCCCGCTTCACTGCAGTTGTTTTACAAAGAGTGCGACGTGCTCGCCTCAATGAGCCACCCCAACATCGTCGAGATCTTTGATATTGGAGAATTTGAAGAAGAAGGAAAAAAGAAACCGTATTTCGTCATGCCCCTCTTGCCCGGCACGACTCTCGACCAGTTCATCCGCAAGTCCAGCCATCACCTTACCGTCGAACGCACGGTCGAGATTATTTCCCAGACCTGCCGCGGCCTGCAGGCGGCACATGAGCGCGGACTGGTGCATCGGGACCTGAAGCCGAGCAACATCTTCGTGATGGAAGACGACTCGGTCAAAATCATCGACTTTGGCGTGGCGCACATGGCCGACGCCCACACCACGCGGGCACAAAAGGGAACTCTGCTCTACATGTCGCCTGAGCAGATCCAGTTGAAACCCCTCTCCGCCGCTTCAGACATCTTTTCCCTGAGCGTCGTCTGTTATGAAGCGTTGACCGGCCGCCACCCGTTTCAACGGGCTCGCGCCGACGAAGTGGTCGACGCGATTCTGAACCAGATCCCTCCTCCGGCTTCGGAAGTGAATTCCGCCATTTCCCCCGCCATCAGCCGCGTGGTCCACAAAGGCATGGCAAAGCAGGCCTGGCATCGCTTCACAACCGCTCGCGAACTCGGCGACACGCTCAGCAAAGCGTTGCGAAATGAGCCCATCGAGTTCTTCGATGCGGAACGCACCCGCCCGCGATTGCAGCGCGCCACCAAGGCACTCGCCGATGGCGATCTGCAATTCGCCGGCGAGATTCTCGGCGAGGTCGAAGCCGAAGGCCACATGGATGCCGAGATTCAATCGCTCCGCCAGCAACTCGACGTTGCCGTACGCCGCAAAACTCTCGCTCAGTTGCTGGATGCCGCCCGCGCTCGTTTTGAAGAAGAGGAAGATCCTCTCGCCCTGCAGAAATTGCAGGAAGCGTTGCAGATCGAGCCCGACAACGCCACCGCGCTCGCGCTAAAGAGCAAGATCGAAAACCGGCGCAGCGAAAAGCAAATTGAAAACTGGTACCGCCTGGCGAAGCAGCACATCGACAATCATGCCTACGCGCACGCTCGCGAAGCTTTGCAGAATGTGCTGCAGTTGCGGCCTCAGGAGGCGCGCGCTCTGCAACTGCTGGCCGAAGTCGATCGCCAGGAACAGGAGTACAAAAAACTCCGTCAGGATAAAGAGCAGATCCACAAAGCCGCGTTGGAAGCCTGGCAGAAGGGCGACGTCAGCAGCGCTCTGGCCAAGTTGGGAGTGGTGCTCGAGCTTGACCGCAAGGCTCCCGACGGCGCCAACCGCGAGAGCGGCGCTCGCTACCAGAGCTTCTACAACGAAGTCCGCTCCGAACACGACGCCATGAACACCGCCTATGCGGAGGCGCGCAAGCAACTGGCGGAACGCAATTTTTCCAAAGCCATCTCGACCTGCCAGACATATTTGGCCAAGTATCCGACCAACGCAATTTTTCAGGCCCTGCGCTACGACATCGAAGAACAGCAGCGGCAGGAGTTGTCTTCGCTGATCGCGCAAGTCGACCGGCAAGTCGAGGTCGAGCCGGATCTCGACAAGCGCGTCAGCATTCTGCGCGAGGCGTTGGAGCAGCACCCCGGGGAATCGCATTTCGAACGCGCCCTGCGCCTGGTGCAAGACAAGCGCGATCTGGTGAACTCCATCGTGGCCCGAGCCCATCTGCACGAAGAGCAGGCCGCTTACGGCGATGCGCTCAACGATTGGGAAATCCTTCGGACCATTTACAGCCAGTATCCCGGGCTGAAATTTGAAGTGGAACGCCTGCAGAAGCGGCGCGACCAGCAAGCCCGCATCGAATCCAAAACGCAATTGATCGAGCAGGTCGATTCGTCTCTGCACACCAGCGATTTTCCGCGCGCCTTCGAGCTGCTGCAGGGTGCGGCCACAGAATTTCCTAACGACGAAGAATTGCAGGAGCTCGAAAAACATGCCCGGCAGGGAGCCGAACGCAAGGCGGAAGCCCAGCGGTTAATGGCTGAAGGACAAGCTTTGTGTGCGCAACAGAAACCCGCCGAGGGCATCCGCCTGCTGCGGCAAGCCTACGAGCTCGACGAGAACAATTCTCTCGCCCGAGCGGTCCTCGCTAACACGCTGGTCGAAGAAGGCCAAGCCCATGTCGAAACCGACTGGCGTCAAGCTGAGAAGCTCGCCATCGAAGCCTTCGATCTGAATCCCGGCCATCCCATGGCCAAGATCCTGCGCACGCTGATCCTCGATCAGAAGCGCGAGACCTACGTAAGCGAATGTATTGCGCAAGTGCGCAAACTTCAGACCTCGGGCGATCTCGCGGCTGCCCTGTCTCGGGTTGAAGAAGGACTATCTTCCTACCCGCGGGAGATGCGGCTCATCCAGATCAAAGAGGCAGTGCAGCGCGATCTTCATACCCAGCGCCGGCAGGCCCGGCGGCGCGACCTTGAGGAATTGCGCCGCCTCGACAGCGAGGCCGAATCCGCCACCGATGCGAACGCTCGGCACACCCTGGGCTCAAGAGCCCGTGAATTCGCCGACAAATATATCGAGGATGAGGAAGTCTTCTCCAGCGCGAACACACTACTGCAAAAGTTGAATCTGCCAGGCATAACCAGGAAGGGATCTGGTCACGATCTGACTTCCGGAGCGACGCAGTCGTTTGCCGGTACGCCCGTTGGCACGCCGCCGATCGAGCGCGTGCCGCCGACGCCACCACCACCGAAAGCCGCGCCACCCAAATCTGCTCCATCCAAAGCCTCTCCACCGCCTCCTCCGCCCGCAGAGCCGGAGTCGCTGGATCTCCCCGACATGCCTGCGGCGACGCAGATGATGCGCATTCCTATCCTGCCGCCACAGACCGCAGAGCGGGCGATTGCCGTGCCAGAGCCGGCGAAAATGAAGCTCAAACTTGCGCAGCGCCTTGGCATAAGCGTGAACCCGCGCGACCTGAAAGTTCTAGGCGCCACCGCGGGCGCCTTAGTTCTGTTGTTGGTAATCGCGCTACTCATTCCGCGACGCAAAGCAGAACCTGCACCTGCGCCTGCCCCAACCGTGGCCGTGCAACCGGCTCCGATCGTCACACCTCCGCCCGAGCCCGACCTGCCGGTCATGAAACTGTCGTCCGACAACGGTAAAGGCAAAGTAGTATTCGACGATCAGCCGCCCTACGATCTGCAAGACGCGCAGTGGACCCTGGACAAAGTCCCGTTTGGCGATCACACCCTGAAGTTCGAAAGTCCTGCTGGCAATTTCACGGTCGCGCTCACTTCTGCTGCCGGCACGTTGCCTGCGATCAAGCCTCCAATCGCTGCCACCGGCGTTCTCGCAGTGGTGGTGAGCAGCATGGGCGATCACATTCACGTTTATGCCAGCGATCCTGCATTCAAAGTTAGCCTCGACGGCCAGCCTCCGGTCGATCTTCCCGCCGCCGGCGCCGAACTTTCGTCTGTCGCGGCCGGCGCGCATGAATTGACTTTGTCCCACCGCGGCGAGCAATACAAACTGGCCATCGACGTAGCAGTCGCTCCGGCACTGACCACATTCGTCGAGTCCGGTCAAAATGTCGGCACCCTGGTCGTCGTCACTGGGCAAGACAAGTCGCGCGTGTTCCTGAACGGAAAAGCGCTCCCGCAACAGACCCAGGGCGGCCAACTCCGCATCGCCAACCTCGAGCCCAAGGAATACCGGGTGCGGGTCGAGAAGGAGGGCTTCCAGGATGCCCCTGAACAAAAGGTCCGCATTCGCAAAGGCGAGCAGGGCAGACTGGTGTTCGGACTGCTTCCCGTGCCGCACATGGCGTCCCTCAACATTCAAGGCGCCCCTCCTGGAGCCACAGTCCTGATCGACCAGGCGAACGTTGGGACCGTGCAACCCGACGGCACGCTGACTTTGTCGGCGATTACTCCCGGCGACCACGTGATTGAGCTCCGCAAAGATCGCTTCAAAGAGCGCCAGATCAAGAAGCACTTTGTCGTGGGAGCGACGGTAACTCTTGCTGCGTCCGAAACGACTCTCGAGTCGGCGGCAGGCGAGTTGAAGATCACCTTTTCTCCCGCCGACACCCAGGTCACGCTAACCAAAGCCGGTGAGCCGGCCATCAAGGTAAACAGCGGCAGCCCGCTCAGTCTGCCCACCGGCTCGTATCTTCTTTCCGCTCGCACCGCTGACAATTTCGTACGTACCACAACTGTGGAATTCACCGCTGGCCAGTCGCGCAATATCGATCTGGCGCTGGCTCCCACTGGAATGTCGAGGTGGGACGACCCCTCCGGCTGGAAGCAGGAAAATGGCGCGTTCGTTCGCAAAGGCGGCGATTACGTTCTTTACGGCATCTCTCCCACGTCCGGGACCTTCGCCTTTTCCGCCATGCTGCTCAAAGGGCACCGGCTGCAGTGGGTGGTCAACTATACAGACCCCAACAACTACGATCTATTTCAGATGGATGACAACAATTTTTATCGCACCGACATCCGTAAGGGTCAAAAGATGAACGACGCGAAAATTCCGCATAAGGCCGACAAGAAGAGCTATCGCACCATGCAGATTCGCGTCTCTCCGACCGAGATTGTCCATCAGATCAGGCAAGGGAACGCGTGGTTCGTTCTCGACCGCTGGACACTGCCGGGAACCAATCTCGCCTCCGGCAGATTCGGTTTTTACATTCCCGGCAACGATCAAGTTTCGCTGGCGAATTTCACTCACTACGCCGACCTGAATATTCACTAAAATTCTGAAAGTTCACTAAAATAAAGTTGCACTAAAATAGTCTGTCTTTCCCTTGTTTCCCGGAACACAAGAATGACTGAAAGCGAGATCCGCACAGTTCGAGTAATCGATTCCCATACCGGTGGCGAGCCCACGCGCGTGGTAGTCAGCGGAGGTCCCGATCTCGGGAACGGGCCGCTGGCCGGGCGTCTCGATCGTTTTCGCAACGAGCATGACAATTTTCGATCCGCCGTCGTTAACGAACCGCGCGGCTCCGACGTGATGGTAGGAGCATTGTTGTGCGAGCCGCTGGACCCTTCCAGCGCCGCCGGCGTCATCTTCTTCAATAATGTCGGCTATCTCGGCATGTGTGGTCACGGCACCATCGGCCTGGTATCGACTCTCTCTTTTATGAAAAAGATTGAACCGGGAGAGCACCGCATCGAGACTCCCGTGGGAACCGTGACCGCCGTCCTGCATTCGAGCGGTGAAATCACGGTGAACAACGTTGCGAGTTACCGCCTGGCCGCAGACGTGGAAGTAGATGTGCCGCGCTACGGCAAAATACGCGGCGACGTGGCTTGGGGAGGAAACTGGTTCTTCCTGGTTCGTGACAACCTGGTTCGTGACAACCTCGTTCGTGACAACGTCCGCGAAGACGACATGCACCTGTCACTTAAGAACATCGAACAACTCACCGACTTCACCTGGGCAATCCGCCAGGCACTTCGCCAGCAGGGAATCACCGGCGCGGGCAATCAGGAAATCGACCACATTGAACTGTACGGGCCATCGGATCTGCCCTCGGTCGACAGCAAGAATTTCGTGCTCTGTCCTGGGAAGGCCTACGACCGTTCTCCCTGCGGCACCGGAACCAGCGCCAAGCTGGCCTGCCTCTATGCCGACGGAAAAATCCGCGAAGGCCAGGTTTGGAAACAGGAGAGCATCGTCGGCAGCGTGTTCGAAGGTACTGTCACGGTGCGGGAAGGCAAAGTTTACCCCAGCATCAAAGGCACTGCCTTCGTGAATGCCGACGCCGCGCTTGTACTGAATTCGCAGGATCCATTTTGCATGGGCATTCGGGCGTGACGATGCGGACGAAGACGATAGATGAAAGATGAAAGACGAAATCGATCTCGCCGTTCACTTCGAAAAGGCATTCGGAATCCGTCCTCAGATCTTCCGCGCACCCGGCCGCGTCAACCTGATCGGCGAACACACCGACTACAACGACGGCTTCGTGATGCCTGCGGCCGTTGGATTCTCGACTTATGTGGCGATTGCTCCGCGGCAGGATCGCAAGCTCGCGATTCACTCCAAAGAATTTCCCGGCAAGTTCGAATTCGATCTCGATCATCTGCCCGAAAGCCGCGTCGGCGCTTGGTGTGACTATGTGGTCGGGGTCGCTTCGGTTCTTCGGGAAAGCGGGCTCAAGCTTGCGGGCGCGAACCTGCTCGTGCATGGGAAAGTCCCGATCGGCGCCGGACTAAGCTCGTCCGCGGCACTGGAAGTGTCTTCGGCGCTCGCCCTGTTAAGCCTCACCGACACGAGTTTGCCGCTACCCGCAGTGGCCCAGCTTTGCCGCCAGGCCGAGAACAGTTTCGTGGGAGCCCGAGTCGGCATCATGGATCAGTTTGTCTCCTGCATGGGAAAAGCGGGACACGCTTTCTTTCTCGATTGCCGTTCTCTCGATTTCAGGCTCGTTCCGATTCCCGCTGGTCTTCAACTTGTGGTTTGCAACACCATGGTCAAGCACGACCTCGCGACTGGCGCGTACAACACCCGCCGCGAAGAGTGCGAAGCGGGAGTCCGGACTTTTGCGCAATGGGATCCCGCGATTCGCGCTCTGCGCGATGTATCGGTGGACATGCTCGACCAACACGCCAACGACCTCCCCGCCACGATCTGGAAGCGCTGTTCCCACGTAGTCCGCGAAAACCAGCGAACGATTGACGCGGCTCGCGCGCTCACGGCAGGAGACTTGGCGCGAGTGGGAAACTTAATGCGCGAGTCGCACAACAGCCTGCGTGATCTCTATGAAGTCAGTTGCCGCGAGCTGGATGTTATGGTCGAGGCGGCCGAAGGCTTGCCAGGTTTTTGTGGAGGACGCATGACCGGAGGCGGCTTTGGCGGATGCACCATCAACCTTGTGCGCCAAGAAAATGCCGAGGACTTCGCCAAGCGAATTGCGGAACGCTACCGCGAAGCCACCGGAATCCGTCCCCACGTCTACCTTTGCTCCGCGGAAGACGGCGCCGGAGAACTTAACTAGATCCCGTCTGACTTCCCACATTCGGAGCCCACCCTTGCAGCTTGACCAGCCAGTTTTCAGGTTCGGGCAGAATCGCGAACTTGGGCAGATCCCCGCGCACCATCGCCACCTCATCGCAGCAATGAAATCGCGGACAAGCGTGGCAGTCTTTGTAGATTTTGTCGGGAAGATCCTCGCGTTGTGCAACCGAGAATCCCTGCCCCGCGAAGAAATCCGGTTTGCGCGTGAACAGGCAAATGCAATCCACCCGATGGCGCTTCGCCTCCGCCAGCAGCGCTTTCACCAGCCGTCCGCCGCCGCCTTTGCCCTGCGCCCAGGGAACGACCGTAATCGACCGGATCTCGGCCAAATGCGTGCCATAAAGATGCAGTGCTCCACAGCCAATGATCCGCTCATCATCTTCGAGGACCACAAAGTCTCTCACGTTCTCGCAGATCTCCGGCAGAGTGCGCGGCAGCAGCGTGCCGTCACCCGAGTATGCCGAAATCAACTCATGAATCTGCTGTGCGTCCGGCAAAATTGCTTTACGCGTGCGCATGGGCCTCCTCGCGAAGCGACTCGACCTTCTTCCTGGTGATGCTAATCGCATTCCGCACCCGGCTCGGCGCCGTGCCCCCGGGCACATCGTGTACCGCGAGCACGGAAGCCAGCTTCAGCGATTCATAAAAATCCTGATCGAAGGCCGGACTCAGCGCTCGCAATTCGTCGAGCGGCAAATCCTGAAGTTCGCAGTTCCGCTCGACACACATCTGCACCGCTTTGCCGATCCGCTCATGCGCCAGCCTCGACGGGACCCCGCGCTTCACCAGATACGTAGCTCCCGCCCACGCATTCATAAATCCCGACTGTGCCGCCTGCAGCATCCGCTCTCGATTGAATTCCACCGCCTTCATCCATCCCGCCACCAGCGGCAATATTTGCAGCAGCGTGTCGGACGAGTCGAAGAGCGGCTCCTGCGTTTCCTGCAAGTCTTTGTTGTAAGCCAGGGGCAAACCCTTCACCGCAACCATGAGTGCAGTCGCATTTCCCAGAATCCGCCCGCTCTTGCCTCGCACCAGTTCGAGCAGATCAGGATTCTTCTTCTGCGGCATCGCACTGCTTCCTGTGGAATAGGCTTCGGGAAGAATCACAAAATTGTATTCCTGCGAAGAAAACAGAATCATCTCCTCCGCCCACCGGCTCAAGTGCATCGCCAGCAGCGACAGCGCATTGACAAACTCGATCACAAAGTCCCGATCACTGGTGGCGTCGATGCTGTTCGCAGTCGCGCCGTCGAACCCAAGCGTGTCGGCCATCAGCGCCCGATCCAGCGGCAACGTCGCGCCCGCCACGGCGCCCGATCCCAAAGGACAAACATTCAGCCGCTTTCGGCAGTCGGCAAGCCGCTCAGCATCCCGCAAAAACATTTCCACATAAGCCAGCAGCCAATGTCCCAGCAGAACCGGCTCCGCCCTTTGCAGATGTGTATACGCCGGCATGGCCGCGTCCGCAGCCTGTTCCGCGCGATCCGCCAGCACGCTGCACAGTTCCGCCAGCTCCTGCCGCAGTTGATCGATGGTCGCCCGCACGTAAAGCCGCAGATCGGTCGCAATCTGCTCATTGCGGCTGCGACCGCTGTGCAGCTTGTATCCCGTTTCCCCAATCAGCGCGACCAATTGCTTCTCCACGAAATGATGAACGTCCTCCGCCTCATCGTCATCAAGGAAAGCAGACGACTCCGCCGCCTTCTCGCCAATCTGCCGCAGCCCCTGCAAGATACTGATGAGTTCGTCCGACGATAGAATGCCCGCCGCCTTCAACGCCCGCGCGTGCGCGTTGCTGGCCAGCAGTTCGCACTTCAGCAACCGGCGATCGAAGCTGAACGACCGCTGCCAGCGCTCGAAATCCGGATCCAGCGGTTGCCGGAACCTTCCCGACCACATCTTCATCGCGCGACCTCCACGCGTGAGCGGGTCCGCGACCGCGACGGCAGCCCAAGAATCCGAATGAACCCGGCCGCATCTTTCTGGTCGTAGCTGTCGCCCATGGTGAACGACGATAGATCGGTGCGGTAGAGCGAGTGCTCCGACTCGCGGCTCACCACCGAAACATTTCCTTTATAAAGTGACAGCGTGGTGCTCCCCGTCATCTCCTTCTGCGTACTTTCGACGAACGCATCCAGCGCTTCACGCAGCGGCGTGAACCACAGACCGAAATACACCATCTCCGCATACTTCAGTCCGATGTGCTGCTTGAAGTGCGCGACTTCGCGCTCCAGACACAACGCTTCCAGTTCGCGATGCGCTGCAATCAGCAGCGTGCCGCCCGGAGTTTCATAGCAGCCCCGCGACTTGATCCCAACAAAACGGTTTTCCACCAGATCGACTCGTCCAATCGCATTGCGCGCGCCAATTTCGTTCAGCAGTTCCACCAATGACACGGGATCCATTTTCATCCCGTTCACCGAAACCGGAACTCCCTGCGCGAAGCCAATGCGCACCTGCTCTTCCTTGTCCGGCGCCTCCTGCGGCGAGCGCGTGATCTGCCACGTGGTCGGCAAAGGCGCATTCCCCGCATCTTCCAACTCTCCACCTTCATGACTGATGTGCCACAGGTTTCGGTCGCGGCTATGAATCTTGGTGCGGCTGGCCTCAACGCGAATCCCATGCTGCTCGGCGTAATCCAGGCAGTCCTCGCGCGACTTCAATGTCCACTCCCGCCATGGCGCGATGATCTTCAGCTCCGGAGCCAGCGCCTGGTACGTCAACTCGAACCGCACCTGGTCGTTGCCCTTGCCCGTGCATCCATGTGACACGGCCGTCGCACCCTCCCGCAACGCCACTTTCACCTGATGTTTCGCAATCACGGGGCGAGCCAGCGAAGTCCCCAGCAGATACTTGTGCTCGTAAACCGCCCCGGCTTTCAGCGCAGGGAACACATATCCGGTCAGAAACTCTTCGCGCAGATCTTCCACGACCACCTTGCTGGCCCCGGTGGCATAGGCCTTTTCCACCACAGCCTCAATGTCGTCGCCCTGGCCAACGTCGCCCACCATCGCGATCACGTCGTAGGAATAGTTTTCCTTCAACCATGGAATGATGATCGACGTGTCGAGTCCACCGGAATACGCGAGAACAACTTTTTCAGGCATGAGCGCTCCTCACAGGCAGGCGAACCGCGCCGCCCAGCAATAAATATAGAATGGATTTTTGAACGTGCAACCGGTTTTCCGCCTGCTCAAAAATAATTGAGTTTTCGCAGTCCATCACCTCGTCGGTGACTTCCTCGCCGCGATGCGCCGGCAGACAGTGCATGAACACCGCATGCGGCGCGGCTTCCGCCATCAGTTGCCGATTCACCTGATACGGCGGAAATATTTCGGCGCGCTGCTTGGCCTCCTGTTCCTGTCCCATGCTCGCCCAAGCGTCCGTGTAAACGGCGTCCACTCCCGCGACCGCGGCATGCGGATCGGTGAGCAACTCGATCTGCGCGCCAGTCTGCTTGGCGATCTTGCGAGCATCGGCAACAATCTGCGCATTCGGCGCATAGCCCTTGGGCGTCGCGATCCGGATCGACGATCCCAGGCATGCGCACGTCAACATCAGAGAATGGGCCACGTTGTTGCCGTCTCCCACGTACGCCAGCGTGATGTTCTTCAGATTGCCGAACCGCTCCTGCAACGTAAAGTAGTCGGCCAGCGCCTGGCACGGATGCTCCAGATCGCTGAGCGCATTGATGACCGGGATCGACGCATAACGAGCCATGCCTTCGATGGTTTCCTGCGCGAACGTCCGCAGCACGATCACGTCTACCCAGCGCTCAAGATTGTGCGCAATGTCGCTCAGCGTCTCGCGCGCATCGAGCCGGCTCTGCGACTGGTCCACGAACATGGCCGTTCCGCCAAGGCTCGTCATCCCCGCTTCGAACGTGAGTCGGGTTCTCAGAGACGGCTTCTCAAAAAACATCACCATCTGTTTCCCCGCCATCGACCGCTGAAAAACCGACGGGCGCGACTTCATCAGTTCCGCCAGATGCAGCACGGCCTGAACCCCCGGCGCTCCCAGATCGCGCGTCGATACCAGGTCCGGACACCAGAACGTGCTGGGAAATGTGTCCGGCACCGCCGGTACTCTGCTTTGCAATGGACTATTCAACTTTCTCTCCTCATTCGGCAACTTCATTCCTGAGCTCATGCGCACGTTACCTCTGTCCCGCAATTCAATTTGGTCAGGTAAAACTGCGGCAGAGCCTCCGCTTCCGCGGCCGGCAATATCCGCACCCGGCCCACTCCCTGTTTCAACGCTTGCTTGCAGGCCTCCAGTTTCGGCAACATCCCTCCGCTCACCATCGATCCCTCCACCATGGCCTGCGCCTGCTTGGTACTCAGCCACGGAATCACGATTCCTTCCGCATCTTTCACTCCCGGCACATCCGTGAGGAAGATGAGCGCATCCGCGTGGCAGGCCGCGGCGCAAGCCGCTGCCATCTCGTCTGCGTTGACGTTGTAATATTCGCCGTCCGCTCCCAGCGCGAGCGACGCCAGCACCGGAATTCCGCCCTGCTGCCACAGCGCTTCGATCCAGCACGGCTCCGCGAAACAAATCTCGCCCACAAATCCCAAATCGTTTCCGCGAATATGTTTCCGCCGAGCCCGGAACGACATGCCATCTCCGCCGCAGAATCCCACCGCCGGCATTCCTGCCGCCTGAATCGCTGCGACGAGTTTCTTGTTGACCATCCCGCCCAGCACCATGAGCGCCACATCGCGCGTTTCGGCATCGGTGATCCGCAGGCCCCCGACGAACTCGCTCTGTTTTCCGAGTTGTTTCAGAACCCGGGTCAGCGCGCTTCCGCCGCCATGAACCACGGCGACGCGATGTCCATCCTGCGCCAGTTCCGCAATTGCCCGCGCGCACTTGCGTAGAGTGGGAGCATCCTCCAGCGCGGCTCCTCCGACTTTGACCACGATAATCACAGCAGACCTTCTTCCTCCGACCATCCATACATAAGATTCATGTTCTGCACCGCCTGTCCGGCAGCGCCCTTCAGCAGATTGTCGATGCACGAAATCAACACCAACCGCCGGCCGTCCTCCGCCAGGCAAAATCCCAGGTCACAATAATTTGTCTGCAGCGAAAATTGCACCTGTGGCAGCTTCGGCGTTTGAAAAACCCGCACCCAGCGTTTACCCGCATAAAAATTTCGAAAACACGATTCCACCTCGAGCGGCGTCATTTCGCGGCTCAGGTGCAAATAGATCGTCGACAATATTCCCCGCGGAATCGGAAGCAGGTGCGGCGTAAAAATCAGCTCGGCCATGCCTAGCCCGAGTTGCTCGACAATCTCGCCCACATGTCGGTGGTTGAAAACCGAATACGCCGAGAGATTGTCGGCTACCGAAACGAAGTGCGTCTTGGCCGAAGGCTCCTTGCCTGCGCCCGACACACCCGATTTCGAATCGGATACGATCCCGTGATTCCGATCGACCACTCCGGCTTTGAGCAGCGGCGCCAGCGCCAGGATCACCGACGTCGCATAGCACCCCGGATTCGCCACCAGCGTGGCGTTCGCCACGCGATCGCCATTTAATTCAGGCAGTCCGTATACCGCCTTCTCGGTAAGCTCCGCAGCGGTAACCGCATCGGCGTCCTGAAAGTTGTAAATCGCGCGATGCTGTTCCTCCTTCAACCTCCACGCTCCGCTCAAATCGATGACGCGCAGGCCCTGCGCCAGCGCCTCCGGCACCAGCGAGCGCGATGCCTCATGCGGCGTCGCCAGAAACAACAATTCCACTCCTTGCTGCTTCATCGCCGGCCATGACAGCGGGCGCAGCGGGTACCCACCATTGCCGGAAAGGGCCGGGAACACTTCCGCCAGATCCGTCGCGCTGCCGTTGTCGGCCGAGCGCCGCAGCAGAGCAGGCTTCTCCAGGCGCGGATGACGCAGAAGAATCCGCGTAAGCTCCAGGCCGGAATAGCCCGTCGCCCCCAGCACCGCAGTCTTGAGCTTCGCCGTCATCTAACTCAGCATTTCCTCGATGCGCCCCGCCAGCTTCCTAGCGTCATCCTTGTCGGGACAAACAATCAGGATCGTGTCGTCGCCGGCAATCGTGCCCACCACCTCGGACCAATCGGCCTCGTCCAAAGCCGCCGCCACGGGCTGCGCGCTGCCCACGATGGTCTTGATCACCAGTTGGTTCTGCGCCGAACGAATATCCAGCACAAACTCCCGCACCAGCCGCGACACCGGCGGCAGCGCAATCCCCGCCCCGCTCTCCCCTTGGGGAAGCGAATACCCATGGGAAGTCTTGCTCAGGTTCAGATCGCGGATATCCCGCGACAGGGTCGCCTGTCCCACCTTGAACCCGCGCTTGCGCAGAAGCCGCTGCAGGTCCTCCTGGCTGGCGATCGACCCGTGCTTCAGCACGTCCAGAACCGCCCGTTGCCGCAATGTTTTATTCATAATGCATAAATATTCATAGATATGAATAAATATGTTTATATCTTACGGACCTGAGCCGGAATGTCAAGAAGAAATGCCCGTCCCGGTTACTTTCCGGCGACCCGCGAAATACCTACGCCGAACGCCGTCCCTTGGTAGACTACTTCGCGGCCAGGAAGCGCCGTCCAGTCGAGCGCCGGAGATGCGAATGAACCCCAAGCCCACCCTGATCGCGGAGTTGATCGCCGAGTTCCTCGGCACCTTTGTCCTGATCCTGTTTGGCACGGGCGTGGTCGCTATGGTCGTGCTATTTCCGTCGAGCAACCCCGGTGAGACCATTCACGGCGGCTTCACCAACATCACCCTGGGTTGGGGACTCGCCGTGACCATGGGAATTTACATCGCCGGCAAAATTTCGGGAGCGCATCTGAATCCCGCCGTGACGCTGGCGCTCGCGGTCTTTCGTGGCCTCTCCTGGCGCAAGGTGCTGCCCTACTCCATCGCACAAACCGCCGGAGCCTTCGCGGCAGCTGCCCTGGTCTATTGGAACTATCTGCCCGCCTTCCGCCAGGCCGATCCGCAACTCGATCACACCGCCGGAATCTTCACGACTTTTCCCGCTTTCCCCGCCATGCCGCAGGCAGGCTTCCTCGATCAGTTCATCGGTACCGGTCTGCTGCTGCTTCTCATCTTCGCGATCACCGACGAATTCAATGCGCCTCCGGGAGCGAACCTTGCGCCCGTGCTGATCGGACTGGTCGTGGTTGCCATCGGTATGAGCTTCGGCGGCATGCACGGCTATGCCATCAATCCCGCGCGCGACTTCGGTCCGCGGCTCTTTACCCTCGTCGCCGGATTCCGCAACAACGGCCTCACCGACGGAACTCGTGTCTGGTGGATTCCCGTCGTCGCCCCGCTGCTCGGAGGATTGGCCGGCGCGGCCCTCTATGATTTCGGAATCAGACGCTACTTGCGTCCGTCGTAGGCAGTGGACGTGCGCGCAAGCGGAATTTCTCCACGTCCGCTGCGGCTTTTCTCAGCGAACTCTGCGGTTCAAGCTTTGCTTAAGGTAAGGCCGCGACGCCACTGGAACTCGGATCAAAAGGAGGTACCGTGCAATACGTCTTAGCGCTGGACCAGGGCACAACCAGTTCGCGAGCTCTCTTGTTTGATCGGCACGGAGCCGTTTGCTCGGTCGCCCAAAAAGAATTCGATCAGCTTTTCCCACAGCCCGGATGGGTCGAGCACAATCCCCAGCAGATCGCGTCGTCCCAAATCGCAGTGGCCCAGGAAGCCCTGGCCCAAGCCGGTG
>Ga0222749_10000717_pt1 | contig 19049 bp, 17 predicted proteins | sample IncBWH2Mmetat_FD_197234 | JGI IMG/M metagenome (GOLD analysis project Ga0222749, IMG submission 197234) | Metatranscriptome of lab incubated forest soil microbial communities from Barre Woods Harvard Forest LTER site, Petersham... | ecosystem: Environmental > Terrestrial > Soil > Temperate... | reverse complement strand
GACGTGTGTTTACGTCACGCATTCAAGAATGCAGGGCTTTTTGTAGTCCTTTTAGGTCTTTGAAAACTTTTCTTGCGCGGTTACGGACGCGGTTTGGGCACTTCAATGACCTGCTAGCAAGTGGTGGGGGATACAATCCACTCTAAAATCAGCGTTGATCTGCGTTCATCTGCGGCGAAAGGGTTTTGCGGTTGTTTTTTGAAACTCGAAACCTGAAACTGCTTTACTAGCAAGTCCCCCGCCCCGAATCGATTTTCGCCAGTAATGACGGGGGTTCAGCGATGATTTTTGGCACTTTACCCACTAGCAGCAAGTGGGGGTGGGGGAGTGGCAAAAACGGGGTACAGACCGGGGACATGACTGACAGATTAGACCGGGGAGATTCCAATCCAGATTCGCGATTCTGAGGACTAAGGACTGCGGACTGGGTTAGAGCAGCTAGTGTCCCGCCCAGGATCGATTTTCGCCAGTAATGACGCGGGTTTAACGATGATTTTTGGCACTTTACCCACTAGCAGCAAGTAGGGTGGGGGAGTGGCAAAAACGGGTACAGACCAGGGACATGGCTGACAGATTAACCGGGGCAGATTCCAACCAGATTCGCCATTCTGAGGACTGAGGACTACGGACTGCGGACTGACTTGTTCCGGTCATGGCGCGCTGCACGCTTTCCATTTAGAATCAAGGTTTGACCTATGGACCTGAAGGGCATCCAGTCAGCCCTGCGCGAGCGCGATTTCGACGCATGGCTTTTTTACGACCATCATCACCGCGATCCCATCGCCTACCGCGTGCTGGGATTGCGCGAAGATGTGATGGTCACCCGCCGCTGGTTTTATGTGATTCCTGATGAGGGCGAGCCGCGCAAACTGGTGCACCGCATTGAAGCCGGACATCTGGATTCCTTGCCTGGCGAAAAGCAAATGTACTCCGCCTGGCCGGAGCTGTGGGAGAAGCTGAAATCCACGCTGGCCCCGTACGAGCTCATCGCCATGCAGTATTCTCCTAATAACCTGGTTCCTTACATCGGTCTGGTAGACGCCGGCACCGTGGAGCTGATACGCAGCTTTGGCAAAGATATTGTCAGCTCGGGCGACCTGGTGGCGCGCTTTGAAGCGGCATGGAGCGAGGAGCAGATTCAAACTCACTTCGCCGCCCGCGATGCGGTGGACCAAGTGACCGCGGCTGCCTTTCAGGAAATCGGCCGGCGCGTCTGCAACGGCGGCACGCACGAATACGAGATGCAGCAGTGGATCATGGAAGCTTTTCGCCGCGAAAATCTGGTGACCGAAGACCCGCCCATTGTGGCGGTGAACGAACATAGTGGTAACCCGCACTTTGAGCCACGCGCCGACCACAGCGCCAGGATCAAAGAAGGCGATTTCGTTCTGCTGGATATCTGGGGAAAAAAGAACATCCCTAACGCGGTCTATTACGACATTACCTGGACCGGCTTTGTTGGCGCCGCCGTTCCCGAGCGCTACAAGAAGATTTTTGAGATTGTGCGCAACGGACGCGACACCGGCATCCAGGCGGTGCAATCGGCCATGGCTGCAAAACGCAGGCTTGAGGGTTGGGAGGTGGACAAAGCCACGCGCGACTCCATCACTCAGGCAGGTTACGGAGAATATTTCGTGCATCGCACCGGCCATTCCATCGGCACCAGCGTCCATGCCAATGGCGCCAATATGGATAACCTCGAAACCAAGGACGAGCGCGAGATCATTCCCAATACGTGTTTTTCCATTGAACCAGGAATTTATTTGCCGGAGTTCGGCGTGCGCAGCGAGGTGAACATGCTGGTGCGCGCGGGCTCAGCCGAAGTGACCGGGAAAATCCAGAAGGAGATCGTTCTTATCTAATCCTTAAAACCATGGCCATTGCATCAGAAAAAATCAATACACGCGAAAAAGCGAATGCAAAGGAATATCCTTTAAACGCGATGGGCATATGGGCCCCGCTGGTGGGGTGGTTGGTCCCCGGCGCCGGGCACCTGATCCAGAAAAAATGGGTCCGCGGACTGCTGCTCATGATCTCTGTCTTCTCCATGTTCTTTTTTGGGCTGATGATGCAGGGCAAGGTCTACACGCCCAACACCGGAGACGTGCTCGAAATGCTCGGCTTCGTCGGCGACATTGGCTCGGGCGGCCTCTATATGCTCAGTCGCACCATGGACTGGGGGCAAGGCGCAATCAATATTGCCGCAGCTGACTACGGCACAAAATTCATTATCGTGGCCGGGCTGCTGAACATTATCGCCGCCGTGGATGCACACCAAATCGCCATCGGGAAAAAATCGTGAACATACATCTGCAACTTTCTCACTTCACTGCCGCACTGCTATTTGCATTCTTTGCTTCCATTGTCTTTGGCATCACCCAGAAAGAAGGCGTGCGCGAGCAATTCCGCTACGGCGTCAAATGCTTCGTCTGGTTTGTGGCCGGCGTCATCGCCGGAGGCTGGTTCCTCTGGATATTGAAACATTGAAGGGAAGTACGAAATGCGAAGTTTGAAGTGAGAAGTTTCAACTTCAAACTTCTTACTTCCTGTTTCTTACTTTCCTCATCCTTCCCACACAAACGCATCAAAGATCCGGTGAATAGCGAAGCCCATGTGCTTATAAAGGTTCACGGCTGGAGCATTAGCTTCGGTCACGGTCAGAGAGAGCGCGCGGCAGCCACGCTTTTGCAGTTCGCTGCAGGCCATACACATAAGTGCTTTTCCCAGGCCGCGTCCGCGATACTCGGGGGCAACGCACACCTGGGTGACGTGTCCTACATCGCTGCGCACCCGCGAACACAGGATCACGCCCAAAGGCGCACGCGTTGACCGGCTGCGCGCCATGATAGAAGCCTCAGGGTCGAAGAGCCCGCAGCCAGGAAAGCGGATGATGTTGTTGAGAAAGCGCAGCGAGCCCGCTGAAGTGCGGTACTGATCGTTGATTTCCGAATCAATGTGGTCGCGGTAGGCAGTGGTGATGACCGAAGCCGCACCCTGAAAGTCTTCGTCGGACCATTTGCGGAACTCTACGTCAGCGAGGTGCTGGTTTGAGTGGTTCCCGTTTCCAGAACCGGGATTCAGCGGCAGCACCATGAAAAGCCGGGGATGCCGCCGGAAACCTTCTTCTATAAACGGCCTCTCCATACTGGCCGTCTCATGCAGCAACAACTGGGCTTCAATACGGTTGATGCCAGGCGATTGTTGCAGGGTCTCAATCACGTGCCCTAACAGGCGCTCTTCGATGGAATACTGCCCCTGGCCGGAGTGGGTGGGATGCACAAACAAATCGCCAATCACACCCTTGCTGCCCTCGTAGACGAAGAACGAATATCCCTGTACCAGGTTGTTTTCCACCCAGGCGTAGCCAGGCAGGATGCGGGCATCCATATAGCGCAAGATCATCTCCGCCGAGCCGCTGTAGTCCCAGGAGAGCAGACGCGACCACGCACGCGACTCTTCTTCCAGAAGAGAGCGCAGGTCGGAAGAGCGAAAATGACGCAGATCGAGAATTTCCACGGCGCTTTGGTCAGATGAGATGCGGGCTGCGAGCGGGGGACCAGAAAGCCCACTACAAATAGTCTAGTGCCGGAACGCGCTTTGGGGAAAGCCCCTCTGCCCCCGGCGGAACCACGGGCGGCGCGAACCCAGGTAGTAATTGACGTTTGCTTAAGGGCTGCGTAAGACCTCACCTCTAAGCGTGACTGATTGAGGACGAAACACCAGCAAGTGGCTCATCAGGAAGTTGGCCAGGGAACACGTGATAATGCTGATGATATTTGCGGCCAGCAAAGGGAAATGCAGCGCTCCCGCCAGCAATCGCATGAGCAGCACATTGCCGGTGAGTGAGAGCAATCCGTTGGTCAAATGAAATCGCAGCAGGCGTTGCAACATGCCGGCACTCTTTTCAGCATGTGTGCGATCGCGCCAGGTGTAGTGCTCGTGCCATAGAAAATTGTGCAGAACCGCTGCCTCTACTGCCAGTCCGGTGGAGATCAGGTAATAAACCCCGGCCTTGGCGAGCAAGGTCAGCATAAGCAGTTGCACCCCGACTCCGATTGCGCCCACGGCGTTGAATTTGATCCAGCGGATGAAAAGGCCAGACCATCGGCCCTTGTTTTGAGACGTGCCCGGCGTCATCCTTGCATCCTTTCCGGCATGGGCTCTTCGCGATAAAGCTGCTTGCCGTTGCGCACTGCGGTGAAAATCGTGATGCCCACCATCCCCAGCGCTCCCACCACTCCGCCGATGTCGAAGAGCCTGAAGGCGTGCTTGAAAAGGTGGGCCATGGGGTGGAACAAGAGAAATAAATTACCGATCGCGAGAACGACCCGCAGTTCAGTTGGGCCAAACTTGAAAAAGGAAAGCTGAAAACGCCCGATGGTGTAGGTGGTCAGGAAGACCTCAATGGAAAGCATGTAGTAGCTGATGAGCAGACCGGCCGCGACCAGCGGATTCATGTATCCGGAAGCACCCATGCCTCCCAGCAGAAAGAGCGCGGCAAAGACGTCGCAGATGTGGTCCACATAAAAACCATAGCGCGGACGCTGGCATTGCCGCACGCGTGCCAGCGTGCCATCGAGGCTGTCTCCCAGCCAGTTGAGGGCGAGGCAGGCGATCACGCCAAGCAGCGTCCATTTGTTCCAGCGCGCGGCCCAATAGCCCAGTCCAGCGCCCGCCATCGAAACCAGCCCCAGAATCGTCAGGTGGTCGGAGTTGAGCCAGTCGGGCATGTGATTGGCAAGCCAGACAAGTGCCTTGCGCTCGACATCGACCAAGAAACTGGTGTGGACCCGGCGGGCGTCGTTGAAGTTCTTGGAAGCGAGCTCGGTGACCGAGCCCACGAATGAATGTTGCGGAAATGAGTGTTGCGAAATTGTGCTTTGCATTGTAGTCCTCCCTGCGGCGTGGTGTAACTTTGCCGCGTGCGCGGGGAAGCGACAATGCATAGCTGCTCAACCGGAGGACAAAAGAAGGTCAGTGGGTAAGTGATTGAAAAAAGAGCAATGTAGCGCCATTCTCAAGAGGATTAAGCCCAGCAAAAATGGGGTGGTACGATGAGGCAAAGGAGCTCATGCGATATTAGCCCAGCACGCGTAGTGTAGCAATGGTTGTGATCACAAGCAGGAACCCTAACCCCATGCCGACGAACATGATGGTTTTGTTTCGTTTGCCATGCTTGATCTGCCAGGCACCGGCGGCAAGGCTCAAGAGCCCGAAGGCTATGATAACGGCGAACAGGAGATACATGAACATCGCTTGTATTGCGGTGCCGGTAAAATGTGAAGAGTTAGCAGCCACTAAAGCGGTGATGGCGCCCATCATGACAACCAGAAAACCGCCGAGGACGACAAGCAGCCAGCCCAGCATCCTGACCCTGCCCGAGCTAAGCATGCGCCGCCCGCATTTCGGGCAGTGAGCGAAAGGTTCGGTGGTTTCAAAATTGCATTTCGTGCAAGCGCTGAATTCAGCCATTTTTAGTTCCTCAAACGACGGTTTCTTGCTGCCATCACTTTCGCCTGGCGAGCAGGGAGCAAGTCTACGTTCCCTGCGTTAGGCAATTGTGAATATCTACTGCGTGCCCCCGATCTGCGTTCCAATTACCTCGCCGGAGACGATGATCTCAACGCGCCGATTTTTTTGCCTGCCGGCGGCGGTAGTGTTGTCTGCGATAGGGTCGGTTTTGCCCAGGCCTGTGGCCGAGATTGAATCTGCGGTCAAGCCTTGTACCACCAGGTAGTCGCGGACTGAGCTGGCGCGTTTTTCTGAAAGCGTCTGATTGAACTCATCGCTGCCGGTGTTGTCGGTGTGTCCTTCGACCGTCAATTTCAACTGTGGATAATTCAGGACGATCCCCGAAAGCTTCGCCAGCGCCTCGCGCGCAGCGGGACGAAGATTGGCTTTCCCAATATCGAACAACACATCACCCAGGTTGACCACCAACCCGCGCTGCGAATCACGTGTGGGCAGCACACGATTGAATTGTTCGAGCAGCTTGGCGCGTAGCTCCTGCTTCTCGCGTTCGGCCTGGGCAGCGGCCTGTTGTGCCTGTTGTTCGCGGGCCTGGGCCGCTTTTTGCTCTTGCTCAGCTTGGGCGCGAGCTTGAGCATCTTTAGCGGCGGCCGCTTCGGCCTCGGCACGGGCTTGCGCATCTCTTGCTGCAGCAGCTTCAGCCAGCGCGCGCGCCTGCGCATCCTTGGCGGCGGCCGCTTCGGCCTGGGTCCGCCTCAGGGCTTCAGCTTCCTGAGCGGCTTTCGCGGCGGCTTCACGCTGCTGCGCATCGCGCTGTTCGTTGGCAATGCGTTCGTCTTCCTGGCGTTTGACGGAAATGGCACGCGCATCTTCAGCCATCTGGACGGCCTCGCGCGCGGTGGTTGCCACCGCCTGCTTTTGTTTTCTCTTCTGGTAATCTTCAGCTCGGTTCAGCGCATCTTGCGCTTTGCCGAACGATTCTGCGGCATACTGATCTGCCTTCTGCCATTTTGCGATGCGCAGGGCATTGCGAGCTTCGTATAAATCGAGCGGAACCTTAGGATCAAACGGGAAAGCTTCAAGGTGAGCATCAGAGTAGCGCCCGCGCTGCAATAATTCAAACTTGGCATTTACCGAATCCACTGCGCCCTTGGTGTCAGAGCGCGCGGAGTTTTCCATGACAACTTCATCGCTGGGAAAGGTAACGGCGAAATAGGGCTCGGCGGTGACGATCATCCCGAAGGTTTGCAGCTTGGTGCTGGCCTTCACATTGCTTTTACCATCGCGGACCTGGACCTCGCCCAAATTGTTCGCCAGACCCTCCGGCGTAATCGCCCAGAGCACGTAGGTGAGATATTCAGGACCGAAGGTCGCAACCGGGGCGAGTCCGTTAAACTCGGCCTCGATGGCCAGCGCGCCCCCCGTGCTTTGGACCGTGGCCCGGCCTTCGGCGCGCGGCAGCAGCGCAGTGCCAATGAAATTCACTTTGGTTGATCCACGCGCCCAGTAATTTACCGTTTGAATGTTGCGCGAAACGTTGATCTGGATCACGGGCGCCGATTTTTCTGCCTGAAAATATTCCGGGCGATAGGCCTGCCGTCGCGCAGGATTATTCCCGAGCCCCGGGTTCGGTACTTGTGGCAGTTGCTGCGCCATCGCCGACAGCGAAGCAAGGACAGTCAAACTCAAAAACAAACTCAATGTGAATTGCTTCATATGGTTTTCTCCCTGGTGTTTACTTCGAGAGGTATTCATTCGACGTGTGGCGCTGTGCCCATGAGTGTATATAAGCTTGCGGCCCGGAGCAATGCAGTTTTGATTGTTACTGCTTACCTCGGATTTCACCGATTGCGCGGATATAAAGCAAAATATATGGATATGAGCTTGAGCTCGAAAACAACCTGGACCATCGGTGTCATCTCTGACACGCACGGGCTGCTGCGTCCCGAGGCAATCGCCGCGCTCGAAGGTGCAGACCACATTATTCATGCCGGCGATATAGGCGATCCAGCGATTCTGGCCCGACTGGCTGCGGTTGCGCCGCTGACGGCGGTACGCGGAAATGTAGATCGTGAAGCTTGGGCAAAAAGGATTCCCGCCAGCAATGTTCTCGAAGTGGGAAGAGTCAGTGTCTATGTGCTGCACAACCTGAATGAGCTTGACTTGAACCCGAAAGCAGCGGCATTTGCTGCCGTAATTTCAGGCCATACCCACCAGCCGAAACAGGACTTGAGGGATGGAGTTTTGTATTTCAATCCAGGCAGCGCGGGTCCCAGAAGGTTTAATCTGCCCATTACCGTGGGGCGTCTCTTGATTAAGGGAGGGAAGATCAAAAGCGAAGTGATTGAGCTTTTGAACCCAGTCGTCAGTCCTTAGTCCTCAGTCTTCAGAAAAAGCAACAGCAAAGACTTTCGCCACGGATTAACACGGATCAACACGGATTTCCGGAAGATTGGCGGACCCACCCCCACTTGCTGGCAGGTGTTTTTGGGTCCCAAAACCGCGTCTGACCCGCGTCATTACTGGCGAAAATCGATTCGGGGTGGGTGACTTGCTGGTAAAAGCAGTTTCAGGTTTCAAGTTTCGAGTTTCAAAAACAACCGCAAACCCTTCGCCGCAGATGAGCGCAGATCAATGCTGATTTTTAGAGTGGATTGCGCCCCCACTTGCTAGCAGGTCATTCGAGTGCCCAAACCGCGTCCGTACCCGCGTCATTACTGGCGAAAATCGATCTGGGGTGTGGGACTAGCTGCTCTAGCCCCCAGTCATCAGTCCTCAGAATTGCAAATCTGGATTGGATCTCCCCGGTCGGACACTCTGACCGCGCCTAGGGGTCGAATTTTCAAAGACCTGAAGGACTACAAGAAGTCCCGCATTCTTGAATGCGTAACGTAAACACACGTCTGGCACAATTATGGCGGGCAGTTTCTAAGGACGCAAGGTTTTGATATCAGAATGATATCAATCAGCAAACACACTGTCGCGTTACAAAAAAGGGTGTCGCCCCTGTCCGGGGCTCGGATCGATTTTCTAGCTTACCCAGGGCTTCCGCCCTGGGCTACTTAATGCCGCCCTGCCGGGCTGGTATGTCGTTTTCCTCGTCACTATTGTGCACTTCATTGACTGCCAGCTTGCCTGGTTGGTTTTGCTCCGCTGTTTGTTCGATCTCGGCTACTCGCTGCAGCAGGCGCTGAGTGAGCTGGCGTTGCGCTGCCACTTCCGCCGTGAGCGCGGCAATTTGTTCGGACGAAGCCGCCGCCAGTGCCTTGATCTGCTCTTGTTGTGCTGTGATCTGCGCGTCTTTCTGCCGGACTTCATCTTCCAGTTTCTGATTGAGCCCCTGAATCGCGGCCAGGGCCACGCCGCCCTCGTCAATTTCGGTGATGTGGCGTTCATCCTCGCCAACCTTGAAGGCTGCGAAGAAGTCCTGCGCCATCGGCCCGATGTGGCGAATATCTGTGGCTTGCGATTTGTAGTTCCATGTAGTGATAGGAAGAGCCAGTACGCGCACAAGCAGTTGTGAGCCATCCACGGGAGCAAAATGATCTTTGACGTTACGGTCACTGACCGAAGACCAGGTCCCGCTGCCTGCGGCCAACTGGGCGCTGGTGCTCAAGTCGGAGCTAGTATAGAAGATAACGCCGCCGGCAGCGCGGGCCACGAACTGATGACTTGCCGTCGCCGTGACATCGGCGGTGCTGGAACTGTCTCCCCAGACAAATGTGCCCTGGAAGCCGCCAGTATTAGCATGAGACCCGGCGGCCAAACTGAAGAGGCCGCTGGCGGTGTTGTGAGCGCCTCCGGCGACGATGGAATCCTGACCACTGGCGGTGTTGCTGGTGCCTCCGGCCACGGTGGAACTATCGCCGCCGGCGTTGTTGTTGGCGCCTCCGGTCACAGTGGAATACTGGCCGCTGGCGTTATTGTTAACGCCTCCCGCCACAGTGGAAGCGGGTGCGCTGGCCGTGTTGAGCCGCCCTCCGCCCACGGTGGCGTAGGGCGAATCGGTGGTACCGTTCGCATTGTTGCCTGCCTGGTTACCGGAGCCGCCGCCAACGGTTCCAAAGTCATCGGTGACAGAATTGAGAGCATTACTGTCGCCACCCCCGGCGATGGTCGCTCCACCTGCAAGCGCGGTGACATTGTTGCTGCTGAACCCTCCAATAACGTTGGGTGCAAAACTATTGAACGTAGAGTCTGTCGCTGGTTCGATGCGGTAGGCGCGCTGTCCATTCACCTGTACTTCCAGGCTGCTGTTGTCGGTGCTGCCCAAGAAATTAGCGCACGGAGAAGTGGTGCAATCCGTGCCGCTGTTGCCGCCTTGCTTCCAATACGTGGCATCATGGTTGTGGTCACTGTGAGCTGCGGTCAGAGCGGAACCCGTGCCAGCGTAATTCACCTGCAGTTGTGAGCTGCCACCATTGCCGCTCAAGGAAGCATCGCGTACCAGATTGGCGGCCAGGGTTACATTGCCGCTGGTTCCTGCGCCCGTCAGCCCCGCTCCTCCTGTCACGCCGGTGATGGTGCCGGTTCCGGGAAAAGTTTGGCCCGCGACAAAAGTAATAATCCCGCTATTGGGTGCAATACTAACGGTCTTGGCAGGATCGGGATTGCCAAAGCCAACAATTCCGGTAATAAAGTTGAATCCGCCGACTGCGCGCGCTGTAAATTGATTGTCCGCAGTGGCCAAAAGGTTTATGACGCCGACCGAGTCATCTCCCCACACAAAGGCGCCGACGTGATTGTTGGTATTGGCGTTTCGACCTGCGGCGAAGCTGAAAGCGCCGCTGGCCGTGTTGCGATCTCCCCCGGGTATGGTCGACCAGTCTCCGCTGGCGAGGTTGAGTTGGCCTCCGCATACGGTGGATAACTCTCCGCTGGCGGTGTTTTCATTGCCCCCGGCCACGGTAGAACCAAAAAATCCACTGGAGGTGTTGCGCTGCCCTCCGCCTACGACCGCATCCTGGCCATTGGCGGTGTTACTGAAGCCTCCGGCTACCGTGCTGGCAAAGGTGCCGCTGGCGGTGTTGTTGTAACCCCCGCCTACGGCGCCAAAATGCGCGCTCACAGTATTGACCAAGCCGCTGGCGCCTCCGCCTGCAATCGTCGCCCCCCCTACTCCAGCACCCGTCACATAGTTCCCGCTAAAGCCCCCTATCACGTTAGGGCTAAAACCATAAAAGCGATCTGTCGCCGGTTCAATGCGTAATGCACGATTGTTATTGACCCTGAATTCCAGGCTGGTGTTGTCGGTCGTGCCCAAAAAATCTACGCAAGGCGAACTGGTACACCCTGTGCCACTGTTGCCGCCCAGCAGCCATACTGCCTGCGTAGCAGGAAGTGTAACTGGCGCCCACTGTGCGCCATTGAACTGCAATATTTGCCCATTTGCGGGGGCCGCGCCGGAGACGCCTCGTCCTTGCAGACCTACGACGGTAAGGCTTGGATACGTGCCGCCTATATCTCCGTTGCCCGCTGGCAGAGCAAACATCTGACCGTTGGCGAAACTGAGGATTCCCGTGCTGCCATTGATCGTCAGTCCGCCGATGATGAGATTGCCGCTGTTATCCGTAATGAGGCCCGAATCCACCAGCGCGTAGGTAGGGCCAATCTTGGGAATCGAACCGATATGCGCGCTGGAGCGGAATATGATCTGGTAGAGTACCGGGCCATCAGGCTTTTCGGCGCTCGGTGAAACACGATGCCAGAGAAGTTGGCTATTCGGCCGCAGGCTGGCCATCTGAAGCGGCTGTTGGGCATGGATCACAGCAAGGTTCATGAACAGAAACAACAACAGAATGGTGTGAAACCTTCTCATAGTGCCTCCAAAAGAATGATGGTAGATACGACGTTTTTCTCGCCGCCGCGGAAGATTAAATACGGTGATTCATGGCCGCCACGCGGGCGTAATAGCCTGGCGGACATTGTTGTTAACGTCTCGGCTTTGTCGGACCCTGGCAGTCTACAATGTTCCCTGTCCACGACAGCAACATGCGGATAGTCCAGTTTGATTCTAGCCAATGGCGTTTGCAGGACAGGCGTAATCGTTTGCCGTCAGCCATGCTCCACAAGTTTTGCTCTTACCTTGGTCCCGCACCGCATTGCCAGATTTCCCAGGGCCAGACAGCCAAGGGCACACCAGGCACCACCGGCAAAGAGACAGACCAGCGTTGCGAGCAAACCAGCGAAATTTTCCCAACTTCCGTGGAACAAAAGACTCAGCAGTACACACAGAATTCCAGACCGCGTAATAAAAAGGACCAGCCACTTCCAAACTGGATCCCTTCCTTTTCGTTCGCGCAAAACATCGAGCAGCTTTCCCATCAGCCACCATTGCAACGTCACCGTGGCGACGAACAGAAGATCCAGCACGATGATGCGCATTCCCCAATGCATGGCATCAGCAGCCAATCCCAGAACCGGCCAGAGTAGCGAATAGAACGACAGCGACATTGGGAATCCGTACCAGCCAACCAGAACAGACGCGGGAAGGTTGATGAAGTACATCACTCGGGCGGCATAGGGAGCCCGGTATTCATTGAGCATCGAATTCCAATACGCGTCTTCACTTGTGCCATACGAACCCGGTCCTTCGGCGAAATGCCGATGTTGCTGGGCACGCTCCTGCTGGCGGCGCACTCGATTGGCCTCATCGTGTTGTTCGTAGTTGCTCTGGGCACGAATGCCGCGCCATTCAAAGATCTGCTCCGGCACCATGATGCTCGCCGCGATAACAACATGCACCGCCGGCAGCAAAATGCTCCAACGCCACTTCTTCATGCAGGATTAGACACCGGTGAAGCCTCAAACAGATGGCATTTTTGACCAAGCAGGGGAGCTGTAGAAACAAGGCTTCTTATACCGGTGGCACGGCATTGTGTCAGGGCACGACTTTAGAGGTTGCGGAAAGAGTCTCTTTTACGCTTGCCCCGTATCAGGGCACGGCTTCCAGAGCCTGCGGAAAAACAAGCTTCTTGTCATTTTGACGAGACGGACGTCGTTTTCCAGCAAAACTTTGAAGCTATCCCCACACGCGCTTGGCGCGCGAATGGGCACTCCGGCCTCCGTGGCCTCAAATCTTTAACCACAAAGGGCACCAAGGAATGAAACACAAAGGACGCAAAGGAATACACACCTTCCCGTCTTCTATTTTGAATTCAAATAGCTCGATTTCAAAAGTTGCTGTGAGAAAGAAGAGTAGATCTGGCGGCCTATCTCTTCCTGGTAGGCCTGGAACTCAGGCAGCTCAAACAGCTTCATGCTCAGCTCAGCGGTGGACGATTTGGCCTTGTTATTGGGAACGTGCAGAAGAACCGCCTGCCGCAGCCGGTTTACCGTGGTCTCGTCGAAGCTTTGAGCGATGATCACGAGGTTCTTCGGCCAAATCTCGAGATAGATCGGCCCGTCATCGGTGATTACGCGCACAGACCAGAGCGGGCCGCAGCTAGATGAGTCATTCGAACAGTTAGGGGGCTCTGCGGTCTTGGTGTCGAGCACGGTAACCCGTTTTGGCAGCGAGCTCTGATAGAGTTGCAGGAACCGCTGCGCGGCATCCAGCGTCTTCCATCGGGAAACGTACAGCAAGGCCAAATCATGAGTGGAAATTGGAATCGGCTTGTCTGCTGCCGATGGAGCCGGCTTACCGCCGGCTGCTGCGGGCTTATCTGCCGAGACCGGGATGGTTTTATCACTAGTCGCTACGAGCTTGTCAGCCGAGAGCGGAATGGGCTTATCGCTTGCTGCCTGAACAGACTTATTAACCACGATCGAAGTTGGCTGATCGGTTGCAGCAGCGGGCGCAGGTTTATCGGCGTTGGCAAGCTGGAGCGTCTTGCCGGCAGTTGCAGTGATACGTTTCACAGCAACGTAGGCGCCGCCATCCCAATTTGGAGCCAGAGTAAGGCCATCGTCTTCGCGGCCAAATTGCTTGGCCATGGTCCGCACTTCGAGTTCACCCACGACTCCTGAATCATAAGCTTCATACTTATCGGACAATAAGGCGGTGAGATCGGGCATCAGGCTGGCAGGACTTTTCCGATTAGAAATGTAAGCCTCCGGTTCGAGAACGTCATGGGTATCGCGCGGGGGACGAGCAAAAGCGCCGGCAAATGCCATTGGTTTTCCGCCGGTCCTCAGCAGCTCCAATTCGAAGCTCAGACCTTCGCGATACGGAAACAATCCAGACTCTTTCAGCAGCAGGGGTTCATTGTGAACCACCACGATATCATCGTAGGTCCGATTCACCGCAGCCTGCAGAATGTCCAGGAATTCGGGAGTATCCAGCAGGCTTTTGTCGTAAGGCTTAAGCAGGTAATCGTAATAAACAATCTGGGCCTGGCCCTCGACCACGGCAGTGCGAGCGGAGCTTTCTTCTTCATCGTCGCTATCCACGCGCATTTTAGCCGGCGGGAGAGGCTGATCCGGGTTATATCCCCGCCAGCGCAACAGATCATAGTTTTGGTCCTGCAAGGCGTGGGTCAACTCATGGGACAAGATGGGAAGCTGCTCGGAAATCTCAATCCAGTTCAGCAGATTCACCATCTTGGTCCTGGGATCGTAGTAGGCCCCTAACCCTCTGGGGGAGGCGGACATCAGAAATGTTTTCAGGTCAAAGTTGGGTGGCAGAAAGCCAAATTTCTTCAACACCAATTCCGAACGGGAAAGCCGCTGTGTCTCCTGGCTGTTCGAGAGGTTTTGCGTCATCTGACGTTTCACCTCAGCTTCGCCGATAAGCTGATGCTTCACCGCGTTGTGCTTGGCAAAGCCGCTTTCTTTACTGGCGAAATCCAACGTCTCGTTAATGGAGGCGAACAGTTTTTGCGAGTCCTGCAGGCTGGTCCTGACCTCCTGGAGACTCTTTTCCTGTTGCTCGCGAGCCACATCTGCCAGGCTCTTTTGTCCTTGTGATCCGGTATTGGAGTCATTCCCTGCGGTCCTGGCCTGCTGCTCTTTCAGCTCACGCTGTTTCCGCGCGATATCGCCCAGGCTTTGCGTGTTTTGGTTTCCATTTTGCTGGGCGGCCGGCTGCTGCGGCAATGCAGCGGGAGCGCTTGCCAGGAGTGCAAATAGAATGGCGGCGCGGATAAGTTGGCGCATAAGTCGTAACTCCATAACAATCTCGTTGGGGGACTCCAAAATGATACAACGATAGCCCCACTGGATTTGAACATTGTGCGAGGGCGCGTACCTATGGTAACAAAGCGGGCAAATCAGCCGAAGCAAAAAAGCACGACCAACAGCTTCCTGGCATAGCCGGCTGTTTGACCAGTTTTGTGGTTGCTGTAAACTCCTTTACGCCCTGAGGTGCGCTGATGCGCACACCGTTTCTGCTCCTTCTTTTCCCCTTATTCATCAGTAGTTTTGGCCAATCACAGGCGCGCGCTGGAAGAAGACGCGCGCATTCTGGAAAACACCCGGAAGCTCATGACAGTAGAAAGTAATTGAACGTATTATTTAGGTTGAGAAGAGGCACTCATGCTTACGCGGATTCTCAAGAGTTCAGCAACGGGAGTGGCGGGAAGTTTACTTGCAATTATTATCCTGCAGCTTTTGTATTTAGGTTGGCGCTTGATAGAGATTCAGTCCGGTAAGGCAACAGGCCTGGCAATCGCTACTAGTGGGTTCAGGTGGCACGAGATTTTGCCTCCTGCGGTGGTGGGATTCGTTATTGCGTTTCTTTGGATGTGGCAAAGACGCTGATCTGCGCCTTGTGCGTACGCGAGAGCTCAATACCCCAGACCGTCCCTGGTGAAAAGCGGCCCGGGCTTCTTGCCCTCGGCGGCTGCTTTAATACGAAACATCAGCTCTCCCCAGGTCGTGTTGCAGGAGACGAAATAATCGGTCTCCGCCTGCCAATCCGCGTGCGTAAAACGAAGCAGGGAACCGTTTTTATTTTGCGTCAACTCAAACAATATTTTTGTTCCTTGCCATTCTTTGCCCGTCTCGCACAGCCACTCGGCTTTCTTTGGGGCCACGATTCCAGCCGGCTGCAAACGGTAAATTGTGGCGCGGTTGAAGAATCCTAATTCCACAATTCCGGTTGAGTTATCTTCAGTGACATCTGCTGCCCACCATTGGGAAAAACCCCGCCCTGATGCGATCAGTGGATGAACATCGTTGGGCGCAACGTCAATGAAGATTGAGTGTTTTATGTCGGGCATTTTCCTGCTGGCTCCCGTCTTTACTTTTATATAGATCTCAGAGCTGCTAGGGAGACCTTTTGATGGTCTGGGTGAATTCAAAAAGCTTTCTGCGAAAATCTTCCGGGTCACCGAACTGGAGCAGCTTCGGCGAGAGCGGCTTGAGCATATTTTTCAGGTTGTCGGCGCCATGAAAGCCGTCACTCTTTTGCAGGTAAATGATCTTGCAGTTACACCCCGACTCGATCTTCGGCTGGTTGCTTCCAGAAGGAAAACTTACTCCACGCGAGAGAATTGCAATCATGTGCAAAGGCTCTGCAGAATCCAGTTTGCAGGGTGGCTGGGTCATTCGCTTCTCAACTTCTTCTTGAAAGAACTTGCCCGCCCGCTGCCTGCCCTTCAGGTCGGCAACGCTGATCATGGCTTTATCCGGGGCCATGATTTCATCCCTGATCTTGTCCCAGTCCACGTTACTTGCGGATGTGGGCGGCAGGATGGTGCGGCGGCGAAGAACGTCGAGCGCCGTGACCTGGATGCATCCCTGCTTCAAATCAATCGCGCTCAGCACGCTGGCTGTTTCGAGCACCAGGCTCTGGGCAACCGTTTGCTGAGAGGCGGTTTCTGAAGCTGGCAGCATGGGTGCAAGAGGTGGCCACATGCCGCCTCGGGCAGTAATCGGCATCCGTGCCGTGTCCGCAGCTTCCATATCGCGGTCCTCTTCCTCATATGTGCTGAGATCAACAATCAAGTCAAGCTGCACGGGGCGCACAGTCGTGACCGGCAGGGAAACATGTCCTGGTCCTAAAGGCGCGGCGTTGTCCGGAGGAGGCAGAAACTGAATTTTGGGCAGCCCGTTGAGAAGCTCTGGGAGCGGATCTGGATCAGGGGCGCTGATTTGAATTCGATTGAAGGAGAGATTTCTTTTTCCCGAAATGGCATCGTAGGCGATGGTCGCAATGGTGTATGTGCCCGACTGGAGATATAACTCGGCCAACATCTGAATATCGGTACGGGTGTCGAGCTTCTTCTCCGTTTGGAAGTGGGTGTAGCTTTCCCCCTCCTTCCATGGGCCGCCGTCGGGCGACACTTTAACCATGAAGTGAAGGTCGTGCTTGATGCTTTCCTTTTGTAGAAGGTCTGCCTGAAGGTCCGCCGTCACTCTGACCAGATTTCTCAACTGAAAGGTAAGCACAGGCTTGCTGAGAGAGACCTTCCAGGGAATCTCAGTTCGTTCTCCCTGCGAGAGCCACGCTTCTATCGGCAGATTGATCTTTCTGATTGTTTCCGGCCCTTGCTGAGGTGCTGAGACAATTTGTGCAAAGACCGGGCAGCAGGTAGCTGCCAGAAACACGCTAAAGGCGAAAACCCAATACACGTTACGCCGAAACAGCATTCTCAGATTATAGATTCATTTCTAGCGGCCGTATCACTCCGCTGTCAAACTGCTCAATATCAACTCAGAAGCAGGATGAGTCGCGGCCGCGCTTGCTGTAGCAACCTGCGACATGACGATTGTCTTATACCTGGAGCCGCGTATCATGAAGAACTTTGCCTCGTGTGGCACTTGTGTGCCCAGCAGATTAATGGTGAACTGCTGCAAAATTCCTTGTTGTTCCTGGCCCGCTACTTTTCCCGTTGTCGGTTCCGATGTGCCTCTTACCTCGGCTCCCTTCAGTGGACCGAGACTCAGTTTGCCCTCAATGGCAGCGTCACGACTTTTCGCGACTGCCGCAGCGTATTCTTCCAGGGTTTTGTCGTTCGAGGCAGGCAGGCAAATCATGACGATCACGGCGTTGTCGGGTCCTTCGATGTTGATGGTTCTAACGTTCGGATTCCCATCTACAGGTGCGTCCTTGGTTACAGCCCAATCGGAGTAGTACGAGAATTGGATTCCGTTATTCTGATACTGTTTAATCGTGGGTTTGCGAGTGCAGGCAACGCAGACAACGGCCATCGCTAAAGCAGCCAGAACGGGATATCGTATTTTTTGCATTATCCCCCTCCAGATCAATCGAAGACTGGTCTTAGTCATCTTTCGCAAAAAGTTTTCACCGCATCCATATCCTGTTCAATCGCTCTTTTGACCATGCCGCTTATCAAAGGATTGATTATTTTTGGCGCCAACTTATAAGGTTTGGCATCCATCGCCACGGTTAATTCAGTGTGCGTTTTTTCCGATTTGACAGTGAACACGGTGTCCCAGACGGTTCCATGACTGTCGGCCACGATACGAACATGATCATTCGGGATATACTCTGTTACTTCCAGCTCTGTCGTAGCTTCTTGGCCTTTCATGACACGCGTCTCACGAAATCGCGTGCCGACGCCTGATTTCACGTCAGACAGGAATTCAACCTTCATAATGCGTGGGACCGCCTGCGAAAACTGATTGATGTCAGCCACGGTTTTGAAAACCAAATCAATCGGTGCATTTATGGTTCGTGTAACAACTACACGCGTCATATGACCTCCTGACGGATGAGGCCGTTAATTATGCAGGATTCCTTGTAAGGTGTAAAAGGAATAGTGCATGCGGAAAGGGGCTCCAACCTGGCAGCTTGGCGGATGAAAGCCTGGAGCTGTTTTTTAGCTGTTCTCAGGTAGAATGAAAGCTGTCACCGTTGCGCGCGCCCGTAGCTCAGCTGGATAGAGCGAACGCCTCCGGAGCGTTAGGTCGGGAGTTCGAATCTCTCCGGGCGCGCCAGGATTTTTGATCTTTCTTTTCAATCGTATGGTGTAGCTCAGGTGATCGTCATTCTTGACCTAGGGACCCATCCCCGTTTCGGAATCATCTCCTCAAAGGAGAGCGACTGATTTTCTAGCTCGGCTTATTGCCAAAATGCTGCCATATTACCAATGCTGCCATTAAGATAGGCCTCCCGATCTCAGATCCATTCACGTTATGCGCGTTAACTTAACTGTTTCATGGCCAATTTAACGGTTCATGAAACTTGATTACCTAAATTGAGATCGCTATAATCGGCGGGCTTTTTTACAAGTTGCTGGGGACTCATCCCACGTTGGAGACACCGAAGGGCGTTAGGATACCGGCTCTACGAAAGCCCTCACAATTCTGTGTTCTCTTCGTGCATTCATCCTTCGGCTCGTATTCAGCGACATGTCAAAAGGAATAACAAAATCAGGAACAACGAAGAAGAGGACATCCCTTAGACTATCCAATCCGATCTGAGGGAATTCATTTATGCAAGCGGGCGTGGAAGTCGAAGCGCCAAATCTCAAACCTTTAAGGAGTCCGTTAATGAAAATGAATATGAAGCCGTATGGTTGGTTAAGACAGCTTGTGGTGGTGGCTGCATCCCTGCTTGCGCTTAATTTCTTCGCAGGCCTGGCATCGGCACAGCAAATCATTGCCATTAATTCCGGCGGGCCGGCGGTCAGCCCCTTCGTTGCCGACAAGGACTTCTCCGGCGGCGCGACGAT
>Ga0222749_10000713_pt1 | contig 19132 bp, 17 predicted proteins | sample IncBWH2Mmetat_FD_197234 | JGI IMG/M metagenome (GOLD analysis project Ga0222749, IMG submission 197234) | Metatranscriptome of lab incubated forest soil microbial communities from Barre Woods Harvard Forest LTER site, Petersham... | ecosystem: Environmental > Terrestrial > Soil > Temperate... | reverse complement strand
TCCGTTCATAGCGCTGGGGCGTTTGCTGATTTGCACCGGCGGCGGATTCGGGGCTGACGGTGTTTTGCCGGGCTAGATCTGGTTTGTCTTCTGGTGTGTCTTGCTTGTTGGCCGGGGAGTAGGGGCTGATGGCTTTCGTGCCTGGGACGTTTTTCTGGGAATCGAAATTGAAGTTAGGGGCAATCGGGGTGATATTCAGGCGGACGTGGTCATAGTGCGGTTTCTTGCCGGGGCGAGTGGCTTCGCCGGAGGCCCGGCGCTGCTGGCGCGCTTTTTCTTTCAGGACAGCGAGGACGCTGTTGGCGACGTAGGTGAGGGTGCGGCCGGTGCGCAGGTCCATTTCACCACGGCAGATGTAGTTGGCGATGTCTTCCAGAAACTGGTGGACCTGGGAGAGATCTTGCAGGGGTCGGCGTTCGAAATCGGGCGGCAGGATGATCTCCGGCGGACGGCTGCGGGCCTCTCCGCCCTGCTTGCGGGCCTGGGCTTGTTTTTCTTTCTGCTCGGGATCGTGGAAAAAGCAATAGGGTTTGCCGGTCTGGGGATCGGCTTTACAGCGGCTGCCGTCTTCGCTGAAGTGCTGGCAGCGAGGCTTGTTGCTGAACAATTCTTTGATACTCATTCTCGGGCATCTCCTTGGGATGCCTGAGACTATGATGACCTGGATTGAGGTGGAATGCAGCAGGATGATACCAGTTTGGGCCCAAGAACAGTTGGTACCATTGTGGTATTAAAGTATTGACTTTTAAAGGCAGTTTTAAGGTTTTCAGTTGTCGTCTACATCATAAAGTGCATTCTCGAGCACGATGAATTTGTTCCCACGCTCGCTGGGGGCGCGAGTGAATGCTTAGACCCACGTATACCGGGGCTGAAGCCCTGATTTTATCTGATCTTACCCCCGGCTAAAGCCGGGGGCTCCCACCATTTGCTGCTCGCTTCGCTCGCAGGTCTCAGCCTGCAGTTCGCAATTCTACGGCTTGGCAGCGAAAATTTGTCGTATCAGCGCAGCCCCACAGTGCCTCTGCAGGCATCAATCAGCTTGGCCGAATCGTAACCGACGCCGTCTTTGAACACGGTCTCGACCTTCTCGATGTCGGTGATCTTCGCCGCAGGATCGCCGTGGATCACCACCAAATCTGCGGCTTTCCCCGGAGCAATCGTGCCGATGCTGTCATCGCGGCCCATGAACTTAGCTCCGTTCTGGGTTGCGATATGGATCGCTTCAGCCGGGGTGAAGCCTGCATCCACCAGAAGCTCCAGCTCGCGCCAGTCGGCGAAACCGGGCAAAGTTCCGCCGTTGCCGGTCGGATCGGGGCCGGCGAGCAGCAACCCGCCCGCTTTCACGAAGGCGTACTCAAATTCCATCTCTTTCTTGATCAGCGCGGTTGTGCGGGTGTTGGCTTCGGGAGTAATGCGGGAGCGTGCGGAAAGAAAGCTCTCACGCTGCGTCACACTCATAGCTTCGAGCGCGCGCGGGTTCGGCGGAGTGTTTATGGTTGACGCAACGAACACGGGAAGCGTGGATGTAACCGCTACGTGGTGGGCGATCAAGTTCTGGATGAGTCCTTGCACTTCAGTGCCGCTGATATCCAGCTTGGCCCAGGCCGTTCCCGTTGGTGTCGCAGGGCATTTATCAGGTTTCTTGTCTGTATTGAATTCCGTATCTGTGAACACCGGCCCGTGTTCGAAGTCATCAATGCCGGCTGCGATCGCTTCCGGCCATGTGACCGAGCACAGGTGGCCGGTAAGTTTGAAGCCCAGCTTGTGTGCCTCCTGAATGGCGGCTGCAAGTTCATCACGGGTGATGTACATGTACGCCTTGAACGAGGTTGCGCCCTCCTGCGACCAGAAATTCACCATGCGCCGCGCGTCGGCGGCGTCCTTAAGCTGATGCATTTGGCCGAAGATAGACCCTTCACCTTCAAGGTAAGGTGCGCTGGCGTCTATGTGCGGGCCAGGCATCTCGCCGGCTTCGATCTGGCGTTTCACCTCGAGGTCGGTGAAGCCTTCAACGTTGCCGGTCGTGCGCAGCGTCGTGACCCCGGCTGCCAGGTAGAGCCGGGGTGCAGTGTAAGGAATTTCAGTGACCAGGAAGCCGGGTGGCAGAATCTTGCCGTCTTCGCCGCGGTTGAGGAATGCCGTGTCGTAGAAGTGATTATGCATGCCCACCAGCCCGGGAATTACGGTGTAGCCGTGCAAGTCGAGAATCCTGGCATCAGCGGGTGGTTGCGTAGAAGCAGCAGGACCGGCGGCCTGTATCTTTCCTGCGGCAATGACGATGGTCTGATCGTCAACGGCAAGCGCTCCCGTGCCGTCAATCAGTTTCACATGTGTAAGTGCGATGGCCGGCGCGCTTACCGAAACGTATTTTTGTACTTCAGGCGAAAACGTGCTTTGAGCAAAACAGGTAGCCGCAAGAGCAATGCAGACTAAAGCGTGTTTCATCATTCACCTCAGGTGAGGCAAGTAGGATAACGCAAGCAACGGCTCAAGCGCCTTATGCAACCTGCTATGCTATGTTGTTACGGTTATGGAACCCTCAGGACCTGCTGATAAGTGGCCGATCCCACGCCAATATCCTCGATTTCTGATTGATCTGCGTCTGGTCGTCAGGACGGACACTGTTCTACACGGCCGCACCAAGAACATAAGCGAAAACGGCATGGCAGCCACGGTTGCGGGCGACATCACTCTGGGCACGATTGTCGAACTGCAATTCCGACTGCCTGAAACCCGCGAGCCGATGAAGATCTATGCCGAAGTCCGCTATCGCCAGGGGTCACAGTATGGGTTTGAGTTCATCAATGTCACAAACCAGCAATCTGAAACTATCGGACGCGTTCTTCGCAAATTTCCAATAGACAGTACTTTCGTTCGATCACAGACGTAATCGACGGCTTGCTGGAGTTGAGCTTTTGCGCCATTGAAGTTAATAACACCTAATTCCTATTATAGGAATTGTCCCGATATGGAATCAGATTTTAACGTAATATTAATGTACTTGCGGTTTTGAAGAGACGAGCGCTATTATGTCGCCGCTCGTGTTTGCCGGAAGTTCGATCTCCCACGGTTTTTTGTAACGCTTTACAAACTGCTTCCACCATTTGACATACGGATTCACTTCCGGGAGCACGGAGGTGTTGCATGGACGTAGGTTCATCTCCCATTTTCCTACTGTTCCGGGGTCATGGAATCGTTTTATCCAACAAGTTTGAATTCAGGTGCATACAGTGGGGGTTAGCAAGACAACGCCGACGTCACCAGGGCTTCTTTTGATAGAGCACAGCGCGGCTTCTTTGGAGCCAGGCTGGTCGCGTCTGCTGGGCGGTGCAGAGTGCGAACGATGGAGTTGGGAAAGTTTTTCTCCAGAGGCGTTGCAGCAATTGCAGCTCAACCTGATCGTTGCAAAAGCGGTTCCCAACCTAAATGAGGCGGTGCTTTTTTTCCACTGGCTCCGCGAAAACCCAATCTACATCCCCACGCTGGCGATTCTGCCGGAGAACGTGGACCGGGAGCTGCTGCGAATTGTGGTAGACGTAACCGATGATTTCATGTTCTGGCCAGTGCGTGAGGAAGAGCTAAGTCTGCGCATCGAAAGGATGTTAGGACCGCAGCCCTGGAAACGGGAGCAGATTGAAAGCAAGCTGGAACGAGAAGCAGGCCTGGCGAGCCTGGTAGGAAAGCACGCAACTTTTTTGGATGCAGTGCAACAGGTCCCGAAAATTGCCGCCAGCGACGCGCCTGTGCTGATCACCGGCGAAACCGGCACCGGGAAAGAACTGTTTGCCCATGCGATACATTCTGTGAGCGCGCGGCGGAGCGGACCGTTTATCCCAATTGATTGTGGCACGCTGCCCGAGCAATTGGCGGAGAGTGAGCTGTTTGGCCACCGCCGCGGGGCCTTCACGGACGCCCACGTTGATCAAAAGGGGCTCATCGCGCTGGCAGAGGGCGGGACTTTGTTTCTGGATGAGATTGATGCGCTCTCGCTGGTGAGCCAATCCAAACTGCTTCGTTTCCTGCAGGACAGAATGTATCGGGCTTTGGGTGCAGACCGCTTTCATCGCGCCGATGTCCGCATTATTGCGGCGACCAACCGGGTGATCGAAGAGTCTGTCCAACGGCGGGAATTCCGCGGCGATTTGTACTTCCGCATGAATGTGTTGCGTTTGCAGCTCCCTCCATTGCGGGAGCGGCATGGAGACATCTCTCTTCTTGCCCAATACTTCCTGAACCATGAGTGCACGGCGGCAAAATCGGAGCGGAAGCTGTTTTCAACTGCCGCCACAAGAAAGCTGGAGCGCTACGCCTGGCCGGGAAATGTAAGAGAACTATGCAACACGGTGCAACGCGCATTCGTATTCTGCCGTGGGCACCACATACTCCCGGAGCACATATCGCTCAACAACGATATGCCCAAGGAGATGAACGCCGCGCTCGCCGGCAACAATTTCCAATCGGCCAAACAGCAGGCCATTGAAACATTTGAACGAACCTACATCGAACAATTGCTGGCACGCCACCAGGGAAACATAACGCGAGCAGCCCATGAAGCGGGCAAAGAACGCAGGGCCCTGGGCAAGCTGGTGAAGAAATATGGAATCAGCGCTCCTCAGAGCTTGTGATGGAACCCTTGCTTTGCATCCGGGTAGAAAGGCCGCCGGCGGGTCATTTTTGCCCCGCTTCTTAAATCAACTCAATACAAAGACTTTGGCGAGAATTGCGTTCGCCAAGCGGGTGCTATATGACCCAGCGCAGGCGGTGAAGTTCTTCAACGCAGAACGCTATGTGTTGAGTTTGACAGCAGATGCCTACTGAAGCGAACTGGCAAGTAAGTTGCTACACAAGATAGTTGTCACCATTGGACGACGGAGCCGCCATTGCTGCAGGCAGAGCCAGAGCATGGAATCTTGGAGCAAATTCTGAGTTACTTCGTACGTAACCAGAAAGCGGCAGACAGTCTCGAAGGAGTGACGCGCTGGCGTTTGCTGGAAGAGCAGGTGCATCGCACTCTGCAGCAGACAGAGGTGGCGATTAACTGGCTGGTTGCTCAAGGATTCCTGCAAGAAGTGCAAACGGCAGGCCAAGTACGAATTTTTCGGCTGAACCCGAAACGATACAGCGATGCAATTCACTTTCTTGCCAGAGAAGGCAAACGGCAGAAACGCAAAGGCCCGCGCAGTTAAACCATGAACGAGGCCATGGCCGGCAATCTTTTTTTGGGCCCGCTTGGAAAAACGCGGGCCATGAATAGAAATCTGAAATGGTTCAGGTCACAAGAGCCCTGTAAGTGACGGGGCGAAGCTACACATGGGTCACTGGAAGCAGCAAGTTTGATGAAGACAAAGCAAGACAAGAAGGGCGCCCCCAGCAGTGTGAGCCCATTTCCTGCCGATTTCCAGGAACCGAAGTGGTACGTTCTCTTCGTCCGGTCCAACCAGGAAAAAAGAGTTGCGCACGGTCTCGATGAACGCGGCATCGAGCACTTTCTCCCGTGCTACCAGGCAGTGCGCCAGTGGAAGGACCGCCGCGTGAAGCTTGACCCACCGTTATTCCCCGGATACGTTTTCGCTCGATTGGCTTTCATTGAGCGCATACGAGCACTTACCGTTCCCAACGTAGTTTCGCTGGTCGGAAGCAAACATGCTCCCTCGGTAATTTCAGAGGACGAGATTCAGTGGATCAGGCATGGAATCGAGCACGGCCGAGCTGAACCTCATGAATATCTGAAAGTGGGCGAGCGCGTCGTGATTACCGATGGAGCGCTATCAGGTATGGAGGGCATTCTTCTGCACAAGCGGAATGGTGCACGGATTGTGATTTCCCTGGATTCCATTGCGCGCTCTTTCGCGGTTGAAGTTGACGCAGCGTGCGTCAAAGCTATCAGTTCAGCACTCCACGGACAGGCGGCGAGCTATGCAGCATGTTCTGCGGCAGCCGGCGAAAAGATATCTATGCAAGAAACTCTTCGACGTGGTCCATACCTTGCAGGTGCGTTGTCCACGGCGCATTAGGATTGCGGCTTTCACGGCGCGCTAGCCGGAAATGCTCTAACGAATTCATAGAAGTGAAGTGAAAAGGAGGCTCCAATGCCAGTAACACCGACTTATCCCGGCGTCTACATCCAGGAAATTCCGAGCGGGGTGCGGACGATCACCGGCGTGGCAACGTCCATTGCGGCTTTTGTCGGACGGGCCGCGCGCGGCCCGGTCAGCACGCCTGTTACGATCACCAGTTATGCCGACTTTGAGCGAATCTTCGGGGGCGTGTGGGTCAGCAGCCGGCTGGGATACGCCGTACGAGACTTTTACCAGAACGGCGGCAGCACGGCGATCATCGTGCGTATCGTTCACTCAGACGCTTCTAAGGCAGGCATCCCGCTGCCCGGAGGTCCGCCCACGCTGACCGCTGCAAACGAAGGAAACTGGGGCAACGCCCTGCATGCAGTAGTTGACTCCAATGTGTCAGCCGACGTTGCCACCCAATTCGGACTTACGACCGCCGATCTCTTCAACCTGACAGTGCGCGACTTTAACACCGGCGTGACAGAAAGCTATCGCAACCTTACGGTGAAAGACAGTCCGCGCCGCATTGATAACGTTCTGAAAGTGGAGTCTACGCTGGTGCAGTCGGCGGGTGCGCTTACCAGTGTGCCTACTGCGAACGCTGCGCCCGCGGCCGGCAAGACCATCTGGACCGATCCTGCTGCGAATACGGCAGCGACTGCGGCGTCCGGATCAGATGGTGGTCTGCTGGTCGAGAACGACTTTGACGGCCCAGGACTCGAAGCCGCCAAGCAAGGTCTGTATGCGCTCTACAATACTGACATTTTTAATATCCTGTGCATCCCGCCGTATAAGGCCGGCGACGACGTTGATACGGGTCTGGTGGGCAACGCAGCTACATTCTGCGAAACCCGCCGCGCGGTTTTGTTGGTTGACCCTCCAAGCAGTTGGACAACCGTCGCCCTGGCGCAAGCTGGAGTGAGTTCGGTCGGCACCAACAGCAAAAATGCGGCGGTCTTTTTCCCGCGCATTATGGAACCCGACCCATTGCTCAACAATAGCCTGAACACATTCGTTCCCTGCGGCGCTGTGGCCGGCATTTTCGCGCGTACTGACGGACAGCGCGGAGTCTGGAAGGCGCCGGCGGGGCTTGACGCGACCCTGGTTGGCATTCCTCAGCTTAGCTTGGGTATGACCGACCTGGAAAATGGTCTGCTCAATCCGCATGGCATCAACTGCCTGCGCAGCCTGCCGGCAGCGGGACGTGTAGTGTGGGGATCACGCACCCTGCAGGGAGATGACCGCCTGGCATCCGAATGGAAATATATTCCGGTGCGCAGAACCGCTCTCTTCATTGAAGAGAGCCTGTATCGCGGCACGCAATGGGCGGTGTTTGAGCCCAACGACGAGCCTCTGTGGGCGCAGCTTCGTCTGAACATCGGGGCCTTTATGCAAAACCTATTCCGGCAAGGCGCTTTCCAGGGCAAGACACCTGCGGATGCGTATTTCGTGAAGTGTGATAAGGAAACCACCACACAGAACGATATCAATCTGGGCATCGTCAACATTGTGGTGGGATTTGCACCACTCAAGCCGGCCGAGTTCGTCATCATCAGCATTCAGCAGATGGCTGGGCAGATCGCGACCTAAGGAGGAAGTAGAATGGCGCAATTCACAGTAAACGCACAACGCTTTGATCCGTACAAGAACTTCAAGTTCCGGATCAAATGGGATGGCCGGTACGTGGCTGGTATCAGCAAAGTTGGCATGCTGAAGCGGACCACGGAGGTGGTGAAACATCGCGAAGGGGGCGATCCCTCCAGCAGCCGCAAATCGCCAGGCCGCACCGAGTACGACGCCATCACACTCGACCGGGGTGTGACCCACGACGTTGAGTTCGAAAAGTGGGCCAACAAGGTTTGGCAGATCAACGGGGGCCAGACCGAGGTCTCGCTCAAAGACTTTCGCAAAGACATGAGGATCGAGATGTACAACGAGGCCGGCCAACTGGCAATCGCCTATAACGTGTATCGCTGCTGGGTGTCGGAATACCAGGCGCTGCCGGACCTCGATGCCAATGCCAACGCCGTTGCCATTCAGCACATCAAACTGGAGAACGAAGGTTGGGAGCGCGACCAGAGCGTTACCGAGCCCACCGAACCTTCGTTTACCGTACCCGCGGTAGGCTAGCCGGCAATGCACGCACTGTCAGCTCAAGAGATGCTGGCGGTCTGGGAGCGCGGCCTGGAACAAAATCCTCTGGAGCGAGCACTGGCTCTGCTGGAGGCTGCTTGTCCAGAGTCCGAGCCCCAGGCCCTGGCCGCCATGAGCATTGGGCAGCGTGATGCTCGATTGCTCACTCTGCGCGAGTGGGCTTTCGGTTCGCAGATCACCGGCTGGGCTGTCTGCCGAAGTTGCAGCCAGCCCATGGAAATCAACTTCCAGGCCGCCGACTTGCGGCAGGGCAGCGGCAGTATCGAACCCGGCGAAATCCCACTCTCGGTCGCTGGTTATGAACTGCGGTGTCGTCCGCTGAATAGCCTTGACTTGGCCGCATGTTCGGAGGTCGATGCAAATGAAATGCCCCAGCGACTCTTTGCCCGTTGCCTGATCGCCGCCAGTTCCGGTGGTGAAGCCATTTCCAGTCACCAGTTGCCAGATGAGGTTGCCCAGATGGCGATAGAGCACGTTGCCAAAGCTGACCCACAGGCTGACATCGCAATCGTGATTTCATGCGCCGCCTGCGGCAATAGCTCACGTGAATCCTTCGATGTCATTTCTTTCTTCTGGAGCGAGATTGATGCCTGGGCCCGCCGCATTATACGAGAGGTGCACATGCTGGCCTCAGCCTATGGATGGAACGAGAACGAAATTCTTGCCTTGAGTCCTTTGCGACGGCAGTTTTATCTGGAAATGGCGGGTGCATGAGCGGCTTTCTCGACAGCCTGGTAGCCCGAAACCTCGGCCGTGCTCCAACAATTCGTCCCCGTCCGGCTTCGCTGTTTGAGCCGGCTCGCGGAAATGTTGCTCTGTTTTCTGAATTCTCTGGACAGGCGATGCAGGGCGAGACGATCAGCATGGATCAAACCAAGTTGGAAGCAGGGAGCCCACAAGATATCCCGGAAGGCGAATCGAATTTCCAGCCAAAGCGGCGGCATTGGACTTCGCGAAAGTTGACGCCCGTGGAATCCGACGTATTCAGGCCTCTTGAGGTCGAACTGCCCGCTAACGCGCACCGTGATTCTCCCGACTCGTTTTCGTCGCTCAGTCGCGTGCTGCAGTGGAAATCACCGACGCGTAGCATGCCTACTGGCGATGTGGAAAAACGATCCCTGTCAACTGTTTCACTAAAGGAGACAGACAGCAACGGTCTGGGAACTGAGACAGTCGAATCGCACGCAAAGCCGGCTATTCGATTTCGTAACGACTCATCGCAGTTCGGAACGCAAGTCTTTAACGGTCCTCGGACATCCTCCAGCCTTCTTGAACCAGCCACCGGCTCCGAGCGCCTTGCAAGCGGCAATGATGTGCATCAGAGTATGCCGGCGCTTACGCCATCCCCGGTCAACGATCAGCACAAGTTACATGCGATGTTGAAGTCGCCCCTGGCCACTGATCGCCGTGAGTCAAAGCTTCAGTCAACGAAGGCAAAAGCTGAGCCTTCGATCCAGGTAACTATTGGGCGAATTGAGATACGCGCCGAAACTTCAGGCGCTTTTGCTCACAAGGCCGAGCGAACAGCTTCGCCGGTCATGGGGCTGAACGAGTATTTGCGGCGCAAGAGCAAGCGAGGGAATGAATGAGCAACGCCGCGGCAATCGCAGCGGTCACACTCACGCTGCAGACGATTTTGGGAGATGGTGTCAGAGCGGATCCCAATCTGAATGACACGACAGTGACGCTGCTGCCGCCTGACAAGGCTCGGGGCAACAATAACGCGAACCAACTCAATCTTTTTCTTTATCAGCTTCTCCCCGACGCCGCCTGGCGCAACATGAACATTCCCAGTCAGGTAGCCCCGGGCGAGACCGGCAATCCACCCCTGCCTTTGACGTTGCACTATATGTTGACGGCGTTTGGCCGGGACAACGATACCGGCGTGCCCTTTGGCCACTATGTTTTGGGGCAGGCGATGAGCGTCCTGTTTGATCACGCGCTGCTGGGGGCAGACGAGATCAGGAACGCCACCGTGGTGTCATTGCCGGGTAGCGATCTGCACAAGCAGGTCGAGCGGGTGCGCATCACCCTGCAACCCTTATCGCTGGAAGAAATTTCAAAGCTGTGGACTGGTTTGGCGACGCAGTACCGGCTTTCAGTAGTCTATGAAGTCTCTGTGGCGCTGATTGAGAGCACACGCGCCAGCCGCACGCCGCTGCCGGTGCTCACCCGTGGCGCCAATGACAAAGGCGTATTGGGGCAGGCGAGCCTTATTCCACCGTTCCCGTTCCTCGATGACATACAGTTTCCCAACAAGCAGACCGCGGCCCATTTGGGCGACACGCTGGTGCTGACTGGACAGCATCTCGATGGCGCCGGTGTCGGCGTGGTGTTTAATCATCCACTTTGGAGCACGACCATCGAGCGTGCGCCTCTGGCCGGCGGCACCGCCACCACTCTCAGCGTGTTGTTGCCGAACACGCCGGCAGTTTGGCCCGCGGGTTTCTATACGGTTGCGGTGATGGTGCGGCGTCCTGGAGAAACTTATCGCCGCACCACAAATTTGCTTTCTTTCGCGGTTGCGCCACGCATCACGATCGCTCCGGCCAGTACTCCGGCCGCTCCTACTATCGTCTACACCGTGAACTGCAATCCTGAGGTCAGGCCGGAACAGAGGGTAGCTTTATTAATCGGTGATATGGAGGTCCTCGCAGATCCGCATCCGGCGCAGACCGCCGTTTTGACTTTTAGTGTTTCGGGGCTGCAGAAGGGCGACTATTTCGTCCGCTTACGCGTGGATGGCGTAGACAGTCTGCTGGTGAACCGCACGGTTACACCACCCGTGTTTGACATAACCCAGAAGGTGACAATCACATGAGCGATGCTGCTACCAATTGGCAGGAAAGCAATACCCGTTATCTGTCGGCTGCGCTGCTCTGGCTGCGTTCCTGCCTGGAGTATCGTGCGTCGCAGTTACCGGATCCAGCGCAACATCTTCTCCCTGCGGCGCAAACCGCCGAGGATGGCCGTTCTTTCTGGCGGAATTTCATGAAGGGGACCCAGCGGTCGTCCAACATGCTGCCAAAACTGCTGCCCTCTCACAGCAATTCCAAGGCAGACGCGCCGGTGACTGAGGCGGCTGAAGCGATGCAGAAAGCCGCTGAGGAAATGAATCCGCCACCGGCGTTGCTTATACTGGCCAAGCGGCTGGGGTTGTCGGAATTCGAGCGGCAACTTTTGCTTTTGTGTCTGGCCATGGAACTCGATCCCGGGATCGCTGTACTCTGTGCGCAATGCCAGAATGATTCAGGCCGCCCATGCCCGACTTTTGCGCTGGCCTTCAGCCTCTTTGAGAACCCATCGTGGGATGCACTCTCACCAGAGAGGCCCCTGCGATACTGGCGGCTGATTGAGATTAACCAACCCGGCGGCCAGGCGCTTACCGTCAGTCAGCTACGCGCCGATGAGCGCATCGTCAATTACCTTAAAGGTCTGAACTATCTCGATGATCGTCTGGCGCCGATCCTTGTTCCGATTGAGGTTCCGATTGAGGCGCACAGAGGCCTGTCTGATCTTCCGCCTTCACATCGCGGGAATGTTGAAACGATTCTTCGCCGCCTCAAACAAGTTGAAGCCGGCAGAGGTCTGCCGGTGATCCAGTTGCTCGGCAGCGATTCGGCAAGCAAGCAGTTGGCGGCGTCAGATGTGGCCGGCTCCATCGGACTGCATTTATACCGGCTGCCCGCGGCGTTTCTGCCGTCGCAGGCTGGTGAACTTGAGGCGCTGGCGCGGCTCTGGCAAAGGGAAAGCCTGCTGTTGCCGCTGGCGCTCTACATTGATGCGTCTGAAACAACAGCCGAGCCTGCAGCGCATGGACAGGGCTCACCGATCAGCCGGTTGCTCGAACGAATCGAAAGCGCTGTCTTTCTCGATACTCGCGAATCGTGGCCGGGCCTGGTTCGGTCGAGCATCGCAGTTGATATCGCCAAGCCTACCGCGGCCGAGCAGCAGAGTGCGTGGCGCTCCGTCCTGGGTGCTGAGGCCGAAGAGGATTCGGTCTTGCTCGCCGGACAGTTTAATCTCAGCCTGACAGATATCCGGCGAATTGCGCAGCAGACGCTTTCCGACGCCTACTCTGCTGAGCAGCCGCTGCGTGACCGCTTGTGGAAGTCCTGCCTGGTAAGTACACGCCCGCGGCTCGATACCCTGGCGCAACGGCTGGAACCGCGCACGACGTGGGAAGACCTGGTGCTGCCTGCTTCGGAACACAACCTGCTGCAGCAGATCGCCGAACAGGTGGCGCAGCGCAACACGGTTTACGAGAAGTGGGGCTTCAGCCAGAAGATGAGCCGCGGACTGGGCATCAGCGCACTGTTTGCCGGCGACAGCGGCACCGGTAAGACCATGGCCGCAGAGGTCATTGCCAACCACCTGCGACTCGATCTCTATCGCATTGATCTTTCGGCGGTGGTCAGCAAGTATATCGGCGAAACGGAAAAGAACCTGCGCCGCCTGTTCGATGCTGCCGAGAATGGTGGAGCAATTCTTTTTTTTGATGAGGCCGATGCCTTATTTGGTAAACGCAGCGAAGTCAAAGACAGTCACGACCGCTACGCCAACATTGAAATCAATTACCTGCTGCAGCGCATGGAAGCCTACCAGGGGTTGGCGATTCTGGCTACCAACATGAAGAGCGCGCTTGATCAGGCGTTTCTGCGCCGCCTGCGCTTTGTGGTGAATTTCCCATTCCCGGGTGCGGCCGAGCGTAAAGCCATCTGGCAGAAAGTGTTTCCCGCGCGCATGCCTAAGTCGGATCTCGATTACGACCGCCTGGCGCGGCTCAATGTGGCAGGCGGCAACATTTATAACATTGCACTGAATGCGGCGTTCCTGGCGGCCCGCGCCAGCAGTTCCGTTACCATGCCGCTGGTGCTGGAAGCTGCCCGCACCGAGTTCCGCAAACTCGAACGGCCGATTAACGAAACGGATTTCCGCTGGCAGACGCTGGGAAGTGGGGCGGTAGCGTGAAGATCAAGCTGCATATCGAACGGCTGGTGCTGGACGGCCTTCCCATCGCGCGAACGCAGGGGGGGAAAGTACGCGCGGCTGTCGAACAGGAATTGACGCGCCTGCTTGCCATCGGTGGTGTGTCGCGCGAGCTGAGGCCGGGTGGTGCTATGCCGTCGCTGCGCGGGGGGAACATGCGCGTGGAGAAGGGCACCCAGTCTGGAGAGTTGGGCAGACAAATCGCCGGCGCAGTGTACGGCGGAATCGGGGGCGGGAAGAAATGAGCAGCCAGGCTGTCGCGCCAACTCGCACAAAAGCAGCGCCTGCGCTCACAGTGGCTCCAGTTGGCCTTCTGCAGCGCCAGTGTGACTGCGGCCAGCACACAGTCGGGGGTAGCGAGTGTGAGGAATGCAAAGAGAAGGGGATGGCTCTCCAGCGTCGCGCCAGTCGATTCCAGTTTGCGCGCGACGGTGAGATGAACTCGATAATGAACTTACAGCGCTCGATTGGAAATCAGCCAGTTGGGCAGTCCTCGCAGGTTAATGCTGAAGAACTCGGAGTTGGGCCAGTCATCACATCATCCCCACGCCTTACGCGTAACCTCAGCCAAATGGCCAGAGCAATTAGTCCGCTCCAAAGCTGGCCGACGGTCCGACGTGCCCCGCATAATTTCCCTGGGTTTGATTTTCCACCGCAAATCGGGAGCATGAAGGGTGAAGGAAAGGGCGGCGGCGGTGGAGCAGAGAAGCTCATCGATGGGGGCAACAAGGCTGTGGCAAAGGATGATGCAGGCCCTGTGAGCGACATCGACGGCGGCACGCCAGCTGCGCCGATGGCTCCCACCATTCCAGTCGGGACGCCGTGGAAGGCAGGTGTGCACATTGTGCCCGCCTTCACTGTCAACGAGAGCGAGGGGACCCGCTCGAATACTGCACCGGCCACGACTGACGTCGATACCCCTACATTCGCCGGCGGCGCGGCGGTGGATGCTGCCGCGAGTATGTGGCGCTACCAACTCAAATCGGCAGAGGGCAAAGGCCGGATCAACTTTGTTTTCTACACCAAGGATCACTATCCTGCACCTACGCCCAACGACGACTCCGGTGATCTGAGCAACGTCACCAGGGACAACTGGAAAGGTATCGTGACGGATCTGGAGTCACACAAGACTGGTTCCGCAGGCGATTGGTCGGCCTATCGACGCACGATTCTGCATGAGCGCTACCACTGGAACACCGAGTGGCAGGGCTCGGTCAAGCCGCAGGTAGTAAAGGCGGAGAATGACATTGAGAAGGTGGGGGTGGGCTTTGATGCCGCGGCCGATGCCGCTAAAGCAGAAAAGATTCTCGAACCTAAGGCCAAGAAAATCTTCAACGATGCGATGGCGGAGGCCAGAAAAACTTACGACGCGCTAGGTGATTCACCGGGTGATCCACCCTACGTCGCCGGCTCGGTCGGCGCCGTTGATCTCGCGGCGCGGGTCAAGGCCCATGCCAAAACCCAGAAATGGCCTGGAGCTTAACCATGGATTGTTTGGCGGCGATCGTCACTACCCATCCGTTGGCATTGCATGTCAGCCTATACAACCCATCCACTGACACAACGACCCTTCACGTGCCGCGCTCGCTCAAGCCGCTCGGCGCCTTCATGCGCGTCGAGGTGAGGGACCACAACGGCGCACTCGTGTACGAGACACAGGTGCCGAAGTTTGCACCCAAACTCGAGGTTTCCCATGCGGGGAGCTATGTGGCGATCGAACCGGGCTACAGCTATGGAGTCCTTCTCGAATGCAACACCCCACCCCTGCCACCTGGCAAGTATCGCGCAGAGGTGTCGTATTCCAATTTGCAGTTCCGCGGATTTGCAGGCCACTTCATCGGTGACCAGAGGTGCCACGTATCGATCAGCGTGGTCGTGGAATGACTATCCGTCCGGTTGCTCAGGTACCAAATATATGAAGGGTCCTTCCTTTACAAAAGGACTGCCATGTTCGACTGGACTTTACTTAGTACGTAAGGAAACCGTGAGCAAGGGCCCAAAGATGACTTTCCTTAAGGTTGTGTCATGGAGGGTCAATGTATGAAGAGACGTTCCTCATCTCCGACGAGAAGGTCTTCGGCTGTGACCGTGACTTCAAGCCGCGCTGTTTTGCAGCGCAAGTGTGCCTGTGGGCAGCACATCAACACCGGGAGCGAATGCGAGGAATGCGGAAGGAAACACTCCACCTTGCAGCGCAGTGCGCACACTCCCGCGGAACCGGCTGCAATCCCACCGGTTGTGCAGGATGTTCTGCAATCGCCGGGGCAGCCTCTCGATTTGAGTTCGCGTGCTTTCATGGAACCGCGCTTCGGACAGGACTTCAGCAACGTGCGCGTACACACAGACAGCCGGGCGGCTGACTCCGCCGGCGCGGTCAACGCTCTTGCCTACACCGTGGGCCGCGACGTAGTTTTTGGTGCCGGTCAGTACGCTCCGCAGAGTCAGGCCGGCAGACACCTGCTGGCGCACGAGTTGACCCACGTTGTCCAGCAAGGAAGCGGTCAGGTAGGTGCAGATGCTGAATCCAAGGCCCAGCGTTCTGCTGACATGGTCTCCCGCGGGCAGCCGGCCAACAAGGAAATGGCGGGAACATCAGAGCTCTCGCTCCAGAAAGCGGGTAAGGATGATCCGGTAAGCGCTGCTGCGGGCAAGACTGCGGACGGCCTTTCGGCGACCGCCACTGCCACCGCGGGCGCCGGCCAGAACGAGCCGCCCATTGATGAGTTTGAATTCGACAAAACCACCATCCCGCCTAAACACCTGGAGCGTCTGACTGCTTTGCGTAGCACTTTAATCAACACGCCTGGCGCCACCGTCCTGCTTACCGGGCACACCGACACCGTCGGCAACGAGAAATACAACAAGGACTTGGGCGAGCGGCGCGCCAAAGCGGTGCGCGACTTTCTGACCGAAAAGAACGGAGTAAGTTCCAGCCGCATTCAGGTCACCAGCATGGGAGAGATGCAACCGGCGGCCGGTCAGCCGCCTGCCAAACTCGATCCCGATAAAGGGGAAAAGAATGCCCAGAACCGCCGCGTAGAAATTCAGATCACCGGTCTTCCAAGTTCGGCTCCGCCTGATAAACCTTGGTCCCTGGATCCAGCCAATCCCACGGGGAAAAAACCTGGCCCCAAACCGATTGATCTCAACCTTCCGCCCAATCACACAATCCCGCCTGATCTTCCCGGTCCTCGCCGTCCCCCAACGCCTGACTTCTTAAAGCCCGTGCCGCCTCCCATTCCCGGCACTGAGCCGAAATCTCTCTCGGATATTTTTAAGGAGAAAGTAATTAGTCCGATTGTGGATGCAGTCACCAAGCCTTTAGGCTTGTCCAAGGATCTGCGTGAAAGCATAAAGGGATGGGTTCAAGACGGTGTGATCAAGGGGTCCGCCAAGGCTGCAAGGGCAGCAGCAGAGGCTGCGGGAGTTAAAGACTCTCAAGTCCTGGACGCCATTGAGAAAGCGACCGAAGCAGCCCTGCAGGAGAAAGGTAAATCTCAGCAATGAGTAAAGTAAGATTTCCTGGTTCACCGCATCAGGTTAAAGACGAAAAGTCGTTAGAGCCTTGGATCCGTGATGTGGCCCAGATCGTGCCAGATCGTGAAAGATGAAAAGATGAGTGACGTAACTCGGAGCGAGATCAACTGACAATGATTGTCCCGGCTATTCAAAATCCATGCAACGTTTGCGCTACTTCTAAAAGGGACGCCTGCTCAGGGTCGAAATAAGAATTATGCAAGCGCAAGCGCAGACGCAAACACGAAATAGAGCAAGCAACATGCTGACTCCAGCGAACTCAGCCGTGCTGCTGCAGCGGCAATGTGCGTGTGGCGAGCATAGCATCTCGGGTGAGCAGTGCGACGATTGCCGTAAGGATCAGCAAGGAATGTTGCAGAGAGCACACTCTGCCGGTCAAACGCCAACCAGTGTACCGCCGATCGTGAACGAGGTGTTGCGAAGTCCGGGCCATCCACTTGATAAGGCTACCCGCAATTTCATGGAGCCCCGTTTTGGTACCGATTTCGGCCATGTAAGAGTGCATGCAGATGGTCATGCCGCCCGGTCTGCTCGCGCGGTTAGTGCGCTTGCCTACACCGTAGGGCCGCATCTTGTGTTCGGGGAAGGCCAGTACAAACCCCAGGCCGCTGATGGACGACGGCTATTGGCCCACGAGTTATCGCATGTTCTTCAGCAGAGAGGTTCGGCTCAGCCTGCTCCACAGGCGCGGCGGGTGGCAGCGAGCGGTACCGAACTTGAGCTTGAAGCTGACCGAACTGCCCAGGATGCGCTCAGCAACCGGGCGATCGTAGCGCCATCCACTGCCGAGACTGCGGTGCAGCGAACAGATGGTCCAAGCGATGGCGGCAAAGATTCCTCTAAGGACTCTAATAATAAGGATGATAAAGAAAAGCCGCCGGAAAAACCCTCGTGTGGTCCAGTCGAGTTGTATACGCATCTCGATTTGCCTTGGCCCATCCCCGACGCTTATTTCCGTGGCAGTACGCAAATCAAGGAAGACCAATGGAAGAAGGAAATGGAAGCTGCCGGACAAGGGAAATGTACGGCGAAGGGCTCATTCGAGGGTGTCAAGATCAGTTGGGACCTCGGAAACCCGAATCTCGGTACGGTATTCACCAAGAACCTTAACAAAAACGATCTCACCTTCGACATCAACACATTCGCGATCTATGACGGCAAGCCTTGCTGCACCTGCTTCACCGGGAACGCCAGTTGGAGTCTTGATGTGCAAATAACCAAGGGAAAAGAGACAGGCAAGACGAAATCACCCATTACGGGAAGCAAGGCAGGAAATAGTTGCAAGGGGCAACAATGTTGCACCATCAGTGAAACCCTGAACGTCAGCACTTCGTCTGGATATAGCGACATGGTGGCGACCGTTGCTGGAAGCGTGCAACTGGATGGGTCCACCTACGGGGAAGTTGAAAAAGAAAAGAAAAGCGAGGCGGGCCCTGGAACAAAAAAACAGGGAGGGCTGAGCACAGCAGCGAAGGTCCTGATTGGGATCGGGGCAGCAGTAGGTGCAGCAGGGCTCGCTGTGGGCGGCTACTTTCTCGGCAAGGCCCTGTCTAAGTGATTCCGTTTGAGAAATCTGCCGGGCGAGCGGTTCTCCATTGGTTGTTCCTGAAAAGCTCGGTCTGACGGTTATGAGAAATACCTCCACCATACGTCGCGGAGCAGTGCTGGCAAGACAATCGGTGCTGCCGGGTGTCTTGCAGCGCCAGTGTGCTTGCGGCGAGCATACCGTTGCGGGCGGCCAGTGTAGGGAATGCACGGAAAGACAAATGCAGTTGCGGCGCCGATCAGTCAACTCTGATATGCCGTCCGTGGTGCCGCACGTTGTGTATGATGTGCTGCGCTCCCCGGGAGAGCCGCTGGACCAGAAGGCGCGCGCATTTTTTGAGCCACATTTTGATCGTGATTTCAGCAGAGTCCGCTTGCACACAGACAACAAGGCTGCAGAATCAGCACGTTCCGTCAATGCCTTTGCATACACCGTTGGAGATCACATCGTCTTTCAGGCTGGCCGCTACAACCCTTCCTCGACAAACGGGCGCAGCCTGTTGGCGCACGAACTGGCCCATGTGGTGCAGAACCGCAACTCCGGCGTATCGTTGTCAGGGTCTTTCAAGGCAGTCAGCCATCCTTCTGATGCTTCCGAGCAGGAGGCGACTGGTGTTGCCAGGCAAGTGATGAATGGCGGCAGCGTCAATGTCAATGCGCCTGCGACCGGGTTCATGCATCGCGATGTGGGTGATGTACTCAAGGACATCGGAATTGGGGCTGGCATCGCCGCAGTCGGAACCGGGGTGGGGCTAGGCATTGCGGCTCTGGCGGGAGCATTTGATTCCAAGGAGACAAAGCGCGCCAAAGTGCTTGCCAAAGAACTACAGACGCTGATTGAT
>Ga0222749_10000712_pt1 | contig 19139 bp, 13 predicted proteins | sample IncBWH2Mmetat_FD_197234 | JGI IMG/M metagenome (GOLD analysis project Ga0222749, IMG submission 197234) | Metatranscriptome of lab incubated forest soil microbial communities from Barre Woods Harvard Forest LTER site, Petersham... | ecosystem: Environmental > Terrestrial > Soil > Temperate... | reverse complement strand
GGCCGGCGCGCACGGCCTGCTCGAAGGTGCGCTTCTCCTCCAGCTTCGCCCGGACGAGACCCAGGATCGGCGCCAGGTCGGCTTCCGTCACCGCCCGGCGGTAGGCGCGGCGGGTGAAGTCCCGGAGGATCCGTTCGGCGTCGGCCCCCGGATTCTCCGAGACGACCTCGAGACGCCCCCCCGGGGCGGGTTTCTGCGGCAGGTCCCCGAAGATCCGCCGGTGGGAGGCCGGCGGCCAGGTATCGTGGATCGGACCCTCCACCTCCACCCACTGAACCGCGAGTCCGGCTCCCGGATACGCGTCCGCCCCGATCTTGTTCACCGCCTGCGCGCCGGCCAGCCCGTAGGGGCTGATCCGGATGTGGCACCGAGCCTCCTGGTGATCGGTCCACTCGACGACGGCGGGCTCGCCGGCGGGCGCATCGAAGTAGCTGATCAGGTGGTTCTTGGTCCCCATGAGCATCGGCCCGGCATCGACCCGGTAGACGACCGGCTTCCCGTCGCTCTGGAAGGCGGAGGCGGAGATGCGGTATCGGAACCGCCCCCGGTCCGGCGGGTAGGATTGGCCCACGACGATCGAGTTCCAGGGGGACGAGCTGAACATCACCACGGCATCGTCCACGAGGCGATACACCTTCTCGGTCGAAATCTTGACGATCCGCTCCTCCTTGAGGGAGTACCGCTTCTTGACCACCGGCGGCTGGCGGCCGTTCGCGATGGCCACCCCGAGCGCCTTGTCGGCCGCCTCCAGGTACCGCTCCAAGAGGAAGGAGGAGACATGCATGGCTTCGCCCAGGTTGTCGAAGCCGTGCGAGGAGGTGTCCAGGGGGAGTAGCTCCACGAGATCGATGTCCACCCCCAGGAGGTCCCGCACGGTGTTCTGGTACTCGACCCGGTTGAGCCGCCGCATCACGACGCGACCCTCGACGGCCCTCCGGGCCTCCTCCGCCTGGGCGACCTTCCGCTGGATCCAGGCCGAGACGGCCTCGATCTCGCCGGCGGGCGGACGCGGCTGCTTCTTGGGAGGCATCGCGCCCGAGGCGACCCTCTCCCGGACCGCCAGCCACCGCTCCCGGGCCGCGTCGCCGGAGAAGTCGGGCGAAAGCCGGTCCAGGCGGAGGTCCCCCTTGGGCTTCTCCGTCCCGTGGCACTCCAGACAGTGCTTGGCCAGGAAGGGACGGACCTGCTTCTCGAAGGCGTCGGCCTCCTGCCGGGCTTCGCCCGGGGCGGCGGAGCCCAGGAGGCCCAGGACGGCGCAGAGTCCGGTGAGCTTCATCGGTCTTGTCCTACCAGCGGAAGAACCGGTACGGGTCGTCCCACTCCTCGGGCGTGTCCAGGTAGAGGCCCTCCAGCCACCGCTCCTCGCCCCGGGCCCGGGCGAGCGCGAAACGGCCGAGGAGGGGCGTCCGGCTCTGAACCCCCAGGTTGGAGGCCAGGCGCGTGAGGAGGAACGACGTCCGGCGGAAGGTCCGCTTCAGGTTCATCGACTTGGAGGGGTCGAACTGCCAGGGGGCGAGCTGGCAGAAGACGATGCCGCCGCTCTCGGCCAGGACGCCGTCGCCGATCCCCCCCTCGACGAGGCTGATCTCCCTGGGGTCTCGATTCTGCACGTCCGCGGGTCCGACCCCGGCGAACCAGGACGCCGATCCCGGGGCCTCGAAGAAAGCGCCGATGTGCTCCAGCCTCTTCATCGGGACCCGGACGGGGAGCGCCTCCGCGCTCCCCAGGCCGATCCCGAGCACGCGTCCGCCGGCCTTCAGCCAGCTCCCCAGGGCCTCCGGCTCCTTCCCGCCGCCCGGGCCGACCAAGAGAACGCCGTCCGCGGGGGACGTTCCGTTTTCGAATGGGACGAGCGCGAAGCCGGCGGACTCCAGGTGGGCCCTCCCGGCCGGGTCACCCCGGTAGCTGGCCTTCCGCTCCGGGGCCGGTTTCCACGAGGAGACGTACTCTAAGAGATTCCGGACCAGCCGGTCCGCCGCGGGATCGGGCTCCGTGCGTCCCGTCACGTCCATCTGGCAGAAGAGCACCATGCCCCTCCCCTCGCGGTACTCCAGGAGCGGGCTGTACTGGAGGCCGTAGCCGCCGTCGAGGATTGGAAGGAAATCTCCCCGGGCGGGCTTCTCGATCAGGACCGAGGCCACGCTGCCGCGGCACCCGCATCGCCAGACCCGGGTCACGTCCAGGCCGCACCATTTCACGGTCGGGCCGTACCTGGGCCGCATCTCATAGTCGAGGCGGGGCGGGAGGATCGTCGCCTCGCCGTGCCAGTCCCGGAGGTGAGGCTCCTCGAGTCCGGCGAGGACCGGATGATCCGGCACACGCCGGAACACCTGCCGGAGACCGTACTCCGCGACGCGGAACCCGAGCCGCTGCTCGAGAGCCGCGGCGGTCTGCTCGAACAGGACGACCCTGAGGCCGTCGCGCACGCGGGCGAGGTCGGGGCCCGGCCCGTCGGGTCTGAGCGCCGACTTCCCCACGACGAGCAGGTCATACGGGGAGAGGTCGGCGGTCGCCTCCACGGGCTGGACCCCGACGTTCATCCCGGCCAGAAGTCTCCCGGTCTCGCCCTGGGGATCGAAAAGCGCGATCTTCGCGCCCGCGGCCACGGCCGCCGGACGCGGCAGGACATGGATCGGGAAGGAATCTTGCTGGATCTCTCCGGTGCTGAACTTGACGGTCGCATTGAGTTCGTAGGTCCCCGCGGACAGGGTTTCCGGCAGTTCGAACCGAAGCAGGATTCTCTCCTGCTCGCCCTGGACCACATGGCCGTGTTTTTTCTCGCCGCCCACGGGGTGGGGAAGACCGAGGACCCATTCGGAATCGAACCCCACACCCTGGCGCGAATTGTTGATGAGAACGAGCTGTTTCTCGACCCTGTCTCCCGGATGAAAGACGTGTTCCTTGGTCGTGAAACTCGCAGGCTTCCCCGCGAGGTAACCCAGCAGCGGCCGGTTGTTCCGAATCAGGGCCTGCGCCGCCGGCAATGCGACCCAGTCCGACCACTCGAGGTCGAGGTACATCTGCACCTCACGGCGCTGAGTGAAGTCAGGGCTGAAGCCCGGCTGCTGGAGGTTCTCCCAGTCGACCTTGAACTCCTGGCGGCCCCGGGGGGCGCCCTCGCGGACCTTCCAGAAGCTCCCGCACTCCCAGGGTGAGTTCGCCGAGAGCCCCCACGTGCGGTAGGCACGCCAGACGTCGGTGAAGTACATCGCGTAGACCGCCTGCTGATCGTCAAAGACGGCCGACCCGGGGGCGCCGGGATAGTCCCACCGATGCCAAAGAAGGCCGGCCCGGAACTTTCCCGCCTCCCAGCGGATGTTCCTCTTCTCCAGCTCGCCCAGCTTGAACGCCCGGTCGCCCAGGAACTGCGCGTTCCATTCGGCCAGGCAGAACTCCCAGGGCACGTTCGCGCTCCCCCAGGTCCGCTCGCCCTTGTACCACCCGCGGTACTGCGTCCAATCCCACGAGAACGGGACGCCGTACTCCACCGTGAACATCGGCTTCACGCCCCGGGTGGCCCAGTGCTCGAACCAGTCCGAGAGCTCCTGGACCGGGACGAAGTTGGTGTAGAAGTTCGCCGTGTGCATCGAGCCCAGGTTGCCCGAGGAATGGTGGTAGACGATGCGACCCGGGTCGAACCGCTTCACGATGGCCTCCGCCCGCAGGGCGAGCTTCGCCCCGTTCCGGCCCCACGCCTCGCGCGGATCTTTGAGGCCGTCGATCAGGTCCGGGTTCATGTCCTCCTCGTACCCGGTGGCGTTGTGGTTCATCGAGTAGGCCACGACCGACGGATGGTTCTGCGCGACACGGACGTAGTGCTCCGCGTGGCGGGCGTACCCGTTCTCGCGGTCGGCATCCGGGGGCTTCCAGTCGTACTGTCCGTAGTGCGGCTGCGAGAAGGCGACGAGCATGCCGACGTCGTCGGCGGCCCGGAGGATCTCCGCGAAGCTCACGTGGGTCCCCGGCTCGCAGCCGTAGTTGTGCGTGTAGACGAAGTTGATCCCGAAGCTCTGGAGGCGTTTCAGACTCTCCTTCGCGCCTTCATACGTCGACACTCGGGCGCCGACCTGCGCGTTGTCCATGGGGAGGGCCGAGAGGAAGAGGCGGCTGCCGTTCAGATAGAAATCGCGGCCGTCGATCCAGAATTCGCGGTACCCGAAGCGGACGGGGAAAGCGGTGTCCAGCACCTGGCCCCCCGACACGAGGGAGACCTGGAGCTCCTCCAGGTTCTGGGGCGTGTGCAGGTCCCAGAGCTTCTCGGGCTTCCATGTTTCGGTGACGGCGATCCGGCCGTCCTTCAAATCCGACGCCTTGAACGGCTTGCCCGTCCACTCCCGGACGGTGGTGCCGCTCTCCCGGACTTCGACGCGGAGGGCGTAGGTCGCGTCCGCCAAGAGGCCCTCGTGGCCCGCCTCGACCGTGATCTCCCCCCTGCGGACCGAGGTGTCGACCTTCACGTCATGCAGGCGGGCCCCCAAGGGGGTGCCGACCAGCGTGACGTCGCCGCAGAGGCCGCGCCGCGCCACCGACCCCTTGACCTCCTTCGCCGCGTTCGTATCCCCGTAGGAGAGCATGACGGCCTTGAGCGGCATGGCGATCACATGGACGCTCAGGACGTGCTTCGCCCCGGGGCGGCAGACCGCGGTGAGATCGACCTCGCCGGCCGGGTACCGGATCTCGCCCGCCTTCTTCCCGTCCACGTACACCGCTGCGAACGAGTTCACCACCTCGGCCTGGACGGCGATGCGCCGGCCGGCCCATCCGTCGGGAACCGTGATCTCCCGCTGGTACCAGGCCGCCGAGAGACGGCCCAGATCCTCGCCTTTCCAGGCGGGATGGACATGGAGGGTCTGGCAGTCCTCCTGCTCGTAGTCGTTCCGTCCGGGCCAGAACCCGGGCACCTTGAAGAAGCCCCAGCGGCCCTCGGGCACCGCGTCCCGGGCGGCCCCGGCCGGCTGCCAGCGCCACAGTCCGTTCAAGGAGAGGCGCCCGCGCGTCGGGGTCTCCTCGTGGGACGCCTTCCGGGAATCCCAGACCGCCTTGACCCCGGGCGGGAGCGGCGCGTCCGCCTGCCCGAGCGCGAGGACGAGGACCTGCGCGACGAGGGTCATCATCGCCGGCCCTACGGTTGAACCTCGATCACGAACTCCTGGGTCCCGCTTCCGATCTTCCGGGTCGTGGTGGAGACGACCTTCTCCACGCCCCAGCTCAACGACCGCTCATCGAGTCCGCGGACCTCCTGCTCGAGGACGGCCGAGACGGCCACCTCGGCCTTTCCCGTGGCGTCCGGGGTTCCGGTCAGGACTCCGGTCTTCTCGTCGATCTTGAGCCATCCAGGGCCCCGAACGATGGCATACCGGGGATGCTCCACATCCCAGAAGTTCATCACCTCCCGCCCGTCGACGACCCGGGTCCGGAGGTCCCCCAGGGAGCGGATGGCCATGACCGGATACCGGTACTCGGCCCCGACCTTCGCCTTGTGTCCCGGAGAGGAGGAGATGAAGCCTCGGGGGGCCGCGGTGAAATCCGAGGGGCCGCTCCGGTTCCCCTGATCGTCCACCGCGACGACGCGGTAGAAGGCCCGGTTGCAGTTGGGGAGCGCGATCTCCCGCCCCACGACGGCAGTCTCCGTGCCGGCGACCTCGCCCAGGAAGTTCGAGGGGAAGGTCGGCGGCACCTCTTTCGAGATCCCGACGGTGACCTTGTACGGCTCATCGCTCACCGAGAAGCCGTTCTCGTCGCTCCCGTAGACCCGGTATTTGACCGGCTTCTTCCCCGACGCTCCGGGCTTCCACTTGAGGATTCCCGTGCCCCGGGCCGCATCGAACTCGAGGGTCACGTCGGCGGGGGGGGTCGGGCCCCGAGGCGTGAAGCTCCAGGTCTTGCTCCAGGGGCCCCACACGCCCTTCTCGTCCTTGGCCCGCACATGCCAGTAGTAGTGTCGGTCGGGGGCCAGGAGCCCGACCTGGGGCAGGGTGTACTGGGCCTTCCCCTTGTCGGCGGTCCGGGAGATCAGCTTGTAGAAATTCATGGAAAGAGGCCACTTCAGGTCCGGACGGTCGGACAGCTCGAAGTGATAGTCGGCGATCTTGTCGCCGTCGGGATCCTTGGGGACCGCCCATTTGAAAACGAGGTCCGTCCCCTTGGTCTCGCCCCCCTCCATGGGGAAGACCGCCGCGGGCGGGGCTTCCGGGGGTCTTGAGGCCGACCGCTCGACCCATTCGTGGGTGACCCGGACCTTCCGGGCGCCCTGGGTCTGGTCGGTATAGACGAAATCGTTGGAGCCGACGGCCATCCCCGGAAGCGTGAGCGGCGCCATCTGGACGTCGTTCACGATCCGCAGCGACTTGAGGCGCGCGCTCCCGTCGAGCTGGCACCGGAGGCGGTACTCGTACCGCGCGGAGCCGGCCGGCGGGAAGAACCGGTCAAGGTCGGGCCCCGCCTCTTCCCAGGACTTGCCGTCCCAGGAGAGGGAGAACTTCGCACCCGCGCCCTCCGCCTCGAGCTTCCCCCCCACGAAGACGTAGGGGCACCGGAAGGTCCAGACGATCGTGCCCGTCTTGTCCGCCTCGGCCGCCAGCTCCGATCCCGCCGTCCGGATCCCGTCCACCGCGGCGGCGCCCTTCCGCCAGAGCTCCTTCGAAAAGTCGGGCCGGTACTCCCACAGGCCGTTGGCAACCGTGTCGGGGTAGTGGGGCTTGCTCTGGCCGTGGTGCTTCACGGGGTTCGGATGGCCCCAGCGCCACGTGATCGCCTCGCCGGGCCTGAGGGTCATGTTCATGCTGGTGCCATCGGCGCAGTTCCGGTCCCCCGAAACCTGCCCTTCATAGATGTAGATCGAGGACTCCCACTCGTCGTCGCTGCGGATGTCGGGCTTCAGGATCCCCTGCGTGTGGGACCGGCGGATGAGGTCGTGGTCGCGCATCAGATCCTGCTCCCCGGCGACGGTCTCGCCGTCCCGGAGGAGGTAGACGGAGTGCATGTCGCCGTCGAACAGGTGCCAGCGGTTCTCGAAGAAGACCTGGGAGACGCAGTGACCCACCAGCCGGGCGGGGGCCACCTTGAGCCCGGCCTTCCGCCACAGCCCGGCGACGCAGATGGAGTCGTTCCCGCAGGTGTTGTAGCCGTAGACGTTGAAGACCTTCACCGGATCGCCCAGGTCGTTGTTGTCCCCGTCGAAGTGGTACCGGTGGCGAATCTCCTGGAACCACATCGACATCGCCTTCTCCTTGTCGCTCATCCCGGGCCAGGCGGCGGAAGCCGCAATCTCGGCGAGCGTGCGGAAGGTGTTCTTCCCGTTCGAGAGCCACGGGTTGACCACGTCCAGGTCGCCGGTGTTCTCCATCCGGACCGAACGGTTCGACTCCCAGGTCTGCTCGATCGCGGGCCACGATCCCATGCCCACCCCGATCGGCGAGCGGCAGTTCGTGCCGTCCATGGTCCCGCCCTGGACCACCGTGTAGGCGTGGCGCGGGGCGGAGACCTCCTCGACGCGCCGCTTGGGCGCGTCTGTCGGATGATGGTTGGACGCCCAGGGCTCCAGGGAATCGCCCTGGGGCGGCGCCGGAATGAGCCCCGCGAGGGCCACGATCCATGCTCTCATCGGAGGCTCCTATTTTATTGGGTCCTTGAGTCCGGTTCCTGCTACCGGGCCGCCTCCGCGTCTCCGCAGTCGTGGAGGGCGAGGATCGCGAAAGCCGTCCCGGCATGGCTAAGAAAGTGCTTCGAATCCTTCAGGAGTGAAAGCGGGATCAGCCGCAGGCCCGGACGTGCTCCGGTCGGGCTCATTTCTTCAGCTCCGCGGGCCGGGGCCGGAGGATGCGCGTCCGCACGATCTCGAAATTGTCGATGTAGAACTTCCGGGGGCCGGGGCCCGTCGCCTGCATGTACAGGCCCGCGACAAAGTCCCCTTCCTTCAGCCGGGTGGCCGGGTCGCCCAGGTCGGCCAGCTTGAACGTGACCCGGGTCCATTTCCCGGTCACCACCCGAGCCACCTGGCCGTCGTGGCTGTGCCCCTGGGTCCGGTCCCAGAAGTTGAAGTTGACCTGGCTGGCTTGCGGATCCGTCCAGTACTCGAAACTCAGGAGCTCGTCCCCCAGGAAGGTGAAGAGGCCGTTGGTCCCCTCCCCGAAGAAGAGCCTGCAGCTCCCGCTCGGATCGGGCTCACCCGCGAGACACAGACGTCCTCCGGGTCCCCGCTCCACGGTCCCCCGGTCGACCACGAGAGGCCTCCTCCCGTCCTCGAAATCAAGGAAGAGGAGCCTCTCCTCCCGGGGGAGCGGCCTTGAGGCGAGGGGCGATCCGGCCGCGGCCACCGCGACGTGTCCCGCCGCGACCTCGACCGATTTCCCCGCGGGGGTGACGAGGTCGACCCTCCCCTCCTCCACCTCCAGGCTCGTCCCCTTTTTCGGGTCGGGATCGACGACGAGCCGGAGCGTCGTTCCCACGACCCGGGCGTCGGCGTGGAGGGTGCTGAAGATCATGGGCTGGTCCTTGGGCTGCTTGGAGATCTCCGCCTTCACCGTCCCCTTCACGATGGAAAGCCGCTTGCCCTTCGCCTCGACCATCTCGCGGACGAGGGTTTCGCCGGAGAGCTCAAGACGCGTTTTGTCCGGGTAGAGGACGAGGGCCAGGCTCCGCGCGCCCGAGCATTCCAGGCCCTCACCCGGCCGGATCTCCGCCCCCGCCTTCGCCCGGACCCGCTCCCGGCCCGGCACGAGCACGTAGACCTCGCCCTCCATCCGGTTGAGCGTCGCCACGACCGAGGTCGTCGGCGGAGCGGGCGTCCCGACGGGGACGCGCGTGGGCTGGGGGCCGATCTTCACGGGCGGCACGGGCGGCGGGACCAGGGGCGGCGCGTGCTCGTTTGTCGGCTCCTCGGCATAGGGCTTCGGAGTCGGACGGTTCTCCTTCCCGGGCTCCTCCGAGCTCCGGTACTCGAAGACGGGGGGATCCCGCCGGAGGCGAGGGGCCGGGAGCTCCGGAGGGGTCTCCCGAGGGACGGGGACCTGGGCGATGGGGCGGTCCTCGCTCCCGGACGGCTCAGGAGGCCCGCCCGATCGCCCCGCGAAAACGACCAGGACGGCGACCGAGATGAGAAGGAGGGCCGCCACCGCCCAGGGGAACCGGGACCGCGCCGCGATCCGCGTGCGGATGGTGGGCCGAATCCGGGCCGGAGTCCTCGCCTCGGCCGGAAGGACGGCCTCCGCCTGGAGTCCCAGGAGCACGTGCCGGCAATCGTCGCAATCCGCGGCATGATCGAGGACCGCGTCCGCGTCCGTCCGGTCGAGACGGCCTTCGGCCATGGCCGCGAGGAGTTCGGAATCCGGACATCTCATGCCCTTACGTCACCGCTCGGGACCCAATAGTGCACGCAATCGGTCGCGGGCCCGAATGAGGGCCGGAGAGACGGCGTTCACGGAGACCCCCAGAAGCGCGGCGATCTCGCGGTACCCGGCACCGTCCATGTGGAAAAGCTTGAGGATCAGGCGGTCCCGCGGAACGAGCTTCTCCATCGCCCGGAGAAGCGCCCGGAGGCGCTCGGGATCCTCCCCGGTCGTCGCCCGGGCGGGCGTTTCAGGCACCGAGTCCAGCGGCCGGAACCGGAGCCATCCTTTCCGACGCTCGCTTCTTAGATGGTTGAGCGCGATCTTGGTGGTGATGGCCTGCAGGTAGCCCGAGAGCGAACTCCTTCCCGAGAAGGAGCGAAGCGCGGCATACTCGTCCCGGATCAGGCCCAAGAGGGTCGCCTCGACGATCGCCTCCAGGTCGTCCTCCGGCACCGACCCGATCACGCGGAGGAGCGTTCTTCGCGCCGACTCCTCCAGGACTCCCCGGAAACGGGCGAGGAACTCCTCCCACGCCCCCGAAGCACCGCGGGCGCAGCGCTCCAGAAGTCCGCTCTCGACGGGGGTCACGGAGTGGGCAATGGTCAGTTGCCCCCCCCCGCGTCTTTCAGTGGGGCGAGCCCCTTCCACCCCCCCCCCCGGGCGGGGCCGACGGACCACCCGAGAAGGGTGCCCGATGAAGGGCTCCTCCGGGCGGAGCTCGCCCCGGTCGGGAGACGTGGGACGGCGATCGAAAGACGGACGTTCAACCCGGACCTCCGGAAATTCGTTCGGTCCCGCTATTCTACGCCTGTCTCCAGAGGGGAGATTGAGGAACCGTTGCCCGAAACCCACCTAGGACATCACCTGATCGGGTGGTATTCGGTTCTTGCTTCATCGAGGTCTGCCTGCCCGAGCGAGGTCTTACGTCCCCTCCGCAAGCGTTTCGCGTCTCCGTTTCACGAGCGGCGACGTCTCTGAGATTGATCGCGGCATTGAGATCGCGGTCGATCTCAAGCTGATGCGAAACGCGCTCACGCTGCGCTCCCATGTCCGGATCGTGGGCACTCCGAGGATGACCGTGCTCATCGCCTGCGACGGGGCGAAGTCCCTCCTCGCCTCGGACGGGGACTGCCCCGAACGCCAGATCACCCTCTCCGACCCGGCGGGATTCCGGGTGGGGGACGGGGTGGCCATCGGGGACGCGCGGGCGGGCGGCGGATTCGAGGCGACCACGGGCTCCCTCGTCGCCCGGGTGGACGAGCGGACGTTCAAGATCCCGGCGCCGCTCCATCTCGACTACAGGGTGGACCAGAAGGCCTCCCTGGCGCTCGCGTTCCCGGCCGTGGGCGGCTGGAACCTGAAGGACGTGCGGGACTTCGGGGACGAGTCCAACACCTTTCCGATCGTGGAGAGCGCCGTCGACCGAAGGAAATGAGGCTGAGCCCCGCCCCCTGCGGACGGCCCCTCCCCTCCCGGCCCGCCGAGGTGTATCATGGGACTGGCCATGACCTCCTCTCCCCGCGGCCAACGTCGCGTCGCCCTGCTCGTGGGAGCCATCCTGGCGCCCGCCCTCACCCTCGCAGTCCTGTCCTGGCGATCGCTCCGGCAGGAGCGGGAGGAGCGCCGCGCCGAACTGGTGCGCCGGGCGTCCTCCACGGCGTCGGCGGCGCTTCACGGGCTGGAACGCGAGATCGCGGAGCTCGCGGAGCGGACGTGGGGGTCGGCGGGGAATACCGTCGAAAGAATCGCCGGCACGGCGGCCGGGGGAGGCGGAGTCTTCTGCGTCCGGAATGCCGGGGGGAGGATGATCTATCCCCGTCCCCTGGTGACCGACTCCCCCTCGCTTGAGGAGCGGATCCGACGGGAGGACCCGGATCTCCTCCATTCCCTCTCGGGCGCGCTCCAGGCCGAGTTCGCCCGGGCGGACCCGGGGGAGGCCTCCGTCCAGTACCGGAAGCTGGAGGACCAGGTGGAGACGGCCTCCACGCGCGTGGCCCTCCTCCACGCGCGGGCCCGCGCGGCGTGGCGGTCTGGCCGAAAGGAGGACGCGCGCGCGCTGTACGAACGCCTGTCGCGTGAACCCGAAGCGGCGAGCGCCGAATCCGGGATCCCGTATCAGGTGCTGGCGACGGCGCGCCTGATCGAGCTCGACCCCGGCCCCGATCGCCTCGATGCCTTCCTTCAGGCCCTGGCGCGCCACGCGATCCCGGGCCACGCGAGGCTTTTCCTGCTCGGGGATCTCGTGAAGGGACAAAACGTGGGGGAGCCCATCGCCTCCGCACGGGCCCTGGAACGTCTCGAGGGCCTCGTGGGGCAAGGCGGGGCTCGGGAAGACGAGATCGTCCGGATCGACGAACGTCCGTTCCTTCTCTCATACCGGGCTTTTCCCGGGGGATCCGCGGGGGCCGCGATCCGCCTGGAGTCGTTCCCGAGTCCCCCCGCGCGCGAGGCGCTCCTGCCGGCCGATGCGATTGCTTGCGAAATCGATAAGATCGATCCACCCGCGGTCGGTGAGGTTCTCGTCCGCCAGGTCTCCGCCCCCCTCCCGACCCTCGCCGTCCTGGCGCGACTCGTGGACCCCGCGCGACTCGAGGTTCCGCGAAGCCGTCTTGCCCTGACCGGCGGCCTCGTGGCGTGCCTGGTCGCCGCGCTCTTTTTCGGGACGTTTGCCCTGCTTCGGACCGTGCGGCGGGAGCTCGCGGTGGCGCAATTGAAGAGCGATTTCGTCTCCGGCGTGAGCCATGATCTCAAGACCCCGCTCACCTCGATCCGAATGTTCGCCGAGATGCTGGCCGACGGCCGCGTGACCGACGAGGAGAAGCGCCGGGACTATCAACATCTCATCCACCGCGAGAGCCTCCGTCTTTCCAGGCTGGTGGAGAACGTGCTTGATTTCTCCCGCATCGAGGAAGGTCGGAAGACCTTCACGCTACTGGAGCATCCGCTCAAAGAAGTGGTCGCCTCCGCGGTCGAGACGTTCCGGGCCCTGTCGGACGGCCAGTCCGTCCGGATCAAGACCGACCTCTCGGGAGATCCCCTGGTGGCCCGGCTGGACCGGGACGCCGTCCTGGGAGCCATCCTCAACCTCCTGGACAATGCGGTGAAGTACGGCGGCGAAGCCAAGGAGATTGAAGTGGCGCTGGTCCGCGCGGGATCGCAGGGCGAAATCTCGGTCGGGGACCGGGGGCCCGGAATCCCCGACGCGGAGCGGGAACGCCTCTTCGAGAAATTCTACCGGGGCTCCCGGGCGGTGGCCGGACCGGCCGGCGGAGCGGGCCTGGGCCTCACCCTCGTCCGTCACGTGATGGAGGCGCACCACGGTTCGGTCCGGGCCGAAAGCGGGGCCGGAAGGGGAAGCCGCTTCATTTTATCTCTGCCCCTATGCCCCGAATCCTCGTCGTAGAAGACGATCCGGCCATCCTCCGGGGGCTGGTCGATGCCCTGGAGCAGGAGGGCTACTCCGTCCTTTCCACGCGGAACGGCCGCCAAGGGCTGGAGCTGGGGCTCCGGGAGGAGATCGATCTGGTCGTCCTGGACGTCATGCTGCCCGGCATGGACGGGTATGAGATCTGCCGGAAACTTCGCGAGGACCATCTCGGGGTTCCCATCCTGATGTTGAGCGCCCGAAGCCGGGAGTCCGACAAGATCGTGGGCCTCGAGTTCGGGGCCGACGACTATGTCACGAAGCCCTTCGGCGTGGCGGAGCTCCTCGCGCGGATCAAGGCGCTCCTCCGGCGGATGAACCGCCCCGACGAGCGGAAACTCCGGACCTACTCGTTCGGGGAGGTGAGCCTGGACTTCGAGAAGTTCCGGGCCACCCGCGCGGGCAAGCCCCTCCTTCTCACGGCCCGGGAGTACGCGATCCTGGGACACTTCATCCGTCACCGGGGAAACGTCGTGACCCGCGAGGAGCTCCTGACTTCCGTCTGGGGGCATGAAACGGCCCCCGACAGCCGCACGGTGGACACCCACATGGCCCAGCTCCGGAAGAAGGTCGAAAAGAACACCTCCCGGCCCCGGTACCTCGTCTCGATCCGGGGCGCCGGCTACCGCTTTGAGGGGTGAGTTTTACACAAGTCTGACATTCCCCGGACTCTCCCCTGACGCACGATTTCCCGCGGTCCGCTAGAGTGACCGTGTGGAAGGAGAAATGACATGGTGACCCTGATCGTCCTCTGCGCTCGCCTCGCGGCCGCCCAGGATCCCGAAAGCCGGTTCCGGGAGGCGCTCTACCACGAAGTGGACAAGGGGGATCTCGACAAGGCCCTCGAGCTCTACGCGAAGGTGGAAGCCGAGGCCGGGGCCCCCGAACCCGTCCGGGCGCGCGCCGCCTTCCGACGGGCCTGGTGCCTGGAGAAGAAGGGAGAAAAGGCCCAGGCCGAAAGCGCCTACCGGAGCGTGACCGTACGATTCCCGGACCAGGCCGAGACCGCGGCCAGGGCGCGCGAGCGAATGGATCGTCTGGCCGGCGGGGTCGACCGGACGGCGGGGCCGGCCTCGCAGGAGGACCGGATCGGCGAACTGATCCTCACCCTGGGATCGGAGGCCCGGGGGGGGGCGCCGGCCGGGCTTCGCTCGCTCGTCCTGATCGGGGATCCGGCCGTTCCGGCGCTCCGTAAGGCGCTCTCCCACCGCGACGTGACGCTCAGCGCCCGATCGGCGCAAGCCCTGGTCCAGATGGGGCAGGACGAAGGGACCTATGACCCTCTTCTTCGAGGACTCAAGGATGGAAAGCTGAGGTCGGACGTCGGAGAAATCACCCTCCTCCTGAAACGGAATCCCGAGGCCTTGAAGAAGTTTACCGGCGACTTCCTGAAAGAGGAAGACCCCGTCGTCCTCGATCGTCTGATGGAGGTCCCGCAAAGCCTGGAGATCCCCGAGCTCCGGCCCCGCCTCGGGGACCTCCTGGTCCAGGGCAAGGGCTTCACCCTCAATTCCCTCCCGAAGATCGCCAAGGCGCTCCACCTGACTCGTGAGGAGGATCTTCTCGACCTTCTGGCCCGGCTTGAGAAGTCGGACCAGGGGGCGGAACGAGCCAAGGCGGTCTTCTCCGCCGTGAGCCTCCCCGTCACCGACACCCAGAGCTTCTGCAAGCATGTGATCGCGCTTTATCCGAAATGGGGGGAACTGGATTACTCCTTGATCGAACTTCGGAGATTCGCCCCGCTGCATGTCCTTCTCCGCGAATGCGGCCCGACCTGGCTCAAGACCCCCACGGACCGCGGGTCCAGCATCGACGAACTGGAGCCGCTCTTGCATCAGCTTGGCCCGGAACGCTATGCCGTCATCTCGCATTTCATCCGGCAGGATCTGAGAGACAAGGACGCGACGAGGCTCATCGGACTCCTGGAGGACCCTCCCGATGCACCCTCGAAGCTCGAGGCCCGCAATGCGCTCTGGTGGGCGGCGGAGCACCTTGGCGGCCGGGCCAAGGGTAAGGCCGTCGAGGCCCTCCTCCCCTTCATCCCCGAAACGCATCCCCGCTGGGAGGAGTTGATCGGTTGGGCGATCCGTCTTCGCAGCGAGTCCAGGGAGCGAGGCTTGTCGGGGTTTGAGATCTTCCCCTCACTCCTCTCCCGGTCGGGCGTCTACGAGAATGTGGGCGCCCCGGGCAAGAAGAGGATTCAGACCCTGGCCGGCAAGCTGGTCCTCGAGGGGGCCGGGATCGAACAGACAATGGCGGTCGAGTACCTGGCGAAGATCGCCGATGAGAGCCGATTCGAGGTCTTTTCCACGATGGCTCTCGAGGAATCCCGGAACGAAGCCCTCCGGGTGTCTGTCCTCCAGGCGATGCAGGGCGCGGACACCCCCGCACCCATCCGGAAGCGACTGGCCCCCCTCCTCCGGGACAGGAAGGCGGCGATCCGCCTGGAGGCTCTCATCCTCATCGCCCAACGGCGGGACGGAGAGACGGACCAGCTTCTTTTGCCGATGATCGAGGACCCGGATCCGACCGTGACGTCCAGGGCCCTGGAGTACTTCATTCTGGCCCCGAGGAGGGACTTCCTGGAGCCGTTTACCCGGGCCCTGAAATCGAAGGAGTCGGTGATCCGGCAGACGGCGGCGGCCGCTCTCGGAAGGACGGAGTCCATCCAGGCGGTCCCCGAGCTGATCGGGGCGCTCGAGGACGAAGACCTCTCGGTCCGCCAGGAGGTGCGCAAATCCCTCCAGCAGATCAAGAAGCGGTACGACGAAGTCGACGAGTGGAAGAGGTGGTCCGAGACCTTGAAGAAGAAAAACCCGTGACGGTCCTGGGAGCCGGGGCCCCGGCTACTTCGAAGGCTCGAAGGTGGCCTTGTGCTTGCTCCACCACAGCTCCCATTCCATGGCCGTGGTCCACTTCTCCTTCGTGATGGCCTGGAAGGCCTTGATGATCTCCTTTTGGATCTCATCGACGCGGGTCTTGACCGCGTTGTCGTCCCCGTTCTGGCCCTTGTCGTCCTTGTAGGGTCCGCCCTGCTTGTTCTTGAGCCACTTTTGGCAGTCCTTCAGGAGCTCGATCAGCACGTCCATCGACTCCTTCTGGCGCATCGCCCCGGCGCAGGCGATCGCCGCCCTGGCCGGCTTGATCTGCTCGCTCCGGAAGCCCTTGTGCACCGTCTCAAGCGAGGTGGGGTCCGCCAGTTTCCCCAGCCCCTCATAGATGGCGGCCAGGACGTCGAACTCCTTGAGGTTGGCGGGCGCCGTCAGGGCGTTCATGAGCGTGGGGGTGGCGAGCTTCTTGTAATCGGTGAAGTTGCCCAGGCCCTTCGCCGCCGCGATCCGCGTCTCCTTGGGCCCGTCCATGACGAGCCCGGCGATCGGCTTGAACGTCTTTTCGTGGGGAGTGCGGGCGAGCTCCGTGATGGCCGAGGCCTGCGCCACCGCGCTCGTGGCCCTCATCCCCACCTTGAAGTGGTCCAAGGCCTCCTTGACCGCCGCGTCATCCTGCTGTCCCAGGAGCGCCAAGACCAGCATCGCGTTTAGCATTCCCCTACCCCGTTCTCATATGGACTACCTTTTTATACGACGCCCGGGGCCGCATGGTTGATGCGTTCCCCACCCGGCTTCCATGATACCTTATGGAGGCCGCAACGCCAACGTGACTGAAGAAGCGCGAAAAAGTACGGCCAAAGTGTTTCGTCTTGCATTCTCCGCGGGGAGGGGGGAGAATCTCGACCGCCCCTCATGACCCCCGAGCGATATGACGTCGTCGTCCTGGGCGGCGCCCTCGCCGGCGCGTCGACGGCGCTCCTGCTCCGGCGGCGCCACCCGGAGCTCCGGGTCCTCGTGGTCGAGCGGAGCCCCGCGTTTGACTGGAAGGTCGGAGAGTCCACCGTCGAGATCTCCGCCTACTTCCTCACCCGCGTGCTCCGGCTCTTCACCCATCTCTCGGAGGAGCAGCTCCCCAAGCACGGCCTCCGGTTCTGGTTCCACAACGGCAAAGTGACCCGCCTCCAGGAGGCGAGCGAGTCGGGCCCGGGACAGCTCCCCCGACTGCCGACCTTCCAGCTCGACCGGCAGAAGCTCGACGAGCACGTCCTGTCGCTGGCGGTCCGCGAGGGGGCGGACCTCTGGCGTCCGGCCAAGGTCGTCGAGGTCCGGCTGCCGGAAGAGACCGGCCTCCCCGAGGGACACCTCCGGATCGAACGGGACGGCGAGACGATCGAAGTCCAGGCCGGCTGGATCGTCGACGCGACGGGCCGGGCCGCGGTGATCGCGCGGAAGCGCGGGTGGCTCCACCCGATCGAGGAGCACCCGACGTCCGCCATCTGGGCCCGGTACCGGGGAGTGAAGGATCTGGACAGTCCCGAGATCACGGGCCTCGACCCGGGCGATCCCTTCGTCCGTTCGGTCCTCGCCGCGCGGCGACTCGGGACGAACCACTTCACCGGATATGGCTACTGGATGTGGTTCATTCCGCTGCAGGGCGGGGAGATGAGCATCGGCGCCGTGTGGGACACGCGCCTGATCCGGCCGCTCGGGAACAGCCCCGAGGAGCGGCTCCGCTGGTTCATCGAGGGCAACCCGCTTTCCCGCGAGCTTGCCAGGGACGCGACGGCGGTCCCGGGAGACCTCCGCGCGTACGCCCTCCTGCCCTACCTCGTCGACCGGATCGCGGGAGCGGGCTGGACGATGGTGGGCGACGCGGCGGGATTCCTCGACCCCTTCTACAGCCCGGGGATCGACCAGATCTCGTTCTCGGTGAGCTGGACGCTGGAGCTCATCAAGAGGAGCCGGATGAATCCCGATCCTGCGGAGTTCTCAACCCTGCTGGCCGACCACAACGAAGGGTATACGCGGTACCTGAAGTACTTCTTTGAGGCCATCTACCTCGACAAGTACCACCTGATGGGCGACTTCGACCTCATGACGGCGTCGATGCTGATCGACACGTCACTATACTACTTCTTCAACGTGATCCCCACCTACCGCTGGTCGCACCGTTTCCTCCTGGTTCCCCCCTTCTACCACCGGGGCGCCAAGCGCGCGCTGCCGTTCATCGGCCTCCACCGGCGGCGGCTCGTCTCGATCGCGCGCCGCAAGATGAAACTCGGAATCTACGGCGACCGGAACGCGGGACAGAGGCCGAAACTCCTGGGATTCACCCTGGGATGGACCACGGTCCGGATGTTCCTGAAGGGACTCTGGTTCTGGGCGCGGGCGGAGGCCCTGAACGCGTGGAGCTACATCGCCCGACCGCGGCCCATGAAGGCCTCGATGCCGGGTCCTCTCTCCATCCCCGAGCCGGCCGAGGAGCCGGCGGTCCCCCCGAAGGCCGCGGCGCCCGGCCGCTTGCCTTGAGGCGAAAACTTTGAGCGCGCGACGGACTCTGGTGTATGCTCCCGGTCGCTCCGGAGCGCGGGCCGGATCCCACGGAGGGTCGACAATTGAGCTACCTGGCCAGCCTCTCGGCGGGGAGGTTCGTCCTGTGGTGCTACTTCATCTGGTGGAGCGTGGTCCTGGTCCGCTACTTCGACGGAAGCGCGCGACTGTGGCTGACGTCGCTCGGACTCAGCGTCATCATCGGCGCGGCGCTCTTCATCAATGCGACGGCGTCCGGCAAGACCCGGGTGCGCCTCGAACCCTGGCCGACCTTCCGGTTCTTCCTGATCCCGTTCTGCGTCTCAAGCTTCGCGGCGCTCGCCAAAGGGCGGGACTTCATCCTCATCTTCTCCCCCCGGTGGGAGGAGTCGGCGGTGGCCGTCGGGGCCTGCGGAGCGCTCGGGGCGATCGTGGCGGTCGCGAAGCGCCTGACGGTCCGTCCCGCCTCCCCGGGGAATGAGGGCACGACATGACCCTCCGAAAGTCGCTCCTCCTGTCGGTGATCCCCTGGGTGGCCGCGATCAGCCTCCTTCACGCGTGGCTCAACCTCGACCTCTTCCGCCGGGCCACGTCCGGGGAGCACCCCTTCAAGGTCGGATTCCTTCCGGTGACCTGACACCTGACCTGCCCCGTCAACCACTTCATCCAGAAGAATCTGAAGGGGGAAGGCGGGTTCGAACCGGTTCGGTTCAACGGGTGGCCGGAGCTGAAGGAGGCGTTCCTGTCGAAGTACACCGAGGCGACCTTCATCCTCGCCCCCATGGCCATGAAACTGAGGGAAGAGGGCGTGCCCGTCAAGATCGTGTACCTGGGCCACCGGGACGGCTCGGCCGTCATGGTCCACAAGGACTCGGGGATCTGGAGGACCGAGGACCTCCGGGGCAAGAAGGTCGCCGTCCCCAATCGGTTCTCCAATCAGCGGCTCCTGATCTTCCGATCCCTCAAGGATCGGGGCATGAGCTTAAAGGACTGCGACCTCGTGGAGCTGGCCCCGCCCGACATGCC
>Ga0222749_10000708_pt1 | contig 19290 bp, 17 predicted proteins | sample IncBWH2Mmetat_FD_197234 | JGI IMG/M metagenome (GOLD analysis project Ga0222749, IMG submission 197234) | Metatranscriptome of lab incubated forest soil microbial communities from Barre Woods Harvard Forest LTER site, Petersham... | ecosystem: Environmental > Terrestrial > Soil > Temperate... | reverse complement strand
GTCGCGACTGCAACACCAACTCCGGCCTTGATCGTTAATTAAATCAGACCTCTAAATCTGGGTTCTTTCTTGGGGCGATTCGCGACAGCGAGTCGCCCGGTCTTTCTTTCTAAGGGCTCCGCAGCCAAAACAAGGCCGCTGTGCCCTCGCTTTTGGTTCGCGCGTAACGGCACTCACCAAAAGCTCACCCGTTTTCTGAGGGCTCCGCAGCTCAGACCTGTTGGGTAGCCTTTCATTTTTTGAGAAACTATTTTTTCTTTGCCAGCCGGGCCAGCACGGCCAGCTCTTTCAGATATTCGCGCAGCGGCTTGGCTGGTCTTCCCCAAAAGACCACGCCTTTACCGCGCACGATTTTTTTGGTCAGCACGCCGGAGCCGGAGCCAAGAATCACGCCTTCCGTTATCCGGACGTGATCGCCGATTCCCACCTGTCCTCCAACTACAACGTTGCTTTCGATGACCGAGCTGCCGGAGATTCCCGTGAGCGCTGCGATAACGACGTTTTCGCCGATCCTTACGTTGTGTCCGATGTGGACGAGATTATCAATCTTTGTTCCTTTGCCAATGATGGTGGCATCGAGCGCGCCACGGTCAATGGTCGTGTTGGAACCAACTTCCACATCATCCGCGATCTCAAGCGTGCCAATTTGGGGGAACTGTTCATACTTCCCTGTTGCCCGGTCGCGGACATAACCGAAACCATCGCTTCCCAAAACTACTCCAGCATGGATGGCCGCGCGTTTGCCGATGCGCGTCCCAGCGTAAATGGTCACGTTGTTGTCAATGAAACACTCCTCTCCAATGACAACTCCGTTGCCGATGCAGCTTCCCGGACCGATGCGGGTGTGGTCTCCGATTACGCAGTCTTCGCCCAGGACCGCGTGCGGCCCTATGGAAACTGCCTTGCCCAGCTTGGCGGAGTGATGAACTTCAGCGGTCGAATGCACGCCGGGGTGCTGGCGCCGCCGATGATGCAACAGCTTCGCCGCCCGCGCAAACGCCAGGCGCGGATCGGCAACAATCAAAATGGGTTTTGTGGCCTTTGCATTCGCTGCGAATTCTGCGGCGATGATTGCGCCCGCAGAGCTGGCGATGGCCTGCTCGAGGCGGGCAGTATTTTCCACAAATACGAGGTGCGTGACGCCCGCCGACTCCAGGCTGGCCACGCCGCTGATCTCCGCTGTGCCCTTTCCCAGCAGGCGGGCTTGAATGCTATTTGCGATCTCTTCAACCAGCATTGACATGATGCGACTCAGTATAGCGGAGGCTCGCCTGCAGGGCGCGTCTTCCAGCGGCGATGCACCCACAGCCATTGGTCAGGATATCTGCGTACATAGCTTTCAATGGTCTGATTGAAAAGCCGGGTGTTGGCGATCACGTCGGCCTCATCGTCTCCGCTGCGTATCAGCGCAAGCGCCGGGGCCATCTGTAAGCGATACTTGCGAATCTGCTCATCCCAAAATGCAAAGCCGGGAAGCACAGCGGCATCTGTTCTCAGGGCCACGCGCGCCAGGCCGCTGGCCGTGCAGGCAGGAATGCCAAAAAATTCGGCGAAGATTCCCTGCGGCGGAGTCATGTTGGTATCCATGAGAATTCCTACGGTTTCTCCCTCCCGGACGGCTTTCAAAAGGCCGCGCGCATAGTCATCTTTATCAAAAACTTTGTTGCCGTGCAGGGTGCGATAACGTTTGACCAGTCGGTCTACATAAGGGTTATCCAGGCCACGGGCCACAATGTACATAGCGTGTCCGTGCAAGGAATGCATGAAAGAAGAGAGCTCCCAGCCGCCCAAGTGCGCGGTCAGGAAGAGCACGCCTTTGCCGCGTGCCCGCGCAGCCTCAAAATTTTCGACACCGTCATAAATAATGACGTCGGAGACGTTGGCCGGGGTGTACTGGGGAAATTTGCAAAATTCCGCAAGCTGGCGGCCCAGGTGCAGAAATAATCGGCGCACAACTTTGCGGTGCTCGCGTTTACTTTTTTCCGGGAAGGCCATCTGCTGGTTCCGCATTCCCACCCGGCGCAGGCGTCCGAACAGTAGCCACACAGTGCAACCCAGACTCATGCCGGCAAAGCGCGCCACAGGACGCGGTAAGAGAGCCAAGGTATGTAGCAGCAGCCAAACCGGCGCGTACTCCAGGCGGTGGCGAAGGGTGCCCCGGAGTGATGAATCGTCTCCTGAGGTCGCGGCTTCCGGCTTTATTGTCTGAGCGTCCATGTACTCGAAAACTAACTTGCGGAATTGGTGACGGTACCATTCGCGGCCAGCAGCGTCAAATTCCTATGCGGAAATAAATCCCTGGGAATAAACCTTTGTCACTAAACCATTGGGCCGAGTGTCAGCCTTCTTGATAAAACTGGTACGCGCTGCCTTCAAAATAACCCGCGATTGTTACAATAGCCATCATTCTATGTGGAGCAAGAAAATAATGAACCGATCTTTGAGTCTGTTGATGGTATTTTGCATTCTATTCCTTACTGCCTGCAAGGTCAGCAAACCGGGTGACATGGAAAGTTCGATCATGAAAAACGTAGAACGAACGGTCACCATCGGCGATAAAGATAAGAAAAACCCGATTGCTTCTTCTCCGGATGCGATCAAAGAGGGCGGAGAACACTTCCAGCATCATTGCCAGATCTGCCACGGTCTCGACGGCCATGCTACAGGAGTGCCCTTCGCAGCTCAGATGTCACCCCCTGTCCCTGATTTGGGCGACAAGGACTCGCAGGAATACACCGACGGGCAGCTCCACTGGATCGTTGAAAATGGTATTGCTCCTTCCGGTATGCCCGCATGGAAAGGCATTCTGGAAGATGACGAGATGTGGAAAATTGTGCTCTACATGCGCAACCTGCCTGCCAAAGGCAGCCTGGGCGCCCCGGAAATTTTCAAGGAAGAACAGGAAGAGCACGAGGAGATGGAAAAGGGCGGCACGCCGGAGCACGAACACCATCATGAGCATGCACACTGATTCTTTGGCGCTTGCGTTCAAAGCCAAGCTTTCAAAACCCAAATATTCAGCGAACAAAAACAGCGAGACGTAGCTTGCTACGTCTCCACCCGTATAACCAATTACCAAAAAAATTGCGCCCTCACCGGGTTTTCGGAGCCGTTGGGTCGGGTTTTTCCTGGCTGCTGCTTTCACTGCTTGCAGTGGCATTGGTCGCAGGCTGTGCTTGGGCTGCAGGCTGCGCTGCCGTTGCTCCGGTGGTTGTTGTGACGGTTGCTGCGGATGTCGTTGACGTACTCGCAGGCACCGAGGTTGCAGTGACGGGAGCGTTGGAGTCGGATTTACCCTTGTTGTATTTGGCGACAGCTCCCAGGAACGGCTGGGCTTCGCTTGGAGACTCCACGCCACCTGTCAACAGGGTCCGGAACGGAATCATGCGCCCGTAAAAAGCGCGGGTATCATCTTTATGCTGCTTCACCACGGCGCCGTTGAGACTCACGCCGGCAAACAGGCCGCGGGCGCGGGAATAGGTGAGAATCTCTGAGCGCATGGAAATATCCGTCATGCCCTCGGCAAGACGGCCCACCGGACCCGCCGCAGCCGAAGCATCGGCCCCCAATTTCACGTGGCTGGCCAGCAGCGACTGCATGCCGCGCTGGTTCATGACCAGCATCACCAGGTCCACCGCCTGTCCGCCGATTTGGAATCCAAAGCTGCCGCCTTCAATGCGGAAGAAAGCAGGGGCGCTCCAACCGTTCGGGGTACGGCAGGTGACCACGCCTTTGCCTAAAGCGCCTCCGAACACAAAGCCGCCTTTAAACATCGAGGGGACTACAGCCACGCATTCGGCCGAATCCATAACTTGCTGGGGAACACCGCTATCGGGTGCAGACATGATTTCATCGAGCACCTGCCCGGCTGTCTGCAGCCGTTCAATATCTTTTTCACGATCATCCGCCAGACAGACACCAGCAAACGACAGGACCATCAGAGAAACAAGCAGAAGTTTTTTCATGCGCACCTACTTTCCCGAGGGAAAAATTTTCGTTCTGATATAGAGAATAGCTGGAAATGGCTTATCAAGATAGATGCTGTCTGATAGCAAAGCAGATGCCTGGGCTTGGCAGTCAGTCTTCAGTATTCGGTGCCCAGCATTCAGATGAAAGCGTGCGCCGAGAAATCGCCCGCAAAAGCAGGGTCAGGTGGTGTGGGCAAGGGGTACTTGCTCAGCAAGTGGGCGAACCCTAAAACAACGCTGATCGCCGCATATCTAGCGGCTAACGTTGATGTCAAAGCAGGGACTTGCTGATGACAGTTCCAAGCTCCAAAGTCACACTGTTTCGCTTGCTCTTCATCCCAGCGGCAACCAAGTTTTCAAAGACCATTTCATTCCAAGGGCTTGGCGGTAAACCACTACACCCTCGCTCCCGCTCTGCGGGATCGCGCGGCTTGACGCTCGCGTCGCGCTCACCTGTGCCGCTAAACACACCTTACGGGATCATAATGGCCTGCCATTCTCCAGAAATCAAGATCTTGATATCACTGTGATACCAATTTACGTGGTAAATAAATGCCATGCGATAAAACTGCATTTCTCAGCGGGAGGCACAATCTGTGGATAAAGAAAGTTGATCTCAAGTTGGAGCAAATCCGGGGTTCTTCTGGAACACAACACCTGTAAGAATCAGGATAAAAGTCTTTGAGCTGCAGGGTAAACGATAATGCTTGTGGGGTAAACGATAATTCCTGCGAGAAATTTAAAAAGGGTTGGAACCGGCGACCCTCGTTACCAGATCCAACCCCGTCTCCCAGGTTCTGTGGTAGGTGAAGAGAGTATGCCTTCCGGGCAGAAATCCAACAACGTCACGTTTAGACAGTGTACTTATAGGAATTTAGCCATGTACTAAAGTAACTAACGTATTACATACTATTACTTTCGTTCAATTACTTTTATTATCATGTAGCTACTTGTTGGCGGTTACCAGCGAATGGGTAATAGCGTGCACAGAAAGTGCAATCCGGTTCTGCACACCCACCTTGCGCATCAGTTTGGCCACGTGGGCCTTCACGGTGCGCTCCTCAATGCCTAAAGCGGCGCCGATCTCTTTATTGGAGCGGCCAACGACCAGCAGTTCCAGCACCTCTTTTTCGCGGTCGGTAAAGGTCACCCGGCCTGCCGGGAAAATGCGGCCCGGGCTGGCGCTGACCCTCTCAATAAACATAGAAAGCACCCGTCGCGGGGCCCAGACGGAGCCCTGGTGGACGATACGGATGGCCATGATGAAGTCTGAAGGGGCTGCGGCTTCATCCACATAGCCCTTGGCGCCTGCTGCAATGGCCTTCAGGATGGTCTCATCGTCGGCCCCGGACCCGACCACGATAATGCGCAAATCGGGGCGGGAGGCCTTCAGGCTGGCCATAACGTCAAACAGGTTCTGGGCGGTGCGGCTGCCTAATAAGACCAGATCTACGTTGGATTTTGACTGAAGTTCAGCCAGGGTGGCGGCGCTCAGCTCCAGATCGGGCTCGGTATCGAACAGAGTCCGGAAGCCCACGAACCGCAAAGGATCGCTTTCCACCACGGCAATATTGATTTTCGGCTTTTTTACGGTAACAGATTTCATTTTTCTTTCCTAAAATATAGTGGGCGTAGGATATCTTGATTTGTTATATCTGGAAAGGGGGGAGAACCCCTTCTTTCAGGAGGAAGCATGGTTCGGCAATTCCGCTTCGTTGTTGTTGTCATTGTCGCGCTGCTGGCTAGCGTTCTGGCCGGGGCCCAAGAGCAAGAAAAAGCTAACTATCACAATCCAAATATACCGGATGCTCGCTCTGACTCCGAGGTTAAAGCCTTGGCCTACATGAAAACAGTGCTCTATGCCCAGAATCTCTACCGTAAGAAGCATAAAAAGTATGCCCCCTCGCTTATGGCGCTGGTAGGCTCGGGATCGTTTACCCGCCGCATGGTCAGCCCTGACCGTGGTGATTATACGGCCAGCTTCGCGCGGGGATTCTCCCTTCAGATGATGCCCAAGACGCAGGATTCGACCCATCGCTCCTTCTGGGTCAATGAAAGCGGAACCATTCGCGCGGAAGAAGACAAGCCAGCTACGGCGGAGTCACCCGTTCTAAAACCCGATAGCCAGTAGCACCCATTGAAAACCGGCCCATCGAGCCGACTTTTATGGCGAGTCTCCGAGAAATTCGCATACCAGATATTCCTTCAGCGAGTCGCCATAAACAATCGCATCCTGCCTGTCCATGATGGACAAGACAACGCTGGTGCTGAGATTCGATGTGCACATTACATAGCGATGAGCAAAAATCGGCGCTAGGCCGGCTTCGGCAGGAAGATCAAAACCCTGGTCGGCCAGGGTGATTCGCAGCTCGGCTCGACTTTCGCTTACGTATTCAATTCCTCGTTTTATGATTTCTATGTCTCTGGGATAGGAATAGACGCCAACGGATTGACACGGCGGGTAACCACTGGAGCCGTATATGTTCAAAGTTGGGATATCGGTTCCGTTCATCGCTTTGAGGAAAAGCTTAAAGTCATGAGGGAATCGAACTCCGAGGAGATTTTCGTATTCTGCGACAACTTCATCCGACAAACCTGGATTCCAGCGGGTCCCGGGTTGGAACTGAAACCCATAGATCATGGGATCAAGAGATACAGTGCTCCACTTCGCTTCCGTAGTACGTTTGAACTCATCCAGGAAATCGCTATTTAACATTGGGTTTCTCGCTCTCACTTAGACTTCTATCCGAGAAAATTACACGCCGCGTGAAACGTAACAGTTTCGAGCATCACTGTATTTTAAATAAGGAGATTGCTATGAGATTACGGCTAACGCTCACAATGTTGTTTTTAGCATCGCTTCCGGCTTTCTCACAGAACTTCGGGCTCCAGCTTACTGGGGGCGCGGTCAGTTTTGGCGCTGCTGCCATGAACATCACGGTTTCCCCCAATGGGGGAGGCACAAATGGCCATCTCGCCCCAACGCTGCCTCCGGCAACGCTTTCTTGCACGAAGACCGAGGCAGTGACTTTGCTTGGCGCCGGTCCTTTTGTCATCCGCGGAACCACAACCGAATTCGGCCATCAATGGGAGGTCGAGTTTGTGTTTCCCCATCCGCCTGGCGCCAACCAGGGAAATCTCTCCTTCACCTCCACGAACTGGGAGTTGACCGGCAAATACAGGATGACGATCAAGGACATGGTTACAGGTGCGCAGTGCTCGAAGGTCGTAGGCATGTCGGGGGAGTACCAGTTTGCAGGACCGAAACTGAACGGGTGGCCCCACTCTTGTCCGCCTCCGCCCCCGCCGCCACCAACCAACACTCCCGGACAATCGCCCGGGCTTACAGGAGCCATGACGCTTGGAGGACACGGCAGCGCCTTTCCCAAATTTGTGGGCGGTGTTGGCACCTGCTCCGTAATTCTTGCGAACCAGGCGAACAGCAGGATCGTGAATAAAGGCTTCGATGCGGCACAGCTCGACTACAAGTTGACGTACTGAGGATCAGTGTTCAGGGACAGGCTCAATCTGTTGGGCCTTTCCATCTATAAATGTCACTCGCAGCGGCTTGCCTCCGTTGGCATAGCGCAGCACGCGTTCGGAGCTGTCATAAGATTCGAGCGCACCCACGCCGATGGCAAACAGCACCTGCAACTCATTCATGCCGGGCTGGGCTTGGTGACGATCAACGGCGCTCCACACATCCGGTGACCAGTGCTGGTAAAGCTGGTGGGGATCCTGGTAATACAAGACATCGTCGGCAAAGATTTTGTAGTCGCCTGCGTTCTTCTGACCGATAGGGAAGGCATAATTTTTCCCGTCCTTTTCAAAAACAGCCAGCACTTCATGGCTGCGGACATGAATACGTACGTTGGAACCAGGGACCTTCTCCCACTGGAGGTTTTCTGGCGAAGGCTGCTCGATTACATCCTTCACCTCGACCCGCTCGATAGGACCCATGAGACCGGCTTCGTGATTGAGATCGGCGCGCTTGGCGGCTGTGTTGTAGGGGTAGCGGGTGAGCTGGTATCCACCACGTATCCACACCGGCTGGCCCACCAGCTCCCGCAGTGAAGCCAGATCATAAGCATGCAGCTTGCGGGGAACAACATAATCATCGGCATGCAGCCTGACCTTGGGGGTCTGAGGAACATTCCATGGTTCCTGCCGGCTCCGGTAAATCAGAAACAGGCGGATTCCGGCTGCCACGGTCACGATCAAAATTACGAGCAATACTCTATATTTGGTTTTTAATGACATGTATCATTCCACCAAAATAATAAGGTTTTATTTCCTAGTTACCTAAGATTTTCATTCCATACCGCACTCGAACAAAAATCTATACTTCAACCTACCTTAACCCTAATCCAATCGAGTTCGTTGGAGCTGCTACACGAAATTCCTTGCTGCCGGCCTCCTACGAACCGATTGGTTCCTCACTACCTCGCTGATTAAACGATCTGCGAGGTAGTATGCCTTTAATACTAAAGGGTTTCGCTCGTGCTCTACCGCGCTTGCTTTCGCTCACCCTAGCTTCTATCTTCTCCATCTAAGGGCTCTGTACCCTGCTCATCCGCCTCCCGCCCTGCTAAACTATTCACATGGCTGTTACGCAAGAAGATGTCCTTACTGCTCTGAAGGATTGCTACGATCCCGAAATTCCGGTCAACATTGTTGATCTGGGATTGATTTATGAAGTCCGGGTCACAGAACCACAACCCGCAGGTGCGCAGGACGTCGAAGTCATCATGACCATGACCTCACCCGGTTGTCCTTCACACGTAATGATTGGAGACCAGGTCAAAGACCGGGTCCACAAGATGGCAGGCGTGAGAGACGTCAAAGTGGAAGTGGTGTGGATGCCGCCGTGGACGCCAGAACGGTTGAGCGCCGCCGCCAAGAAACAACTCGGGATCGAGTAAACGCGCCCTTCCAACCAGGGCTTCGCAAAAATTGGGTGAGCTTTCGGTGAGCGCTGTCTCGCGCGAACCAAAAAGCGAGGGCGAAGCAGCCTGGGTTTGGCTGTGGAGCCCTTAGAAAACGGGTGAGCTTTTGGTGAGCGCTGTCCTGCGCGAACCAAAAGCGAGGGCGCAGCAGCCCGGGTTTGGCTGCGGAGCCCTTAGAATAAAGCCGCGAAGCGCATATCCTGCGTTCGCGGCCCTACCACAGTCATCACGGAAAGCTAGTTCCGCAATGGACTCCCCGTCCCTGTGAAAACCTAGAACAACCGGGCTCACTCGCGGTTGCGCTCGGGCAGGATTGCTAGTATGGTATCCAGTTCCCGAGCATGTATATCAGGTACGAGTGCTCTTCTCAGGTGGATTGCCCAGTTCGAAAAAAAATAATGTAGGCGCTAGTTACCATCCAAAGGCAATTGGTATGCCGTACATAGAAAGGAAGCACTGGTAGGCGTGCACAGCGCAGGCTCACAAGAGGTTTCCAAAGACGCGATGCTGGTTGAACGTTTACGCGCGAGCGACGAGGGCGCCATGGCGCAGCTCTATGACCGCTATTCCGGCATTGTGTACTCGGTGGCGCTGCGCGTGTTGAACGACACCGGGGCCGCAGAAGATGTGCTGCAGGAAGTGTTTCTGCAACTGTGGCGGAACCCCAATGTCTTCGACGCCGGCCGTGGCTCCCTGGGTGCATGGCTTTCAGTCATAGCCCGCAACCGCGCGATTGACGCCCTGCGCAAGCGCAAGCCGATGACTGATTTTGACAACGTGGTCCTGGCTGTGGAGTGCAACCTGGAGAGCGAAGCGGGGCGCAAGGTTTCCATTGAAAAGGCGCGGGCTGCTCTTACCAAGGTCCCGGCCGATCAGCGCAAGGCTCTGGAGCTGGCTTTCTTCCAGGGGCTGACGCATACGGAAATTGCCGCAAAAACCGGTGAGCCGTTGGGCACGATCAAGACCCGGATTCGGGCGGCATTGACGGCCTTAAGAAAGGCGATGACAGAGAAATAGATTTAAGTAAGTAAGCATGAACGACAAGATCCAACCCGGACACGAGCAATACGCTGAAGACCTGGCGCTTTACGCGCTGGGAGCTCTGGAAGCGGGCTCGTGCGCGCAACTCGAGCTGCACCTGAAGGATTGCCCCGCCTGCCGCAGCGAACTGGCAGCTCTGCGCGGCGATGCTGCACTGCTGGCGCTCTCGGTTTCCGGTCCGGCGCCGCCGCAGCGTTCACGCCAGCGTCTGCTCTCGGCCATCGCCGATATTAAGAAAGAACAGCCGGTTGCGGTCCGCGCCATCCCTGTGCGCCGCCCCTGGTGGAGCTTTGCGCCGGTCTTTGCTTCTCTTGTTCTGGCCGTCATCGCAATCTTGCTGGTGCGCGAGAACACCAACCTGAAGCAGGCCAACGAGCAATTGACTGCGCAGATGATCCAGGCAGATAAAGAGAGCCAAAAAGCACGCGAAATCATGGCTTTGATCACCGCCCAAGACGCTGTACACGTCTCGCTGGTCTCGACCAAAACGCCGCCCGCACCACATATCAAGACCATTTATCAACCGCGGACAGGACGCCTGGTGCTGATGGCCAGCAATCTTGATCCTCTGCCCGCTGGCAAGACTTATGAGTTGTGGCTGATTCCCAAATCGGGAGCACCTATGCCCGCGGGTCTCTTCAAACCCGACGCGCATGGCATGGCCATGATGATGCCCGAAAATCCTGAGGTCCCCGCATGGACAGAGCTGAAAGCCTTTGCTGTAACGGTTGAGCCTGAAGGCGGCACTACGACTCCGACCATGCCCATTGTGCTGATGGGATCAGGGCAGTAAGGCCCTTGCAGTGCTTCTTTACTGGAATTGTTCTCTTAAAAACTGAAGAATGGCGCTCCCTAGAGGACGGGACAGGAGCAATCCTGTCCTGTCACTCGGTACTCTTCCCGTCGTCCCGACGCCTGTCGTCGGGACGGACTGGCTTTCCGCATAGGTAAGGAATGTCAATCCACGGAATTCTCAAGTCGAAGAATGTCAGTCAAGATACAGAAACCAGATGACACAATCATAGGCACTCACCTTGCCTGGTGCCGCCAAACTGCCTTTGGTTCCGCCGGATGACCACGGAGCGATAGATTTCCCAGCTGGCATCCTTCGGGACTAAGGTGTTGTATTTATCTTGCAGTTTTGTTTGGCGAAACATATTGGGCGCGTCTAACAAAGCGTCTGCTTCCCAGGCAAACCGCTGCAATCGCCTTGCCGAAGATCGAATATCTATTTTTAAATCAATAGTTCCACGTTATGCGCGTTAACTTAACTGTTTCATCGCCAATTTAAACTTGATTGCCGAGAATTGAGCACTATAATCGGCGGGTTTTTGTGCAAGTTGCGAGGGCCCCCGAGCCTGCACTCCTGTTTCAGCCCTTCATTGGTATCGCGGTCCATCGGGTGCATGCGACCGAACACGTAGAGAGGATGGTGACGGACGTGAAATCCAAGAAAATAAGAATTCAAAAGAATGTGCTTCGAACTTTTTTCGCCGCATCGCTGGTGCTACTTACCTTGTCCATCGGTGAAGGTGCGCAGGCCCAGTCGTCTGTCACCGTCACTTTGAGCCCAGGCAGTCCCGGCGCCGCTATTCCCAATGATTATATTGGCCTGAGCTATGAAACCGGCTCGATCAATGGCGGCAACTATTTCCGGCCAACCAACCAGCCGCTTCTCCAGGTTTTCAACACGCTGGGCATCAAGAGCCTGCGCTTCGGCGGAAACACATCCGATAGCGGAACGCCCGCGAACGCCGACCTGGATAACATGTTCGGTTTTGCCCGGGCGGCGGGCATTCCCGTTATCTATACGCTGCGCCTGAAGGGATCCAGCCCCGGCGCCGCCGCGACCACGGCGGGTTTCCTATGGGGCAAATACAAATCCAGCATCACTTGCTTCTCCATCGGAAATGAGCCCGATTTGTACCTGGGCAGCTTTGCGACGTATGCGTCCGACGCCAGCGCGTACATGTCGTCGGTCGGAGCAGTCGCTCCCGGCGCCAAATTCTGCATACCGGATACCTCGCGGCATAACACTACCTGGGTCGGTCAAGCCGCCAACCAGTTCGGCACGGCAAAGCTCGCGCACGTAACCCACCATGTCTATCCCGGCGGTAGCGGCGCCACCACCTGCTGCGCCGCCGCGCGCGATACCCTTCTGGGTACCGGCATCTTCAGCGAGTACATGTCGCAATACAGCGGATCGGTTCCCACCGCGTTCGGCGACGGCCTCACTCTGCGCTTATCTGAAACCAACAGTTTCGTCCATGGAGGCGCGCCCAACGCCAGCAATACATTTGCCTCCGCCCTTTGGGGCCTGGACTATATGTACTGGTGGACCACGCAGCAGGACATGCTGGGTGGAGTCAACTTCCATACCGGCGACAGCGTTGCGTCGGGCCCGCCGAATTACGCCGTCTTCCTGAGCACCGCGGGCGGATATTCCATGCATCCGCTGGGGTATGGCATCAAGGCTTTCGACCTGGGAGGGCACGGACGAGTCGTGCACGCCGCGCTCAATAATCCATCCGGAGTGGATTTAACCGCTTATGGAGTGCTAGCTGCGGACAACAGCCTGTGGGTCACGGTGATCAACAAAAGCCACGATGCATCCGCCACCACCGTTAATCTCACCATTCAGTCCGGTGGATCCTACAATCAGGCCGTCGAGTGGGTCTTGCAAGCGCCGAACAACGACGTTTCCCAGACCACCGGCGTGACTCTGGGCGGCGCCGGATTTAACGTCGATGGCACCTGGAACGGAACATCCACCCCGGTGGCCATCTCCGGCGGCAACGTAAGCCTGACCATGCCGCCCGCCACCGCTGTTGTCGTTCAATTGCAACCGGGCGGCGCCACCGTTGTGCAGCCCCCCACAAACTTGGTTGCCACCCAGACTTCCCCTACCACCATAAACGCCACGTGGACCGCCAGCACCACCAGCGGCGCAACCTACAACATATATCGCAGCACCACGCCTGGATTCATTCCGTCCGCTGGCAATCGCATCGCGTCGGGCCTAACCGTCACCAACTTCAGCGATACGGTGCAGGCGAATACCATGTACTGCTATCTGGCTACGGCCGAGAGCAACGGCATGGAGTCGGCTCCTTCCAATCAGTCCTGTGCCGGCGGAACAGTGCCGCCGCAAGGCGTAAGCATCAATGCGGGAGGCCCGGCCGTGGCTCCGTTCATTGCCGACACTGATTTTACCGGCGGTGTCACCATCAATCACGCCAACACAATCAACCTGAACGGACAGCCCAATCCCGCGCCCACAGCGGTGTATCAAAGCGCGCGGGTGACCACGACCGCAGGAGCGGGCACGTCGTTCACCTACAAGATTCCGAATCTTGGCGCCGGGTCGAGCCACACTGTCCGGCTCCACTTCTGCGAAACGTTCTGGACAGCGGCCGGTAAGCGCGTCTTTAACGTGAGCATTAACGGCACGGCGGTGCTCTCCAACTTCGACATCTTTGCCGGGGCTGGCGGGCAAAACCGCGCGTTGATTAAGCAGTTTTCGGCAACCGCTGATGGCACCGGCAACATCACCATCGTGTTCACCACGGTGACTGACAAAGCCCTCATCAGCGGCATAGAAATTCAGTAAGCGTTTTTGGCGGCTTGTTTATCTCGAAAATGCTTGTAGGTACATGTAGAAATTCGGATTGAAGTTAACCTTTTAGATCGCAGTTGTTTCAGGCACTCATTGCGAGACTCCTACTTTGGCAGGAGTCTCGCAATGATGATTCTTTGATCGATTGCCGCGAACGAAGGCACGCCCTTCATCCGGTTCGTTATCTCCCCGCCGTACCTCCTCAGGTACTGCTGATGGAACAAGAGGTTCTGATCGAAAACCATCAGACACTGTTCTCCAATAGCTGCAGGTCGCCTACCGAGCAGGGCAGATGACCGTGCCGGCTACAAGGTCAGGCGTTCGCGCAGCCTCTGCGACTGACGACGGGTAATCGACACCTTGGTTCCGTCTGCAAGCATGGCGACGAGGCCGCCGTCCGGTCCTTTATCCAGAGACCGTATCTGCCGCAGATTGACGATATGGGAACGGCTGGCACGGAAAAAAATAGCGGGGTCGAGCCGGCTCTCGAGATCATTGAGAGATCTGCAAATCAGGGCGGAATTGCCTCCAAAATGCACGCGCGTGTAATTTCCCGCGGATTCAAGCAGACGTATGTCGTGCATCACCACGATCCAGCAATGCGCGCCGTCCCGTAAAAACACCTGCTGCTTACAATTGCAATGCTTTGCGGTTTCCATGGTAGGTGTAAGGATCAATCCGAAGTAACCAAGAGAGAGAACGTCGCACCAGGGACCTGGACTTCAAGAACCACCCTGTCGGTGGCATCCACAACCTTGCCAGCAATTGCGCCGGTATCCGGCTCAGGCGCGAGCTGCGCGCTGGCTGGCAAATAACCAGGAAAAAATCGAACGAAAAGCGAACAACTGGGATTATAGTCTCTGGGCGCATAAATCCCCATTGGTCCGATGAAAGAACGGACAAGATGAGAAAACTTGCAACTTTTTTTTGGGCCGGTTACTCACTGATTCTCTTCACCGGAAATGGATAGTACTTGCTGCTGAAAAGGCCCGGATGATTGAGTTGTCTCCGGCTTCCATAGATAGCCCAAGAGCGTATTGGACGCCAGCATGATAGTAGCCTGATCGCTGTTCGCGGCTTCGGCTCGCTGGTTTTGGCCGCTCATCATGAAAAATAACCTTCTATCACAATTTGCTTTCAAACCTGTTCGATGAGCGTTATCTTCCGCGCTAGCAAAGCCGCCGGCAGCGCGGGCGGCTGCATGAACCTAAGAAGTCCGATCAATACGGACCCAAAAAGATCACACAACTGTTGCAGCACTCACTCTGGAGGAGAGAAATCATGAAAGCGAAACTATACCCGCGAAAACGAACGACACATCTTTGGACATCACTTTTCATATTTGCCACCTTCGCAGTCGCACTCAATGCCTTGTTTCTGGTTTCACCAAGGGCCGCCGCGCAAGACGTCTTCGGGCGGATTTCCGGCACGGTGACAGATACGCAGGGCGACGTTGTTCCCGATGTCAACATCACCATCACCAACGAGCAGACGAAAGTCGCAAGGACTCTGAAGACCAATGTTCAGGGCTTTTATGTGTCCGACGATCTGCCGGTCGGCACGTATACCGTCAGCGCCCAGGCCCAACATGGCTTCAAAGCTTTGAAGACCACGGGCAATGATCTCTCGGCCGGGGCCCGCCTGACCGTGGACATCCGGCTTGAAGTCGGCTCCAACATCGTAGTGATGGAGGTGAATGCAGCGGGGGAGACGGTGAATACCGTCTCCGGCGAGCTGTCGCGAAGCGTGGGCGCGCAGCAGGTGCAGAGCCTGCCCCTCAATCAGCGTAACTATGTGCAGGCGGTTTCGCTGTTTCCGGGCGCGGCTCTTACATCGTTCGACCAGCAATTATTGACGACAGGCATGTCGACGACGGCCTCCAGCGTCAACGGCCATCGCTCCGACGGCAACAATTTCACTATTGACGGCGGCTTCAATATGGACGCGGGCTCCAATGGCACCCAACTCAACAACGTGGGCATTGATTTTATCGAGGAGGTTTCCATCAAGACCTCCAACTTTTCCGCCGAGTACGGGCGCAATGACGGCGCCTCGGTCAACGTGGTGACCCGCAGCGGAGGGGACAGCTACCACGGCGGCGCATTTGAATACATCCGCAATGACGTAACCGACGCAATCTCTCCATCCAACAAATTCGTGATACCCGCCGGCACTACGATGAAACAATTGAAGCCTCCTCTCCGCTTCAACGATTTCGGATGGAACTTTGGCGGCCCCATTGTCCAACAAAAACTGTTCTTCTTCGTCGGCCAGGAGTGGAAGCGGATTCGCCAGGGTCAAAAAACCCAGACACTTCAGCTTCCCACAACCGCCGAGATGGCCGGCAACTTCAGCGATCTCCTTCCCGGCACACCGCTCAAGCTGCCGACAGCTCCCGGAACCGTCCCGCCAGGTTGCACCATGACTAACAATGTGATGTCACCGCAGTGCATCACCCCCGACGGCGCTGCCATTGCCGCGGTTTATGCAAAAATGGCGGGGGTCGCCTCTACGTTCAGTAACACCGCCTCGACGAACAACGCGCTTTTTCAACCGGGTGGTCCGCAGAACTGGCGCGAAGATATCGCCCGTGTTGACTACAAACCGAATAATGCGCACAGCCTCTATTTCAGGTATCTCCACGATGACCTTACACTGGTTGATGCCTTCGGGACCTTCTCCGGACCCAACGGAAACGGGACCAACGTTCTTCCCACAACTCCCACGGTCCGCATTCGTCCAGGGTATGGCATCCAGGGGGGCGATGTGTGGATCATCAATCCGCGCCTGATCAATGAGGCGAAACTGAATGTCTCCTGGAACAAGCAGCGTATTCCGCCCACGGGAGACACGTGGGAGCGTTCGACCTATGGCTTCCAGTTTCCCTCTGTTTTCTCCACTGGATTTGGTGGAAGGTTCCCCAACGGAATTCCCAACGTCAGCTTCGCCGCACCCAGCAAGACGACGCCACCAACTGCGGCGCCCACGCAATTTACCGGTCCTGGTTTCTCGTTGCTGGCGCCTACTGTGGATATCAGCCCATCCGATAACCTCACATGGACGCTCGGAAACCATACCTTGAAGTTCGGCGTGATGTTTGCCCGCAACCGCAAGGACCAGAACTCGCGTCCGAACTCGCCGAACGGAGTGATTAAATTCGATGGCAGCGCCAACAGCACAGGAGATCCCTTTGCTGACGCGCTTCTGGGGAACTTTAATAGCTACACGCAGGTATCAGCCGACCCCATCGGACACTTCCGCTACGACAACACTGAGGCCTATGTCAACGATAGCTGGAAGGTTGCCCGCAAGCTGAGCCTGGAAGTCGGTCTTCGCTATCAATACATCGGGCCGACCTACACCCAAGGAAACAACGTCGCCAACTTTGATCCAAATCTTTATAGTCCGATGAGCTTGGTTGCCGACTCGAAAGGTAATTTCAACCTTCCTGCTCCTGGCAGTCCCCTTGACCAGGGATTCGTCATTGATGGGCTGATACGTCCAGGTAGCGTACCGGCAGACCAGTTGGTTCGTGTGCCTGGAGGAAACAGCGCTTTTGTGCTGGCTGTACCGACGGGAGGTTCACGCGGCCTCTACGGAGGCAAAAATCTGTTCGCGCCACGTTTTGGCTTTTCGTTCTCGCCGTTTAACGATGACAAGACGGTGATTCGCGGCGGCTTCGGCATCTTCTACGACAAGCCCGAGGGCAATATCATCTTTGGGCAACCGGGTATCACACCTTTTGTGCAGTCGGTGTCATATACCAATGGCAATTTGTCCAATATTACTGCCGGTAGCACAGCCATCCCCATATCGAGCATAAGCGGGGTAGACCCGAACTTCAAAAACGCTTATTCCATGCAGTACAGCTTTGGCATACAGCATGAGCTTCCCTATGGCGTCCTCATGGAAGTAAGTTATGTGGGAAGTCAGGCACGGCACGAAGTACGCGAGCCTGACATCAATGTGCCCAGTTTTCCTGTGCTCAACGCGGCCTTTGCCGCTAATACGAATGCCAAAATCACGAACATCAGCCAGGTTCAGGACAACCCTCTTCGCCCCTTCGTAGGTTATACAGACATTTTCGAGTATCTAAGTGACAGCAACTCCAACTACAACTCCTTGCAGGTTTATGCCAGCAAGCGTAAGGGCAACCTTCTCACCACGGTCAGCTATACCTGGTCGCGGGCCCTCAGTGACACTGACGCCTACAATGCAGGTAACACTTCAAGTGTGACCAATACGGAGCCGGAGTGCGCGTTCACTTGCCAGCTTCCCAATGGACAATCCATTCCCTGGCAGCGCTACTACTACGCACGGCCCTCCTTCGACCGCGCACATGTCTTTGTGATCAGCTACGACTATGCCTTGCCCTTCTTCCGGGGACAGCAAGGTTTCATAGGCCACACCCTGGGAGGCTGGGAGCTGGGCGGCATAACCCGTGCCCAGACCGGCCAACCTCTCACAATAAACGCCACGCAAGAGGTAGGGAACTTTACCTTCGCCCGACGTGCCGATATGGTGCCCGGCCAGGCCCTCTATTCGGGGTATACCTGCGCTGCCACTTCGAAGTGCTGGTTTAATCCCGGTGCCTTTGCTGTTGCAGCTACAAATGCAAATCCGGCTCTGGAAAGCGGGCCGTTCAATCGGCCCGGCGACGGTTCTCTAGGAAGCATCATTGGCCCCGGTTATTACGACTGGGACATCACGATACGCAAGCGCTTCAAGTTGCCCCGCGAAGGCATGGGTCTGTTGTTCCAGACGGATTTCTTCAATGCCTTCAACCGGGCGAATTGGGCAAATCCGAGTATAAGTTCTCCATCAAGTTGGGGGGTCATCAACTCGTCTCAGCCTCCGCGTCAGATGCAATTCGGATTGAAGGTCACCTTTTAAACTGCCTTTGTTTAAGGCACTTGTTGCGGGACTCCTAACCTTTGGGCAGGAGTCCCGCAACGATAACTCTTTGATTCGATTGCTGCGATCAATCAGAACGAGGATTCTCATTTTCTGATTCGCCACTGTCCTGCCGTAACAAAATCTCGTAACAAATCTCAGGATTGCTCACCACGTTGTAGAAAACGTTAAAAAATTACCTTGGTAACTTGACCGCTTTCATACAACAGGAGAAACTCCTCTCCATTACATGAATTTAGACCTGTTCCGCAGGCGCTCATCAGGGCGGCTTAGCCGAAGTCTGGCAACGCTGCCTTTGTTGATTGTGGCGGTTTTTCTCTTTTTCGCACCCCCCGCCGGCGCTCAAAGTTGGGCCTTGATATGGAGCGATGAGTTCAACGGACCGGCCGGCTCCGCGCCCAATTCCAGCAACTGGGCATATGAGACAGGGAACAACGGCGGCTGGGGAAACGCGGAGCTGGAGTACTACTGCCCGCCCGGAAATAACGTAACACCCTGCAGCGCCAGCAATCCTAATATCTTCCTGGATGGCAACGGGAACCTTGTGATTCAGGCCATCAAGACCTCAAGCGGGACCTGGACTTCAGGCCGCATGAAGACCGAGGGCTTGCAACAATTTCAGTACGGACGAATGGAAGCCCGGATGAAGCTTCCGGTGGGCGCCGGTTTTTGGCCGGCCTTTTGGATGCTGGGCAGCAACATCGGCACGGTTGGCTGGCCGACCTGCGGCGAGCAGGACATCATGGAGTGGGTGCCGCAGTACACTCCGACGACGACATCATCGACAATTCACGGACCGGGCTAT
>Ga0222749_10000706_pt1 | contig 19300 bp, 16 predicted proteins | sample IncBWH2Mmetat_FD_197234 | JGI IMG/M metagenome (GOLD analysis project Ga0222749, IMG submission 197234) | Metatranscriptome of lab incubated forest soil microbial communities from Barre Woods Harvard Forest LTER site, Petersham... | ecosystem: Environmental > Terrestrial > Soil > Temperate... | reverse complement strand
TTTGCGGCGCTGGCGACAAAGCCGGAAGAGCTGACGCGCATTGCGCGCAGGAGTTTCGAACTGCGGCAGGAGCTTTCTTTCCTTTTCGAATCGAACGAGAAGAATTTCGTTTATTGGTACGAGCGGCGGAACAAGGGAGTTTTCCTGACGGCTACGCCGATTGACGTCAGCCAGATTCTACGGGAGCGGCTGTTCGAACAGTTCGACACGGTCATTCTGACGTCGGCGACTCTGACAGTTGGCGGGCGCTTCGATTACATCCGCCAGCGACTGGGCATTGATCACGCGAAGGAGCGGGCGCTGCCGCCGGAGTTCGACTATCCAAGTCAGGCGCTGCTGTACCTGCCGAAGAAGATGCCGGACGTGCGTGACGCGGGGTTCCAGGCTGCGGCGGCGAATGAAATCGTGCAATTGCTAGTGCATAGCCGAGGCCGGGCGTTTTGTCTTTTTACCAGCTATTCGCAGATGAACGATTTATTCGAACGCGTGCGAACGCGCGTGTCGTTTCCGCTGCTGTTGCAGGGTACGGCGCCGCGCTCGGCGTTGCTGGAACGGTTCAAAAACACGGAATCAGCGGTGCTGTTCGCGACGGCCAGCTTCTGGCAGGGCGTGGACGTGCCGGGCGAGCAGCTTTCGTGTGTCATTGTCGACCGGCTACCGTTTGCGGTGCCGAGCGATCCGATCGTCGCGGCACGTGTGCGGGCCTTACAAGAGGACGGACGCAATCCATTCGCGGAGTTTCAAGTGCCGCAAGCGGTCTTGGCGTTGAAGCAGGGCTTCGGGCGCCTGATTCGAACGAAGACGGATCGCGGCGTCTTAGGGCTTCTGGATACCCGGCTACAGCGCATGCCCTATGGTAAAATTTTCCTGGAGTCGCTGCCGCGCTACGGGACGACGCAAGATCTGAATGAGGTCGCTCGGTTTCTTGAGGAGAGCGGCGGTTCCGAGCGGCTCAGCGCGAACTCGGCAAGCCCCGCCTGACAGGCTACGATACAAGGGAATGAGCCGGCCGATGGATTCTGGAGAGATATGTTTCAAGTGAGCGTGGAAGAGACGTTTTCGGCGGGACATGCCCTGCGAGGCTACAAGGGTAAATGCGAAAATGTGCATGGGCACAATTATCGCGTGCGCGTGACGCTGGAAGGGCCGCAACTGGATGCGATTGGGCTGCTGGTGGACTTCACGCACTTGAAGCAGGTGATTCGTGAAATCATGGGCCGGCTCGATCACCAATTCATGAACGACCTCGAGCCGTTCAAAACGGTGAATCCTTCGGCGGAGAATGTGGCGAAATATTTTTACGATGAAGTCATGCGGCAGTTGAAGGGATTACCGCCAGGAGCGCGAGTTACGGATGTAATTTTGTGGGAGACGGACACGAGCAGGGCGCAGTACCGACCGGGGGCCTGAGTGTTTGAAGCGCGGATAAACCAATGAATCGAGCATTTTTAATCATATTGATTCCCGCGCTGCTGGTAGCGGCAGGATACGTCATGGTATTCCGGTACATGGGAATTTCGCCGGGATATCCGCGGTTGATCGTGACGCTGGGGCTGCTTTTTGGCGCGATCTATTGCTTGTCACGGCGGACTGCGCGCAAGCCGGAAGCCGGCCGCAAATAACAGGAAGCAGCAAACCATGGTCATCACAGAAATCTTCAAATCGATTCAAGGTGAAGGAACACGGGCGGGGCTGCCGTGCATTTTTGTGCGGCTGACGGGGTGCAACCTGCGATGCACATGGTGCGATACCGCCTATGCGTTTCACGGCGGCAAGAAAATGAGCGTCGAGGAAGTTCTGTCGCGCGTGGATGAACTGGCCAGACGCAATGCTGGCGAGCCCGGATCGCAGGCGGCGGTTCCGCTGGTGGAATTGACGGGCGGAGAACCGCTCTTACAGGATGAGATTTATCCGCTCTCGGAGAAACTTTTGGGCGCGGGCTATACGGTGATGATTGAAACGAGCGGCGAGCGGTTCATTGGCGGATTGCCGCGTGAAGTGATCAAGATCGTGGATGTGAAGTGTCCGGACTCAGGGGAACCGGATACTTTCGAGGTGCGCAATTTGGAAGCGCTCGGCGAACACGACGAGGTGAAATTCGTGTTGTCGACTCGACGCGATTATGAATTTGCGCGGGAGTTCACGAGAGAGCATGGATTGGCGGCGCGCGTGAAGCAGGTTTTGTTTTCACCGGTGTTTGAGGATCCGGCGGGAAAATGGACGGGCCTGGAGCCTCGGATGCTGGTGGAGTGGATACTGACGGACGGCCTGCCGGTGCGGCTGGGGCTGCAGTTGCACAAGTTTGTTTGGGAGCCGGCTACGAAGGGCGTTTAACTTCGAAAGAGGGAAAGCAAGAAAAAGGATAACGCAGAGACGCAGAGGCGCAGAGAATTCGCGGAGAAGAGGGCGCGAAACAAAGTGCTTAGGCAATGGTGATGGACTCGATGACCGATGGGCGCAAGGCGGTAGTGCTGCTGAGTGGGGGGATGGACTCGTGCGTGAGCGCGGCGATGGCGTGGGGGAGACACGGCGCGGGGAATATCGCGCTGCTGCATGCCGGGTATGGGCAGCGGACACAGCAACGGGAACGGCGCGCGTTTGAAGAGATTGCTGATTTTTATGGCGTAAGTGAGCGTTTGATTGTTCAACTCGATCATTTTCGCGCGATTGGCGGTTCGGCGCTCACAGACAAGGGTATTTCTGTTCCAGAGATGGAATTCGGAGCGCCGGGACCGCACGGGGGGGCGTTTCCAGTGCCTTCCGTGCCCTTCGGCACCCCACATTTTCTTTCCGCGGCGGTCAGCTGGGCGGAGGCGATTGGCGCGGGCGCGATCTACATCGGGGCGGTGGCGGAAGATAGTTCGGGGTATCCGGATTGCCGGCCGGAATATTACCGCGTGTTTCAGGAATTGATCCGTGTGGGTACGCGGCCGGAAACGCGAATTGATATCGTAACTCCGGTCATCACACTAAGAAAAAGCGAGATTATCCGGCGGGGCCTGGAGCTGAAAGCGCCATTGCATCTGACCTGGTCGTGCTACCAGAGTGAAGATGCAGCTTGCGGGGTGTGCGACAGCTGCTTGCTGCGGTTGCGGGCTTTCGCGGAGGCAGGTGTGCCGGACCCCATCCGCTACCGGCGGGCGGTTTCCGTCTCGCACTAAGCTTGGAATCTGGCCCGGATGAGAGATAATGGGGCGAAGATCGCCCGGCCACCCCGGGTGAGGCTCCCCCGTGAAAAGGAGAATGGAGCATGATGAGATTTCATAAGTCGTTGGTGCTCGCCGCGATCGTGGCGGCCGCGCTGGTTTGCATAGTGACACCGCGCGCCGCGGCTCAGATGGACGGCATAATCCAGGGCCACATCCTGGACGTCGCCGGGAACCCTTGGGCAAATCTGGGCATTGAAATCGTCAGCGAGCAGGGCACTAAGCAGGATACGAAGACGGACAAGGACGGGAACTATATGTTCCGGAATCTGCGGTCCGGTATTTACGAGATACACGTGCTCCTGCCGAGCCAGGCTCAGCCATACTTGGATAGGTGCCAGGTGCGAGGGGGCATCGAAGTCAAGAAGGACTTCAACTTTAAGGAACTCGCTGCGAAAGAGCGCGCAGAAAATCAAGAAGTGGCAAAGAAAAACGAAGAGGCCAAGAAGAGTCTGGAGGGGCTGAAAGCGCACGTTGCGGCGGGCGACCAGTTCGTTGCGCAGGAAAAACAGACCAAGGCCGAGTTGGGAAAGGCGCCGGCGGCCGAGCGCGACGCGTTAAAGCAAAAACTCGCGGACCAGTCGAATCAGGCGGTCGCCGAATACCTGGAGGCGCAGAAGACCTTGATTGAGAAGGATCCCAACGCCGCCCTGGTATGGGTCAAGCTAGGAGAAGCGTACGACAACGCGGGGCGAAACGAAGAAGCGGCGAATGCTTACCAGCAGGCCATCAATCTGAAGCCCGACGTGGCGGGATACCACAACAACCTGGGAAACGTGCTGGCGCGCGAGGGGAAAATCGACGAAGCGAAAGCCGCGTACACCAAGAGCGTGGAACTGGACCCTCCGAACGCGGCTACGGCGTGGCGGAACCTGGCGATCAGCCTGTACAACGCAAACCGCGGCGGGGATGCCGTGGAGCCGCTGCAGAAATCCGCAGAGCTGGAACCGAAGAATGCGCAGACCTGGTACCTGCTGGGAGCCTGCCTGATTTACAAGATGACCACGAAGAAGGTGGGTGACAAGGAAGAGATCACTTTTGCGCCAGGGACGATCGAGGCTTATCAGAAAGCGATTGAACTTGATCCCAACGGTCCCTACGGAGCGGAAGCCAAGAAGGGGCTGGAGCAGCTTCAACTGATGGCTCCGGGAATCGACATGAAAGTTAACACAAAGAAAAAGAAGTCTTAGACAAGATCGACGTAAATTCATCGGGGCCGGCTTGGCATCAAGGAGCTGGCCTTTTTCTTTTAATTATGCGTGAGAGTGCCCGTGATTTTTGTGCGGCGAAGCGCCCAGGCAAATACAACCATGGAAACAGGCAAGAGCACCAATGCCGACAAAAGAAGGACGGCGAGTGGCCGCCACAGCGCTGCGACCGTGGCGCCACCAAGAAGCGCGGCGCGCATGGCCTCCAGCGAATAGGTCACCGGATTGAAGCGCGCAACGACTTGGAGCCAGTCGGGCAAGATGTTCACGGGAAAGAGCATGCCTCCGGCCACGCTGGAGACTCGCAGAAAAAACCACTTCGCGGGATTCCCACGCTTGAACAGGAGGAGATAACTGGAAGAGAGAATTCCAAGTCCAGAAAATGCCAGAAGCGTTGCCAGAAAAACGACGATCACCGTGAGCCAATTCGCCGCGTACAGCGGAAAACCGAAGAGAACCGCGCCCCAAGCAACGTAGACTACGATGCGCAGCGTGGTGGCGACGAACGGGTAGATGGCGGAGCCGGCAACAAAAATAGGGAGCGAGGCTTGCGTGACCAGAAGATGTTCGAGTGTGCCCGAATTTCTCGCTTCCTCCAGGCTGCGATCGAAGGTGTCCAGCGCGGCGTTGAGATAGTCAAGAAAGACAAAGCCGACGAGCGAAAAAGCGAAGTAGCTGCCGCCCTGGGGGAGAGCGCGCTGAAGCTCGGGTGTGTCCACGAAACGCGCGACGTAGTAAAACATGGCGGCGCCGAACAGCGCCTCGATGGCTTCCAGAACGAAAACCGTGCGGTAGGTGCGCGCAATGGAGAGGTCGCGCCAGAAGAAGAGCCACAGTTCGCGGAGAACGCGCCTCATTCGCCGACGCTCCCTTCGGATGCGCGAGGGCCGCGTCCGGTAACGCGAAGGAAAACGTCCTCGAGGGAAGCGGAGCCACTGGTGCGTTTCAGCGCGGACGGAGTATCACAAGCGAGAAGGCGGCCGGCATCGATGACGGCAACGCGGTCGGCGAGAAATTCGACTTCGTGGAGTGTGTGCGAAGCGAAGAGCAGGGAAGTGCGGCCAGGACGAAGGATTTCAGTTTTTAGGAAGCGGCGAAATTCCGCGGCGCCGATGGCGTCGAGACTGCGCGTAGGCTCGTCGAGAAGAAGAACGGCGGGCTGATGCAGCAACGCGCGAGCCAGGCTGAGACGCTGAACGGTGCCGGAAGAAAGCGTGCGCACCTGGCGATCGAGTGCTTCGCGGATTTGGAATTGTTCCGCTAAGAGGGAGATACGCTGGGAGGCCGCGGTATTCGAAAGCTGATTCAATCGGCCAAAAAAGCGCAGATTCTGGCGGCCGGTCAGCCGCGGGTAAAAGCCGTGGTCTGTGCCGGCGTGGTATCCCAGCCTGCGGCGGACCTCTCGCGATTGCTGAACGGTATCGTGTCCGGCCACACTTGCGCGGCCAGCGGTAGGAACAAGCAGGGTGGCAAGAATGCGCAAGAGGGTGGATTTGCCCGAACCATTGGCGCCCAGAACCGCTACAGCTTCACCTTCGCGGACTTCGAGCGAGAGACCCGCGAGCGCCACGGAGGTGGGTTTTTCGAAGGGCTGGAAAAAAGCGCGCCAACCGCTGCGTGCAGGCGGGAACAACTTCTCGAGGGATTCGACCTTGATTGCGCTTTCAGACACTAGAGAGCTTATAGCGTGTCTTCCGTCGGAAGACAATCGGTGTGCGTTGCTCCGGTCCGGGAGTAGAAGCAGTTCCGGACGTACCTTCTCGCATGGCGCAGACGGGCAATCCCCGGTAGAATAATACGGCAGGGGTATCCCTCCAGCCGATCGCGGCAACTAAGCCGCGGATTCCCCCAAGGAGTATTGCGAATGGTTTCGCTTGTGGACCGTGCTGCTGCCCCGGCGCACGTGCTGGTGCGAGTTTTGGATCGCGAATGCGTGCTACTCAATCTTGAAACGGAACGCTATTTTGGGCTGTATGAGACTGGGACGCGGATGTGGCAGCTCGCGACGGGTTCGGAAAACCTGGACGTGGCTTATCAGGAGCTGCTGGAGGAATTTGACGTCGAACCGGAATTGCTGCGGTCCAATTTTATGGAACTCCTGAGCCGGCTGGTGGACAACGGCTTGCTGCAAGTTCTCCACGCTGATGTGGGAACGGCTTCGACGGTTTAGCTCTCTGGAGCGACGCGCGCAGATCCTGTTTCTGCGCTCGATCGTGATGCTCCCTTTGGTTTCGCTGAGCTTGCGATGGCGCGGGTTTCGCGCGACGCGGGAAACACTGGAGCGATTCCCTCCCAAAGCAAATGTGGAGCAAAATGCCGCGACAGCGAGCGGGCGCGCAGCGCAGACTGCATATATGGTGAATCTCGCGGACCGGCACGGACTGGTGCACCCTTCCTGTCTGGGAAAATCGCTGACGCTCTGGTGGTTGCTGCGGCGTCAAGGCATCCCCGCCGACCTGCGCATTGGCATTCGAAAGGAAAAGGAGAAGTTCGAAGCGCACGCGTGGGTGGAACGCGACGGGGCCGCGCTGAATGAACCGGAGGAGCACCACCGGCACTTTACCGCCTTCGATGAGGCGTTATCCTCGCTGCCTGCCGCCGAAAAATAAGAAAGGCCCCCAGACCTGGCCGGGGGCCTTGTCGAACGGCGATGTTAAATGTTCGTGCGGTGGGTAACGGTGCGCTTGGTTTTTGCGGTCGCAGCCGGCAGTTCCAAGGTGAGCGTGAGAGCGCTCTTGTTGCGAAGCACGCCCAGCTTTACGGTCTTGTCTTTTTCGTCGCGCTTGGCGGAAAGCTTTTCGCGCAGCTCGCCGACGGAGCGAATGCGATCGCCGTCGAGAGAGGTGATGACGTCGCCAGCTTTGACTCCAGCCTTTTCCGCTGCTGAGCCCGAGTTCACCTCACGGACCAAGATGCCTTCGCCGTCGGGAGCGCCGAAGAATGTGCCGAGTTGGCCGCTGAGATCTTCCGCATCAATGCCAAGCCGAGGGCTACCGCCAAAGAGCATTCCGCCGTTCCACTCCATGGAAGGGATATCAGGAATAACATTCATATCCGGCATGCGGAAGGCAAACGTGCCGGGCGTCGGCGCTACCATTTTCATGCTCCGATTACGCTCCTCGGACTTACCGAGAGTGGCATTCAGAGTTTGCGAGCGGCCATCGCGCCAAACGGTAAGCTGGATGGTGCGGCCTGCGGGAATCTCGTGAAGCATGCGGCGAAACTGCGCGGCGCCTTCCACACGCTGACCGTTGATCTCTGTCACCACATCATTTTCTTTCAGACCGGCTTTGGCCGCGGGGCTGTCCGGGATAATCTTTCCCAAAATGACGCCGTGCTCAGCGGAAAGTTTGAGTTCTTTAGCCTTCTCGCCAGTGACTTCCTGCGTCTCAACGCCGAGCCAGCCCGAGCCGTCGCCATCCATGAAAATGGTCACATCGTCCTTTTCGATGAGCGGCTCCTGCATCCCGAAGATTTCCGGGTCTTGCCTTACAACGGTTCCTTCAGCGGCCTGCAGTGCTTTCAGTTCGGCGATTTCCTGTTGCAGGCGCGCGATCACCCGATCCTGCGGACTTTGTGCGTTTGCGGAAGTGCCGGGCAGAGCGATCAGCGCAAGGCTGAAGGCCGCAGCGCCGCCGGTGATAAGCAAATTTCGTTTGTTCATTGTCGTCCCATCCTCCTGAAACTTTAGACGCAGCAAACGTTAAACCGTTGAACGCAGAACGACGAGGCGAATGCCGCCGTTGACAGTGCGAAGATGAATCGGCACACCACCGCGGCCCAGCTTGCCGTGGATTTCGCGGGGCTTCTGGGAACTCTCCATGGCGATAGGGAGTTCGGAATAGAAGTTGCCGTTGAGGCAGCGAGCTTCCAAATCGGCCTGGGTGTCGGAAGGCACGGCAAGAACCAGGGAGCCGTTGGTGGTTTCCGCGACGGCGCCGTTCTTATCGCGGAGGTGCGCCAGCTCCAGGCGCACGTTGCCGTTCGTGGTGTGGGCGTGCACGCTTCCGCCGGCTTCGAATACTTCAATGTTGCCGTTGACGGTACGCAGGTCTTCCACCAAGTCCACGCCGGCGATACGCAGCGTGCCGTTGATGGTGCCGAGATGCTCGAGGCGCGCGCCATGCGGAACGTGAATGGTATAGTCCACGGCCACTTCGACGCCTTCGTTCTGGGGGTAGCGCGTGGTGATGGAGACAGCATCCGGCTTGGCGTCTACGTCGATGTACACGCGCTCCAGGTCGGACTCTTTTTGCTTGGCCGTCTTCACCGCATGAACTTCGACTTCATTGCGGTCCCAGCCCTGTATTTCGACAGAGCCGTTGACGTTTTGCAGCTCAACGGAGCCGCCCGGCTGCAGCGGATAGGATTGATTGACCTCTTTGGTGATGGCCAGACTGGGAGTGGCCCAACCCACGGCCAAGCCCAGGATAAGCAAAGCAGTCGCGCGGAAAGAATGACGCAGCATAAGGTTCCACCCCCTTCGATGACCTACACCCAATGAAAACCGAGGACTCGAACGAAATTCGCGCGCTGAGGAGACTGCCGCTCAGTGCAACTTAAAATTGAACGTCACAGTCGAGATGACCTCGACCGCTTTGCCATTGATCCACAACGGTTTTGCACGCCACTGCTTTACAGCGGACATGGCGGCGTCGGCCAAAGCCGGTTCGCCTTGCAAGAGTTTCAGCACTTCAACACTCCCATCGGCTCTGACGCGTACCTGGAGCTTGACGATCCCTTGCAATCCCGCGCGTTGCGCAAGTGCCGGATAAGAAGGCGTGGGTGAGTTGGTGAGCCGCTTCAGGAAATCGTCGGGCCCCTCGCTGATACCCCCCCGAAAGCGCCGCTCCAGATCGAGAAGCCAGCTTTCTAGCCAATCCGTCTTGGGATCATTTGGCGGGGGAACGAGACTCGAGTCGATCATCTCACTGAAGTCGCCCTTATGTTCCGGGATACGCTGGCTGATTCGTTCAATTTGATCGCGGATGAGCGACTCGCGGAGGGCCATCTCGGAATCCAAGTATTGCAGGCGGATCTTGCCGGCAGTGGTGCGTAACTTGAGCGGCGCACCGCCGCCATTCAATGTGGCAGTGGCGTGCACGGGGCCCGTCCCAGTGTTCAACCCCTGAATGACTAGGTGCAGGGAGGGATCGGCTTCGATGTGACGCTCGCCGCCGGTTGCTACATCCGCTTCAATGGTTACAGCAAGGTTTCGCGGCAAGTACACAACGATGTCGCCATTGCCGGAGGCCAGCTGAGAGGCCCCTCCGAGGCGTACAAGCCCTCCCCCTCTGGGCCCATCCGGATTGATCCAAGCTGTAATCGTGCCGCCCGAAGTGGAAGCCTGCAGGGCGCCCGCTACGCGCGTCAAACAAATGCTGCCGCTGCTCGATTCCACTTCCATCGGGCCGGCGACGTAGATGACGCGAATACCGCCGCCGCCGGTTTGGGCGCGAACTGAGCCGCGAACTTCGCCAAAATCGATCTGGCCGCCGCCAGTCCGAACACTCACAAAACTGCCCGCGTGCGCCACCGTAATGTTTCCGCCGACCGTCTCCAATTCGGCACGGCCGCCGATCTGCCCGGCACGGATATGGCCGCCACCGGTGCGCAGAGAAGCATCTCCGGAAATGTTACCGACGACGATGTGACCACCGGCCGTAAAGGCGCTGAGATCACCGACAACATCCGAGACTTGAATGTGTCCGCCCTGTGTATCCAGCTTGGCGATGGTGCGGTTTGCGGAGACTTCGCGGAGTCCAGAGCCGCCGATGCGTTCCGCTCGAATGTTGCCTCCCTGGGTGTGGAGACTCGCGGTGCCGCCGATGTCCTGCGTCTCAATGTCGCCGGCTTCGGTGTTTACTTCGACGCTGTAGCCCCTGGGCACGGTCACTTCAAATTGCACCCAGAACTGCGCATCCGTGGAGCGCGCAACTTGTTGCGGCAAGGTACCCGTAATCTCCACTCCATAGCTGGTGGACTTGGCTTTGAGAGCATAACTATCAAGGAGTTGCTGCGCGGCAGGACCCCGTGCATCCGTTTCAATGTGCACGGTGTAACGCACAACTGAAGAGGCGCCAGACTCGAGTTGGAGGATTCTCACCGAGCCAAGATCGGTTGTCAGCCGAAGCAGCAGGCCATCGTTGGTGTCGATGACACCCCCGCGCACAGTCGAGGAACGCGTTCCGGCCGGTTCGGGGTTCTTTGTCGGCTCGACGGCGGCGTGCGCCGGTCTGGGTGTGGCGACGGAAAACCCCGGCAAAACCGTGCTGCAAAGAACCAGCGCCAGTGATTTGAATAAAGGTGTAAGGAAGGTGCTGGAGGTTGGAATCGGTTGGAGGCGCTGGCTCATCGTCGAACGAATGTCTTCAATCCTGAACGGCGGACTACTGCACTTCGCGCGGGCCGATTTGACGCAAAGCGGCCGCGCTGCGCAAGCGCACGTAACGGTTGGGATCCCTGCGCTGTAACTGTTCCAACACACGTACCACGCGATCAATAGACGGGTCCGAAGCAATAGCACGCGGCGCCGCAGGCGGAGTAGTCGAAGGTGGTTCCGGAGCAACGGGAGCTAACGCGGGAAAATCGGATGGTTCGTGATCGAGCGAGTGAACGAGTAAATTCACGGCCTCGACGCGCACGCCGGGATTGCCATCATGCTCCAACGCCTGGAGCAGCGCCTGGCGTACGCCCTCATCCGTGGCCGCATCACGCAACGATTCCAGCGCCTTCATGCGCACCGCTGGATTGGGATCCTGACGGACCGCCAGGATCAAGGCACGCCGGACCTGTTGATCGCGAACTCCGCCCCTGAGGGCGTCCAGGCAATCGAGGCGCACACCGGCATCAAAACGTTCGCCATTCTCGATCACGTAAGTCAGCACACGCCGCATATTGCTGTCGTCGGGATCGCCGGAAAGCACCATGGGCTGCTCGGCGCTCAGCTGCAGTTGCACGACACCGGGAGTAGAGCCGGAGGAAGGCGAAAAATTAATGCTGCCGACGGCCATTTTCGAAAGCTGGTCGTCACTCAGTTTCTGCGCGGCCATCACATTCACGGTTTGTCCACTAGAGTTGCCGGTGCTGCCCATCTGCAGCCAGGGAACTATCTGGGTGCCGAACAAAATACCGAAGAATACAAGCATGGCGCCGCTCCAGACAGGACGAAGAGCCATCCAGCGCCGCAGCCAGCCGAAGGGATGCCAGTGTTCACGCACGGGCGGCGCGGAGAGATCATCGAACTGCTCAGCAAGTTCGCTGCGGCACTGCGCGAGGAGCACACCGGCGGAATCGAGTTCATCGGCAGGCTGCCGTCCAGCGACCACGATTTCCTGAAATGCGCGCTCTTCCAAAATCTGCTCGGCGCAAATTTCGCAGCTCATGAGGTGAGTCTCGATCTGCTTGCGTTCCTTGTCGCTGACTTCATCGCACGCATAGAACACCAGAAGAGGCGCGATGTCCTGGCAATTCATTTTTTTCTCGAAGGCGCTCATCGCAGGCCTCCCAATTCGCTGCGGAGTTTGCGCGTGGCGCGGAACAGGGAATTCTTCACGGTTTCCTCGGTAGTGCCCAGCGCATCGCCGATGGCGCGTAATTTTAACCCCTGATAGTGCTTCATTTCAAAAACGATGCGCTCGCGGGGCGACAGGCGTTCCATGGCATGGGCGATGCGCACCTTGATCTCTTTTCCGAAAAGGCAGCGCTCGGGATCCAGAGTCGGACGGTGTTCGCGCTGGCGCTCGAAAAAGTCGGTGATGCCTTCTTCGTGGTGGCTGGTGTTCAGCTCCGGAGCTTGGTCTTCGGGGCGCGCCTGGCGGCGGCGCAGGTGGTCGAGGCAGACGTTGGTGACGATGCGGTAGAGCCAGGTGTAAAAGCTGCACTCGAAGCGGAAGCGGTGAAGGTTGCGGTAGACCTTGAGGAAAGCTTCCTGGTAGACGTCGCGGGCGTCTTCCGGCCGCTTCATGAGGTTCAAGGCGAGACGCAGAACGTCGCGGTCGAAACGGCGAACCAATTCCTCGAAAGCGCCACGGTCACCCGTCTGCGCTTGCGCCACCAGTGCCCGCTCATCAAGGTTGGGCAAAGAGGTCACCGAGGCTAGGGCGGCGTCGATGCTACCCGGCCTGACGTTGTCACCGGCCAAAGCCAAAGCCCATCTGGGAAGCGCCATATTCGCTTTCTGTTCGCGCGCGGAGGTGTTATCGCCTGTAAAGCAACACCTTAGCTCAGGTTCCGATTGGCGGCTGGACGCCGCGCACCGCGCGACCACCCATTTTGGACGTACTTCAACACCTATGGGTGAGCATTGCTTCCCATTATATCAACGGGGAACCTGTGGGTTTTGTTTCATTAAATAGCCAGATGTACTGCCACGGTAGGAGGTTGCTCCCTGCCATAGTGGAAGATGGCCCGCTTATCCAGCGGCGGCGGTGGCCCCACGCAGGTGCCAGGCGGCCAAGGGCCAGGCGAAAAGCAGCACCAGCATCAGCAGGACCGCGTATCCGTTCATTCGATAGAAGGAGTCTGGCTGCGCCAGCAACTCGGCTGCGCCACCGAAGAGCGAAGTACCCGCAAAGATGAGGAAGCAGCCCAGGACGTTGACGCGCATCACGTAGCGGACGCCAAAAGCGATAACGGCCAAGAGGATGAGCTTCGAAAAAAACACTCTTCCGAAATCAGCGGTGCTGCCCCAGCTTCCACCGACAAGGGCTAGTGCGCAACCCACCAGAAGTAGGATACGTAGCCAGGATTGGCGAACCTGGGCAGCGACGAAGGCCGCCACAGCTGCGACCACACCCGTCATGAACAAGCCATGCGTCAGAGTCCCACCGAGCACCGCACCCGCGGGGAGAACGGCGTCAAAGTCCTGGCCGAAGCTGGCAGGCAGTGAACGATGAATCGTAGGCCAGTAGTTCGAGGCGAATGTAAGAATGCGCTGGAAGGCGAGGAGGCCTCCGGCGCCTCCCAGTCCGATCCACAATGCATCGCGATAATATGCGGCAGGCTTGTGCGAGCCGCCCGGTAGTCCCTCCGCTCCAAACGCGCGGGCGGCGAAATACCAAGCCATGCCGAGAAGCACGGCAACGCCGCCGAGATAGAAACCGGCCACAAAGAAGGCGCTAACAGCAACTCCCACCATCGTGAAATTGAGCGGAGTTGCCGTGTCATACCCATTCAGAACAGTCTGGAAACTGCCGCCCAGTCCAAACACCAGGATGAAGCCGACAAGTCCCCAGATGGACCAGGAAAAAATGCGCCGCCAGGGAATTGAACGCGCGGCATCGGATTTCAGATTTTTGAGCAAAAGGACCAGCGCGGTGATTCCGAGGCCGGTGAAGAAGAGAATGGGGACTACATAGGTGAGGAGGGTTCGGGGGAGCGAGAATTCCCCTTGTTTGCGGCGCCAGTCGTCGGGGATCTTGATGTAGGTGCGATAATTGGAGACTTCTTCGCCTAAAACTTTGATTTCGATGCGCGCGTGCGCCGTGTCTTTGGTGCCGGCAGAAGCGGCTTGCGGGGAGTCGAGCGGCTCGTTCTGTTCCCAGGTGAGTGTGTGGTCGATGCGGTGCGGCCGCTTGACTGAATCGGATTCAACCAGGTTCCAATTCTTCAGGTCGAGTTTCTTTTCCTCGCGCAGATACTTCTCTGCGCGCGCGACGGCTTCCTCTTTTGAGAGTGCAGCGCCCGCGGTTGCTTCCGCGAGCGTGTGGCGGACGGAGTGGAGCGACCCATCGGGCCGAAGGATGACGGTGAACTCTTCGGGCTGACTGTCGCGGAAATAGCGCATGTACCAAAGCGCGGCGGGAACGCGGTCGAAATAGATGGCATCCACTCCCGCGATGCCGATGCGTTGCCGCAGATATTCATTGACGAGCGGATCAGTGACGTCCGCGAGGACGGTGGCGTGGTTGTAGGAATTGGGATCGAGGCCGCGCTGGCGAAGGACCTCGTCGGCACGCGCGCGAGCGGTGCGCGCGTTGATGGAGAGTTTCAAGTATTCGCCGATGGACGGCGACTTTCCGCGCCACACCAGCACGCCTCCCGCGAGCAAGCAGACCACCAGGAACACGATCATTTGAGGCGCGAGCGCCCGGTAACCACCGGCTCTCGCTTCCGGAGTTGCGGCCACAGGTTCGCTGGTGAGATCGATTTCTGGCGCAGGCTCCGCGCGATTGAGAAGGTCTTCATCGTTTTCGAAACCGCCCCGCGTCAAATAAGAAATGCAGGCAAAGAGGAAGGGCGCGAGGGCCGCGGCAGCCACCACGACGCCTGAAATTTTGAAGTACAAGCTGTTCGAACGAATTAGGAGTAATCCGACCAGCGATGCGTCCACGGTGTAATGCCAGATAAGCGTTGCGATGATGCCCCAGCGCAGCATCACGATTCCCGCGACGATGCCGATGAGGCCGATTTCAATTCCGCGCACGTAAGCGGGTTCTTGCGGATAGTTGCTGTGCAGAAAGCCCCAGAGAAACGCCGGCACGATGACGGCGATCCAGCGGGAGCGCGTGACGCGCATGAAAAATGGAATGGCAAACAGCCGGAAGGTGAATTCTTCATTCAAGGAAGCCAGCAGGCCGATGGCGGCGCCGGAGATCCAGGGGAACGCGGTATTCACACTCTCTGAATAGTTCAGTTCCTGCGGCGCCCACGCACCCAGTCTTGTGGCGACCATGTAAAAAGCAACGACTAGTCCGACGTGCGCCGCAGCCAGCGATAATCCCACGACGGAGGCGGAGAAAAATTCCTTCGAACGCAAGCCACGCCGCGTGAAGACTTGGCCTAAACGGAGCTGGCCGGGCTGCGAGCTGCGATAGAGCGGCTCAGCTGCCGGCAGCACCAGCGTAATGGTGACTGCCGTTAGAACCGCAAGCCCCAGGGCAAGCCCGATTCGCAAAAGGATAAAGCTGGCATAGGATTGGTGGGTATCGTATTCCGCTCCCCACAGAGGCCAGTCGTTCAGCGCCTGAAGAAACAAGAACACGGTGGCCAGCAGCCCCAGCTTGATCGCCGGTCCCCACGTTGTCTTCCCGCTCTTTGTGAGCTGAATCCCCAGCCAAACGGCGGTTGCCAGAATCGCGATATAAAAAACGACGAAGACGATCTCGAGGGTGTTATTTCCAGAGCGGACTCTCTTGTAATCGCGTTCCCACTCTTCAGGTACTTGGAGATACTCAGTGCTTCCACCAATACGATCCCCTTGAATGCCAACGCGCAGGCGATACGGCGCATCCTTAGCTCGGAAACCGTGCTTTTCCCAGGTGAAGGACCAATCAAGCCGAGCCGACATTTTTTCTGAATTGGCTTCTTCGGGAAGAAAATCCCAGCCGCTCACGGGTGTTCCCAATTTGCCGGCAAGGAAGCTTTGCGCGGCGGCCTGCGCGGCCGCTCGATCGAGCGACGCTCCGGCCTGCGATTTGGGTAGGACATGCGTGAAACCGACTACTTGTCCCGCGGGACTGACGCGAACGCTGAATTCTTCTTCCTGCTGCGGTTTGAAGAAGCGAACATCCCAGTACCAGATGTTCAGCTCGGAGGACATGAGCCGGTTGGCTTGCTCAAGCCCGACCTGGCGCTCGAGATAAACTTTGGCGTTATCGTCGACGCTGAAAACGATGGCCGATTGGTAGCCGCTGACGTTTTCGCCGAGGCCGCTGGCGAATTTTTGTGCGCGCGAGAGAGCCTCCTCGCGGGAGACTTGAAAATTGACGGAGGCTTCGGGGAAGGCACGGAAGAAATATTTGTAGGCGAACAGCGCGCCGAGAATGCCAAGGGCCACCCAAAGGAATAGCGCGCGCTTGTCGGAACCCGTCAGACGATCTCCGGCCACCAGGGCCTCCTTCTCGGTAAGAGACGCGGATTCCTCACTCTAATGATACGTATGGGCGCGGCGCAAGTATCGCCGCTGCTATGGGTTCCAGGCGGGAATGATATAAAGAAGATGCCCTCGGCCGTTCTGCGGCGGCACCCATAAAATGGCAATGAGCCTCAGCACCGAAGTTCGCATGATCAAAGGCGTCGGCCCGCAGCGCGCCGAATTGTTGGCGCAGCGCGGGATTCGAACGCTCGAGGATTTGCTGGGCTACCTGCCGTTCCGCTATGAAGACCGCATCCATTTTTCCAAAGTTAAGGATATTCAGCCCAACGGCACGTATACGCTTCGCGTGCGCGTGATGAGCGGGCAGGCCGTGCGCACCATGCGAGGCCGCGACGCCATCTATCATTTGCTCGTACGGGACGACGCAGGCGGTTCGCTGCCTTGCAAGTTTTTTCACGGCGGCTACCTCGAAGGGCGCTTGAAGCCCGGGCAGCTGCTGATTCTTCATGGCAGAGCGGAGGTGGACAAGCTACGGCCCGCGCGGGTGGAAATGGTCAATCCGCAAATCGAAGTGCTCAGCGGCGAGGAAATGGATTCCACCGAAATCGGGCGCATCGTGCCGATCTATGAGGCCATCGGCACGTTTGGCTCGCGGCAAATTCGCCGAGCCATGTATGCGGCGGTGCAGCTCATCGATCCGCGGATGCCGGATCTTCTGCCGGAGGGATTGCGCAAGCGGCTTGGCTATCCTTCGCGCGGCGAGGCGCTGATTCAAACGCATTTTCCCGCCGCCGGAGAATCGCTCGACGCGTTAAATACATTTCGTTCTCCGGCGCAGCAGCGGCTCATCTTCGAAGAGCTTTTTCTGTACCAGCTCAGCCTCGCGCTGGATCGCAAGGTCACTCGCAAAGAGAATGCCATCGCATTTCGCGTTCGGGAAGACGCGGTGCGTGAAGCGCTGAAGCGCATCCTGCCATTCAAGCCGACCGCGGCGCAGAAGCGCGTCCTTGCCGAAATCGCTACGGACTTGGAAAAGCCGGCACCGATGAATCGCCTGCTCCAGGGGGACGTCGGTAGCGGCAAAACCATCATCGCGTTGCAAGCGGCGGTGATTGCCATCGAAAACGGCACGCAAGCAGCGCTGATGGCGCCAACGGAAATTCTTGCGGTACAGCATTTTCTTTCCGCGCGGCGAATTCTCGCGAAGGCTGGCTATCGCGTGGAGTTGCTGATCAGTGGATTGAAGAGCGCAGAAAAAACCGCTGCGCTCGAACGCATTCGCTCCGGCGCGGCGCAACTGGTCATCGGCACGCACGCGCTGATCGAAGACAATGTGGAATTCGCGCGCCTCGGCTTCGTGGCTATCGATGAACAGCACCGCTTCGGCGTTCTGCAGCGCAAGCGCCTGATGGATAAAGCGGCGGTCCACGGTCACGCACCACATGTCCTGGTGCTGACCGCCACGCCGATTCCGCGCACGCTTTCGCTCACGCTGTATGGCGACCTGGACGTTTCCGTTCTCGACGAGCTGCCGCCTGGCCGCGCGCCCATCAGCACGCGCATGACCTCGGAGCCGCATCTCCCCGGTGTGTGGGAATCTTTACGCCGCGAAGTCGCTGCCGGGCATCAGGCCTACATCGTCTATCCGGTGATCGAAGAATCGAAGCTCGAGCTGAAAGCGGCGATGGAGGAGTACGAACGGCTATCGCGAGAAGTCTTTCCAAAACTCAAACTCGGCCTCCTCCACGGGAGGCTCTCGAGTGAAGAAAAAGACGAAGTCATGCAGCGTTTCCGCAAAAACGAAGCGCAAATCCTCGTGGCGACCACTGTCGTCGAAGTCGGCGTTGACGTCCCCAACGCGACCGTGATGATCATCGAACACGCCGAGCGCTTCGGCCTCTCCCAGCTCCACCAGCTTCGCGGACGCATCGGCCGCGGCGCCGTGAAGTCGCATTGCATCCTGGTCGCGCCCGTTCGAATGACTGACGAAGCCCGCGCTCGCCTCGAAACCATGGCGCGCACGTCCAACGGATTCGAAATTGCCGAAACCGACCTGCTTCTCCGCGGCCCCGGCGAATTCTTCGGCACCCGCCAGTCCGGCGACATGGGCTTCCACATCGCCAACCCCGTGCGCGACCGCGAATTGCTGGAACTCGCCCGCCGCGAAGCCTTCACGCTGGCCGACGATGCCGAGCAGAAGGAAATGCTGCAGCGCATCTTGCGCACACTCCCCGAGCAATGGCAGCGTCGCTACCACCTGGCCCGTATCGGCTAACGAATCAGCCGGATTTCACGCCTGACCGACAATATGCCCTCGAAGGTTACTACTAGACTCGGTGTGTGTCGTATTGAACAGGCAGAATATCGTACGGAAGCGCACACTTCGCGGCGAAGCCGTTCAGCCCGGTGGAGACCAAATAGTTTCGGGATTCGATATTTTCCGCGTCGAAGCTGACGAATTCAGGTGGCAAGAATCCTTGATGAACTTGTGGTGAGTTTCATATGTATCCTCCTACTTCTCTCCGCGCGAGCATCATGGGCGTGACCGAGGCTCGCGCTGCGGCTTCCTCTCTGCCTTGGAAGCGCGCTTTGAGAAATGCAGCGCGCCCCTGCCTTCATGCTGCTCTCGCAAGCGCGTCACTCCTGCCGTGTATGGTTCCTCCAAACGCAATCGCTCAGCTACAAACTGCCGGACGCGGGATTATTAGCCGCTCCCTCCCGGATGCACCTCCACGCCATTCAAACCCACAGAATTCGGCTCAGCAAATTCCCCCTGCGGAGGGGTCAGCCAGCGTCGCAGGCACCGTGCTGGACGTAAGCGGAGCCGCCGTTTCCGGAGCAAACGTCAGTTTGATCCATGGAGACGGAACACAATTGCTTACGATGGTGTCCGAGGCGAACGGCGAATTTAATTTTACAAAGATTCCTGCCGGCTCCTACCTCGTGACCGTCAACGCCATGGGTTTTGCGCCCTTTAAATCTGCGGAGTTCGCCGTCGCGGTGCAGCAGGCCTACGCGGTTCCTGACGTTTCATTATCAATTGCGTCGGCCAACATGGAGGTGACGGT
>Ga0222749_10000703_pt1 | contig 19428 bp, 21 predicted proteins | sample IncBWH2Mmetat_FD_197234 | JGI IMG/M metagenome (GOLD analysis project Ga0222749, IMG submission 197234) | Metatranscriptome of lab incubated forest soil microbial communities from Barre Woods Harvard Forest LTER site, Petersham... | ecosystem: Environmental > Terrestrial > Soil > Temperate... | reverse complement strand
TGCTCGGCGGTCCTGCGGCAGAGGTAGGCGATGTCCGCGCCGCTGTAGCCCTCGAGGCGCCCCGCCAGCGCGTCGAGGGTCACGTCGGCCGTGAGCGGGATCCCCCTCAGGTTCAGGTCGAGGATCTTGCGCCGCGCCACGAGGTCCGGGAGCCCGACGTACACTTTCTCGTCGAGCCGGCCCGGGCGGAGCATGGCGTAGTCGATGTTCCACGGTTCGTTCGTCGCGCCCATGAACATGACCGACTGTCCCTCCTTGACATCGAATCCGTCGAGCTCGGCCAGGATCTGCGGAACGACGCGCTGCATGACGCCGCCGGCCTCGCTGTCCCGCCTCTTGGGGACGAGCGAGTCCACTTCGTCGATGAAGATGACCGCCTTCTCGCAGGCCCGCGCCGCGTCGAAGAGCTTGCGGATGTTCTTCTCGCTCTCTCCCACCCACTTGTTGAGGATTTCCGACGGGGCGATCGCGAAGAACGTCGCATCCAGCTCGCCGGCGACCGCCTTCGCGATCATCGTCTTCCCGGTGCCCGGGGGGCCGTAGAGGAGGATGCCCCCGCCCGTTTTCACCTTGTAGGCCTTCGCCTTGTCGGGGTGAGTGAAGGGGAGGATCATCTTCAGGCGGATCTGCTCCTTCACGTCGTCCAGGCCGGCGATGTCGTCGAAGCGGATCTTCGGCTTCTCCGAGAGGGTCCACTCCTTGGGGATGCCTTCCGCGGCGTCCCCCCCGGGGCCCGGGGTGGACGGCGGGGCTCCGGCCTTCCTCTCGGCGGCCTTCTGGCGTAGCTCCTGGCGCTTTTGCTTGACGTTCTTGGCGAGCGACACCAGGTCCTGCGCCTGCTTCATCCGTGCTTCGCGCAAACCGCCCTCCGACTCCCGGGCGAGCTGGAGCAGGTATTCGGCGGCCTTAAGGAAGTGGTACTTCGCCTCTTCGAGCTCGCCCATGCGGAAGCGTGCGATTCCCTTCGCCTTGTGCTTCTCGAAGGATTCCAGGAGGAAGGGTTTAGGCATGGTCAGGGGGGCGTTCCGATGGCCGCCTCGCGGTCCCCAAGCGTGAGGCGTGCGCCCACCGCCCTCCATTCCCCCTCGTGCTTGACCACGGAGACCCGGGCCAGGCCCGACCTCTTCGAGCCGGTGACCCGGTACTCGAACCAGCCCTGGCCCCTCCCGACATCCAGACTCCGACGCTCCGGCACGCGTTCGATCCTCTGGATCTCCCCGAATTCGGCGCCCGCCTCCGGCTGTCTGGAGAGCCACGACGATCCGAGTTCGGCGATCTCGTCCATGCCCCTGGAAATCCTGTAGAACGCGAAGCCCACGAGGGCCGCGATCGCGCCCGCGACGACGATCACGATGGTGCAGCCGGTGGCGATGAAGCGGGAGGCGGTCTTGGGTTTGGCGGGGCCGTCCGTCACGGGCTATCTCTCGCGGTCCAGTTCGTCCTGGATGTCCTTGAGGCCCTTCTCGATGTCCTTGTCGACCGACGCCCCCTCCTCGTGGACGACCTCCTCGTCGAGCATCTTGTCGATCTCCGCATCGGAGACGACGGCATCCTCGCCCTCGACCTCGCCGGACATGACGTGCTCCTGCGTCATCTCCAGGAAGATCTCCATCTGCTGCTGAAGCGTCTCCGCCTGCATCATCGCCTTCTCGAAGTTCTTCTGGGTCTTCGCGAAGTCGACCGAGCCGTAGACCTCGCTCACGGCCTTTGCGACGGAGCCCATGGATTTGGCGAAGTCGGCGTCGCTTTCCGCCTGGTTCTTGATCTGGACGGCGGTCTCGATCGACAGGAGCTGCCGCTCGCGCATCCGTTTCTGGGCGGCCGTCTTCTTGAGCTGCCGCTTGAGGAAGTCGTACTGCTGGTTGTCGCCGATCTTTCGGGCCTTCTTGGCCTTGAAGATGTAGGAGACCTCGTGCTTGGCGAGGTCGCGGATGTTGCGCTTGAGCGAGTTGACTCCCTTGCGGACCTCGATGTCGCGCTCGATCCGCTTCTCCTCTTTGGATTTAAACATGCCCATGCTCCTATCAGGCCTCCTCGGCGCTTTCCTTCCAGTTGAAGTACTTCTGCATCTCCTCGGGCGTCGTCTGGGGGTGGATCAGGCGGGCGGCGTTGACGAAGTCCTCCCGGGTCAGCGGCCGGACCTTGATCTTGTACTTCTTCACGGTGTCCAGGCCGGTGTCGACGAGGGCCGGGATGTCGCGGTTCATCCCCTCGACCATCTCCGTGGTCACCTCCTTGCAGAACCTCTCGATCTCGCGGCCGCTGTAGCCGTTGGTGAGCCGCACGAGCTCGTCGTAGGGCACGTCGGTGGCGAAGCCCTTCTTCTGGAGGTGAATCTTGAGAATGCGGTCCCGGGTGGTCTCGTCGGGCAGGGGGATCAGGATCTTCTTCTCGAACCTCGACAGCACCGCGTTGTCCAGGTCCCAGGGCCGGTTCGTCGCGGCGATGGTGAGCACGTAGAGGTCGGTCCGTCCCTTCGAGTCCATCCCGTCGAGTTCGGAGAGGAGGGTCGAGAGGATCCGGCGCTCCGCGCCGGAGTCGGAGGCGTCCCGCTGGCCGGCGAGCGATTCGAACTCGTCCAGGAAGACGACCGAGGGGGACGTGTCTCGAGCGGTCCCGTAGAGCTCGCTGATGATCTTCGAGCTCTCCCCGAAGTACTTGGAAAGGACGCTCGAGACCTTGACGTTGTAGAAGACGCTCGGCACGCCCTCGGTGGACTTGACGGCGTTCGACGTCGCGGCCGCCAGGAGCGTCTTTCCCGTCCCGGGCGGGCCGTAGAAGAGGATCCGGGTCCACGCGGCGATCGTGACCCCGGCCGGGTGCTGGGCGAGCGTCATCCCGAGCGCGAACTTGATCTCGTTCTTCGTCTCGTCGAGGCCGCCGATGTCGTCCCAGGTGATCTTGGACGAGTGCGAAAGGTTGGTGACGATGGAGCGGATCTCGCCCCCGCCGCCCGGCTTCACGGGGGGCTCCTTGTCGGCCCCGTTGTCCGCCGAGGGGGCGGGCGCATCGGACGCCACCTCGCCCGCGCGGAGCCTTCGGGCGATCTCGCGATACTGGATCGCCATCTTCTTCCGGCGCTCCTCCGCGTCGCGTCCCATGGCCTGCTCGGCCCACATGGACATCAGGTTGGCGGCCTTCTCGTACGCGGAGGCGGCCTTGGGGTAGTCCTTCGCCTCGTAGAAGGACTTTGCCTTCGCGAGCGCCTGCTTGAGGGGGGCCTGGACGTCGACTTCCATGGTTTAAGTCCTTCACCCCGGAGGCACGAAGGGCATCCGGGCGGCTCCGTGCGTTCTTCCGATTCCCTTCGTGCTGAACGAGGTCACTCCGCCTCGAGCTCCGACTTTCTGTCCCGCTCGCGGACCTTCCGGTCGGCGAGCTTGAGTCCGTCCTCAAAGTTGTCGATCTCGCCCTCATCCATCTTCTGCCAGACGTCCATGACCTCCGAGCCCTCCCGGCCAAGATCCTCGGTGATCTGATGGGCATTGTCGGTCACCGTCGAGAGGACGGAATTGAGCTTCTCCACGTACATTTCCTGCGTGATCTTGTCGTCCTCGAGCGCCGTCATGAGCTTGGCCTCGTCCACCCGATCCAGCAGCCGCGAGACCCCGTCCTTGGACATCTGTTGGCGCTCCAGGGCGAGCTTGAGCGCCGAGACGGTCGTCAGCTCCTTGGAGATGACCGAGAGCTCCCGTTCCAGCATCTTGACGCCCGAGGACTTCATCTCGTAGACGCGAGCGAGCTGGCGGCGCCGCGGAGGCGACTTGATCTTCATCCCCTTGGAGAAGATGTCCTCTCGCTCCTTCTCGAGCTTCTCGAGCTTGGAGAGTGTCTGGGTTTCCCGGATGCCGAGCTTGATCTCCTCGCGCTTGACCTGGTCGAGGGTAAGGTCCTTCCGCTTCACTCCCAGGAATTCAAGCATCCCCATGGTGCGCGCCGCGGGTCAGGCCGGCTCGGCCTGGCCCGGTTCGGCCTCCTTCTCCTTGGCTTCCCTCTGTCCTCCCGCCTTCTCCTTCTGCGTGGCCTCCTTCAGGCCCTCGTTGAATTCCAGGTCGCCCTCGTCCATCTGCTCCCAGGTCTTGAGGACTTCGAGGCCCTCGTTTCCGATGTCCTGGCTCTCGTAGGCGGGGTCGTTCACGACGCCCAGGAGCGAGTCGAGTTTCTGGAGGTACATCTCCTCGCTCACCTTGTCGTCCTCGAGCAGCGCGGTGAGCTTGATCATGTCCTCCTCGTTGAGCCGCTGGAGGATATTCTGGACGGGAATGAGCCTCTGCCTCTCGAGAATGCTCCGCACGCGGTTCATCGTCATGAGCTCCTTGACGACATGGGTGAGCTCGCGCTCGATCATGCCGATCCGCTGCGAGAACTCCCCGAAGCGCCGGGCGTAGATCCGGCGGCGCGCCGGTGACTTGGTCTTGGCGCCCTGGTTGAAGACATCTTCGCGCAGCTTGTCGAACTTCTCGATCTGGTGGAGATGCTGGTTCTCGCGGATCTCGAGCCTCTTCTCCTCGTGGCGGATCTCTTCTAGAGAGAGGCCCGCGAGGCCCTTCTTCCCGCCGCTGAAGATCTTTCCCAGGATGGACATCCTATTCCTCGAACATGATCTCGGGCGGCTCCTTCTCCCGGACGGGCCGCTCGATCTTTTCCGTTTTCTTCTCGGTCACGGGTCTCTCGCGCTCGACCTTCCGGGCCGGCTCCTCCTTCTCGGCCACGACGTCGGCGCGCTTCTCCATCTCCCGGAGGATCTCCTTCTCCTCGTCGTCTGCCTGGGGGGCCTCCGGCGAGAGGGAGATGCCCTCGGCGAGCTCCTTGGTCTTCTCGAGGTCCTCGAGGAGCTGCTTCGCCTTGATCGCCATCTCCTCCATGGTCTTCTTGTCGGGCAGGGACTCGCTCGTGAGCTCCAGCACCGTCTCGAGCGACGCCACATGCTCGTTGAGCACCTTGAGCCGCTTGTTGTAGATGTTTTCGATCCGGTTGTTGAGCTCCTGCATCTTCCAGCGGATCTCCTTGACCCGCCGGGCGAGCATGAGACGGCGGTTGTCCGTCATGCCGCCCTTGCCCTCCTCCAGGAGCTCCTCCTCCATGCGATCGAGGACCTCGAGGTCCTGCATCGCCCGGCGGCGGCGAGACTCGTCCCGGCGCCGCGCCTCCTTCAGGAGAACGAGGGCTTCCCGCTCGGTCTTGGCGCCCCGGTAAAGGGGCGTGACCTCCTCGGGAAGCTCCTTCACGCCCAGCAGCTTGCGAATCTTGTCCAGCATGGGTTACCCGTAAACTCTCACCAAGCGGTACGGTCGCGCACTCGTGTCGAACCGCACGTAGCGGTCCTCCGATGCGATCAGCTCGAAGGCCTCGCGCACGATCGGGATGGCATACCCGAGCTCCTCGAAGACCGTGTCCTCGGTCAGCTCGTCCATCAGCAGCTCGAACGTGTGCTTCGTCACCCAGCGGCGGATGGACTCGACCTTCTCCTCCTCGCTCGTGAGGTCGAAGATCCGCGCCGCCGACCTCCACCGGGGATCGGGAGCGTAGTAGGTCCGCCACGCCCCCTCGTGGACGTCGGAAAGCGCGACCAGGTAGTTCGACCCCGCCAGCCCGCGGCGAGCGTCGTCGTCCCACGCCGTGGTCGCGAAGGCGCCGATATAATAGAAGACGTTTTCCGAGCGAACAATCAGGTCCCGGACCCGGCTGAGGTCCTCGGCGCCCATCCTCCGCCGCGTGACGCCGGAGCGGATCAGCTCCTCCACCGGGCTGAACGCCGCGCCGGCGAGGACCACGCGGACGATCGGCCGGCCCAGGAGCTCCTTGTGGACGATTTCATGGAGAACGGCCCCATTCTTGGGCATCTCCTCGTAGGTCCTCATGAGGTCCCGTTCCGCGTGCCTCTTGATCAACGCCTTGACCTCGCTCGACCGATCGTCCAGGACCCTCGTGACCCGGTTCCGCGGCGAGGCGTCATACGTCCGGTTCGTGAGGGGATCGAAGACTCCCGCCGTCGCGTTCGCATTGGCGGTGAGGCGCTCGAAGAAACTCTCCTCCGCGACCCGTGAGACCTTGCGGTCGACCTCGGGCGCGGGGGCCTTCCGGATCTTCGTGCTACCCATAGGGATATCAGCCGCAGAGGCTCAGAGGCGCGGAGCGGACACCTTCTAAGACGCCTCCGGGTCCCGTTGGTTTCATTCGTTGGATCTTCTCGGCGGCTGCGATCAGGCGCTTTTTGAGCGGACCTTCTTCATCCAGATGTCCAGGACGGGCTTTTCCGACTGCTTCCAGACGTCAATCGAGTGGTGCGGTTTGGACGGCGCGGTCGCCTTCCAGATCAGGACCCGGCGGCCGTCGCCATCGGACGCCGCGATCAGGTCGCTGGCGGCGTCGAGGACCCCGACCGACGCCCCGCCGGAGTCGTAGGAGGTCTCCAGGTTCTGGCCTATCACCCGCGCGCGAACGGACAGGTCCCGGGTGCTGTAGATCAGGTGCGGGATCGCACAGATCTTCGCCAAACGGAGGTTCACGATGGCCTCGCGCTGGCGGACGAGGACGACCGGCTGGTCGGGCGCGTCGAGCTTCCAGCAGACGATCGCCCCGCTCTCGGTCCCCGCGAAGAGGGTCCGGGCTGCCGAGGCAATGCAACTCACGGGGCTTTCGATGCTCGACACGAACTTGAGCGGCGGATCGCTCGCATCGACGGGCGAGAGGAAGACGTGCTGGCCGCTCGCGAAGAAGAGCTTGTCGTCCTGGACATGAACCGCGCGGGTCGTCCGGTTGGGCCGCGTCAGGCTCTCGAAGAGGAGCTCTGCGGGCTCGCCAGGGCGGTCGGCGCGCCAGTGGGCTAGGCCGTACTCGGAATGGGTCGCAAAGATGGAGGGGCCCGTTGAGGCGATCGAGTTGACGCCGCCCTTGATCGTCCGGCCTTCGGGGAGGGGATAATCGAGCGTCCGGGCCCGGTCGCCAAGGGGGACCGCCGAGATCCCGCGTTTTCCGCCGCCGAGCAGGAGAGGCCCGCCCGGTCCCTCGATGAGCCGGACCGACCGGAGCGAATCGGGGAAGGTGTGGACGCGCGGCGGCCCGCTGCCTTCGGAGTCCAGCTCGAAGACTCGGGCCCCCGCGGCGATGAAGATCCGCTCGGCGCGGTCGGTCTCGAGTTCGTCGGGCGCCACGGAGGCGCCGGTCGAAAGGAGGTTCTCCATCGCCTTGTAGATCGCGGCGACGACCTCCTCGCCGCAGTCGGTGGCCTTGGAAAGGAGCTCCTGCGCGGTGATCTGGACCGCGTCGTCCTCCATGAGCTTGGCGTAGAGGAGGCCCTTGAGCTTTTCGTCGGGAACGCGGGTGAGGAGGCCTTGCACATCCTGGTCGCGGAGGATCCCGGCCAGGCGGCGGAGCCGCTCCTCCTTCCGCTCCATTACGTGGACCGACCGGCGGGCCTCTTCGGCCTCACGCTTCTGAGTGGCGGCGCGGCGTTCGAATTCGGGGGAGACGAGGGTCAGATCGCTCAAGGAGCGGTAGGCGACTCCGGCGTCGAAGAGGAAGCGTTCGAGCTCGGAAGCGAGGAGCTCACCGACAGGCCCGTGGAGTTGGGCGCGATGGAGTTCGCCGGCCGGGCGGGCTAGAGCGTGGATCGCGAGGAGCCGGCGAAGCTCGGGGGCCAGGTGGTTCTTCAGGTCGGCCGCGGCATACGTTCCCGGGAAATTGAAAAGGATCCTGCAGAAGTCCCGGAACAGATCCTCGCGGGCCGTCGAGACCTCGACGGCGAGGCCGCAGGTAACGGAGAGGGGGAAGCCGTCGGATGTTCTCAGATCGGGGAAGGTTAGCCGGAGGGAGACCTCCCCGCGCTTGGCGAGGACGAGGTCGAACTTGCCCGAGACCTCCTGACCCTGCTGGAAGAGGCCGCCGGAGCCGTCTGCGAAACGGGCCAACCCCGTGGTGTTCAGGGGGATACGGAACGCCTTCCGCATGAGTCCGGGGAGGTCCTGGGAGGAAATCTTGATGGCCAGCAGGTTCCGATCAGCAAGGAACTCCTCCAGTGCCAGTCTGGCCATCACTACTAGGATACCAAATACAATCCCATAATCAAGGCGGTGGGAGGTTGGTGTTCCGGCCTCGTGATTTGGGCTTCCGGGAGTGGGTGCGGGAAGCGGCCGATTCTAGGAGCCGCTACGTCGAGACCGCCCAGAGCCCCGCAATCGCGTCGTAATAGATCAGGATCTTTTCGTCGCCGGCGAGGGGGGAGTGTCCCGGCTTGAGCGACACGCCCCACGGGGTGCGGCCGAGCCAGGCGTGGATTTCGATCGTGCGCCCCTTGTCCACGACATCGCGTTCAGTGGCCGAAAGCCCCAGGCCGTCGGCGATCCGTGCCAGCTGGTCGCACGTGCGCCCCGTGATGTGGCCCACGTGACGGCGCACCACCCCGTGGACGAACCCGCGCAGATGGGCCTCGATCGCTCGCCGGAGCTGCGCTCCGCGCGGGAAGATCACCCGGCTCAGCCCGTCTCCCTGCGCCGAGAAGAGGAAGGCCTCGCCCGGCAGCGACAGACCGCCGCGGGAGAGGTCCCCGTGGACCGCGGAAAGCGTCTCGTGGGGGATCTCACCGGGGGCCAGCCCCGAGAGTCCAGCGGCCTCGAGCCGACCGCCTCCGCTCCAGGCCTTTCCGAGCGCGACCAGCTCCTCCCCGCGGATCCTGAAGACGTAGCCGTTGAGAAGCTCTGCAGCGACCTCGATCCCGTCGCGAAGAAGCCGGGAGCGGGCGATCCGGTCGGAGCGCCACAAGGAGACGCGGTCCCCCTCGGTTCGCGTGATGATCCCCACCATCTTCTCCCGGACGGCGGCCTCGTTTTCCTTGGTCAGCGGCTCCCAATAGTTGGGATTGAGGAGTTCCGGCGGCATGCGTGGAAGGAGGATGTCGAGCGGCCGGATCTCCGACGCGAAGACGCCGCCGAAGTCGGCGAGCGCGAGCCCCTGCGCGTAGAAGTGGTGCTCGCTTGTTCCCTCGATGCGGACGAACATCTCGAGCGGGTGAGGAGGGCGGCCCGCGGACGCCTGGAGGAAGAGCTCCCTCGCGTTCATCGCGGATTCCGTGGCGGCGGGCACGCGGACATTATAGGTGCGGTGGCCCACCCATCAATGATTTTCATTTGACTTGCGGAAGGGGCTGCCTAGAATACAGCCCCGCACCCGAGCAACAAGGAGGATTTCCCCCATGGCCATCCGCGTCGCCATCAATGGCTTCGGCCGAATCGGCCGGCTCGTTTTCCGCGCGCTGCACGAGCAGGGGCTCCTGTCCAAGGAACTCGACCTGGTGGCCGTGGGAGACATCGTGCCGGCGGACAACCTGGCATACCTGCTCAAGTACGATTCCACCCAGGGCCCCTTCAAAGGCCAGGTTGGATCGCGGAAATCGGCGCCCGACAAGCCCGAGGACGACATCCTGGTCGTGGACGGAAGGGACATCAAGGTCGTCTCGGCAAAGACGCCGGCCGAACTTCCCTGGAAGGACCTCGGCGTCCAGATGGTGATCGAGTCGACCGGTCTCTTCACCGACGCTGAGAAGGCGAAGGGGCATCTCGCCGCCGGCGCCAAGAAGGTGATCATCAGCGCCCCGGCCAAGGGCGAGGACATTACGGTCGTCATGGGCGTGAACGACGGGAAGTACGACCCCGCCAAGCACCATGTCATCTCCAATGCCTCGTGCACCACGAACTGCCTGGCGCCGGTGGTCCACGTCCTCCTGAAGGAGGGATTTGGGATCGCCGAGGGCCTGATGACGACGATCCACTCCTACACGGCCACGCAGAAGACGGTCGACGGGCCGTCCAAGAAGGACTGGAAGGGCGGCCGGAGCGCGGCGATGAACATCATCCCCTCCACCACCGGGGCGGCCAAGGCGGTCGCCCTCGTTCTTCCCGAGATCAAGGGGAAATTGACGGGCATGGCCTTCCGCGTCCCCACGCCGACGGTATCGGTCGTCGACCTGACCGTCAAGACGGTCAAAGACACGTCGCTTGACGAGATCAAGGCCGCGATGAAGAAGGCCTCCGAGACCTACCTCAAGGGAATCATGGGCTACACCGAGGACGAAGTCGTCTCCTCGGATTTCATCCACGACACCCGCTCGTCGATTTTCGATGCGGGAAGCTGCATTGAGCTGAACAAGAATTTCTTCAAGCTGGTGAGCTGGTACGACAACGAGTGGGGCTACTCCTGCCGCGTGGCGGAGCTGACCCGGGCGATGGCGGCCAGGCTGCAATAGGGTCGGGCCATGGCCAAGCTCTCCGTACGGGATCTGGATCTCAAGGGCAAGCGCGTCCTCATCCGCGTTGATTTCAACGTGCCCGTCAAGGACGGCAAGGTCGCCGACGACACCCGCATTCGGGCCGCCCTCCCGACCCTCAAGTACATCGTCGAAAAGGGCGCCAAGGCGGTGCTCGTCTCGCACCTCGGGCGGCCCGAGGGCAAGGTGGATCTGAAATACACGCTCCAGCCCGTGGCGAAGCGGCTTTCCGAGCTGATCGGCAGGCCGGTCGACTGGGCGGTGCCCCGCGGCGCGGACCTCGTGCTCCTGGAGAACATCCGGTTCGACCCGGGCGAGGAGAAGAACGAGGAGGCGCTGGCGAAGCGGATCGCCGTCCACGGCGACTATTTCGTGAATGACGCCTTCGGAACGGCGCACCGGGCACACGCCTCGACGGCCGGCGTGACGAAATTCTTCAGACAGTCGGCCATGGGCTTCCTGATCGAGAAGGAGGTCCAATACCTGGGCAAGGTGCTGACCAACCCGGACAAGCCGTTCGTCGCGATCATGGGAGGTTCGAAGGTCTCCGACAAGATCCTGATCCTCGAGCAACTGGCGAAGAAAGTCGATTTGATCCTGGTCGGTGGCGGGATGGCCTACACGCTCCTGAAGGCCCAGGGCCGGCCGGTGGGGGCGTCGAAGGTGGAGGCCGACAAGCTCGATGTCGCGAAGAAGGTCCTCACGACGGCGCACATCGTCCTTCCCGTGGACCACGTCATCGCTGACAAGTTCGATGCGGGGGCGAATACGAGGATCGTGGACGATGTCCCCGAGGAATGGATGGGACTCGACATCGGCCCCAAGACGATCGAGCTCTTCAAGTCCCAGCTCAAGAACGCGAAGACCGTCCTGTGGAACGGGCCCTTGGGGGTCTTCGAGTTCGGGCCCTTCTCCCGCGGAACCCGTGAGATCGCCGAGTACCTGGCGGGTCTCAAGGGGGTGACGACGGTGGTCGGCGGCGGCGACACGGCGGCGGCGGTCGAGAAGTTCGGCGTGGCCGAGAAGATGAGCCATGTGTCGACGGGCGGCGGCGCCTCCCTCGAATTCCTCGAGGGCAAGGAGCTCCCGGGCATCGCCGCGCTGACGGATAAGAAGTAGTCGGCTCGCTCCCGGCCTCCTATAATCACGTGAGGATGAAATCCATCCGGATTGCTCCGTCGCTTCTGGCGGCGGATTACTCCCGCCTCAAGGACGAGATTCAGAGGGTCGAGGCGGCGGGGGCCGACCAGCTGCACGTCGATCTCATGGACGCCCACTTCGTCCCGAATCTCGCGTTCGGCACCGACGCGCTCGAGTCCATCCGAAAGGCCTCGGACCTTCCCATCGACCTCCACCTGATGATGATGCAGCCTGAGCGGTACGTCGACCGGTTCGCCGACGCGGGGGCCGATTCGATCACGTTTCACGCCGAGGCGGTCGCCCACGACTACGCCCGGAAGTACAAGGATCGCGGATGGGCGATGCAGCTCGTCTGCAAGGATTTCTACGACCGCAAGCGGCTGGACCGGACCATCGAGGCGATCCGCGCAAAGGGCAAGAAGGTCGCCGTCGCCCTCAACCCGGACACCGAGGCGGAGGTCGTCGAATTCATCGACCGCGTGGACATGGTCCTCGCGATGACCGTGTGGCCGGGATTCGGCGGGCAGAAGTTCATCGACGCGGTCCTCCCGAAAATCGCGCGGCTCCGGAAGATGTCGGCGACGGTCGACATCGAGGTGGACGGCGGCCTGGATCTGTCGAATGTCGAGCGCGCCGCCGCGGCGGGGGCGAACGTTCTGGTCGCGGGAACCTCGGTCTTCCATTCGCCCGACCTACCCGGTACGATGCGTGACCTGAGGGCGATGGCGGAACGAGCCTATGGCGTTCGAAAAGATTAAGAAGCTCATCTCCCGGAAGAAGCAGATCCCGGGAGACCTCTGGACCAAGTGCCCGGACTGCGGCCAGATGATCTTCAAGAAGGAGGTCGAGGACCGCAAGAAGGTCTGCACCCAGTGCGAGTACCACTTCACGATCTCGCCCCAGGAGCGCATCGAGCTCCTCCTGGATGCGGGCACGTTCCAGGAGCTTTGGGCCGACCTGGCTCCGGTCGATGCGCTCAAGTTCGAGGGCGAGATCTCCTACAAGAAGAAGATCGAGGCGGCGCAGGCCGAAACGGGTCAGAAGGACGCCTGCATCGCCGGTACGGGAAGGATGGACGGCCGCGAAATCGTCTTTGGCATGACCGACTCTCGCTTCATGATGGGAAGCATGGGCTCGGTCGTGGGCGAAAAGGTCACCCGCTCGTTCGAGCTGGCGACCGAGAGGAAGCTTCCCCTCGTTTTTGTCTCCGGCTCGGGCGGGGGCGCCCGCATGTTCGAGGGCTGCCTCTCCCTGATGCAGATGGCCAAGACGTCGGCCGCCATCGCGCGCCACCACGACTCCGGCGGGCTGTACATCTCCATCCTGACGAACCCCACGATGGCGGGGGTCATGGCGAGCTTCGCCGCACTCGGCGACATCCACATCGCCGAGCCCAAGGCGTTGATCGGTTTCACCGGCCCGCGGGTCATCGAGCAGACGATCAAGCAGGAGCTTCCCAAGGGGTTCCAGACCTCGGAATTCCTGCTGAAGCAGGGTTTCCTGGACATGATCGTCGACCGACGGAAGCTCAAGGCGGAGATTTCGCGCCTCCTGGCCTACCTGGCGCCCGTCCCGGCATGAGGGGGGAACCGCCCCTACGCCCCCTCTCACCCTCGGTGTCTGAGGTTCGACCATCAGAATGATCCGGGTCGCCCTCGTCATCGGACGGCTGAACATCGGTGGCGCGGAAGCGGAGCTGATCCGCTTGGCGAACCATCTCGACCGGTCCCGCTTCCTTCCTTTCGTCGTTACCCTCCAGGATCCCGGGCCTCTCGCGCCCGAGGTCCGCGGGGCGGAGATCTTCTCACTCAACCGGGCGAGGAAATGGTCGCTCGGGACCTACCGGGCGCTCCGGCGCCTCCTCGGCGACCTGAAACCCGACGTGGTCCAGTCGTTCCTGTTCGCGGAGAACCTCTACTGCCGGCGGATCGGGCAGGGGATCGTCGTCTCGGGGCTGCAAGGGTCGCTTTCCGACGACTACGAGACGGGGCCCTCGGCGAAACTCTCGCTGGAACGCTGGACCTGGGGGGGAGCCCGGGCCGTGGTGTCCAACTCTGCATTTTACAGGTCCCTCTATCAGGGTCTGGGCTTCGCGACGTCTAACCTGACGGTGATCCCGAGCGCCGTCGAACCGAGGGAAGCGAAAGGAACCGGGATCCGGCGGCAGATCGGAGTGCGGGAGGACGAGGTGCTGGTAACCTCGGTCGCCCGCCTGGTGGAGCGGAAGGGGCACGACGATCTGATCCGGGCGGCGGCCGGGCTGCGCCTTCTGTTCGTGGGGGACGGTCCCTACCGCCGGCGGCTCGAGGGCCGGGGGGCCATCCTGGCCGGCTGGCGGGCCGACATCCCCGACGTGCTGGCCGCGAGCGACATCGTGGCGCTCGCCTCGCGGTTCGGCGAGGGGTGTCCGAACGCGGTCCTTGAGGCGATGGCGGCGGGGAAGGCCGTCGTGGCCACCCGGGCGGGCGGGATACCGGAGGTGGTGAGGGATGGCGAGACGGGATTGCTCGTGAAGCCCGGGGATGTGGACGGTCTTCGGGCGGCTCTCGCGCGGCTCGCCGGCGACCCGGCGCTCCGCCGGCGAATGGGAGAGGCGGGAAGGGCTCTCGTGGCGGAGCGGCATTCGGTGGGAGCGATGGTCAGGGCGTATGAGGCGCTGTACTTCAAATTGACTCGGACATCCTCGCAAGTATAATGAGGCCCGCATGGCTGGCCTTTCGATGATCCGGCAGGAGTCCGGAGTCGAGCAATATCTCAAGGAAATCCAGGACGTCGCCCTCCTCACCGCCGAACAGGAGCGCCAGCTCGCCTACCGGATGAGAAAGCTCACCTCCAAGAAGGAGGCCGAGCAGCGCGACGCCAAGGATGCCCGCGAGAACTTCATCAAGGCCAATCTCCGGCTGGTCGTCAGCGTCGCCAAGAACTACCTGAACAAGGGGCTTTCGTTCCTGGACCTTATCGAGGAGGGGAACCTCGGCCTGCTCCGCGCCGTCCAGCGCTTTGACCCGGCGCGGAAGTGCCGCTTCTCCACCTACGCGACCTGGTGGATCCGGCAGGCGATCCGCCGCGCGCTCGTCAACACCGCGAAGACCGTCCGCGTGCCGTCCTACATGGTCGAGATCATCGCCAAGTGGAAGACCGTCGCCAACGAATTCACCCAGAAGCACGGCCGCAAGCCCGACATGCACGAGATCGCGGAGGCGATGGATATCGGGATCGAGAGCATCGAAATCCTCAAGCGCGCGATCAACGCCTCGGACAACTTTTCGCGTCCGGTCAGCCTCGACGTCATGTGGCCCACGAACGAGGTGGCCGACGGGAAGGAGAGCTCGGCTCCCGACAAGACGGTCTTCTCCCAGATGGACTCGGAGCGGATCGAGAACCTTCTGCGGTCCATCAACGAGCGGGAGGCGGCCGTGCTCCGGCTCCGGTATGGACTCTACGACGGGCAGCCGATGACCCTGGGCGACATCGGCAAGCGTCTCCGGATTACCCGCGAGCGGGTCCGCCAGATCGAGAAGATCGCGCTCCGCAAGCTGAACAAACGTCTGACGGCGAGGGACGAGGAATGAGCAGCCTCGTCAAGAAGGTCCAGTCCCTCATCCGGGATGTCCCCGATTTTCCGAAAAAGGGGATCCTGTTCAAGGACATCACTCCCGTGCTCCGCGACGGGGCCACGTTTGACCGGGTCATCGCGACGATGGAGGCCTACGCCCAGAACCGAGGCGCCGACGTGATCGCGGGAATCGAGTCGCGCGGCTTTATTTTTGGCGCGGCGCTGGCGGCGCGGATGGACCTGGGCTTCATCCCGATCCGGAAGCACGGCAAGCTTCCCTGGAAGACGGTGAGGCAGTCGTACGACCTCGAGTACGGGAAGGACACGGTCGAGATCCACAAGGACGCCGTCGATAAGAAGCAGCGGGTCCTGATCGTGGACGACCTGCTCGCCACGGGGGGAACGCTTTCGGGGTCGTGCAAACTCATCCAGAAGGTGGGAGGGGTCGTGGCCGGGTGCGCGTGCGTGATCGAGCTCGGATTCCTGCAGGGGCGGAAGAAGCTCAAAGGGCAGGACCTGTTTGCGATCGTGAAATACTAGGCATCGCCATGCGGTTCCTCTTCGCGGTGACGGCGGCCCTCATCCTCGACTCCTGCGATCGCCCCCCTTCGGAGACCCCCCCCGGCGCGGAGAGAGGCGTGAGCGAGGCGGTGATGGGAATGTACGGCGCCTTCCAAACGCGCGAACTCGCGAAAGTGGGGGATTTCATGACCGAGGGCTCGACCTGCTACAACGCGGCCACGAGCGAAATGCTGGTCGGTCGCAAGGCGGTGCTCGACCACTTCGGCGCGATCCTGGCGCAGCACCCGCCCGGGGAGAAGTGGGAGTCGTCGATCACGGATCTCAGGGTGACCGCTCAGGGCGACCTCGCCCTCGCGACGTACCGCGTCACCACCTCCCAGGGCGGAGCCCACGCGGTGGCCGCCGTGACGCATGTCTTCCAGAGGATCGGCGGCCGATGGCTGGCGATCCACCTCCACCGAAGCTGGAACGCAATGCCAAAGTAGGCCTACTGCGGCTTTGACCAGTCGGCCCGCAGGCCGGCGTCGCCGGGCCACCGGAGGACCGGATTCCCGCGGGAGACTCCCTTGAAGATGGTTCCCCCTTCATTGAGGATGAACGTGGAATTCCCGGTGACCCCATACTCGGCGGGATAGGCGCAGATTCCAAACCGGCTGGGATGGTGCACGGCACCTGACCTCAAGTCTGTAATCTGGCGGTATTCCACCGGAGGCGTCTCGGATTCGTCGAATTCCATGGCGACGAAGAAATACCCGCACATCGGAGCCGGTTCGGCGAGGAGGGGCACCCGGGGTCGGGCATCGGCGGCGGCGAGGTCGGGGCCAATCCCTCGGGCGATCTGGTAAAGTCCGGAAATATCTCCGGTCCAGCAGTCCTTGACCCCGTTGATGTCGCGATCTTGCGCCCGGAAGTCCTGTTCGGCGGCCTCCAGGACTTTCAAGTGAGCCATGGCCCGCCTCTCGTTCGCGTCGCGTCCCTCCCGCCTGTGTTCGGGCAGCCACCGGCCGAGAAGGCCGGCGCCGGTCCCGCCGATGACCAGGATGATCGCGACGAGCCCCGGGCCAGGGGCGCGGGGCTCGTTGGCCATCAATCGATCTTCTCCCAGTCCATCTTCAGGGAGGAGTCAAAAGGCCAGCGGACGATCGGCGTGCCGCCGGTATCGAACCGGGCGACGGTGTTCCCCTCATTGATGATAAAGGTGTTCCGGCCCGTGACGCCGTAGACGGCGGGGTAGGCGCAGAATCCGAACGAGGACGTATTGTGGACCTTCCGGCCGGTCCCGTCGGTGTCCCGGCCATAGGGCGTCATCGTCCCGGGATCGGGCCCCTCCTCAAATCCCATTGCGACGAAGAGGTAGCCGGACATCGGGATCGGGCGGGCCACCAGCCGATGGAGCGGCCGGGCATCTGCCTTGGCGATGGAGCTGTCGATGAGACGGCCGTGGTCGTACAGGCCGACGACGTCACCGACCCAGAAGTCCGCCACGCGGTTCCCGTCGCGATCGTTCGATCGGAAATCCGCCTCGGCGGCGGCCAGCATCTCAAGCGCGGCGGAGGCGCGCCGCTCGTTCTGGGCCAACCGCCCGCGGGCCTGCTTCAGGAGCCATCGGCCGGAGAGGTGTCCGGCGGCCACGGCCGCGAAAACGAAGACGACCAGTATCGGTCCGGCTCCCGATCGTCGGCAATCCATCGACGAATGAACAGCAAATGGCGTGCCCGAGGTTCGGGTCGAATGAGGGGGTTCCGGCCGTGGAAATGACGGAGACCGTCCACAATTCCTGTCAGCGGGGGAGCAAGCTCAGGCGATCCTCGATTTCCTTCGGCAGCCGTAGGATGGGTCTGCCTCCCGTGTCCAGGCAGAAAAAGATGTCGTGCTCCGTCAACACGTAGGTGAATCGACCGGTGATGCCGTACTCAGATGGAAAGGCGCAGAACGCAAAGCGGGTCGGATGATGGATGCGCCCGCCACTTCCGTCCGTGTCCTGAAGGAAGATCGACGGTTCGTCCTGGGTGCCCTGGACGGCGATGAACCAGTAGCCGAAGTACGGGGACGCCCGGTCCGGCTCCGGTTGAACTGGGGCGGCGTCGGCTCTCGCGATGGAGGGGAAGTGGTCCATCTGCCGGAGAAGCCCGGAGACGTCCGCCGTCCAGAAGTCGTTGACGCCATTTCCGTCGAAATCGGACTCGCGGAACGCTCGTTCAGCATCCGCGATGCATTGAAGCGCGTCGCAAGCGTGCCGTTCGTTCTTCTCCAGGAGTCGGAGCTTCGCCGTCTGCCGATGGAACACGAACCCGATCGCCCCTGCGAGCGAGGCGAGCACGAGACCGACGAGAAGCACGGTCGAAAGCCGCATCCAAGGAAAGTATAGCCCTGCCGGAATCCAGTTGCGAAAATGGTGCCAGCAATCTAGATTCTCCGGAGTTTTCCTCAAGAATTGGAGATGCCCATGCTCGACGCGATCGTGAAACACCTCGGCGACAAGGCCGACAGCCTGCTTGGATACAAGGCCCCCAAGATCGCCAGGGACCGCATCCACGTGCCGGGCGGCGACTGGGTTGACCGGATCTTCGCCCCCAGTGATCGGAACAACCGCGTCCTCTCCAATCTTCAGCGGCTCTTCGGCACCGGCCGGCTTGCGGGCACGGGGTACCTGTCGATCCTCCCCGTCGACCAGGGGATCGAGCATGCGGCGGGCGCCAGCTTTGCCAAGAATCCCGACTATTTCGATGCGGAGAACATCGTCAAGCTGGCGCTGGAAGGAGGCTGCAACGCCGTCGCCTCGACCTTCGGAGTCCTGGGCATCATCGCGCGGAGGTACGCGCACAGGATCCCGTTCCTCGTCAAGCTCAACCACAACGAGCTCCTGACCTACCCGAACAAGTTCGACCAGATCCTCTTCGGCACGGTGAAGGAGGCGCACGACATGGGCGCCGCGGCGGTCGGCGCGACCGTCTATTTCGGCTCCGAAGAGAGCGGCCGGCAGATCGTCGAGGTCGCGCAGGCCTTCGCGGCGGCCCACGAGCTTGGAATGGCGACCGTGCTCTGGTGCTACATGCGAAACAGTGCCTTCAAGAAGGACAAGGACTACCACGTCTCGGCCGATCTGACCGGACAGGCCAACCACCTCGGCGTGACCATCCAGGCGGACATCATCAAGCAGAAGCTGCCGGAGAACAACGGAGGCTTCAAGGCGCTGAACACGGGAGCGTCGAGCTACGGCAAGCTCGATGAACGGATCTACACCGAGCTTTCCAGCGACCACCCCATCGACCTCTGCCGCTACCAGGTGGCCAACTGCTACATGGGCCGGGCGGGCCTCATCAATTCAGGCGGCGCCTCTGGGAAGAACGACTTCGCGGAGGCGACGGTGACCGCGGTGATCAACAAGCGGGCGGGCGGCATGGGGCTGATTTCAGGCCGTAAGGCCTTCCAACGGCCGATGAAGGAAGGCGCCCAGCTCCTCAACGCCATCCAGGATGTGTATCTCTGCAAGGAAGTGACCGTCGCCTGACCCGGGGGGGGTGAGGTCCCCGCGAGAACGCCCGAGACCGTCCTTGGCGGCAGTCGGCGCGGCCGGAGGCGGCTCCTACCGGCGGACGAGAACCCGGTGGAGGGTGGCGATGCAGCGATCCTGGACCACGTAGAGCCCCGCATCGCTCGCCTTCCTCGCGGCCGGCTCGTTCACGATCCCGCTCTGCAACCAGAGGCACTCCGCCTTGACGGCGATGGCCTCGTCGGCAATGGGGGGGATGTGCTCCGGGGCGCGGAAGACGTCGACGATGTCGATCTTCAGGGGGATGGACTTGAGGTCGGGGTAGCATTTTCTTCCCAGGATCTCCGCCGGCCCGGGATTGACCGGGATCATGTCATAGCCCAGATCGATCAGCCGCTTGGCGATCTGGTAGCTGTCCCGCTCGGGCTTTTGGGACGCGCCGACCACCGCGATCGT